>Ga0316188_10001868_pt1 | contig 10037 bp, 8 predicted proteins | sample Phiworburrow1_MG_FD_204933 | JGI IMG/M metagenome (GOLD analysis project Ga0316188, IMG submission 204933) | Coastal sediment microbial communities from Maine, United States - Phippsburg worm burrow 1 | ecosystem: Environmental > Aquatic > Marine > Coastal > Sediment | place: USA: Maine... | reverse complement strand
CCAGATCATGCTGCCGCCCTCGTGCACACGCAGCGTCTCCATGATCTGGTAGCCGACCGTGAAGCAGGGATTGAGGCTGGTGGTCGGCTCCTGGAAGATCATCGCCACGTCCTTGCCGATGAGCTTGCGGCGATCGCCGTCCGAGATGCGGAGCAGGTCCTGCCCGCCGAATTGCATGCGCTGCGCGCGCACGCGGCCGGGGTAGGCGACGAGACCCATCAGCGCCAGCATGGTCACGCTCTTGCCGGACCCCGACTCCCCGACGATGCCCAGGACCTCGCCCTCGCCCACCGACAGCGTGACATCGTCGACCGCGCGCAGGACCCGCCCGCCGATGGGAAACTCGACCTGCAGCGATTCGATCTCGAGCAGTGCCATCGTCGTCTCTATCGCTTGAGCTTCGGATCGAGCGCGTCGCGCAAGCCGTCGCCGAGCAGGTTGAACGCCAGCACCGTGATCAGGATCACGAGGCCGGGAAAGGTCACGACCCACCAGGCGCGCAGGACGAATTCGCGCGCGTCGGCGAGCATCGTCCCCCATTCGGGCGCGGGCGGCTGCGCCCCGAGGCCGAGGAAGCCGAGCGCGGCGGCGTCGAGGATCGCGGTCGACACGCCCAGGGACGCCTGCACGATCAGCGGGGCAAGGCAGTTCGGCAGGACCTCGCGGAACATCAGCCGCAAGTCGCTCGCCCCGACCATGCGCGCCGCCGTCACGTAGTCGCGCGACAGTTCCGTCAGCGCGGCGGCGCGCGCCGTCCGGACGTAATGCGGCAGCACCACCACGGCCACCGCGAGCATCGCGTTCATCAGTCCCGGGCCCAGGATCGCGACGATCACGATCGCCAGCAACAGGCTCGGCAGGCTCAACAGGACATCCATCAGCCGCATGATCGCGATCTCGGTCACGCCGCGGAAAAACGCGGCGGCCATGCCGAGGCAGGTGCCGACGATCACCGACAGCGCGACGACGGCAACGCCGATCGACAGCGACAGGCGCGCGCCGTGCATCAGTCGCGACAGGATGTCGCGTCCGATCGCGTCGGTGCCGAGCGGATAGGTCCACGAGCCCCCGCTGATCCACGCCGGCGGCTTGAGGTAGGCCGCGTTGTCGATGGCGATCGGCGAGTGCGGCGCCAGCACGCCGGCAAACACGGCGATCAGCAGCACCGCGAGCACGATGACGAGGCCGGCGACGGCCCCCGCATTGGCCGAGAAGTGCCGCCAGAACTCGCGCCACGGTGTCGGCTGCGCGGCCGGCGCGTCGAGGCCCGCCAGCGCGGCCAGCTCGCTGTCGGTCAGGGTCGCCGTGCCGGTCGGTTCGTTGCTCATCGCGAATGGCGGATGCGCGGGTTGATGAACCCGTAGGCGATGTCGACCAGGAGGTTGACCGTCATCACCATCAGCCCGAGCAGCAGGAGCCCGCCCTGCAGCACCGGGTAGTCGCGCCGGTTGATGGCCTCGATCAGCCACTTCCCGACCCCGGGCCACGAGAAGATCGTCTCCGTCAGGATGGCACCGGTGAACAGCACGCCGACCTGCAGGCCGATCACGGTCACGACCGGGATCAGCGCATTGCGGAAGGCGTGCAGCGCGATGACGCGCAGCGGCGCGAGGCCCTTGGCGCGCGCGGTGCGGATGTAATCCTCGCCCATGACCTCCAGCATCGACGAGCGCGTCATGCGCGCGATGACCGCCAGCGGCACGGTCCCGAGCACGATCATCGGCAGCACGAGGTGCAGGGCCGCCGACCGGAACGCGCCGTAGTCCTTCGCCAGCAGCGAGTCGACCAGCAGGAAGCCGGTCACCGGTTCGATGAAGTACTTGAAGTCGAGCCGGCCGGAGACCGGAGTCAACCCGAGTTGCACGGAGAACAGCAGGATCAGCAGCAGGCCCCACCAGAAGATGGGCATCGAGTACCCGGTCAGCGAGATGCCCATCACGCCGTGGTCGAAGATCGAGTTCCGGCGCACCGCGGCCAGCATGCCGGCCGGAATCCCGAGGACGAGCGCGAACAGGATGGCAAAGCTGGCCAACTCGATGGTGGCCGGAAAGAGCGTCAGGAACTCCTTCAGCACCGATTCCTGCGTGATCATGGACTTGCCCAGGTTGCCCTGCAGCACCCGTCCGATGTAGATCCCGTACTGCACGATGACGGGCCGGTCGAGGCCGTACTCCTTCAGCAGCATCTCGTGGCGTGCCTGGTCGATGCCGCGCTCACCAGCCATCGTCTCGATCGGATCGCCCGGCACGAGCCTGATCAGGAAGAACGCGAGCAGCGTCATGCCGAAGAAGGTCGGCACGAGCAGCGAAACGCGGGTCAGCAGGAAGCGCAGCATCGGGGAAGCTTCAGTGCAGCCAGTGTCGGCTCCATGCGCCGCCGGATCCGTCGATCATCGGCGCCATCGGCCTCGAGCGGGATGATACCGACGCCGGCTCCCGCGCCCGCGAAGTCGCCCGCGCCGGCCTGGGCGCCGCCAAGGCGCAATCGTTCACCCTCGCTCCTCGCCGATGCAGACGTCGAGAATGTCGAGCGCGCGGTCGAGTTCGGCATCGGTCAGGGTGAGCGGCGGCGTCAGCGTAAGCACGTTCCCCATCGTGTTCTTGAAGGACAGTCCGCGGGCCAGCGCGCGGTACAGGACCCGTTCTGCGGCCGCGCGCGCCGGGCGCTTCGAGTCGCGGTCCTCGACCAGTTCGATTCCGAGCAGCAGGCCGCGGCCCCGCACGTCGCCGATCAGCGCATGCCGGCGTTTCATGTCGTGCATCCGCTCCAGCGCACGCGCGCCGACCCGCGCGGCGTTGGCGACCAGGTCCTCGCTCTCGATGATGCCGAGCGTCGCCAATGCCGCGGCTGCGGTGACCGGATTCTTCTCGTGCGTGTAGTGGCCGAGGGCATAGGCGCCCGCGACGTTGAGGTCGTCGCGCGCGATGCAGGCGGCGACCGGCAGCACGCCGCCGCCGAGTGCCTTGCCGATCACGACGATATCCGGCGCGGCACCGTCGTGCTCGGCCGCGAAGAACCGGCCCGTCTTGCCCAGGCCCGTCGGGATCTCGTCGAAGATGAGCAGCGTCCCGTGCTCCGCGCATGCATCGCGCACCGCTTGCCAGTAGCCGGGCGGAGGGATGTAGGGCACGGCGCGCGCCGGCTCCGCGATGACGGCCGCGACGTCGCCTTCGCGCTCGAGCACGTAGCCCACCATCTGCGCGCAGGCGAGCGCGCATGACGCGAGATCCGGCCGGCCTTCGGCATCGACCTTGTGCCCATACGCGCAGCGATAGCAGCCAAACGGCGCCAGGTGCTCGCTGCCCGGCAGCAGCGGTCCGTGGCCGCCGCCGCGGAACAGCGACTCGCCGCCGACGCTCGATGCACCGAAGCCCGCGCCGTGGAAGGCGTCCCAGAAGCTGAGCGTCTTGAAGCGGCCGGTTGCGATGCGGGCAAGCTTGATTGCGACTTCCACCGCGTCGCTGCCCCCGGTTGTGAACAGCACCCTGCCCTGGTTTCCCGTCAGGCAACGAAAGCGCTCGCCGAGCGCCTCCGCCAGTTCGACGGCGCGCTCGCTTGCGAACCGCCTTGGAGCAAAGCAGAGGGAGTCGAGCTGGGCCTTGATGGCGGCGATCACGCGGGGGTGCGCATGACCGACGTGATGCACGTTGTTGCCGTGGAAGTCCATGTACCGACGGCCATCCATGTCCTCGATGTACAGCCCTTCGGCCTTGACGATGGGCGCGAGGCAGGGCGTGGACACCGACTGGTGCAGGAAGGCGCGGCTGTCTCGTCCCAGCAGCGTGCGGCTCCTGTCGCTCAGGTGCTCGTTCTGCCAGGCCGCGCGCCGGGGCGTCGAGTTGACGTCGCTCTCGCTCTGCGAGGGCAGGCCGGTGATCGGCTCGTCATCCATCCTGATCCCCCTGCTCGGACGCATTCAGCTCTCGAGCGCCCACTCCGCGGCCCTGCGCGCGTGAATGCTGGTCGTGTCGAACACCGGCACGTCGACATCCGCCGGATGAACGAGCAGCGTCAGCTCGGTGCAACCCAGGATGATCGCTCCGGCGCCCTGGTCGACCAGGCGGGCCATCACGTGCCGGAGCGCGGCACGCGACGCGTCGAGAACCTTGCCGAGGCATAGTTCCTCGTAGATCACGCGGTGGACGAGTTCGCGACCTTCCGCCTCCGGCACCAGCACCCGGATACCGTGCCCGTCGCCGAGCCGGTCCCGGTAGAAGGCCTGCTCCATGGTGAAACGCGTTCCGAGCAGTCCCACGGCCGGGATGCCGGCCCGCGTGATTTCGGCGGCCGTCGCATCGGCGATGTGCAGCAGTGGAATGCGCACCGCTGCTTCGATCGCCGGGGCCACCTTGTGCATCGTGTTCGTACAGAGCACGAGGCACTGCGCGCCCGCCCGCTCCAGCGCGGCCGCAACCCCCGCGAGGAGGTCGCCGGCCGCGCGCCACTGCCCCGCCCGCTGCAGCAGCTCGACCTCATGGAAGTCGACGCTGTACATCACGATCTTTGCGGAATGCAGCCCTCCCAGGCGCTCCTTGACCGCTTCGTTGATCGTCCGGTAGTACGGAACGGTCGACTCCCAGCTCATTCCGCCGATGAGGCCGACTGTCTTCATGATTGCCCCGGGCTGCCGGCTTCAGGCCGCTTCCTGCGCCAGAAACCGCTCGACCAGACGGGTCCAGTAGGCGGCCCCGACGGGCAGGTTCGCATCGTCGAAATCGTACTTCGCGTTGTGCACCATCGGGCTCGACTCGCCGTTGCCCAGACGCAGGAAGCAGCCTGGCTTGTGCTGCAGGTAGTACGCGAAGTCCTCGCTGCCTGTGGTCGGACCCCAAGGGAAAACCACGCGCTGCGCGCCGACCAGCTCTTCCGCGACCTGGCGCGCGAATTCGGTTTCGGCGGCGGTGTTGACCACGACCGGATAGCCGCGCTGGTAGTCGACCTCGACGCTGCCGCCGTACCCCAGCACGTGCGCGGTGGCCAGCTCGCTGATGCGCTGCTCCAGCCGCGCGCGCACGGTCTCGTCGAACGAGCGGATGCTGAGTTCCAGCGTGGCGGACTCCGGTATCACGTTGGCGGCCGTGCCCGCATGTACCGTGCCGATCGTGACGATCGCCGTCTGCGTCGGGTCGATGTTGCGCGAGACCACGGTCTGCAACGCCATGATCAGGCTGCCCGCCATCATCACCGGATCGACCGACAGGTGCGGCCGCGCCGCATGCCCGCCGCGCCCGTGGATCGTGATCTTCGCCGTGTCCGACGCCGACATGAAGGGACCGGCGCCGAAGAGGAACGTGCCCGTCGCCACGCCGGGATGGTTGTGCATGCCGAAGATCGCATCGCACGGGAAGCGCTCGAACAGGCCGTCGGCGATCATCTGCTGCGCGCCGCTGTCCTTGCCCGCTTCCTCGGCAGGCTGGAAGACGAGGTGCACCGTGCCGGAGAAGTTGCGTGTCTTCGCGATGTGCTGAGCGGCGCCGAGCAGCATCGTGGTGTGGCCGTCGTGGCCGCAGGCGTGCATCACGCCCGTCACCTCGCTCGCCCAGGGCTTGCCCGTCTCCTCGAGGATCGGCAACGCATCCATGTCGGCGCGAATCGAAATGGCGCGCGTGCCGTCGCCGACCTTCAGCGTGCCGACCACGCCGTGGCCGCCGACGTTGCGCGTGACGGTCCAGCCCCAGCCTTCGAGGCGCGCTGCGACGAGCGCGGAGGTCACCGTCTCCTTGAAGGACAACTCGGGATTGCGGTGCAGCTGGTGGCGCGTCGCGCGCAGCGACTCGGCCGCATCGAGCAGGTCGGTCAGCTGGCAATACGGCGCATAGCGGGGCGTCATCGCGGCTCCCCCTTATGCCGCCGGCTTCGGCGTATTGCCCGCGCCGAGGTCCCAGTAGAGCCCCGTCATCACCGCCAGCGCCTCCCGCAGCACTTCCGGCGGCAGGTGCTCGTTCGGCGCGTGCTGCGAGCAGCCCGGGTACGAGTGCGGCACCCAGACGGTGCGCAGGCCGAGCACATCCGTGAAGATGTCGTTCGGCAACGAACCGCCGAGGTTGGGCAGCAGCGCCGGCTTCTTGCCGCTGGTGCGCGCGATCGAGTCGACGGCCCACTGCACCCACGCGTCCTCGGGATCGATGCGCGTCGCGTGGAACATCTCCTCGCGCGTCGGCGCGATCTGCACCATCGGGAAGCCCTGGCGGTCGAGGTGACGGCGCAGTGCCGGCAGGATCTGCCTGTCGTCGACGCCGACCACGAAGCGCAGCTGGCAGCGCGCCCACGCGCGCGGCGGGATCGCGTTGACCGGCGTGTCCGGGTTGCCGGTCTTGCAGGCGAGCACTTCGAACGAGGACCAGCCGAACACGCGCTCGGCCGGCGACAGGCCCGGCTCGCCCCACCAGGGCTCGATGGTCGGGCCGTCGGTGCCGCCGTCGACCTCGCAGTCGGCGAGCGCGCGGCGCACCGACGCGGGCAGTTCGCTCGGCACCCATTCAGGCACGCGGATCTGGCCCGTCGGCGACACGATGGTCGCGATCGCGTGCGCCAGCTGGATGCCCGGGTTGGAGATCAGCCCGCCCCAGTTGCCCGAATGGTGGCCGCCCTTGCGCGCCTCGATCGTCAGGTCGAAATTGAAGCTGCCGCGCGAGCCGAGGAAGATGGTCGGGCGGTCCGCGCGCAGCCGCGGGCCGTCGGACGCGATCAGCAGATCCGCCTTGAAGAGTTCCCGGTTCGCCTCGCACAGTCCACGCAGGCCGGGCGAACCGGTCTCCTCGCCCATCTCGATCAGGAACTTGGAGTTGAAACCGAGCCGGCCCCGCTCGGCCAGCACGTTCGCCATCGCCTGCATGTTCACCGAGTGCTGCCCCTTGTTGTCCGCGATGCCGCGGCCGTACCAGCGCCCCTCGCGCTCGGTCAGCGTCCACGGCGACAGACCCTCCTTCCACTCGGGCTCCAGACCGCGGATCACGTCTCCGTGGCCATAGCCAAGGACGGTCGGAGCCCCGGGATCTTCCTGACGCTGGACGAAGAGGAAGGGCGCCTTCGCCTTCGGGTGCGTCAGCGTCCGGCACTCGAAGCCCATCGCCTCGAACGCGGGCTGCAGCTCCTCGTGCAGGTACTTCTCGAGGAAGGGCGCACGGTCCGGGTTCTGGCTCTCGGTCGGGATGGCGATGCGGCGCGCGAGGAGCGCCCTGAACTCGCCGGAGTCGAACTGCTGCTCGGCGCGGCTGATGGCGGTGGTGCGGGTCATCGTGCGTCCTTCGTGAGTGCGGTTCAGGCGGCCTGCGCCTGAACCGGCGGATAAAGGTGGCAGGCGACGGTGCCGGCCGGCGTTTGAGTCAGCGCGGGCTCGACCGTGCTGCATTGGGCCATGCGCTGCGCGCAGCGCGGATGGAAGGGGCAGCCCGGCGGCGGGTTGAGCGGATCGGGGAATGCGAGCCCGAGTCCGATGTCAGGCACGCCAAGCCCGGGTTCGGGCGTCAGTACCGATGCCAGCAGCGCCCGCGTGTACGGATGGCGCGGCGCGCGGAACAGCTCCTCGGTGCCGGCCTGCTCGACCACCCTGCCGAGATACATCACCGCCACCTGCGTGGCGATGTGCTCGACGACCGCGAGGTTGTGGCTGATGAATACGTACGTGAGGTTGAACTCGCGCCGCAGGTCCATCAGCAGGTTCAGGATCTGCGCCTGCACGGAGACGTCGAGCGCGGAGGTCGGCTCGTCGCAGATGACGATCTCGGGCCTCATCACCAGCGCGCGCGCGATCGCCACGCGCTGCCGCTGCCCGCCCGACAACTGGCCGGGCGTGCTGCCGGCGTAGCGCGCCGGCAGGCCGACGCGGTCCAGCATCTCGATCGCCCTGGCGCGCCGCTCGGCCGTCGTGCCGATGGCGTGCACGTCGAGCGGCAGCGACACGATCGAGACGATGTCACGCCGCGGGTTCAGCGACGAGTACGGGTCCTGGAACACCGGTTGAATGCGCCGCGCGACCGCCTTGCGGCCGAGCGCGGCGACGTCCTGGCCGTCGAGCGCGATTCGGCCACCCGTCGGCGCAAGCAGTCCCAGCAGCATGCGCGCCAGCGTCGACTTGCCGCAGCCGGACTCGCCGACGATGCCCAGCACGTCGCCGCGCTGGATTGCGAGATCGACGCCGTTGACGGCGTGCAGCACGCGGCCCTTGCGGAAGAACGTGGCCCCGAGCGTGAACGTGCGCCGGACCGCCTGCGTCTGCATCAGCGGCGTCGCCCGCGTGTTCACTCCGGCAGCTCCACGTGGATGCAGCGCCACTGGTGTTCACCCGAGCTGCGCAGCGGCGCGGCGGACTCGCACGCTGCGAGGGCATGCGCGCAGCGGTCGCGGAAGCCGCAGCCGCGGATCTCTCCGACCAGCGAAGGCACCACGCCGGCGATCGTGCCAAGGCGGCCGCCGCGCTTGGTGCGCCCGGGCACCGGGATGCAACTGATCAGCCCGCGCGTGTACGGATGGCGCGGGGACGCGAACAGGCGCTCGGCCGTGCCTTCCTCGACGATCTCGCCCGCGTACATCACCGCCACGCGGTGCGCGATGCGCGCGACCACGCCGAGGTCGTGCGTGATCAGCACCATCGCGATCCCGAGGTCCTTCTGCAGGTCGGCGAGCAGCCGCAGGATCTGGGCCTGGATGGTCACGTCGAGCGCGGTGCTCGGCTCGTCGGCGATCAGCAGTTCCGGGCCGCACATCAGCGCCATCGCGATCATCACGCGCTGGCGCAGGCCGCCGGAGAGCTGGTGCGGGTACTGCCGGAGCCGCTCGGCGGCCGACGCGATGCCGACCTTGCCGAGCAGTTCGATCGCGCGCTCGCGCGCCTTGTCGGTGCTGCCGCCGCGATGGAGCAGATAGCTCTCCATCAGCTGGTTGCCGATCGTGTACGCGGGGTTCAGCGCCGTCATCGGCTCCTGGAAGATCATCGCCATCCGGTTGCCGCGCAGCGCGTTCACGCGCCTGGGCGCGGCCGCCAGCAGGTCCTCGCCGAGCAGCGCGAGCCGGGTCGCGCGCCGCCGCGCCGCGACGGGCAGCAGGCTCATGATCGCCAGCGAAGTGATCGACTTGCCGCAGCCAGACTCCCCGACGATGCACAGCGTCTCGCCGCGCCCCACCTGGAAAGACACGTCGCGTACCGCGCGCAGCGGCCCGGAGGGGGTCGCGATGTCCACGCTCAGGCCCTCGACGTCGAGGACCGCGTCGGCGGCGTCCGGCTTCAGGACCGCACTCATGCCCGCCCCTCCGGCGCCAGCAGGTCGCGCAGGCCGTCGCCGGCGAGGTTGATCGCGAAGATCAGCAGCGCCAGCGCGGCGCCGGGGATCGCGATCAGCCAGAAGGAGAAGAACATGTACGACTTGGCCTCGGAGATCATCAGGCCCCACGAGGGCAGTGGCGGCTGCACGCCGAGCCCGAGGAAGGACAGCGCCGCTTCGAGCAGGATCGCGCTGGCGGCTTCGAGCGTGGCGACAACGATCAGGTGCGGCAGCACATTGGGCAGGACCTCGCCGAGCAGCACGCGGGTCGTCGAGGCGCCGGCCGCCTGCGCGGCTGCGACGTAGTCGAGCGAGCGCACCTGCTGCGTCGCGCTGCGCATGACGACCGCGAAACGGTCCCACTTCAGCAGGCCGAGCACCATGATCACGACCCACAGCGATCCGCCGACCAGCGCCACGGTGGCGAGCGCGACGAGGATCACCGGCATCGACAGCCGCGTCGTCACCAGGAAACTCACCGCCATGTCGGTCCGGCCGCCGAAGTAGCCGGCGAGCATCCCCATCGAGGTGCCGATCAGGCCGGAGATGATCGCCACCGAGACGCCGATCAGCAGCGAGATGCGCGCCCCGTAGAACAGTCGCGACAGGTAATCGCGGCCGAGCGGATCGGTGCCGAGCGGATGGGCCCATCCGCCCGCGTCGTACCAGAAGGGCGGAACGTTGCGGTTCGCGAGATCCTGGGCGTACGGGTCGTACGGCGCGATCCACGGGGCGAGGAGTGCCACGGCAACGATCAGCAGCAACAGCCCGCCACCG
>Ga0316188_10001867_pt1 | contig 10039 bp, 11 predicted proteins | sample Phiworburrow1_MG_FD_204933 | JGI IMG/M metagenome (GOLD analysis project Ga0316188, IMG submission 204933) | Coastal sediment microbial communities from Maine, United States - Phippsburg worm burrow 1 | ecosystem: Environmental > Aquatic > Marine > Coastal > Sediment | place: USA: Maine... | reverse complement strand
CTCGACGCGGAATTCCTCGGCTTCGGGGGGATACGAGAGGTCCATTCCCCCATTCTGACTCGCGACTTGACCCGCGGGTCAAGTCCTTCGCGGCGCGATTCGTCGGCCCGGACGATTCACACGCAGGAAACAGTTCGGCGACAAGCGGGAAATCCGGTGGCCTTATGTTGCGCTCGCAATCCGGGCGGCAACGGCGCCACTGGACTCCGCATCCCTGTTCCCTACCCCTCTTGGAGGACCCGTGAGTAAACGAACCCTGCGAATTGCCTCAGGGCTGGGTGGCGTCGTCGCCATTCTGGCCCTCACCCCGTCAGTGGGCCTCGCCCAGGAAGGCCCCGACACCCAGGCCATCCTCGACAACATCTGGGTGTTCATCGCCGGCGCGCTGGTGTTCTTCATGCAGGCGGGCTTCGCGCTCGTCGAAGCAGGCCTCACCCGCGCCAAGAACGTCGTCAACATCTTCGCCAAGAACATGATGGACGCCGTCGTCGGTGTGCTTGCCTTCTTCGCCTGCGGCTACGCGTTCGCGTTCGGCAGCGGAGGCGGCAAGTTCATCGGCAGCGGCGCCTACTTCCTCAGCGGCCAGGACCTCTCGATCCCCGCCGACGGCGGCTTGAGCACTGCAACGATCTTCTTCTTCCAGGTCGTGTTCGCCGCCACCGCCGTGACGATCATCTCCGGTGGCATGGCCGAGCGCACCAAGTTCGTCTCCTACCTGTTCATCAGCCTGGCGATGACGGCCTTCATCTACCCCGTCGTCGTCCACTGGACCTGGGGCGGTGGCTGGATCGCACAGATGAGCGTCGGTGACGCCGTCTACTCCGACTTCGCCGGCTCCGGCATCGTGCACATGGTCGGCGGCATCGGCGCCCTGATGGGCGCCTGGTTCCTCGGACCACGCATCGGTAAGTACGACAAGGATGGCAACCCCCGGGCGATCCCCGGCCACAACATCCCGTTCGTCGTCCTCGGCGTGTTCATCCTGTGGCTCGGCTGGTTCGGGTTCAACCCCGGCTCCGAGCTCGCCGCCGACGGCGCTGTCATGATCGTCGGGATCAACACCCTGCTCGCCGCGGCGGCTGGTGGCCTCGCCACGACGGTCACCATCTGGGCCAAGACCGGCAAGCCGGACCTGTCGATGATCTGCAACGGCGTGCTCGCCGGACTCGTGGCCATCACCGCTCCGTGTGGTTCGGTCAACCCCGGCATGTCGGTCATCATCGGTGCGGTCGGCGGCATCCTCGTGGTGTTCTCCGTGTTCTTCTTCGAGAAGATCAAGATCGACGATCCGGTGGGCGCCGTCAGCGTCCACGGCGTCTGCGGTGCCTGGGGCCTGCTGTCGGTCGGGCTGTTCGCGCAGTACGACGACGCCTTCCTCGGCCGCGACGACGCGGGCCTCTTCTACGGTGGCGGCTTCGACCAGCTGGGCATGCAGGCTCTGATGCTGCTCGTCATCGCCGTCTGGGTGGCGGTCACCACGAGCGCCGTATTCTTCGTCTTGAAGAGCACGATCGGTCTGCGTGTCGAGCCCGAAGAGGAGATCGAAGGACTCGACTTCCTCGAACACGGCATCGAGGGTTACGCCCCCGACGTCTCGTACGCATCGTGATCGACCGGACTTTCATCAGCACCCCAGAAAAGAGAACCACATGAAACTTGTGACAGCAGTCGTCAAGCCGTTCAAACTCGATGACGTCAAAGATGCCCTCAAGGCAATCGGCGTCGCGGGGATCACGGTGACGGAAGTCCGCGGCTTCGGCCGTCAGGGCGGCCACACCGAGACCTATCGAGGAGCGGAGTACAAGATCGACTTCGTCCCGAAGGTGAGTCTCAGTGTCGTCATCGCCGACGATGCCGTGGACAGCGTGGTCGACACGATCGTGTCGTCGGCCGCCACCGGCAAGATCGGCGACGGAAAGATCTGGGTCACCGACGTGGAGCGTCTCGTGCGCATCCGCACCGGTGAAGAAGGGGCGGACGCCATCTAGTCGGCGACCCTTTCGTCGGCGCTGCCGCCGACATCCCCGATCGGGGCGCATCGTTGCGTCCTGCAGGTCGATCCCCGGGCCTCCTTTGCGTCCTCAGAGGGCTGGCTCGGGGATCGGCGCGTCCCCGACCCCCGCCCCCCCCAACACCCGCCCACGAGCCGAAATTCGGAGCGAATCTCGCGCTGAGCGCAACATGAGCTCCGAATTTCGGTTGGGGGGCGGGGGTGGGGGTTTTTCGATCGGGGCCGAGCGCCTCTATGGTCTCTCGACCATGAACTCCGGCGACACTGCATGGGTCCTGATCTCCGCCGCCCTGGTGCTCTTCATGACACCGGGCCTTGCCTTCTTCTACGGCGGCATGGTCCGCTCGAAGAACGTGCTGGGGATGCTCATGCAGAACTTCTTCGCGATCGGCATCGTGTCGATCCTGTGGGCGATGATCGGCTTCTCGATCGCGTTCGGCGGCACCGGGCCGCTGATCGGCAACACGGAGTTCGCATGGCTCGCCAACGTGGCGACGCTCGACGGGAACATCCCGGGCCTGGCGTTCGTCGCGTTCCAGATGATGTTCGCGGTGATCACCCCGGCGCTGATCACCGGCGCGACGGCCGACCGCCTCAAGTTCGGCGCCTACGCCCTCCTCATCGCGATCTGGTCGATCCTCGTCTATGCACCTGTTGCGCGATGGGTGTTCAACCCCAACGGCTGGATCTACCAGATGGGTGCCCTCGACTTCGCCGGGGGGGCCGCGATCCACATCAACGCAGGGGTGGCGGCACTCGCCGTCGTCCTGGTGATCGGCAATCGGCGGGGCCACGGATCGGAACCGATGCCACCGCACAATCTGCCGTTCACCATGCTCGGCACAGGCATCTTGTGGTTCGGGTGGATGGGCTTCAACGCCGGTTCAGCGCTCGCCGCCGACGGCGTCGCCGCGCAGGCGGTCGTCAACACCCAGCTCGCGGCAGCAGCAGGGATGCTCGGATGGCTCCTCGTCGAGCGGATCAAGCGGGGCCACGCGACGACCCTGGGCGCCGCGTCCGGTGCTGTCGCCGGCCTGGTGGCGGTCACACCGTGTGCAGGGTTCGTGGGTGGCGCATCACCGATGATCATCGGAGCGGTCGCCGGCGCGGGCTGCTTCGCCGCCCTCGGTATCAAGGAGCGGATGGACTGGGACGACAGTCTCGACGTGATCGCCGTCCACCTCGTCGGCGGGATCATCGGCACGCTGCTGTTGGGCTTCTTCGCCGACTCGGCCGTGAACGGCGACACCGATGGGCTGTTCTTCGGTGGCGGCGCGGAGTTGTTGAAGGATCAGTTCGTCGCCGCCGCCGCGGTCGGGGCGTTCTCGTTCACCGTGACCCTCGGCATCGCCGTCGTGATCAGCAAGACGATGGGGCTGCGTGTCAGCGAGGACGACGAACTGCGCGGCCTCGACCAGTCGCAGCATGCCGAGGCGGCCTACTCGGCCTGAGTCACCCGCTGGCTGTGAAGTGACGGGCGGCAGTCGCGTACAGTCGGGCCGATGACCACCGTCGAGTCCCCACCCGAAACGCCTGCCAAGGCCGGACGATGGACAGCGCAGTGGAAAGAGCTGTACGCCGAGGTCATCACGACCGGGCTCTGCACCGGATGCGCCGGATGTGTGGTCACATGTCCGCACGACGTGATCGGCTACGAGCACGAAGAGGGCAAGTACATCCCGTTCCACCTCGAGGAGGAGCTCGGGCTCGACAACTGCGTCCACGGATTCGGCGAAGGAGGCGGCTGCACCACGTGCACCCGGGCGTGTCCCCGTTTCCAGGCATGGGAGCCGTCGGCCGACATGCACCTGTTCGGTCGGGTCCGTGAACCCGACGAGATGGCCGGCATCTGGCGGCAGCTCTACTTGACCAGGGCGAGCGACGACATGGTCCACAAGATGGGCCAGGACGGCGGCCTCGTCTCGGCGATGTTGATCTGGCTGCGCGAACACGACTACATCGACGCGGCACTCGTCAGCGGGGTCGAGGACGACGACGCGTGGAAGGCGAAGCCGGCGGTCGTGTCCACCAAGGAGGAGATCCTGGCCACCGCGGGCAGCCGGTACACGTACTGCGCAAACCCGCTGGCGCTCCCGGAAGCCAAGGAGAAGGGCTACGAACGCCTTGCACTCGTCGGCATGGGGTGCCAGACGTCGTCGCCGCCCACCATGTGGGACCGCAAGGCGGGCAAGGTGTCGAAGCCGTTCCTGTTCAACATCGGCCTGCTGTGTTCGAAGACGTTCGACGACGCGATCTTCACCGAGCTGTTCGAGGCCAAGTACGGCCTCAAGAAGCAGGACATGGTGAAGATGAACATCAAGGGCGTCTTCCAGATCTGGATGAAGGACGGCTCGTACCACGAGATCGACCTGAAGGAATGCCACGGCTGGACCCGAAAGGGTTGCACGCACTGTCCCGACTTCGCCGCCGAGCACGCCGACGTGTCGACCGGCGGCATCGGCGAGGACAACGACTGGACGCTCACGATCGTGCGTACCGAGCTGGGCGAAGAGGTCATCGAGCGAATGATCGCCGACGGTTCGATCATCGCCAGGCCCGCCCAGACCGACGAGACAGCGATGCGCCTGCTGCGTCTGCTGTCGATCGTCAGCCGCCGCCGCTGGCCTCAGGACGCCGACCCTGCGCCGGCCATCGGCGTGCCACCACCCAAGAAGAAGGCCGCAGCACCAGCTCCCGCCTGAGGTCAACCGTCAGCCAGCGTCACACGGTGCCGGGTCAAACGTGACGTTTCCGGACGGCGCAGACGCCGTCGAACTCAGCGGCAGGCGGCGAGGTCGGCTTCGAACTTGGCGAGCTGTTCGTCGGCGGCCTTCGCCTTTTCGGCGTTGCCTCCGATCGAATCGGCACCCAGCGTGTCGAGGTCGTAGTTGTCGATCACGTCGAGCATGCACTTCTGCATCTCGGGCTTGCCGGCAGTCTCGGTCTCCACGAGGTCCTTCGCGACTCGGGTGGGGCTCGGGTCGGACGTGCATGCCGACAGTGCGAGCATGCCGACGAGAGCGACCGGGGCGAGCAAACGGAGAGAGGTCTTCACAGCGACTCAAGGCTACTGAGCACGACGGCGCGATGGAACACGGCGTCGAGCATCGCTTCGGTGAGGCGTTTGGTGAACGTGTTCTGCTGGCTCGGGTGGAACGAGCAGATCAGCGCCGGACCGCCATCGACCTGCACTTCGACACCGTGGCCGAACTTGGGACGTGGTCGAACACCGAAATGGCTGCACGCCGCCGCGTACCCGAACTGGCCGAGGCACACGACCACGCGGGCGCTGGTCAAGGCGGCGAACTCGCGTTGCAGAAAGGGGGCACAGGCATCTCGCTCGTCGGGGAGCGGCTTGTTCGCGGGTGGCGCACACTTCACCGCCGCGGTCACCCATGCGTCGGTCAGACGGAGTCCGTCGTCGACCGACACCGACTCCGACTGATTCGCCAGGCCGGCGCGGTGCATCGCTCGGAACAGCCAGTCACCGCTGCGATCGCCGGTGAACACACGTCCGGTCCGGTTGGCGCCGTGCGCCGCCGGTGCGAGCCCGAGCACGACGATGGTCGCGTCCGGGTCGCCGAAACCCGGAATCGGCCTGCCCCAGTACGTCTCGTTCCGATAGGCCGCCCGCTTGTCGAGCGCGACCTGTTCACGCCATTCGACGAGGCGCGGGCATGCCCGACACTCGACCACGTCGCATTCGAGCCTGGCAAGCGGAGTCACGGCCCTCGACAGTAGGTTGGACACACTCCATGGCCACCACGAAGCGACCCTCTCCCCCACGCCCGGCGACGAAGAAGTCGGCGAGTGCGCATCCGCCGTTCACGACGGTCCTGCTCGTGCGACACGGGCAGACACCCACCACCGGCAAGGTGCTGCCCGGTCGGGCCAAGGGGCTGCATCTCGCCGACGAGGGCAGACGACAGGCCGACATCGCGGGCGCTCGCATCGCCGAGTTGACACGCGTCGACGCCGTCTACAGCTCGCCGCTCGAGCGCGCGAAGGAGACCGCAGCGCCGATTTCGGCAGCTCGCGGTCTGCGAACCCAGCTCGATCGCGGATTGCTCGAGTGCGACTTCGGCGACTGGACCGGCGCCGAGCTGAAGAAGCTCATGAGGCTGCCCGAGTGGCAGACCGTGCAACGAGCACCGTCGATCTTCCGGTTCCCGAACGGCGAGAGCTTCACCGAGATGCAGACCCGGATGGTCTCCGCACTCGACCGCCTGCGGGCGGCACATCCCGGCGGCACCATCGTGTGCGTCTCGCACGCCGACACGATCAAAGCCGCCGTCGCCCACGCTCTGGGCACCCACATCGATCTCTTCCAACGCATCGTGATCAGCCCCGCCTCGGTCACGGCCATCACCTGGGGGCCGGGCGGTCCGGCGGTGCTCGCCGTCAACTCGACCGGCCGACCGCTGACCGATCTGCAACCGTCCTGACCATGAGCATCTTCTTCGAGTTCGACGAGGTGGCTGCGTTCACGGTCGGCACCATCGGCCGACCCGGTGAGCGCACGTTCCTCCTGCAGGCGCGGGCGGACGAACAGCGGGTCACGGTCAAGTGCGAGAAGCAGCAGACCGTGGCCATCGTGCAGTACCTGCGCAAAGTGCTCGCCGACCTCCCTCCGGCGGAGGATCGTCCGATGCCCGGCGCGCTCGAGCTGCGCGATCCACTCGATGCGGCATTCGTCCTCGGGCCGATCGGGCTCGGCTACGACCGGGCGAGCGATCGGGTCCTGATCCAGCTCGAGGAGATCGGTGAGGTCGACGACGAGGGCGAGCCACTCGACGACGATCGTGGACACGTGCGCCTCTACCTGAGCCGAGGTCAGGCCGCTGCCTTCTGTGATCATGCCGACGGCATCGTCGAGGCAGGGAGACCTCCGTGCCAGTGGTGCAACCTTCCGATCGACCCCGACGGTCACGTCTGCCCCCGGATGAACTGACCGATCGTGGCCACGACCGAGCCTGACGACATCGACTCGTTCGACGACGACGATTTCGAGGACGACGATCTCGACGACGAGAACACACGCGGTGTCGAGTTGCGCGTGGACGACATCGACGACCCGATCACCCATCTGCTGCACGGCGACATCGAAGTCGAGGGCCGGATGCCCTACAGCAGCAATGCGACGTTCCTCGTCCACGTCACCCACGACGGCCGGAGTCACCCGGCCATCTACAAGCCGACGCGCGGCGAGCGTCCCCTGTGGGACTTCGAACCGGGCCTGCATCGACGCGAGGTGGCGACGTATCTCCTGAGCGAACACCTCGGTCTGCACGTCGTTCCGCCGACGGTGTTGCGCGACGGCCCGCTCGGGGAAGGCTCGGTCCAGTGGTTCGTCACCGCCGACCACAGCCAGCACTACTTCACGATCCACGAGGCTCACCCGGAGTTGCACGACGAACTCCGGTCGATGGCGCTGCTCGACATCCTCGCCAACAACACCGATCGCAAGAGTGGCCATGTGCTCCTCATCCCCGCCCGCGAGGGGCACCCCGCGTCGGTGTGGGGCATCGACAACGGCCTGTGCTTCGCCGCCGACTACAAGCTGCGTACCGTGATCTGGGAGTTCGGTGACGAGCCGATCGACGACGCTCTGCTCGAGCGGGTCGGTCGGCTGTGCGAGGGTGTGCCCTTGGAGATCGCCGCACTGTTGGCCGACGACGAGGTCGAGGCGCTGCAGGGGCGCGCCGCGTGGTGCGTGAAGCACCGCCGGTTCCCGACGGACCCGAGCGGTCGTCGCTATCCATGGCCGTTGGTCTGAGGATGGATGACCACACCGAGGATCCGAGGCTGGACGAGCTGATCCATCGGGCTGACCTCGACGAGCTGGTTCGCCTGATCGACGACCGATGCGCCGAGCGCGACTGGGACGGCGTGCTGCGAATTCGCGATCGTTGCCGGCACGCGGTGGCGACCGGGCGACAGCTGTGGCCGGCGGCGACACTCGCCGAGTTCAGGCTGGCACTGCTCGCCGGAGCGACATTCGTCGCTGCGGTGCTCGACGAGTCCGACGGGTTGTCAGGGCGGTTCACGATCGGCCCGCTCACCGAAGTCGCAGCGCAGCATCACACCTGGGACGATCTCGCTCCGGTGCTCGACCGAGGCCCACGGGCCGCGTTCGTCGCGCACGAACGCGTGCTGCGCGGGGACGTGATCGACGACGACGATCTTCCGGCCGTGCTCGACCTCCCACTCGCGCTCCAGCCCTGGGAGCCGGACTATGCACTGGCGACCTACACCGAGGAGGGTGCCGAGTTCCCGATGCCACCGCTTCCCGAGCGGTGGTACGACGTCGAGCCGGTTCCGGACGAGATCCTCGACGACGACGTCGAGTACGCGGTGCAACAGCTCGTGGAGCCGTGGACGACCAGCTCGAACGGTCAGGTCGACGTCGTGTGCGTCGACGGTGACGTCGCCGGGGCACTCGGTGCATTGGGCCTCCGTCGCGCTCGCGTGGTCGATCTCGAGCCCGCGACCGCCATCGCGTGGCTCGCGTGGGCGGGGGCGAGCGGTGGAGCTCACGGTCGACGGCGCGGTGCGGCGGCGGGGAGATTCGGCGCCTGGTGGACACTCGCCGCGCTGGGCGACCTCACCGACGAATGGCCGATCGATCCCGATGAACTCGGCGCGCTGGCGAGCGAGCTCCGCTGGTACCGCTGGGATGCGCACGAGCCCGCGATGGGCTGGAATCTTCAGATCGCCGTCGAGGACCCGGGCGAATCCGTCGCCTGGGCCATCCTCGCCCGCGACGCCACCTGACGACCAAGTACCCCTGAAAACCCAGAAATTCGGAGCGAATGTTGCGCTCAGCGCAACATTCGCTCCGAATTTCGGTCTGTGCGTGTTCGGGTTCGAAGGTCAGGCGCGGGCGGCGAGGGCTGCCAGGAGTTGCGGCAGGACCTTGTGCACGTCACCGACGATCCCGAGGTCGGCGACACCGAAGATCGGCGCCTCCTTGTCCTTGTTGATCGCGATGATGTTCTTCGACCCCTTCATGCCCACCATGTGCTGCGTCGCACCGGAGATGCCGGCGGCGATGTAGACCGTCGGCTTGACGACCTTGCCGGTCTGGCCGACCTGGTAGCTGTAGGGAACCCAGCCGGCGTCGACGATCGCACGGGACGCACCCGGCGCACCGTGCAGTGCCTTGGCCAACGATTCGATCATCGCGTACTTGTCGGCCTCGCCGAGGCCACGGCCACCGGCGACCACGACCGCTGCTTCGTCGAGCTTGGGACCCGAAGTCTCCTCGACGTGCACGGCCGTCACGGTCGCGCCTGCGGTCGAACCGAGATCGGGAACGGGAGCGGAGACGACCTCACCGGCAGCACCGGCGCCGGGTTCGGCGACGAAGCTCTTCGGACGGAAGGCGGCGAGGAAGGGACGCTCGCCCGTGAACGTCGAGTTCACGAGCTTGGTCCCGCCGAACACCGGCGTCTGCACCGTGACCGCATCGCCGTCGACGGTGATGCTCGTCGAGTTGGTCAGCACGGTGCGGTCGAGCTTGACCGACAGTCGCGCCATCACGTCACGGCCCTCGTAGCTCTGCGGGAACATGATCAGGTCGGGCGTGTCGCCACCGTTGATCACGGCCTGCATCGCGGCAGAGACGGCGACGCCGGCCAGTGCCCCGCCGAGATCGCCGGTTGCGTAGACCTTGGCTGCGCCGTGGTCGCCGAGCGCTGCGGCCACCGCAGCGCCGTCACCGGCCATGAAGGCCGAGACGTTGCCGCCGAGGCTGCGAGCCTTGGTGAGCAGTTCGAGCGTGCCCGTCGTCGGCGCGCCGTCGGCGACCTGCGCGAACACCCAGATGTTGTCGATTCCCATGATCGGTCTCCTCAGATGACTTTCAGGTTGTCGAGGAACTCGACGATCTTGTTGAACGATTCGCCGTCGTCTTCGATGACCTCACCGGCCTCGCGGGCCGGGGCATCCTCGACGGACGTGATCTGCTGGGCCCACGAGACGGACTCGACGCCGAGGTCGGCGGCCGTGACGGTGTCGACGGGCTTC
>Ga0316188_10001866_pt1 | contig 10040 bp, 7 predicted proteins | sample Phiworburrow1_MG_FD_204933 | JGI IMG/M metagenome (GOLD analysis project Ga0316188, IMG submission 204933) | Coastal sediment microbial communities from Maine, United States - Phippsburg worm burrow 1 | ecosystem: Environmental > Aquatic > Marine > Coastal > Sediment | place: USA: Maine... | reverse complement strand
CCCGCTGGTGGAGGATGCGCGCCACACCCTGCTGCTGGCCGGCGGCATCGGCGTCACGCCGCTGATCGCCATGGCGCACCGCCTGCATGCGCTGGCGCGATCGTTCGAGCTGCACTACAGCGTCGCCAGCCGGCGCGATGCCGGCTTCGTCAGCGCCCTGGCGCAGGTGCCCTGGCGAGACCGGCTGCAGTGGCATGTCAAGGACGAGGGCAGCCGCGCCGATCTGCCGACGCTGGTGCCCCCGTGGTCGGCCGGCTTGCAGCTGTACGCCTGCGGGTCGCCGCGCTACATGGACGCCGTCTTTGCCTGCGCACAAGCGCAGGGCTGGCCCGACGCCGCCCTGCACCGTGAGCACTTCAGCGTGCCCGAGGGGCCGCCGCGCGAGAACCACCCGTTCGTGCTGCGGCTCGCCCGCAGCGGCCGCACCCTCACGGTGCCGCCCGGGCGCAGCGCCACCGAGGTCTTGGCCGAGGCTGGCGTGAACGTGCCCACCAAGTGCAGCGACGGCCTGTGCGGCGTGTGCGCCTTGCCGTACGACGCCGCCACGTCCGGCGAGGTCGATCACCGCGACTTCGTGCTCGGTCAGGCGCAACGGGCGCAGCGCGTGGTCCTGTGCTGCTCTCGAATGCAGCAGGCCGGCGCCACGCTGAGCCTGGACCTGTAGCCCGGCGGCGCCGTCAGCGTCGGCGGCTGTCGCGCATCAGCGGCATCAGGGCCGACGGCGCCGTCACCTGGGGGTCGAAGCCCAGCCGCCGCTGGCCTCCCAGCCGGTCGATGATGCGCGCCACGTACAGGCGCGTCTCGGCATAGGGCGGCACGCCACGGTAGCGTTCCACGGCGCCCTCGCCGGCGTTGTAGCCCGCCAATGCCAACGTCAGGTCGCCTTCGAAATAGGCCAGCAGCCAACGCAGGTACGCCATGCCGCCGCGGATGTTCTGCGTCGGGTCCATCACGTTGCGCACCTGGAACCGGCGTGCGGTGTCCGGGATCAGCTGCATCAGCCCGCGCGCGTCGCGCGGCGACACGGCCCAGGGGTCGAAGTTCGACTCGGTGGCCATGACGGCCAGCACCAGGTTCGGCTCCAGCCGGTATTCGGGCGCGACCAGCTGGACGAAGCGCACGATCGGCGCCGGCGCGTTGGGTGGCGGCGCCGCGGTCGACATCGGTCGCGTCGCTGCGGCGGCCACCTTCGGCGGCGGCGCGACGTCCTCGTCGGGAGGGCGCAGGCAGGGTGGCGGCTCGCCGCGCGGCGTACCCATCGCGCGCGCCATGTTGGCCGCCTGCAGGTGGCCCTGTTCGGCTGCGGCAGCGAACAGGTGCGCCGCCTGGGCATCGTTGCGCTCGATCCCGCGCGCGTTGGTCAGCATCCAGGCCAGGCTGTACTGGGCCTCGGCATCGCCATAGCGCGCGGCACGGCAGTAGAGCTCGGCCGCACGCACCGGGTCACGCTCGGCACCGGCGTCGCCATGCTCCAGCGCCGCCGCCTCCAGGCGCCAGCCCACCACGCGTGCCGGCACCACCGGGCCCACTTCGGGCGGTGGCACGGCCGGGCGAGGCAGGCTCTCCAGCGACATCTCGGGGACCTGGGCGCTGGCGCCCGCACAGGCCAGGGCGCCCGCCAAGAGGGCAACCGCCAGCAAGCGGCGGCGCAGGCACGCCCGCGCAGGCGGGCGAGCGCGGGCGCAGGCCTCCTTCGTCAGGCGGGGCGGGTGAGTTGCCACAAGCGGGATGGTACAATCCAAAAGTTATGGACCAGGGAACAGGCGTCTTGAGCAGCCTGACCGGCCGCAGCCCGACGTGTCTCTGAGAGGAACCGCGGCGCTGGCATTCGGTTCCTTGGCCGCATGTGTCCGCGGGCCCCGATCGCAGGGCCGTTCTGGCAGCCAGCGATCTTGGCGACCTACGGACAACCAGAGATCTGCCCATCGCCGGTGTGCGCCGTGGGCTCGAAGGGAAGAGTTCCTATCAGTCATTCGAACACCGACGGCAGCCCTATCGTTTCGCCCCTGACGCCGATCGGCGATGACGGACGTCGTGCTGCCGCGGCGCGCCGGGTCCCACCCTTCGGGATCCTGTTCGATACCCCACATGACGCCGTGCGACGTGCCGCCAACCAGGCTGCGGCCCGGCCGCACGCGCGCGTCAACCCCACTGACATCACCGGAGAGACCCCATGGCCAAGGAAGAACTGATCGAGATGAGCGGCATCGTCGACGAAGTGTTGCCCGACTCGCGTTTCCGCGTCACGCTGAACAACGGCCACCAGCTCGTGGCGTACACCTCGGGCAAGATGCGCAAGCACCACATCCGCATCCTGGCGGGCGACAACGTCTCGCTGGAGCTCTCGCCCTACGACCTCAGCAAGGGCCGCATCACGTTCCGTCACCTGGAGCGCCGCCCGCGCGCTGCCTGAACCCTGCGCGAGTGCGATGCGCCCTCAGTACTTGAGGCGTGCGTAGTAGGTCTCTTGCGCGGCGCGGCGCGCCTCGGCCAGCGTCTGGATACCCATCGCGGCCAGCAACGGGATCAGCTTCAACCACACTTCGGCGGTGACGATGGCGTCACCCAGCGCCGTGTGGCGGCCGATGACGGTGATGCCGAAGCGTTCGGCGATCGCCTCCAGCCGGTGGGACTCCTGGTTCGGGTGCACCACGGCCGACAGCAGCAGCGTGTCGAGCACTGGCTGGTCGAAAGTCAGTCCGGTCACCGCTTCCTTCAGCTGCAGAAAGCGCATGTCGAAGGCCGCGTTGTGCGCCACCAGCACCGTATCTTGCGCGTAGGCGTGGAAGGCCGGCAGCACGCGCGTGATCGTCGGCTGACCCCGCACCATGTCCGGCCGGATGCCGTGAATCGGGATCCCGGCCGCGGGGATCTCGCGCTGCGGGTCCACCAGTTGCTCGAAGGACTCGTGGCGCAGCAGCTTGCCGTTGACGATGCGCGCAGCGCCGATCTGGATGATCTCGTCGCCCGCCGACGGTTCCAGGCCGGTCGTCTCGGTGTCGAAGACGGTGTAGGGCAGCTCGACCAGCCGGCGATCGTCCAGCGTGCCGCCCCCGCCGGTCTGGAAGAGGTCGAAGTCGTAGAACTCGGGCCGGCTGTCGTGCCGCACGGCGGCGGCGTTGAGCCCCTCGGCGTCACCCACCGCGTCGGCCAGCGGCAGCAGGCAGCGAAAGAACGCCTGCTGTCGAACGCGGTCGCGCTCGAACCAGAATTCACCGCCGTGACGCTGGATGACGTCGCGCACGCTCAGCGCGCTGGTCAACGCCGCCGCGCCTTCGCCGCTGTGCATGGGCTCGCTCTCCCAGCTCATGACGGTCTCGGTGCTCATGGCCTGCCCGGCCCAGATCAGGTCCAGTTGCGCCCGGCCACCGGCCGATTGCAGGCGCAGCAGCACGCTGCGCAGCTCGAACTCCTCGACCAGGCGTTGCGCCAGATAGGTCAGCGCCTCCAGCATCGAAAAACTGTCGACCTTCAGCCACAGGGTGGCGTCGACCTCCTGGCTGCCGGTGCGCACGCCGCAGCGGTCCTGGATGCGCCGCGCGGCGGCGGCCACGAGGTCGGCGCCAAGCATCTCCTCGAGCGGCCAACGCGTCTTCATGTGATGCGCGCTCTTCAGCGTCAGTTCCTGCACGCGCCGGCTCATGGCACCCGCCTCGTCCCGCACCACGGCCAGGAAGCGTTCGCGCGTGGCCGCGTCCAGGCCCGGGTCGTCCAGCAGCTCCACCGCCGCCTGCAGGTTGCCCAGTGACGCGCGCTGGCCCTCCGTCAAGCCGAGCAGCAGCCGGTCCTGGTCGGAGTCGGCCTCGTAGTCGCGCGTGATGTTGTCCAGCAGCAGCACGAAGCCCGACAAGACCTCGCCGTCGCGCACCGGGGCCATCTGGACGCGCAGCAGCTGTCCGCTGGGCGTGCTGGTGACGAACTGCGCCGACGGGTGGGCCGCACCGCGCTGCAGCCGCCGCTGCACGCTTTCCAGCGCGTGCGCGACGAGCTGGCGGTCGAACACCGAATAGATCGAGCGCCCGAGGCCGATCAGTTCGGCCCCCTCGGCCAGCTGGGGCGCATCCGAAAGCGCCTTGAACTGCAGGCGGGCGCGGGGGTTGTAGAGCAGGATGCGGCCGTCGAGGTTGCACACCACGACGCTGGAGGTCAGCTCCGACATCAGCGCCGCCAGCCGGCTGCGTTCCTGCTCGACGCCGTGGCTGGCCTGGGCGACGCGCTCACTCATCTCCGCCCGGATTCGATCGCGTGCGGCGACGAAGTCGTTCACCAGCGCAGCCGCCCGACGCGCTTCGACGCCCCCTCGCGCGGCAGACAGCGGGCGCGACACACCGGTCTCCAGCAACGCGCGCCCTTGCTCCAGCACGCGCGCGGTCTCGGCCACGTGGCGGCGGTACAACCATTGCGCCACCGCGGCCAACACGCCCACCGGCAGCAGCATCCCCATCAGCACCAACGGCGCGCGCGGCGCCAACAGGGCCCACACGGTGTCACGGTCGGCCCGCGGCAGGGTCGAGCCCACCATCGCCAGCTCCAGCACCAGCCAGGCCAGCAGCACCAGGACCCCGGCCCCGGCGGTCAGCGCCAGCGTACGCAGCAGCCGACGGTCGCGCCGCACGGCTAATCCGCGTCCTCGAGAAGTTCGCGCACCCGCCCCACCAGGTCGCGCGTCGAGAACGGCTTGGTCATGTAGGCGTTTGCGCCCAGCGCCATGCCCTTGACGACGTCCGTCTCGCGGCCCTTGGCGGTCAGCATCAGGATCAGCGTGCCCTTGAGGGATTCGTCCTGCCGCACCTCCTGGCAGACTTCGAAGCCGGTCTTCTTGGGCATCATCACGTCCAGCAGCACCAGCTTCGGCCGCTCGCGGCGCAGGACCTCCAGCGCCTCTTCGCCGTCACGCGCCAGGTGCACCGTGTAGCCCTCGCGTTTCATCAGAAACTCCAGCGACACGAGGATGTTGGGTTCGTCGTCGGCAATCAGGATCGCTGTGCTCATCGTGGGTCTCCGGAATCGTGCTTCTCGGCAGGGGGCGGCACGCAGGGTAGCCAGAACTCGAAGCATGCACCTTGCCCGATGTCACCCCGCACCGCAATGCGCCCCCCGAAATGCTCGACGATCTGGCGGCTGATCGGCAACCCCAGCCCGGTGCCCGCAGGGCGGGCCCCATCATCACCGCCCTGGTGGAACTTCTCGAAGATCAGCACGCGCTGATCGGGCGGCACGCCAGGCCCGTTGTCCTGCACCTGCACTGTCAGGCCGCGGTCATCGACGCGCAGCCGCACGACGATGCGGCCGCCGGGCCGAGGCACGAACTTGGCCGCGTTGCCCAGCAGGTTCAGCAGCACCTGCGTCAGGCGGTCGGGGTCGGCGCGCAGCGTCGGCGCCTGCGCCGGCAGGTCGAGCTCGAGCTCGGTGCCCTGCTCGCGCAGCATCTCCGCCACGCTCACGGCCGCCTGGCGGACCAGGGCCCTCAGGTCGACCTCGGCGTTGTGCCACTCGGCGTGACCGGACTCGATCTTGGCCAGGTCGAGCACCTGGTTGACCAGTCGCGACAGCCGCTCGGTCTCGGCCACGACGATGCCGACGAACTTCTGGCGCTGCGCGACAGGCAGGTCCGGATCGTCGGCCATCAGCTCGGCCAGCGTGCGGATCGCCGTCAGCGGCGTGCGCAGTTCGTGCGTCACCGAGGACATGAAGTCGTCCTTCAGCCGGTCCAGGCTCTTGAGCTGCTCGTTGGCCGCGCGCAGCTCGGCGGTGGCGCGCTGCAGCGAGGCGGACTTTTCCTCCAGCGCGCGCGAGTAGGCCCGCAGCTGCGTGGCCTCTTCCAGAATCCGCATCACGTCGTCCAGCGCCAATGGCTCCTCCTGCACCACCGAGGCCACCATCACGCGCGCCGACGCGCTGCCGATCGCGCCGGCGAGTTGCGTCTCGACGAATTGCACGAGCTGCGCGTCGGCCGTGATGTCCTGGGCCCGTGCGACGCCGGCACGCCGCGCGTAGTCGTCGAACAAGTCGCGTGCCCGCTGCGTGCCCAGGAATCGCCCCGCCAGCTCGAGCAGGTCGGGCACCTTGGCGCGCCCGCGCCAGAATGCCGGCCCGTCGTCGCCGGTCTGGGCGCCCTGGCCGCTGCCTGGCAAGTCCACGAACAGGGCCGCCTGGCTGGCCTCGCGCGCCGACGGTGCCTGCCAGAGCGACACGCCGACATACACGCCCACATTGGCCAGCAGGCTCCAGAACAGCGAATGCGTCAGCGCGTCCATGCCGTGCAGGCCGAGCAGCGCCTCCGATTTGAGCAGCGCCCAGCCCCAGGGGCCGTCCAGCAGGAACTGATCCGGCAGCCAGCCCGACTTCGCGATCGACGGCAGCATCAGCGTGTAGGTCCACAGGGCAAAGCCGGCCAGCAGGCCGGCCAGCGCGCCGCGCCGCGTGCCGCCCTTCCAGTACATGCCGGCCAGCGCCGCCGGCGCGAACTGCGCCACCGCGGCAAAGCTGATCAGGCCGATGCTGACCAGCGCATAGGCCTCGCCGGCCAGGTGGAAGTAGGTGTAGCCCAGCAGCAGCACGCCGACGATGGCGGCTCGGCGGATGCCGAGCAGCCAACCGGTCAGGTCGCGCCCGGGGTCCAGCAGGTGCCAGCCGCGGCGCAGCAGCACCGGCATCACGAGGTCGTTGCAGACCATGGTCGAGACCGCGATCGCCTCCACGATCACCATGCCGGTGGCCGCCGACAGCCCGCCGACGAAGGCCACGAGTGCGAGCGACTGTGCGCCCTGCGAGAGCGGGATCGACAGCACGAAGGCGTCGGCGCCGGCCACGTCGCCCCCCAGCAGCAGGCCGCCGAACGCGATCGGCAGCACAAACAGGTTGATCAGCAGCATGTACAACGGGAACACCCAGGCCGCGCGCTTGAGATGTCGCTCGTCGACGTTCTCGACCACGATGACCTGGAACTGGCGCGGCAGGAACACCACCGACAGCATCGACAGCAGCGTCAGTGTGAACCACTGTCCGTAGGCAAAGGCCCCGGCCGGGCCCAGCGTCAGCAGGCGCTTCATTTCGGGCACGGCCGCGGCGCGCGCGAAGAGGTCGGCCGGGCCGCCGAACAGGCCCCAGGTGACGAAGACGCCGACGGCGATGAAGGCGACCAGCTTGACCACCGACTCGAACGCGATCGCCGCCACCATGCCCTCGTGGCGCTCGGTGCCGTCCAGGTGGCGGGTGCCGAACATCATCGTGAAGCCGGCCAGCACGAGCGCGGCATAGAAGGTGCCGTCGCGCCACCAGGCCGCCTGGCCCGGCAGGGCGTCGCCCACCGGCGTCGTCAGCAGCGCATAGCCGGTGGCGATCGCCTTCAGCTGCAGCGCGATGTAGGGCACGATGCCGACCACCGTGATCAACGTCACCAGGCCTGCCAGCAGCGGGCTCTTGCCGTAGCGGCTGGCCACGAAGTCGGCGATCGAGGTGATGCGATGACGCCGCGCAATGCGGATCATCTTGCGCAGGACCGTCCAGGCCAGCACCATCGCCAGCGTCGGGCCGATGTAGATCGGCAGGAACCACACGCCCGACGCGGCGGCGCGGCCGACGCTGCCGAAGTAGGTCCAGGCCGTGCAGTAGACGGCGATCGACAGCGCGTAGGCCCAGGCGTTGTTGATCACCGACCGGCCCTCGGCGGCACGCCGGTCGCCCCACGCCGCGACGGCAAAGAGCAGGCCCAGGTAGGCCAGCGAGGCGCCGATGACGAGCGGGGTGCTCAACATGGCGCCTTCGGGCTCAGTCGGGCAGGCGTTCGCTCAACAGGCCGAGCGCGCCGATCAGGCCGGCCCAGAGCAGGAACAGCGCTGCCGGGAACAGCGGCAGGCCCCACAGCGTGGCGTCGCGATCCCACAGCGTCAGCAGCGGGAAGTTGAACAGCAGCCAGCCGACGGCGAACAGCGCCACCAGCCGTTGGCGGCCGATCCGCGCCTTCACTTGGGCTGCTCCGCTGGCGGCTTGCCCTGCAGGCGGTGTGCGTGCCACGACAGCGCGAAGTCGGCGAAGAACTTGCACCAGATCGTCGAGCCGGCGATCGCCGACCACGTGGCATAGGGCACGGCGGCGAAGAGCACGAGGCCGATCACCGTGGCGGCCAGGCCGCCGGCCACCAGGTTGACGATGCCGGCGTAGGGCGCGAAGCGCTCGGGGTTCGGCGGCGGCTCGCCGCGCCGCAATGCGACCTCGGAGAAGTCCCGCTTGAACAGGATGCGCCAGGCCCGCCGCAGCCAGAAGAACGACATCGGGAACAGGGCCAGGAACAGGATCCAGGTGACGGCGACACTGATGTCGAAAACCATTCGGGCTCCAGCAAGGAAAAAGCCCTGCCGCGCGCACGCGGCAGGGCTCCATTGTGATCACCCCGGCAGCGGCCGGGGGTCCGCATCGACGCTCAGTGAGCGCCGTCGACGGCCTTGGCCCCGCGCGGCACGCGAACGGCCTCGACCATGTGCTGGATGTGCTCCGGCGGCTCCTTGGTCACCTTGTCAACCGCAAAGGCGACGATGAAGTTCACCAGCGCACCGACGGCACCAAAGGCTTCCGGCGTGATGCCGAAGAAGCTGTTCGCGCCACCGATGACGTCCAGGTACTCGGTGCCCTTGATGAAGAACAGGCCCTTGTGCGCGAAGACGTAGAACAAGGTGATGAACAGGCCCGACAGCATGCCTGCCATCGCGCCTTCCTTGTTCATCTTCTTGCTGAAGATGCCCATCATGATCGCCGGGAACAGCGAACTGGCCGCAATCCCGAACGCCAGCGCCACCGTGCCGGCCGCGAACCCGGGTGGGTTCAAGCCCAGGTAGCCGGCCACGATGATCGACACCGCCATCGCGATCTTGCCCGTCATCAACTCGCCCTTCTCGCTGATGTCCGGCGCAAACACGCCCTTCACCAGGTCATGCGAGATGGCCGAAGAGATGGCCATCAGCAGGCCCGCCGCCGTCGACAGCGCCGCGGCCAGACCGCCCGCCGCGACCAGCGCGATCACCCAGTCCGGCAGCAGCGCGATCTCGGGGTTGGCCAGCACGATGATGTCGGCGTTGACCGTCAGCTCGTTGCCCTTCCAGCCGGCCGCGTCCATCTTGGCCTTCGCTTCGGCATTGGTGGTCTTGTCGTTGTAGTACTGGATGCGGCCGTCGCCGTTCTTGTCCTCGAACTTCAGCAGCCCGGTGACTTCCCAGCGCTTCATCCAGTCCGGGCGTGCCTCGTACTGGATCGCCGACTCGGCCGCGTACGGGTCCGTGTCCTGCATCACCACGCCAGGCGTGATCGTGCGCACCAGGTTCATCTTGGCCATGGCCGCCACCGCAGGCGCGGTGGTGTACAGGATCGCGATGAAGACCAGTGCCCAGCCGGCCGACGAACGCGCGTCCTTGACCTTGGGCACGGTGAAGAATCGCATGATGACGTGCGGCAGGCCCGCGGTGCCGATCATCAGCGACAGCGTGTACACGAACATGTTCAGCGTGCTGCCGGGCAGCGAGGTCGTGTACTTGCCGAAGCCGAGGTCGGTCACGACACTGTCCAGCTTGGACAGCAACGACGCCTCGTGCCCCGTCAGGCTGGAACCCAGTCCCAGTTGCGGGATCGGGTTGCCCGTGAGTTGCAGCGAGATGAAGATCGCCGGGATCGTGTAGGCCAGGATCAGCACGATGTACTGCGCCACCTGGGTGTAGGTGATGCCCTTCATGCCGCCGAACACCGCATACGCGAACACGATCGCCATGCCGATGTAGATGCCCATATCGCTGGACACGCCGAGGAAGCGGCTGAACGCCACGCCGACACCCGTCATCTGGCCGATGATGTAGGTCAGCGACGCCACCAGCAGGCACAGCACCGCCACCGTGCTGGCCGACTTCGAGTAGAAGCGGTCGCCGATGAACTGCGGCACGGTGAACTTGCCGAACTTGCGCAGGTACGGGGCCAGCAGCATCGCCAGCAGCACGTAGCCGCCGGTCCAGCCCATCAGGAACAGGCCGCCGCCGTAGCCCATATTGGAGATCAGG
>Ga0316188_10001864_pt1 | contig 10044 bp, 10 predicted proteins | sample Phiworburrow1_MG_FD_204933 | JGI IMG/M metagenome (GOLD analysis project Ga0316188, IMG submission 204933) | Coastal sediment microbial communities from Maine, United States - Phippsburg worm burrow 1 | ecosystem: Environmental > Aquatic > Marine > Coastal > Sediment | place: USA: Maine... | reverse complement strand
ACCAGCGGCACCCAGATCAGCCACATCACCTTCTCCAGCGGCTGGCTGGGCACGATCCCCGAGAGCTTGCGGGTGCGCCGGCGCACGCGAACGATCATCGCGCCGACGCAGAACCAATAGGCCCAGACAGTGACGGCCAACACGATCGCAGGGAAATCCGACATGGGAACTGGTCGAGCCGCAAGACGCCCCCAGAGGGGCCAAGCTGAGTGCGCAATGCGCAAATCTTAGCTGACAGGCCACAGCGCCTTTCCGTCCTCGGCCGACCCGACGCGGCCCCGTTCTAGGGGACGCGCGTCGGCATCAGGCCGAGGGCGTGCGAATCAGGTGCTCGAAGGCCGACAGCGCAGCTTTCGAACCCTCGCCGGCGGCGATGACGATCTGCTTGTAGGGCACCGTGGTCACGTCGCCCGCAGCGAACACGCCGGGCAGGCTGGTCTGGCACTTGGCGTCGATGAGGATCTCGCCGTAGCGCGACAGCTCGACCGTGCCCTTCAGGAATTCGGTGTTGGGCACCAGTCCGATCTGCACGAACACCCCTGCCAGCTCGATGCTGTGCTCGGTGCCGTTCGGCCGGTCCTTGTAGCGCAGGCCGTTGACCTTCTGGCCGTCGCCGGTGATCTCCAGCGTCTGCGCGCTGGTGTGGATCGTCACGTTGGGCAGGCTCTTCAGCTTTTTCACCAGCACTGCGTCGGCCTTGAGCTGGTCCATGAACTCCAGCACCGTGACATGGCCGACCACGCCGGCCAGGTCGATTGCGGCCTCGACGCCGGAGTTGCCGCCGCCGATCACCGCGACGCGCTTGCCCTTGAACAGCGGGCCGTCGCAGTGCGGGCAGTAGGCCACGCCCTTGTTGCGGTACTCGGCCTCGCCGGGCACGTTGACGTTCTTCCAGCGCGCGCCGGTGGCGAGCACCACGCTGCGGCTCTTCAGCGCGGCGCCATTGGCCAGCATCACGGTGATCTCGCCACCAGGCTTGGCCGCGGGCTCTAGAGCGGCCACACGCTGGCCGTTCATGATGTCGACCTCGTAGTCGCGCACATGCGCCTCCAGCGCGGCGGCGAACTGCGGGCCTTCGGTGTGCGGCACGGAGACAAAGTTCTCGATGCCCAGCGTGTCCAGCGTCTGGCCGCCGAAGCGCTCGGCGACGATGCCGGTGCGGATGCCCTTGCGCGCGGCATATACCGCGGCTGCGGCTCCGGCCGGGCCGCCGCCGACGATCAGCACGTCGAAGGCATCCTTTCCTGCCAGCTTGGCGGCGTCACGTGCGGTAGCGCCGGTATCCAGCTTGGCGACGATCTCGGCCAGCTCCATGCGGCCCGAGCCGAATGGCCGGCCGTTCAGGTACAGGCTGGGCACGGCCATGATCTGGCGCTGCTCGACTTCGTCGGGGAAGAGGTCGCCGTCGATGCTGACGGCGCTGATGCGCGGGTTCAGCACCGCCATCAGGTTCAGCGCTTGCACCACGTCCGGGCAGTTGTGGCAGGACAGCGAGATGTAGGCCTCGAAGGAGAAGTCACCGTCCAACGCTCGGATTTGCTCAATCAGGTCGGCCTCGACCTTGGGCGGGTGACCACCGGCCTGCAGCAGCGCCAGCACCAGCGAGCTGAACTCGTGGCCCATCGGGATGGCGGCGAAGTGCAATTGCATGTCCTGCCCGCTGCGCGTGATCTGGAAGGAAGGCCGGCGCTCGGCCGTGCCGTCGAAACGCAGCGTGATCTTTGGTGATAGCGCCGCCACTTCTTCCAGCAGCGCGCGCATCTCGGCCGACGCCTGTTGTTCGTCGAGCGAGGCAATCAGTTCGATCGGCTGCACCAGGCGATCGAGGTAGGTGTCGAGTTGGGTCTTGAGGTTGCTGTCGAGCATCTTGTTCTCCTTGTAGATGTCTTGGGTCGTGAGAGGCCCGGTCGGCAACCGCCACCATTCAATCGGTGGCGCTTTGTCGACCGGACCCGGCGAACCGGGTGGGGGCTGCCGGCCGGGCAACCTCTTGCAAGGTTGGCCCGGCGAGCCTGGCCGGGGCTTAGATCTTGCCGACCAGGTCCAGCGACGGCGTCAGCGTCTTCGCGCCCTGGTTCCACTTGGCCGGGCAGACCTGTCCCGGGTTCTTGGCGACGTATTGCGCGCCGCGCAGCTTGCGCAGCGTTTCCTTGACGTCGCGCGCGATGCTGTTGTCGTGGATCTCGGCCGTCTTGATCACGCCTTCGGGGTTAATGACAAAGGTGCCGCGCAGCGCCATGCCTTCGTCGTCGATGTGCACGCCGAACATGCGCGTCAGCTGGTGCGCCGGGTCGCCGATTAGCGGGAACTTCGCCTTGCCGACGGCCGGGCTGGTCTCGTGCCACACCTTGTGCGCGAAGTGCGAGTCGGTGGTGACGATGTAGACCTCAGTCTCCATCTTCTGGAACTCGGCGTAGTGATCGGCTGCGTCCTCGACTTCCGTGGGGCAGTTGAAGGTGAAGGCTGCCGGCATGAAGATCAGCGTCGACCAGCGGCCCTTCAGCGACTGCTCGGTGACTTCAATGAACTTGCCGTTGTGGAAGGCCTGGACCTTGAAGGGCTGGACTTGGGTGTTGATCAGGGACATTGTGTTTTCCTTTGCGGAGTGGGGTGGATGAAACGTTGACAGGTGACATTCTTGGTTGCGCCGCAACATTAAGCAAGTTGATTGAATTCATATTGCTTATTGATATGATCTATTGATGGATCGCAATCTGGCGCGCGCCAGAGCGAGAGTGAGCTCGCATACTCTGGCCATGAGCGACGACATCCCGGTTCCGCAGACCCAATACGTCGAATCCGACGGGTTGAGCATCGCCTACCAGGTGTTCGGCGAGGGCGCGACCGACCTTGTCTTCGTGCCTGGCATCGTCACGCACATCGAGCTGAACTGGGAGTCTTCCAACTGGGCCCGCTGGCTGCGCCAGCTAGGACGGCACTTCCGCGTGATCATGTTCGACAAGCGCGGGCAGGGCCTTTCCGACCGCTTCGAAGGCGTGCCGACGCTGGAAGAGCGCATGGACGACGTGCGCGACGTGATGCGCGCCGCCGGCTCGCGCCGGGCAGTGCTGCTGGCCTACTCCGAGGGCGGCGCGATGGGCGCGCTGTTCGCGGCCACCTATCCCGAGAGTGTCGAGCGCCTGATCCTGCTGGGCTCGATGGCCCGCTTCTCGTGGGCGCCGGACTATCCGCACAGCCCGACGCTCGAGCAGACCCTGCAGCACACCGACGCCACCTGGGGCAAGCCCGAGGCCGTGCGGCTGTTCGCGCCGAGCCGCGCCGGCGATGCCGCATTCGCCGAGGGCCTGGCGCGCTACCAGCGGCTGAGCACCTCGCCGAGCGCGATACGGCGGCTGATGATTGCCAACGACCAGATCGACGTGCGCGCCATACTGCCGCAGGTGCGCCGCCCGACACTGGTGATCCACCGGCGGGGCGATCGCGCGGTGAAGGTGGGCAACGGCCGCTACCTGGCCGACCAAGTGCACGACGCGGAGTACCTGGAACTGCCCGGCAAGGATCACTTCCCCTGGGAAGGGGACTCCGAGCGCATCGTCGACGCGATCGTGCGCTTCGGCACGGCCCGTGCGCCGCTGTCTGCGCGCGACGTCGCCGAGCGCTGGCTGGCCACGGTGCTTTTCACCGACATCGTCGGCTCCACCGAATTGGCGGCGCGCTTGGGCGACGCCACCTGGCGCGACCTGCAGCAGCGTTTCCACGCCATGGGCCGCGACGCGCTCGACGCTCACCGCGGGCGCGAGATCGACACGGCGGGCGACGGCCTGTTTGCCACCTTCGACGGCCCGGCACGCGCGGTGCGTTGCGCCGCGTCGATGGTGCGCGATGCCAGGGCCTTCGGCCTGGACCTGCGCGCGGGAATGCACACGGGCGAGGTGGAAAGCGCCGGCGCCAAGGTCAGCGGCATGGCGGTGCACATCGGCGCGCGCATCTCGGCCCATGCCGGCGCCGGCGAGGTGCTGGTGTCGACGACAGTGAAGGACCTGGTCGCCGGCTCGGGCCTGCGGTTCGAGCCGCGCGGCGTCAAGCCGTTGAAGGGGGTGCCGGGCGACTGGCCGCTGTATCTGGCGCTGGCCGACTGATTGCGCTGCCCCCTGGACTTCTCAAGCGCGCGGACCGATGTCCTCGCGCCGCTTGCCCCGCGCCAACACCCGCTCGGGGATACTGCGGCGGTAGCGAAGGTAGAAGGCGGCCTGCCACAAGACCACTGCCTCCCACCACATCAGCACCTTCTCGCCGAGGCAGTAGCGGCGCACCGGACGACGCCATTGCTCCCACAGCAGGCGCCAGCTGCGGCGCGGCGTGGCCGCCGCGGTGTATCGGCCGATAGCCGAACGCAGCTCCTTTTCGGGGAGTTGGTACAAGCCGTCGCGAGCCGCCAGCTATTGGGCCTCGAGCTGGCGCACATGCACTCTGGCCCGGTCGAAGCCCTCGTCGCTCTCCTCGTGCGTTGTGAATTCGCCCTTCAGGTGCTCGCGAATCTGGGCATAGGCCGCGTCGCTGACCAGTAGGTAATACAGGCCGTCGACCGAGTTCTTCGGCAGCCGATGCGCCAGGATGACGTCGGCGCCCGACACTTTGGGGCCGCCCGGCGATCTCGTGGAACATGGCCTCGCCGCTGTGCACAATGATCTTCAAGCCTGGCCGGTCGGAGTTGCGGCAGATGGCGCAGCCGCAGGGCGTCGATTCGATGGCGACGGCGGACGAGGCGACGCAGGCCGCGAAGAACTTCCCCAGTTTCGGCGCGACCTGCTGCGTCACGTCGCGCCAGCCGGCGTCGGTGCCGGGGTGGCGGGGTGGCGGGCGTACAGGAACACCGCATCGCCCTCGATCTCCTGCAGGGTCAACGGAATGTTCACCTACCTGATCAGCGATTCGATCAGTCGGGAAACGACCATCTGGCCGTGCAGGTCGGCAGTGCGGTTCTCGACCATGAAGCGGGTGTTGCCGCTGATGCCGGCCAGGATGATGACGAGCTGGCTCTGTTCCATGATGCCGCGTGACGTGTCTCAGACGACCTGTTTGTCGTGCAGTGCCTGCAACTCGGCCTCGCTCAGGCCGAGCACGCGCTGCAGCACCTCGGCGGTGTGCTGGCCCAGCAGCGGCGGCGGCAGGTCGTAACGCACGGGGGTCTCGGAAAAGCGCATCGGGCTGGCCAGCAGCGAGAGCGGGCCGCTCGGATGCTGCATGGCCAAGCGCATGCCGCGGTGCTGCACCTGCGGGTCCTCGAAGACCTGGTCGATGGTGTTGATCGGGCCGCAGGGCACATGGTTCGCCTCGAGCAGTTCGATCCACTCGGGCATCGTGCGCTCCAGCATCAGTTCGCCGATCATGCCGCACAGCAGTTCGCGGTGTGCCCCGCGCGACGAGCCGACCTTGAAGCGCTCGTCGTCGGCCCACTCCGGTTTGCCGATGGCCTTGGCGAAGCTGCGGAACTGGCTGTCGTTGGCCACCGCCAGGATGATGTGCCCGCCCTTGCAGGCGAACACCTGGTACGGCACGATGTTCGGGTGCCCGTTGCCCAGGCGCTGCGGCACCTCGCCCGAGACGAAGTAGTTCAGCGTCTGGAACGAGGTCAGCGCGATCAGGCAGTCGAGCAGCGCGATGTCGATGTGCTGGCCCTTGCCGCTGACATGACGCTGCTCTACCGCACCGAGGATGGCGCTGGTGGCGTACATCGCGGTCATTAGGTCGGCCACCGCCACGCCCACCTTCATCGGCCCGGCGCCGCTTTGGCCGTCGGGCACGCCAGTGATGCTCATCAGCCCGCCCATGCCCTGGAACACGAAGTCGTAGCCGGGACGTGGCGCATAGGGCCCGGTCTGGCCGAAGCCGGTGATCGAGCAATAGATCAGTCGTGGGTTGAGCTCGTGAAGTGACGCGTAGTCGAGGCCGTAGCGCTTGAGCGTACCGACCTTGTAGTTCTCGACCACGATGTCGCACTTTTCGGCCAGCCGGCGGATCAGCGCCTGGCCCCCGGGCTTGGCGATGTCGCAGGTGATCGATTCCTTGTTGCGGTTGGCCGACAGGAAGTAGGCCGAATCGCCTCGCTGGTGGCGCGCCGGGTCACGGCCGACGAAGGGCGGCCCCCAGCCGCGCGTGTCGTCGCCATGGCCAGGCTTCTCGACCTTGATCACCTCGGCGCCCATGTCGGCCAGGTTCTGGGTTGCGAACGGGCCCGCAAGCACGCGAGACAGGTCGAGCACGCGCAGATGCGACAGCGGTCCTTTGGGCGTGCTGGCGGTCGGGTTCATGGCTTTCTTCGGAGTGGTCGCCGGGTCAATGCTAAGGCCGGCGCGCTGCATTCCGCTCGATACAATCGCGCCCCTCTTAGACGCCCTCGCCCGATGTTCTCCGACCGCCTGGCCGTGCTGCCGCAATACCTGATGCCCAAGGGCGCGCTGACGCGCCTGGCCGGGCGCATCGCGTCGGCGCAGCGCGGGGCGGGCACGACGCGGCTGATCCGCTGGTTCGTCGGCCGCTACGGCGTCAACATGGCCGAAGCCGCCGAGCCCGACATAGCGGCCTACAAGAGCTTCAACGACTTCTTCACCCGTGCGCTCAGGCCCGGGGTACGCCCGCTGGTGCAGGCCGACCTGGTATGCCCGGTGGACGGCGCCATCAGCCAGTTCGGGCGCATTCGCGGCGACCAGATCTTCCAGGCCAAGGGGCACGACTACAGCACGCGTGCGCTGGTCGGTGGCGACGCCGCGCTCGCATCGCAGTTCGACGACGGCCATTTCGCCACGCTGTACCTGAGCCCGAAGGACTACCACCGCATCCACATGCCCTGCGCCGGGCGGCTGGTGCGCATGATCCACGTGCCGGGCGAGCTGTTCTCGGTGAACCCCGCCACCGCGCGCGGCGTGCCGGGTCTGTTCGCGCGCAACGAACGTGTGGTGTGTGTGTTCGAGGGTGCGGTCGGGCCCTTCGTGGTGGTGCTGGTCGGCGCCACCGTCGTCGGCAGCATGGCCACGGTTTGGCATGGCGTGGTCAATCCGCCGCGGCCGGCCGGGCTGCGCGATTGGCGCTACGAAGACGGGGCGGTCGAACTGGCGCAAGGCGACGAGATGGGTCGCTTCCTGCTTGGCTCGACCGTGGTGATGCTCTTTCCGCCTGGCGCCTTGCAGTTCGACCCGAAGTGGGTGCCGGGCGGCAGCGTCCGCATGGGGCAGGCGATGGCGCGGCGCGGCTGAGCCGCCATCGCGGGCCATCTTATCAACGCGCTTTCGGCGCTGCGCTCAAGCCGCGAGCGAATAACGCGCCTGGCCATCGCTCACCACGCGCCCGTCAGCCATCAGCTCGTCGAGGTGCTGCGTGATCGTTCGGCGCTCGGCGCTGTCCACCCACAGATCGTGCACGTCGGGCCGGTACAGCAGCCGCTGTCGAACCAGTTCGTCCAGGCCAAGCACGCCGTCGGCGAGCAACTGCAGCAGCCTGGCCTCACGCTCGTCCAGCCGTGCCGCGAAGGCCTGCAGCGCGGCCAGGAAGGCGCTGCGATCGGTGAATACGCCCTTGTGGTGCGAGGTGACCCACACGGTCGCAGGCAGCAGCGGCAACTGCGCCAGCGTGCGACGGAAGTCGGCCAGGCTCGACGTGGCGTCACCGTAGTACGGGCCGAAGCTCGACAGGTCGATGTCGCCAATGAATGCGATGCCCGCCGGCTCGACCAGCAGCACGCAGTGGCCGGCGGTGTGGCCCGGCATGTGCACCGCGCGCACGCGCACGCCGCCCAGTTCCCACACGGCGCCGTCGGCATAGGCGGTGGCGTCGGGCCGCGGGCGGTAGTGGAAGTCGCGTTCGAACTTCTTGCGCAACCCGTCGAGAACCGGCCGCGGATAGCCGTAGTGCCTGCTCAGGCCCTGCCAGCTGCGCGCCGCCTCCACGTCGGCCACATGCACCCACACCGGCTTGCCGGGCATCAGGTGCAGGCCGGCCATGTGGTCCTCGTGCACGTGGCCAAGGATCGCCAGGTCGGCCTCGGCCAGCACACCACCCAGCCGGTTGGCCACCTGCGGCGTGTCGAACACCGCCGTCGTGTCGCGGCCGCGTACCACGACCTGGTTGCCGTCGGGGTACTTGCCGGTCTTGTCGCCGAAGTACACGGTGACGGGGCCGAACACGGCGTGGGGCGCAACACCGGTCGCGGTCATGGGTCGGGCTGCGGGCTGCCGAAGTCGTAGGGGTTGTAGGCCTCGCCAATCAAGCCGATGGCGCTGCGCGCACCCACCGGCAGGCGCAGCAATGCGTTCTTGCTGTCGCGCCGCGCGGCGCTGCGCGCCTGCGGCTCGGCCTGCGCATAGGACAGCGGCGCGGGGTTGGGCTGCAACTGGAGCGCCAAGCTGGTCTCATCGATCAGCAACGCATAGCGGCTCAGGTAGCGAAGCAGGTACATCGCGTAAAGGTTGTCCTCGTCCTCGTAGTGGCCGGCTTCGGCGCGGAAGTCCAGCGACAGCACCGACGGGAAGCGGTCGGGCAGCGTAGCGAAGGCCACGGGCGGGTCGTCGTGCGGATCGACGTAGGGCGAGCGAGGCCATTTGCGGTACAGCACGGCGTCGAGGCTGTAGCCGCGGGCGTTCCACTGCTCGACGAGCTTCAGTGCCATCTCGGTGGGGATGTTGGCGGACGCCGCGGCGATGGCACGTATCGCGCCGGACAGCGGCAGCGGGTCGCGCACTTCCAGCGTCTGGTAGCCGGCGCCGTGGCGGAACGCCGCACCGATAGTCTTGGCGCAGTTCAGGTTCATGTAGTCGTAGGTGATTTCGCCCTGGTGATAGGAGGTGCCAGGCGTCCTGGCGCGGTAGTCGTCATTCAGCCGGCGGAAGAAGCCGCGCAGCGCCTCGCGCTCCTGCGGCGGCACGCCCTGGACGCGGATGCCGATCACCGATCGCTTGTAGACCTCGCCGTAGTCCAGGCCGAAGGCGGCCGTCAGCCCGAGCGAGGATTGCTTGCCGTACAGGTACTCCTGCTTCGGCACCGCGATCATCAGCGCATCGGTATAGAAGCCCTGCGCGTGCTTGGGGTCGCGGTCGGCATAGAAGTTGGCCGAGTACACGGTGTCGTCGTCGGTGCCGGGCTCGCGCAGCGCCAGCGCGAGATGGCCGGCCGAGCCGCCCTTGGAGGTGCCGAAGCTGAGCAGCAGCTCCATGTCGTAGGGGTCGGCACGCAGTCGCACGAAAGTCTCCTGCAGGCCCGCCGGCGGCGGACCGCCCGGTTCGCCAAAGCCGGCAGCCCCGCACAGGCCGGACCCCAGCAGCGCAGCCGCCGCCAGCACACGGCGCAGCCACCCGCGAAGCGGCCCCTCAGGCGGCGAGTGCTGCAAAGCGCGCACGCTGCACGTCGGCATTGCCAAAGCTCGAGTCGATGACCATCAGCCGCTTCATGGCGTGGCCGACCATCAGCTCGTCGGTCATGCCCATGCCGCCGTGCATCTGCACCGCCTCGCCACCGATCTTGCGGCCGGCCTTGCCGACCATGACCTTCAGCGCCAGCAGGTCGCGCTCGGCCTCGGCGCTGCCTTCGCCGGCTGCACACACGGCGCGGATCAGCAGCGAGCGCGTCTGCTCCAGAGCCATCAGCATGTCGACCAGCCGATGTTGCAGCACCTGAAACGAACCGATGGTCACGCCGAACTGCTTGCGTGTCTTCGCGTAGTCCAGCGTCGCGGCCTGCAGCACCTGCATGACGCCGAAGGCTTCGGCGCACAGCGCCAGCGTGGCCTCGTGCACCGTGTCGCGCAGCGGCGCATGGCCCTCGCCGGGCGGGAACAGCAGTTGCGCTGCGTGCACCGACACATTTCGCAGGCGCACGTGCGCGACCCGTTGTCCGTCCATGAGCTGCAGCGGCGTGAGCGCGACGCCAGCGGCCGCGGCGTCGATGCGCGCCAGGCTGATGCCGGCTTCGTCGAAACGGTTGCCGGCGCTGCGTGCGCTGACGATCAGCTGGTCGGCTGCGGCGCCGTTGAAGACCAGCACCTTGTCGCCGTCGAGCACGAAGCCATCGCCTGCACGGCGCAGCGTGGTCTGC
>Ga0316188_10001863_pt1 | contig 10045 bp, 6 predicted proteins | sample Phiworburrow1_MG_FD_204933 | JGI IMG/M metagenome (GOLD analysis project Ga0316188, IMG submission 204933) | Coastal sediment microbial communities from Maine, United States - Phippsburg worm burrow 1 | ecosystem: Environmental > Aquatic > Marine > Coastal > Sediment | place: USA: Maine... | reverse complement strand
CCAGCCGCCGGGGTCCGCAGCGGAGCCGGGCGCATCACCCGTTGACACCGCAGAGGTAATCGTCAATGGCAGGCCCGTTTTTCGGGTGCTTGGCATTTCCTCTTACCCCGCCAAGCTGCGCGCAGACAATGTCGCTGCCCGCATCGAAAGTGTGGCCAGTGATGCGGCTTTCGATCCGGCGTCGCTCGCGTTTTCCGTTCACGAGGATCGCACGCAGATCATGGCAGGTGAAAAGAACTTGATCGCCGTGTTTGACGTGGATGCGCAACTGGAGGGCATTCAGCGGCAGCTTCTTGCCGAGGTTTTTGCCGAGAAAATCCGCGACGCGATCCGGGACTATCGGCATGATCGTGAACCCGGGGTGATCCTCAGCCGCGTGTTCTATGCGCTTGTCGCCAGCGCGATATTTATCGGCCTGCTTTGGGGAATCATAGTCCTGTTCCGGTGGATCGGCAGCGTGCTGGAGCGTCGCGTCAAGAAGCACATCGAGTCGCTGGAGGTGAAATCGGTTCAAATTTTCCAGGCGCAACAGATCTGGTCTGCGGTCACTACTGCCGTCACGGGTGCCAAGACGCTGACGATACTGGTGCTTGTGTACATCTACCTCAGTTCGGTGCTGGGGCTGTTTCCGTGGACGCGGATTTTGGCGCACGGCCTGCTGGGCGTTGTCGTCGCCCCGCTGCTGACCATGGGCCGTGCTTTTGTGGATTACCTGCCCAAGCTGGTGTTCCTGATCCTGCTGGTCTTTATTGCACGTTATCTGCTGAAGCTGATAAAGGTCTTTTTCGAGGCCATTGGGGATGGTCGCGTCAGGTTCGCCCGATTTGAGGCCGAGTGGGCCAAGCCGACTTACAGTATTGTCCGTTTCGTCTTCATTGCCTTTACGCTGGTGATCGCGTACCCCTACATTCCCGGGTCCGATTCGGACGCGTTCAAAGGCGTGTCATTGTTTCTGGGCGTGCTGTTTTCGCTCGGATCGTCGTCGGTGCTGTCGAACGTGATGGCGGGATATACGATGACTTACCGACGCGCTTTCAAGGTCGGTGACCGCATCCGGATTGACGATGTTTTTGGAGACGTAGCGGAAATGAGCGTACTCGTTACGCATGTAACGACACCAAAAAATGAACGGGTTGTAATACCCAACTCGAAGATCCTGAATACCGAAGTCGTGAATTACACCCGCATGGCGCGGGAGCAGGGACTGATCCTGCATACCAATGTCGGCATCGGCTACGAGACTCCGTGGCGCCAGGTCGAGGCCATGCTGTTGATGGCGGCGGAACGCACGCCCGGGCTGAAGCCGGACAGCCAGCCGTTTGTGTGGCAGAAGGCGCTCGGAGATTTTGCGGTGGATTACGAATTGAACGTGTTTTGTGACGATGCCAGACGCATGAATGCGCTGTATACCGATCTGCATCGCAACATACAGGATGTCTTCAACGAGTACGGCGTGCAGATCATGACGCCGGCCTACGAAAACGATACACCCCAGCCCAAGCTGGTACCGAAAGATCAGTGGTATACCGCTCCGGCGAAAGCGCCTGATCCGAAGTAAGGCGTTGTCAGGGCTGGCAGACCCAAGCGTATTTTTGCCGCAGCGTTTTCCGGGTCTGCACTGGGGTCATTAGAGGGATAGTGGTGGCGCGACTTATAATGCGTATATGCAAGTCGCCGCCAACAGTCCGAAAGACATCTTCAGTCACCGCAAGTACTGGGCGGCGCGTTTCGGTACGGCGCCGTTCCTGCCGATGTCGCGCGCGGAAATGGGTGAGCTTGGCTGGGATGAATGCGACATCATCCTCGTCACCGGTGACGCCTACGTCGATCACCCCAGCTTCGGCATGGCCATTGTCGGCCGGTTGCTGGAGGCGCAGGGCTTTCGTGTCGGCATCATCGCCCAGCCGGACTGGCAATCCGTCGACGCGTTCCGTGCGCTGGGCCGGCCGAAGCTGTTCTTTGGCGTCACCGCCGGCAATATGGATTCGATGGTCAATCGCTATACCGCCGACCGCCGGGTCCGCAGCGATGATGCTTACACGCCCAACGCGGAGCCGGCGAAACGCCCCGACCGTTCGGTGATCGTCTATAGCCAGCGTGCGCGCGAGGCTTATGCCGATGTGCCGATCATCATCGGCGGCATTGAGGCCAGCCTGCGGCGCATTGCGCATTTCGACTACTGGTCGGAAAAAGTGCGACGCTCGGTGCTGGTTGATGCCAAGGCGGACCTGCTGGTTTACGGCAACGCCGAACGCGCCATCGTCGACATTGCGCACCGGCTGGCGGCGCGGGCGACGCCGGAGAGCATCACCGATATTCGCGGCACGGCTTTCCTGTGCGCGGCGACTCCGGCAGACTGGATCGAGATCGACTCGACCCGCATTGATATGCCGGGCCCGCTCAATCCGCCGGCGGATCCGTACGCGACCGAAGAGCAGATGGCCAGTCGCGGGGCGGCGCAGACGCCCGACGGCGCGAAAGTGGTGAGCTTTATCCGTGAAGTAAAAAATGCAGATCGGGGACGCAGCGTGATCCGCATGCCGGCGTACGAAACCGTAGCGCAGGATCCGGTACTGTATGCGCATGCCTCGCGCATCCTGCATGTCGAATCCAACCCCGGCAATGCACGGGCGCTGGTGCAGCGCCATGGCGAAGGCAGGAATGCGCGTGAATTGTGGATCAACCCGCCGCCGATTCCGCTGACGATGAAGGAAATGGACGCGCTGTACGAGTTGCCCTATGCGCGGGTGCCGCATCCGGCCTACGGCAAGGCGAAAATTCCAGCGTTCGACATGATCCGGTTTTCGGTGACGATTCAGCGCGGCTGTTTCGGCGGCTGTACGTTCTGTTCGATCACCGAACATGAGGGCCGCATCATCCAGAACCGTTCCGAGGATTCGATCATCCGCGAGATCGAACAGATCCGTGACGACGTGCCGGGTTTCACCGGGGTGATTTCCGATCTCGGCGGGCCGACGGCGAACATGTACCGGCTGGCTTGCAAGAGCAAGGAGATCGAATCGGCGTGCCGGCGGCCGTCATGCGTGTTTCCGGGCGTGTGTCCGAATCTGAACACCGACCACTCCTCGCTGATCCATTTGTACCGGCGCGCGCGCGCACTGCCCGGCATCAAGAAAGTGCTGATCGGCTCCGGCGTACGTTATGACCTCGCAGTCGAATCACCCGAATACGTCAAGGAACTGGCGCAGCACCACGTCGGCGGCTACCTGAAAATCGCGCCAGAGGCGATCGGTGAGGGTCCGCTGTCGAAAATGATGAAGCCCGGCGTCGGCACCTACTACAAGTTCAAGGAACTGTTCGACAAGTATTCACGCGAGGCGGGCAAGGAGCAGTATCTGATCCCGTATTTTATCGCAGCGCATCCCGGTACTACCGACGAGGACATGCTGGAGCTCGCTTTGTGGCTGAAACAGAATGGTTTCCGCGCCGACCAGGTGCAGGCATTCCTGCCGTCGCCGATGGCCACGGCCACAGCGATGTACCACTCGGGCAAGAACCCCCTGCGCAAGGTCACCCGCGACAGCGAAGAGGTGATCATCCCGAAGGGATTGAAAGTAAGGCGGCTGCACAAGGCCTTCCTGCGCTACCACGATGCCGAGAACTGGCCGCTGTTGCGCGATGCGCTGCGGCGCATGGGGCGCGCCGATCTGATCGGTTCGGGCAAGCGGCAGCTGGTGCCGTCGTTCCAGCCCGCGGGCACGGGCCTCAAGCCCGAGGGTGCACGCAAACCGCGAAAATACCAGTCGCTGCGCACGCAGCATACGGGACTGCCGCCGGCACCAGTGGCACATGACCGCAAGGCAAAGCCGGCGAAGGCCAGGCGGCCGGTGCGCGCAGCCAAGGCGCGCTAGGTGCCCGATTTCCGCCTGCCTTTTGCGTCGGCAGAGTTTCGAGGTCGGGGCGGCTGAACCGTGTGATGCCTACTCTCTCTTGAATCGGCGCAGGTTTTGATCTATACCGCTCGTTCGAAAGACTGAAGGCCGCAGTGGTCGGTCACGCTGATCTGATCGCGCTAGTGGTCGATGAGATCTGATCGGAGGCGAAATCGCGATTCAACGGGAAAATGTCCAAGGAACTGTTGAAGTTAAATAATCGGGCAGGACTTCTTAGTGCAGGGAGAGCAGGAATGTGTAGCGTCGTGATGGGTAACAAGCTAATTCGCAATTCCGCCAAAAGCAGGGCGGCATCGGCGGTGCTGGCGGTGGCATTGGCGCTGGGTACCGGCGTTGCCACCGCCAGCACAGCCGGGGCGCCCGCAGGCGAATGGCAGTACGAGTTCACCCCTTACCTCTGGGGCGCTGCGATGAAAGGCGATGTTCAGGGCGGCACCCTGCCCAAGATCAGCGTGGACGCCAGTTTTTCCGACATCACCAAAGTGCTCGATTTCGGTCTGATGGGCGCGTTCGAGGCGCGTAAAGGTCAGTGGGGGCTGCTGTTCGACGCCATTTACATGGACCTTTCGACTGACGGAACGGCTTCGCGGACGGGGCCCGGTCCCATTGGCGCCACGGCAACGGCCAACGCCAGCTTCGGCATGAAGCAGACGGTGGTGGCTGCCGCGCTGGCCTATCGCGCGGTCGAAGGTCGCAGTCCGGTGGATGTTTTCGGCGGGCTGCGTTACATCAAACTTGAAGCTGATGCCGTTATCGAAGGCGGTTTTTTCGCGCTGACGCGCACGGTGGCTCTTAGCGATAAACGGGACTGGGTAGACCCTTATATCGGGGCGCGGATCAAACATGCCCTCAATGACCGCTGGTCGTTGACGGGCTATGCCGATGTCGGCGGTTTTGGCATCGGCTCGGATATCAGCTGGCAGTTGAGCGCGGGGGCCAGTTATGACTTTACCAAGTCAGTATCTGGGATATTCGGTTACCGGATGTTTTACGCGGATTATGACAAGAGCGGATTTCTCTACGACATGAAGAACCAGGGCGCTTACGCGGGTGTCGGCATACGGTTCTGACCGGATCGTCGTTTCACAAATCTAATGAATTACTGGTACATGCCAAACCACGCTTCCCCGACATGGGTCGGATCGGTTTGCGTTAATTCTCAGCCTTGTTCGGTTGCGCTCGATATCCCCGCCGTGCCAGACCCGTTGTTGTAACCACCAGCAGGTCGAGCACGCAGTAGAACGCGCCTGCGGCCAGCGGTGGGTTCAAGGTGCTTAGATCCAGCCACGGTACAGTGCCGTGCCAGGCCCAGTTGCCCAGCGCAGTGCCGTAGATTTCCATTGCCAGCGCGAGCAGAAACATCACCGCGTAGAGCTTGCGCGCGCGGCTGAAGGCCATACACACGAGCAGCAGAGCAAACAGTGGCGGGCCCAGCGTATCGCTGCCGGTCCATGCCAATGCAATGACCAGCGGCGCGGCGGCGAGCGGCACTGCCCACGTGATCCACCCGGGCAGCCGCGCGGCTAGTGTGACGCCCAGCGCAAACAGCAGTGCATGGCCTGGCGGCACGAACAGCGGAATGTTGCCGAGGCGGTAGTCGTAGAGCCCCCAGTCCAGCGAAAGGAAGATTTCGCCGAGCGTTGCGTAGAGCACGCAGACCGCGAGGTTCAGGCGCGTCCGTGGCGATGAGTGCTTCATCCAGTAAATCAGTCCCGACCACGCCGCGATGCTGACGATATGCTGGCCCCAAACGGCGAGGTATTGGTCGACGATCAGGCCGATGCTGATCAGTGTAACGATCAGCCAACCTGATGGCAGAGCCTCAGATATATTGTAAGTATTTGTTTTTATATCTATTTTCCGTGGAACTTGGCTTTGCGCTTTTGCTTGAAACTGGCGATGCCTTCCTTTGCATCCTCGCTCTGGCGGACGCGCTGGATAGCGGCGCGTCCCTGTGCCGCGAGTTCGGACGGGCCTTTGGGGATGATGCGACCGACATAGTCACGCAGCACCGCAAGCACCAGCGGTGCGTTGTCGGCGAGCTGCCGCGCCCAGGGCATTGCGGCTTCGAGTTGTGCGCCGGGTTTGCACAGCTGATTGACCAGCCCCACCTGGTGCATGCGCTCGGCGGAAATTTCATTGCCGACGAGCATCAGTTCCATGGCGACCTTGTGCGGAATGCGCGCGGCTAGTCCGGCAATGGCGGCACCGGTGAATCCGACCTTGGCTTCGGGGAACATGAACTTCGCGTCGTCCGCGGCAATGCACAGATCGCACATCTGCACGATGACGACGCCGCCGCCGACTACCCAGCCACCGACGGCGGCGATCAGTGGCTTTTGCATCATCACACCGATGTTGGGCACACAGCCTGGAAAGTCATCTGGCGGGCCCTTGATGTCGGCGCCGCCGGTGAAGTGGGCGCCGGCATGGGTCAGCACGCCGACACGGTCGTCGTTGCTGTCGTTCAGCCGTTCGAGTGCAGCCCGTAACTGCGCGGCGACCTCGTTGTTGATCGCATTGCGTTTGTCGGGGCGGTTCAGCGTGATGATTGCGATACCGTCCTGCGATTTATAGGTGACAACTGGTTCAGGCATGCAATGCTCCTTCCATGTATTCAGTGTGCCAATGTTGCGCGCCCATCGAGCGCGACTACGCCACGACCCGCTTCAAGCACCAGTAGCGGGTTGATGTCGAGTTCAGCGAGGCGCGGGCCGAGTGCTGCGGCGAGTTCGCTGACGCGCGCAATGGTCTCGGCGAGAGCGACCATATCGCCAGCCGGGCGTCCACGCGCGCCGGCGAGTACCGGGGCGATGCGTAGCCGCGCAATCAAACGGCTTGCGTGCCCGGCGGAGATCGGCGCTACCGCCATTTGGACGTCATCGAGAATTTCAACCAGCACGCCACCTGTGCCGACGATAACCACCGGCCCGAATTGATCATCCCAGCGGCAACCGACAATCAGCTCGGTGCCGCCGCGAATCATCGGCTGCACCACGCAGCCGTCGAGGGTCGTGCCGGGCAGGTGTGCGGCGAGACCCTGTTCGATGTCGTGCCATGCTGCCCGCAGTGCACCGGCATCGCTGATGTCGAGTTTTACTGCGCCGGCTTCGCTCTTGTGGACGAGGTTACGGCAGACGCCTTTGAGTACGACGGGATAAGCGATGAGTTGTGCCGCGGCGACGGCGTCTTCGATCGACCGGGCCAGCACATCGTCGGTGGTGCTGATTCCGCAGGCGCGCAGCATGGCCTTGGTTTCGGGTTCGTTGAGGCGGCCGGCGGGCAGTGTGGCCGCATGAATCCGCGCTGCGGCGGCAACCTTTGATGGCAACGCGGGCGGTGGCGGGTCGCGCAATGCTTCACCGTAATCCACGGCGGCACGCAATACGCGCAACGTGTCATCCAGACGGTTGGTGTAGGGACAACCGATGTCCTTCAGTGCCGCGCGGGCGCCATCGACCAGTGTGCCGGGGGTCAGCAGGATTGCAGTCGGTGTTTTGCCGGCCAGCGCGGCGGCGCCCCAGCGCCGGACCTTGTCTTCGAGTAGCGGCGTGGTGGCCACGGCAATGAGGACGGCACCGACTGCCGGATCGCGGGCCAGCAGTTCATAAGCGGTGAGTGCGCTGTCGAGGCCGCTGGTGCGCGGCAGTCCGCCGACGTCCAGCGGATTGATGGTGCGGCCCGGTGGCAGTAGTTTTTGCAAGTCGGCGGCAGTAGCCGCGCCCGGCTGGGCGAGGATCAGGCCCGCCGCAACCACCCGGTCGCCGGTGACGGCAACAGTGCCGCCGGAAGGCGACATCACGGCGACGGTGGATACAGCTGGTGCGCCGAAGCGGATCAGAAAGTCGGCACAGTAAATGAGTGCTTCAGGATCATCGAGCAGTATCACGGCATGATCGCGGCACACGGCTTCCCATACCGCATACGATCCGGCAAGGCTGGCGGTATGCGATTGCGTGACCTCACGTCCGGCCGCGCTGCGCCCGGCTTTCACTGCGAGGATTGGTTTGCCGGCCGCACGGGCCCGCCGCGCGAGTTCGAGAAAGCGCGCGCCGTCTTTCAGCCCTTCCACATACAGACAGATGGCGCGCGTGGCGTCATCGTCAATGAAATATTCAACGAGGTCGCAGAGTTCGACGTCGGCCTGGTTGCCTACCGTGGCTGCGATACTGAAGCCCGTGCCCAGGTCCTGTGCATGCGAAATCAAGGACGCCATCAGTGAGCCGCTCTGGCTGGCAAGTCCGATCGCGCCGCGGGGCATGGGTTCGGTTGCCAGCGCGACGGACGAGGTGAGTGCAAGTCGCAGGTGAGGGTTGATGTAGCCCAGACAGTTGGGGCCGATGAGACGCATGTTGTGGCGCCGGGCGATCTGCACGAGTTCGTCCTGGCGCGCGGCGCCGTCGGTGCCGGTCTCGGCAAAGTCTGCTGTTATGACTACCGCGCCACGCGCGCCGGCACGACCGCAGTCCTCCAAAGCCGCAGGGAGGTGCCCCGCCGGAAGCGCGAGGATGCAAACATCCACGGGCTCGCCGGCCTCGGCGAGTGTTGCCGTGGCGGGGAGTCCGAGTATTTCGCGGGCGTTCGGGTGAATCGGAACAATACGGCCGCGATAGCCATGCTTGACCAGAAAGTGCATGACGCGGCCGCCGAACTTGGCCGGGTCGCTGGACGCGCCGATTACGGCGACGCTGCGCGGGTTGAGGATAGCCCGCAGTGTGGAAACCGCTGAATTCATGGATCGGTCGCAGCATAGCATCGAAACCTGGCCGGTTCGGGAATCGGGAGTTGCCGGACCCTATAATCGGCATTTCACGGCATAAATCTTGGGGAACACGATATGGACGATGTAGCGGTAGTGACCGGAGCCAGCTCCGGGATTGGTGAAGCCATAGCACAGGATCTGTTGGACCGGGGCCTGACAGTGGTGACGCTGCAGAGGCGGCCGCCCCGGATCAGGCACGCTCGCATCCTGCACCACGAGGTCGATCTCGCGGATGCTGCTTCGGCGGCCACGGTGGCTCGAGAGGTCGCTGCAAAATACCCTGTGCGTTACCTCGTTAATAATGCAGGCGCCAACCGGCCGGGTTCGCTGGAGCAGGCCACCGTTGACGACATGGACCATGTGTATGCCTTGAACGTACGTGCGGCGATGATCCTGATACAGACTCTGGTTCCGGGCATGCGTCAAGCCAGGTTTGGCCGCATCGTCAGCATCTCCTCCCGCGCGATTCTGGGCAAAACACAGCGCTTGGCCTACGCGGCAGGGAAGGCAGGACTTGTCGGCATGACAAGGGTGCTTTGCCTGGAGTTAGCGGGAGATGGCATCACGATAAACGCTGTTGCGCCAGGGCCGGTGGCTACGGAGCTGTTTGACAATGGCCATCCGCCGGGTAGCGCCAAGCGGCAGGCAGTGATCGACAGTATTCCGGTCAAGTGGGTGGGGGCCCCCAAGGATGTGGCCCGTGCGGTGAGCTTTTTTCTCAGCCCGGACAGTGGCTATATTTCCGGGCAGACGCTGTTTGTATGTGGTGGTAGTAGTATCAGCGGGTCAGGCGGGAACTAATTTTAGTTCTTTGTTTTTAAATGACTTTTCATTCAAAACGGATGTGGTTATGAATGGTTTGTGTGCGCACACTTTTTAGGGTGTTTGGGCTTTGCAGGTCCTGGCTCGAGCGGGGTGTCGCCTACCTGCGCGGTTTTAAATAAATACCGGGTCACCGATCCTGGTTAGAGGGGCGCAGGCGCAGGCCCGCAATTCACGCCGCGGATCTTTTGAGCGCATGTTTTCTACGACTACAGGCGCCTGTTGTGTTGCGTGAATCGACGTGACGCCCGGCCCCGGCACTTTTCATGCCTAATTCGTTGACACTAGGACGAAATCTAAAGATAATTGTCGGTTTCGTTCGGAGGGGTTCCCGAGCGGTCAAAGGGGGCAGACTGTAAATCTGTTGGCTCAGCCTTCGAAGGTTCGAATCCTTCCCCCTCCACCAGGTTTTTTTGTTTGGGGCTCCTGGGAGTTTTAGAGTTGGGGTGTGTGCGGATTCTCGGAATGGTGTGGCGGTCAGGGCGGGTGTAGCTCAATGGTAGAGCAGAAGCCTTCCAAGCTTACGACGAGGGTTCGATTCCCTTCA
>Ga0316188_10001862_pt1 | contig 10045 bp, 8 predicted proteins | sample Phiworburrow1_MG_FD_204933 | JGI IMG/M metagenome (GOLD analysis project Ga0316188, IMG submission 204933) | Coastal sediment microbial communities from Maine, United States - Phippsburg worm burrow 1 | ecosystem: Environmental > Aquatic > Marine > Coastal > Sediment | place: USA: Maine... | reverse complement strand
TCTGCGCGAAGCCCGGCTGCGACACCAGATCGGCCACCTGCGCCGCCAGCATCCACTTCTCGCCGAGCACCACCGGCACGATGTAGCCGCGCTCGGCGATGTCGATGGCCGGCGCCAGCAGGTCGGCGAAGGGCAGCTTGCCGAAACGCTCGCTCAGCGTCACCCAGGAGGCCACCGCACCGGGCACCGACACCGAATCCCAGCCGCGCGCCGGCGGGCTGATCGCGCCGGCGCCGTGCTTGCGCGCGAAGTATTCGGGTGTCCAAGCCGCCGGCGCCGGGCCCGAGGCGTTCAACCCCTGCAGTTGCGTGCCGTCCCACAGGATGCAGAAGGCATCCGAGCCCAGGCCGTTGCTGCACGGCTCGACGATGGTCATCGCGGCCGCGGCGGCAATTGCCGCATCGACGGCATTGCCGCCGGCGCTCAGCATGCGCAGCCCCGCCTGGGCGGCCAGAGGGTGTGAAGTGGAGACGATGTTGCGGGCGAAGACCGGGCGGCGCGGCGTGGCGTAGCTGCCTTGCCAATCGAAGGTCGGGTTCATAGGGTGTGGGTGCGTCGGAGCCAAAGGCGGCTATTGTGGCCGCAGCGCGCAGCCCTGCGGGCTGGCGGTGCAGCGACGGGGTTCGGTCAATCGCGCCGAATCCGATCGCCTCAATCGTCCACCAGCGCCATCACCGCCTCGGCAATCGCCAGGCAGGCGGTCAGGCCCGGGGACTCGATGCCGAACAGGTTCACCAGCCCATGCAGGCCGTGGATCGCAGGCCCCTGGATCAGGAAGTCCGCCGCCGGCTCGCCGGGGCCGCAGATCTTCGGACGGATGCCGGCATAGGCGGGCTGCAGCGCCGCGTCGGGCAGGCCCGGCCAATAGGCACGGATGGCCTCGGCAAAGGGCTCGGCGCGTTGTGCATCGACCTGGTAGTCCTCGTCACCCAGCGCGCTCGTCGCGATCCATTGCACGTCCGGGCCGAAGCGCATCTGCCCACCCAGGTCGAGCGTGACGTGCACGCCCAGCCCGGCCTCGTTGGGCATCGGGTAGATCAGCCGCGAGAACGCGGGCCTGCCGGGCAGGGCGAAATAATGGCCGCGCGCCCAAAACGACGTCGGCAAGTGTTTCGCAGCCAGCCCCTCGAAGCGCGCGGCCAGCGCCACCGCATGCAACCCTCCGCTGTTGATCACGCAGCGTGCGTGCAGCGACATCGGTTCGGCGCCACCGACGTCGAGTTCGAAACCATCGCCGGTGGCACGCGCCGCGCGCAGCGGGCTGTGCAGCGCCAGCATCGCGCCGTGGTCCTCGGCTTCACCTTGCAGCGCCAGCATCAGGCTATGGCTGTCGATCAGGCCAGTGGACGGCGAATGCACGGCAGCCGTGCAGCGCAGCGCCGGCTCCAACTTCGCCGCCTGGGCCGCGCTCATCCATTGCAGGTCGTCCACGCCGCAGGCCTGGCCACGCGCCTGCAGCGCAGCCAGTGCGCCCTCCTGGGTGGCCTCGGTCGCGACGATCAGCTTGCCGCAGCGCCGATGCGCGATGCCGCGTGTCGCGCAGTATTCATAGAGCATGGCCTTGCCGCGCACGCAAGTCCGTGCCTTCAGCGAGCCCGGTGGGTAGTACAGCCCGGCGTGGATCACCTCGCTGTTGCGCGAACTGGTGCCGGTGCCGATGGCCGAGGTGGCTTCCAGCACCACCACTTCGCGCCCACGCAGGGCCAGCGCACGCGCCACTGCCAGCCCGACCACGCCCGCACCCACCACCACGCAATCGACATGCTCCACGTCGCCGCCTACCAGGGCCAATGGCTGGTACGCCGCAGCGCCTCGGCCACGAAGCGGCTGACCTTGGGCGGCTCGCTGCCGCGGTGGAAGGCGGCACGCCGTTCGCGCAAGCCGGCATCGGCAGCCGAGAAGCGCTCGAGCCGTCGATGGTGCTCGAGCCAGCTCTCGTCGACGAAGTACTCGATGTAGCGCCCCGGCGCGCTGGTGTCCTTGAACAGGCCCCATGACAGAGCACCCTGGCGCAGCCGCGAGCGGCGCGTCTCGCGCATCACCGCGTTGAACGCGGCGGCCTCGGCTGGGTCGATCTGGTATTCAACGGTCACCATCACCGGGCCGTCGTCGGGCTCCACATCGATCGCCACCTCGGGCACGCTGACCAGCGTAGCCGGGCTGAAGTCGGGGTCGCCGCCGCCTTCGACCGACAGCCGCCGCGTCAGCAGCCAAAGCAGCGGCCCGACCACGGCGGCGGTCGCCACCGCGATGCGCACGCTGTACAGCCCGGCCACCTGGCCCCACAGCAGCGAGCCGGCCGCAGCACCGCCCATCAACGCCATCTGGTAGATCGCCATGCCGCGCGCACGCACCCAGTTGGGCAGCGCCACCTGCGCGGCCATCGTCAACGAGTTCGCGGTGGAGATCCAGGCCATGCCCAGCACGACGATCGCCGGCAAGGCCACCCAGATGTTCGGCGCGAACACCACCACCACCGACATCAGCGCATGCACCATCGTGCCGATGACGACGAACTTGTCGCGGTCGAAGCGCTCGCGCCAGCGCGGGAAGTACATCGCCGCGACCACCGCACCACCGCCGATGCACGCCAGCATCACCGTATAGGTGCCCGGCCCGGCGCCGTGCACGTTGCGAGCCACGAGCGGCAGCAGCGCGAGCAGCGCCGACGACTGCAGGAAGAACAGGAAGATGCGCACGAGCACCACGCGCAGCCGCGGCGACTGCATCACATGCTGCCAGCCGATGCGCATCGCGCCGACGAAACGTTCGCCAGGCAGCGTGCTGGTGCGCGGTTCCGAACGCCAGCGCAAAATGGTGGTGAAGGCCAGCACGGCGAGCACGGTGTTGAGCACGAACACCGCGCCGCTGCCCACCGCAGCCAGGATCGCTCCGGCCACCACCGGGCCCACCACGCGCGACAGGTTCATCGAAATGCCGTTCAGCGCCATCGCCGCGCCCAGGTGCTCGCGCGACACCACTTCGGGCACGATGGCCGAGAACACTGGCCAGCGCATCGCCAGGCCGACACCGTTGGCGAAGGTCAGCGCCAGCAGCAAGGGTGCGGTGAGTGCGCCGCTCAGCGCCAGTGTCGCGAGTGTCAGCGCGGTCAGCGCCACCCACAGCTGCGTGGCCGCAAAGTAGCGGCGCCGGTCGACGATGTCGGCCATCGCACCGCTGGGCAATCCGAGCAGAAACACCGGCAGCGTGGACGCCGTCTGCACCAGCGCCACCATCACCGGGCTGGTGGTCAGCGACGTCATCACCCAGGCGGCAGTGACGTCGTTCATCCACATGCTGATATTGGCCGCGAAGCTGGCCAGCCACAGGCTGCGGAACACCGGCCCCTTGAAGGGCGCGAAGGTCGGGCTCTGGGTCAGCGCGCGCAGCGGGTTGGGCATGGGCGAAGCATAGCCGCGCGATGCACTGCGGCTGCCCGGCGGCAGCGCGCCGGGTCGCTCAGTCCTCTTCCTTGAAGGCCACTTCGCGCTTGTTCTTGATCGTCGGCAGCGACACCAGCACGACCATCAGCACGGCGGCGATCAGCAGCCCCGCCGACAGCGGCTTGGTGACGAAGGTGCTCCAGTCGCCGCGGCTGAGCAGCAGCGCGCGGCGCAGGTTCTCTTCCATCATCGGCCCGAGGATGAAGCCCAGCAGCAGCGGCGCCGGCTCGCAGCCGAGCTTGTAGAAGAGGTAGCCGACAACGCCGAAACCAGCCGCCATGTACACGTCGAAGTTGTTGTTGTTCAGCGTGTACAGGCCGATGCAGCAGAAGGCCATGATCGCCGGAAACAGGAAGCGGTAGGGCACGGTCAGCAGCTTGATCCACACGCCGATCAGCGGCAGGTTCAGCACGATCAGCATCGCGTTGCCTACCCACATCGATGCGATCAGACCCCAGAACAGCTCGGGGTTGCTGGTCATCACCTGCGGACCGGGCTGGATGCCCTTGATCGTCATCGCGCCGACCATCAGCGCCATCACCGCGTTCGGCGGGATACCCAGCGTCAGCATCGGGATGAAGCTGGTCTGCGCGCCGGCGTTGTTGGCAGCCTCGGGCCCGGCCACGCCTCGGATGTTGCCCTGGCCGAAGGGCACCTCGTCGGCGCGGCCCCGCACCTTCTTCTCGACCGTGTAGGCAGCGAAGGACGACAGCAACGCACCGCCCCCGGGCAGTACGCCCAGGATCGAGCCCAGCGCGGTGCCGCGCACCACTGCCGGCCAGGCGTCCTTGAAATCCTGCCGCGTCGGCCACAGGCCCTTGACGTCCTTGGTGAAGACCTCCCGGTGCTCGGCCGGGCGGCTGAGGTTGGCGATGATCTCGCCGAAGCCGAACACGCCCATCGCAATGGCAACGAAGCCGATGCCGTCGGTCAGTTCGGGAATGTCGAAACTGAAACGCGGCACGCCGGAGATGACGTCGGTGTTGATCTGCCCGAGCAGCAGCCCGAGAAGGATCATGCCGATGGCCTTGATCAACGAGCCCGAGGCCAGCACGACCGCGCCGATCAAGCCCAGCACCATCAGGCTGAAGTACTCGGCCGGGCCGAACTTGAAGGCCAGTTCGGTCAGCGGCGGCGCGAATGCGGCGATGATGATGGTGCCCACGCAGCCGGCGAAGAACGAGCCCAGCCCGGCGGCAGCCAGCGCTGGCCCGGCCCGGCCCTTGCGCGCCATCTGGTAGCCGTCGATCGCGGTGACCACCGAACTGCTCTCGCCCGGCACGTTGATCAGGATGGCCGTGGTCGAGCCGCCGTACTGCGCGCCGTAGTAGATGCCGGCCAGCATGATCAGCGCCGGCGTGGCGTCCAGCGCATAGATGCTGGGCAGCAGCATCGCGATCGTCGCCACCGGCCCGAGGCCCGGCAACACGCCGATCAGCGTCCCCAGCACCGCGCCGAAGAAGGCATAGAACAGGTTCTGCAGCGTGAAGGCGACGCCGAAACCAAGAGCGAGGTTGCTCAGCAGGTCCATGTGCTCATCCGGCCATGAAGGCCGGCCACAAGGGAATCACCAACGCCAGGCCCTTGATGAACACGGCCCACGAACCCAAGGTCAGCACCACGCTGTTGAACACGACTTCCTTCAGCTTGAATTCGTCGCCCGCGAGGCTTGCGATGCAGATCAGGATCGGCAGCGCCAGGAACAGGCCCAGGCGCGGCAACACCGCACCGAACACCGCCACCGACAACACGATCAGCCCCATCGGCTTCCACGCGATGGCGCCCACCGGATCGCCCCGGTCGGCCTCGACGCTGAGCGACTTGAACAGCACCAGCGCGCCAAGCAGTGCCAGCAGGATGCCCAGACCGAAAGGGAAGTAACCCGGCCCCGGCCGCGCCGAAGTGCCGAAGGTGTAATTGGTGGCGCCGGCCGCGAAGCCCAGGCCCGCCACCACGAACATCAGGCCGGACCAGAAGTCCTTCTGGCTCTTGATCTTCACGCGCGCTCCAAGCCAATGACGGTGCGGCTGATTCTAGGCAGCGCCCTCACCCGCAGGCCCGTGGGTTTCCACGGGATCGCACGGCGCGAATTCAGGTGTGGAAGCTGGGCGTGCTGCGCAGCACTTCTTCCATCGTCGTCAGGCCTTCGGCGACCTTCATCGCGCCGGCCAGGCGCAGCGCGCGCATGCCGTCCTTGGCCGACTGGCGGCGCAGCGCGGCGGCATCCAGGGACGGGTGCACAAACTCGCGCGCAGCATCGGTCATGACCAGCAGTTCGTACAGTCCGACGCGGCCGCGGTACCCGGTGTGGCGGCATTCCAGGCAACCCACTGGCTTGTAGGGCCGCACGCCGCCGGACAAACGCCACGGCTGCGCCAGATCGTCGAGCATCTCGCGCGTCGTCGCCTCGTCGCGCTGCTTGCAGCTCGGGCACAGCATGCGCGTCAGCCGTTGTGCCAACACGCCCACCACGGTCGCCGAGATCAGATAGGCCGGCACACCCAGGTCGGCCAGCCGCGTGATCGCCGACGCCGCATCGTTGGTGTGCAGCGTGCTGAACACCAGGTGGCCGGTGAGCGCCGCCTGGATCGCCATCTCGGCGGTGGCCAGGTCGCGGATCTCGCCGACCATGATGATGTCCGGGTCCTGCCGCATCAGCGCGCGCAGGCCCTCGGCGAAGCCCATATCGATCGCCGCGTGCACCTGCGTCTGGTTGAAGGCCGGCTCGATCATCTCGATCGGGTCTTCAATGGTGCAGACGTTGACATCCTCGGTGGCCAGCTGCTTGAGCGTGGAATACAGCGTGGTGGTCTTGCCCGAGCCGGTGGGGCCGGTGACGAGAATGATGCCGTGCGGGCGCGCGATCAGCTCCTGCCAGCGCTGCGTGTCGTGTGCGCCGAAGCCGAGGGCCTCGACGCTCTTGACCGCCGTCTCGGGATCGAAGATGCGCATCACCATCTTCTCGCCGAAGGCGGTTGGCAGCGTGGACAGGCGCATCTCGACCTCGGCGCCCACCGCGTCGCTGGTATCGGGGCGCTTGGTCTTGATGCGCCCGTCCAGCGGGCGGCGGCGTTCGACCACGTCCATGCGGCCGAGCAGCTTGATGCGCGCGATCATCGCGTTCATCACGCCCAGCGGCACCTGGTAGACGGTGTGCAGCACGCCGTCGATGCGAAAACGGATCGCGCCCATTTCGCGGCGCGGCTCGAGGTGGATGTCGCTGGCGCGCTGGTCGAAGGCGTACTGCCACAGCCAATCGACCACCTGCACCACGCCCTGGTCGTTGGCATCGAGCTGCTTGCTGCTCTTGCCGAGCTCGACCAGCTGCTCGAAGCTGGCCGCGGCCGAGACTTCGCCGCTCTTCTGCGCCGCGCGCACCGACTTGGCCAACGCATAGAACTCGGTCGTGTACTTGCGCACGTCCTGCGGGTTGGCCAGCACCAGCTTGACGTGGCGCCGCGTGTGCGCTTCGATCTCCGGCACCCAGCCGAGGTCGAAGGGCTCGCTGGTGGCAATCACCACCTCGTGGTTGTTCAACTGCACCGGCAACGCACTGCGGCTTTCCGCGTAGTGCACCGACATCACGTCGGCCACGCGCCCGACATCGGCCTTCAGCGGATCGATGCGCAGGTAGGGCATCTGGACGCGCGCAGCCAGCCACTCGGTCAGCGCCTCCGTGTCCAGCGGCTTGCGGTTGCCGGCGCGCTGCAGGCCGGCCGCGCCCAGCCGCACCAAGGCCGCCTGGCTGGAACTGCCGGCGCCGAAGCGCCCGACCACGCGTGCGCTGTCCTCGGCGGAGATCAGTCCGTCCTCGCGCAGCCACTCCAGCAGTTGCCGCCAGTCCAGCTTGCCCGTCCAGGCCGCCTTCGGCGCGGCCGGCGCGGTGGCCGCCGGCCCTCGCGCGGGCCGTTGGGTGGCGTGGGCACTGCTCATGAGGCGGCTCGATCCTGGGGGTCGTCGTCGCCTGGCGCCGGCGCGGCGGCCGCGCCCAGCGGGCGCAGCATGCGCAGCCATTTTCGCGCCGGCAGGCCGTGCTGCGCATAGCGCTGCTCGATGATCGCGGCGCGTTCGCGCAACATGGCACGGTCGGGCCACTGCACGTTGCGCCCGGCCAGCACCACGCAGTTGCCTTCGCGCGTCGGCCGCAGCGCGCAAACCTGCGCGGCGCCGAAGGCTGCGGCGATCGCGGCCAGGCTGTGTGCAAAGCGCGCGTCGCGGCCGAACAGGTTGACGCTCATCACGCCGCCATCGGCCAGCACCTCGCGACAAGCGGCGTAGAAGTCCAGACCGTCGAGCACCGGCGCCGCGGCGTCCTGGTCGTACAGGTCCACCTGCAGCAGGTTGGCGCTGCGCTGGTGCTGCGCATCGCGCACCCAGTCACCGGCATCGCGCACCAGCACCTGCAGCCGCTGGCCATCGGGAGGCAGCCTGAAGGAGCGTCGGCAGATCGCAACCACCGCCGGGTTCAGCTCCACCGCGGTGCAGCGCATGCCCAGCACCTTCCACGCGAAGCGTGTCAGCGTGGCTGCCCCCAGGCCGAGCTGCACCGCATGGCCCTGGCCAAGCTGCTCAGTGGGCAGCCACAGCAACGCGGCCAGCATGCGCTGCACGTACTCGAGCTCGATGCGGTCGGGCCGTGCCACGCGCATCGAACCCTGGATCCAGATGCTGCCCAGGTGCAGGCTGCGCACACCCTGGAACTCCGAGATCATGGCCGGAGGCAGGCTGGACGGCGGACGGCGGGGCTTGGGCATGGGGCGGCCTGGGCGCGCACGATAGCGCAGGCTCAACCGTGAATGCCGCAGGCGGTGAACACCTCGCGCCAGGCCGCGAGCTTGCGCTCGAAGGACCAGCTGGCATTGGCCGGGCTGCTCGACGGCAGGCGGAACACCGGGTGGCCAAGCGCGGCGGTGACGCGCATCGCACGCGCTGATTCGCCGCCGTTGTGTGCCACGGCCCTCAGCGCCGGCGCGCGCTTGCGCAGACTGGCAAGGTCGTTCAGCCGCGCTTCGCGGATCGCGCTGTCCAGGCTGCCCTCGCGCCGGCACTCGGCATAGACGTCCCACAGGCCCAGGCCGCACCGGCTCAGATGCTGCAGCCGTCGGGCGTAGGGCATGCCTTGCAGCGGCTCGTCCAGCAGCGCCGACAGCAGCGGCCAGAACTGGTTGCGCGGGTGTGCGTAGTACTGCCCGGCCGCCAGGGAGGCGGCACCTGGGAAGCTGCCGAGCAGCAGCAGCCGCGTGCGCCGCGAGATGACCGGCGGCAGGCCCTGCAACAGCGCGCTCAATCCTGCAGTCCCGGCAGGGCCGCGAGGGCATTCGCCGCGGTGACCGCGGCCGTGTGCTCGAGCGTCCAGCCGCGCAGTGCCGCCAACGTCGCGGCGATGCGGGGCAGCTCTGCGGGCTCGTTGCGGGCGCGCTCGCCGGCGGCGCGGCGCGCCGCGTCCTTGTACAGCCACGGCGGCGGGATGTCCGGCGCATCGGTTTCCAGCACGATGGCCTCGTCGGGCAGGCTCGCCGCCAGGCGGCGGATCTGCAGTGCGCGCTCGAAGCACATCGCGCCGCCGAAACCGAGCTTGAAGCCGAAATCGACGAACATCTGTGCCTGCTGCGTGCTGCCGTTGAAGGCATGGGCGATGCCGCCACGCACCGGCGTGCGCCGCAGCCCGGCAAGCAAGGCGTCGGCCGAACGTCGCACGTGCAGGATCACTGGCAGCCCGGCCTCCTTCGCCAGCACCAGTTGCGCGGCATAGAAACGCTGCTGCAACCCAGGGTCGATGCCGGGCACGAAGAGATCGATGCCGATCTCGCCGACCGCCACCAGGCGCGGGTCGGCGCGGTGTGCGTGCAGCGCATCGCGCAGGCGCTGCAGGTCCGACGCCGCGGCGCGATCGACATACAGCGGGTGGATGCCCAGCGCATAGGCGAAACCCTGCGCATGCGCCAGCTCGCGCACCGCGTCGAAGTTCGCCGCTTCCACGGCCGGCAGCACCAGCTGCGTCACGCCAGCGCTGCGTGCGCGCGCGATCACCGCCGCGCGGTCGGCATCGAATTCGGCGGCGTCGAGGTGGCAGTGGGAGTCGATCCAGCGCATGTCAGTGGCAATGATGCCTGGACCGTCGAGGGCGCCTGTGCCGGCGCGGCCATGCACTGAACTCGCAGTGCCCGCGCAAGGTGCGGCGCAGCCTGTCGGGGCCGGCGGCACCGCTCGCGGCAACGTCCCACCGGATGCAGGGCAGTTTGCAACGTGATAACGTCCTCTGACCCTTTGGGTATCGCCGGAACACCGATCATGCCTGTCAGGAAATCGCCGCTGTACAGCCCTTCGCGCCGCGCGGGTCCGCCCGAACCGCAGCCCCCCGCGGCAGCGCCGGTTGCGGCGGCGCCAGAGGCCGCGACAACGACGCCCGGCGCGGTGCGCCGCAAGGGCGTTGGGCGGCACTACCCGGCGATGGCCTGGGCCGGCCTGGGGGCTCTGCTGGCGCTGGCCCTGATGCTGGCACTGGGCAGCACCCTGCAGTCGCGCCAGCGCGTGGTCACGCAGGCGCAGATCGATGCTGCGGTACGCCACTCGCTGGAGAAGGACCCGCTGCCCTCGCGGGC
>Ga0316188_10001861_pt1 | contig 10047 bp, 9 predicted proteins | sample Phiworburrow1_MG_FD_204933 | JGI IMG/M metagenome (GOLD analysis project Ga0316188, IMG submission 204933) | Coastal sediment microbial communities from Maine, United States - Phippsburg worm burrow 1 | ecosystem: Environmental > Aquatic > Marine > Coastal > Sediment | place: USA: Maine... | reverse complement strand
CGATATCGAAATCATCGACACCGAACTGGCGCTGGCCGATCTGGATTCAGTCGACAAAGGGATTTTACGCACCAGCAAGGTGGCAAAGTCCGGTGATAAGGAGGCCAAGATCAAACTGGCCGTGCTGGAGAAGGTCAAGGCGCAACTGGATCAAGGCAAGCCGGTACGCACACTCGGATTAAGCAAGGAAGAAAAGTTGCTGATCCGGGATTTGTTTTTACTTACCAGCAAGCCGACCATGTACATCGCCAATGTCGATGAAAGCGGCTTTACAAACAATCCGCGCCTGGACGCCGTCGTGAAACTCGGCGAGAGCGAAGGCGCGCCGGTAGTCCCGGTCTGCGCGGCGATTGAAGCGGAGATGGGCGAGCTGGATGACGAGGATAAAAAAGAATTTCTCCGTGAAATGGGTTTGGACGAGCCGGGACTGAATCGGGTCATTCGTGCCGGGCATGGATTGCTGGATTTACAAACGTATTTTACCGCCGGGGTAAAAGAAGTCCGCGGTTGGACCGTGAAGGTCGGTGCGACTGCACCCGAGGCTGCCGGCGTCATACACACCGATTTCCAGAAAGGCTTTATCCGTGCCGAAGTCACCAGTTACGAGGACTTCATCAAATACAACGGTGAGAACGGCGCTAAAGAAGCCGGCAAGCTAAGACTGGAAGGTAAGGATTACATTGTCCAGGATGGCGATGTGATGCACTTTCGCTTTAACGTTTAACTATCAATTACTGGACTCGGCCCGCATCAGGCCATGCTCCGCATAAATTTGCGTCACGCGATCATCAAACAAAAAGCTCAGTAAGGCTTCACCAAATTCTCCCCCATCTCCGATTGCACCGATGTGATATGTAGTTGTGATATTGGTGCGGGAGGGTTGGGGGTTTTCTTTATCACCACCTAAAGGAATAAAATCAAACACGTCCCCAAAGATGCGTGTGTAGCGCAGGGCCAGATGATAGTAAATTAATGCTACATCCGCGTTGCCGTCAGCCAAACATTGCGGTGCTTCGCGATGATGAATCACTTCACTGATGCAGGTATGTGTGGGATCAGACAAACGCGCTGTTAGCGCGGTGACATCCAGGTTCGCCTCAGCAGCAAGATTATGTAAGGTCTGCGCATAAACTTCATAACTGGTTTTCTCGGTCTCCGGATTGGAGATAAACAGGCGGACATCATCGCGCAATAAATCGGCGATACCCGTGATGTGTTTGGGATTGCCCTTGCGGATCAACAACACATTCCCTCGACTGCGCATGAAAGGCTGATGCGAGTCAACAAAACCGGTTTGCTGCAGACCCTGCAAAATATCGGGAGGGCTGATAAAGATATGTGGTTGGCGTGTGAGGCTGAGATTCCCCAGAGTTAATTGGCCGGCCTCCAGGTAGTTGACCAATACACCGGGCGGGGTTGTCGCATAGAAAATGTCGCTGACTTCGGGGTGTGAACGGCGAAAGGCCTGTAGCGCGGCCTCGAGGGCCATGTGATGATTGCCATCGGAAAACACCACCAGCCGGGCGCTAACTGGGTCACCATGGAAATCCAGGCAAATATTCGAACCCCTATGCGACCAACGTAGCTGGCCCGCGCCTGCAGGGGTCGCCGTTTCAAACGGCCATGGCAGGGCTGTCTTCATTCCCGCACAATACGCCTAAACAGGCTTTTTCACAAGGAATAACAATAACTTAGAAGTCAGCAGGCGGACCGATCCACCGCGGTGAAGCTTGACAAACGGCCCCCAAAAAACCAGAATGCGCGCCTTCCTTTTGTGTCTCAGCACGTGCCCACGGCACACCCCGCGACGGCATACAGGTGGTCAATGGAGAGGTAGCTCAGCTGGTTAGAGCGCAGCACTCATAATGCTGAGGTCGGGAGTTCAAGTCTCCCCCTCTCTACCATTTCTCGCCAACACACAAAATCCACCTTCGATGACTTTCATATTCCCGACCTCGCTGATTTTAATGCTTCGGTCGAGTTGTCTGTGGCTGTCCATGGCCACAGCCCTATGGGCGTCCTTCGGACGACCCGTTTTGCTCCAGGCAAAACGGTCAAGTCTCCCCCTCTCTAACATTTCTCGCCAACACATACTTCGCCAATATTTATCTCTTGATAATGGATGGGCCGTTGGCCTTATCCCGGCAAAAAGGCTTGGTGTATATTTCACAGGCCATACGGGTACAAGCGGCTACTTCGGAACCGGGACTGCGCTGACAGTTGTTACAACCGTCAAAAAAAGACTCGCAGGAATCCGGGATCATCGTCTTCCAACTGTCCTGATCGTATTGCTTCTGCGTTGAGGCACAGGCATTTAGAGCCAGTAGAAAAGAAATAATCAGGATGACCCTGGAGAGGGAAAAAAAGACATTAGCGACAATGTTGATTTGTATTGGCATAAAATCATCCTATTAAAAGTTTTATTTGCAAATAAATACATTCAGCATGCTTGCTACATTCTTGTAAAACCTGGTTAGGCATAGAATGGACCATTACGTATAATTCAGCTTAGAAGACTTAAGTGCCTTTGTCTTCATTTATAGACCGCTTTTCATCCCGGCTTCTTCAGGTGGAAAAAATATGTGTAGCGGATAATGTTGTATGCGAATATTGTGTAGTATCATCTTAGCAACAAATCGAACTCCTATCCGTCTCTCCCGTTGGCAGGTAAATCATGACGATCTTGAAACGTATATTCTTGTCCTTGCTATTGTTTGCAGGCTGTTGTCTGCAACCTGTTGTAGCAATTGCTGAACACCCGATAACGGACAAGCCGTTATTGTCTGATATCCCGCACTTGCAGACCATATTGCGCGAGGAAATGCGTGCGCTGCAACAGGCAATGAGCAAAATTGTTAACGCCCTGCCGACGGGCGACTGGCCGACTGTCGCCAATACAGCCCAGGCAATCCACGATAGTTTTATTCTCCAGCAAAAACTGACCGAGCAGGATCGGGAAAGACTCCGTCATTTGCCGACGGAATTTGTACGCATCGATCAGGCGTTTCATCAGCAGGCAATCAAGTTACGGGAAGCAGCAGCGGCGAAAGATGCCGAGCTGAGCGTGTTTTACGTATCTCGGATGCTGGATAAGTGCATGCAGTGCCATGCACGTTTCGCCGCACAGCGATTTCCAGGCCTGCAGAGTAGCGAGAAACATACGCCACACCATTGAACCTGTTAGACTCAAAGGGTTATGCATGTATTGTATCTAGTAACCTAAAATGTCACTGACAAAAATCGAAAAACAGACTACCGTGGGTGATGAACTACCGCTATTCAGACTGGGCTTTCGCGCGTTTTTCCTCTGTGCTGGCATCAGTGCGGTTGTGTTGCTCCTGGCCTGGCTGTATTTCCTGAATCATGGCGGACCCTATACCCAATATACATCGATAGGCTGGCATGCCCATGAGATGATCTTTGGTTATGCTCTGGCGGTTATCGCCGGATTCTTATTGACGGCGGCGAAAAACTGGACGGGTGTGCCGACTCTGCACGGTCACTGGTTGGGTGCGTTTGTACTTCTTTGGTTGGCCGGTCGCGTCGCACCCTGGCTGCCATTACCGGCATCGCTTATTGCCGTAGTTGATTTGGCATTTTTGCCGTTGCTAGCGACGGCGCTACTCCGGCCCCTGCTGAAGACCGCGCAACATCAGCATCTCGTGTTTGTGGGCATCTTATTACTGCTGTTTATCGCAAATCTATTGTTTCACGCGGGCAACGTATATCCTGGTTGGCAGACGGTTGACCTTGGGATTCGGCTCGGTTGGATGACAATTATTTTCCTGGTTACGGTGATGGGTGGTCGGGTGATTCCCTTTTTCATCGAGCGTGGTACCGGCAACATCGGCAAAATCCGTCAATCTCGTGCAATTGAGATCGGTAGTGTAGCGTCCCTGCTGGCGTGGGTAGTAACAGCACTGATCTCGCCTGTGGCTATCCATGTAGTGTATCTGGCGTGTCTCGCCGGTCTGTTTCAATTACTCCGTTGGTGGCATTGGCATCTGGGCGCGCTTTGGCGCGTCCCCATGTTATGGATCTTGTATCTTGGTTATGCCTGGATCCCGCTGGGGCTTTTTCTGTATGCCTATGCGGGCTTGACCGGCGGTGGCCTTTCGCCGGCTGTGCACGCCTTCACCGCCGGTGCCATCGGGCTGCTGACCATCGGCATGATGGCGCGGGTCTCCCTGGGCCATACTGGCCGGGACATCCATGCCTCGCCGACCATCATCGTTGCGTTTATCTTGGTCAGCCTGGGATCGATACTGCGCGTTTTCGGGCCATTATTGCTACCGGTGATGTCTGGAGAGAGTTATATGGGTGTCATTGCCATGGCGGGCGGGCTGTGGGCGCTGGGATTTTTATTGTTCGTGATCGTGTTTATCCCGGTATGGATTAAACCGCGGATCGACTTGCGTCCCGGCTGAGAACGTAGTGACGAAACAATTAGGCGAAGTCAGTTACTCGTAAACCGCCAGTGCCGATTTAGTGTGTTGGTAAGCCCGGCGATAGGTCTCCGCCCTCGGAAAAAGATTATAGGCATGTTTGATGTATGCATAGCCTTCCTCCTTACAACAGTCCGTATTCAGGAGGCTCATGCCAATTTGAAAACTGAACTCTGCGACCATGGCATCGACATTATTCCCCACGATAGTTGCATCAACGCTTGCGGGCTGCTCGCCTTGAGGGTCATACATGGCGAAGTAGCGAACCACTTCTAACTTGCGCGGTTCAACCAGTTCATACACGCTGCAGGGTGTGTACGCATCGTGTTCATCCTGACAGATCCCAATCCCGCGATGCCGGGCCCGCTGTGGAATCCCCTCGGGCGGGGCCAGCGGACATGTGATCTTTTGTTCGGCTGATTGCGCGGACCAGAGCACGTATTTGTGATTGACCTCGTCAAATTTGAGGATCGCCTTGGGGACCAGACCACCCCGGTAAAGTATCCGATAGTTTTCCGCACCTGAGACGTAATCCTGACAACTGTATCGCTTGTAATCGCCATTGATGGTGGAGGTGCAGACATGTACGCCACTGGCGGTGGTGATATTGTCAGGGAGATATTCAAAACACTGGTTGGAGGCGGCATGCGCATGTGAGCTGAGGCCGCTGGCCACAAAGGAAGATAACCAGGCCAAGGTGCCGACAATGGAGAGTGTGTAACTGTTTCGCATCGTAGTCTCCTACATTTGTCAGCCAGGCTGCATGCTGATCTGACCTTGCATTACTAAATATATCGGTCTATTTCCAGAGAGTTTAAGTGTGAACGATGCAGGTTTTATTCCAGCAATCGTCAGCTGCATAGAAAAATTCATAACTTATTGAAAAAGCGAGAGTAAGGGCGTGAGGTCGCGGTGGTGCTAGTGCGGGGGGTAGGGGTGTTTTGCACCGAAAAGAGTCAGATTTAGTGCTCGACAGCATCAAGATGTCGAATGGATGGCGGAGGGTAAACGTCAGGCCGCGGTCTGTACCTGATTACGACCGCCGTGCTTGGCGTGGTACATAGCCTCATCGGCGCGGTCGAGTATTTCCTGCAGGGTGTTGTCATCATCACTCAGCGTGGCGACACCGAAACTGGCGGTCACGGTAAACGCCTTTTCATGCAGGTTGATCTGGGTACCGGCCAGACGTGCGCGCATACGTTCGGCGACCTGTTCGGCACTCGCCTGCGGGGCGCCGGGCAACAGCAGCACAAACTCTTCGCCACCGATGCGGCCAATCACGTCCGAGCCGCGTAACACATCCTGGCAAATTGCGCCGACTTCCTTTAGGACGTGATCGCCGGCCGCATGGCCATGCTGGTCATTGATGGCCTTGAAGTGATCGACGTCGATCATGACGATGGATAAGGGCAGCTGCGTTTGCCGCGCACGGGCAAATTCCTTCTCGGCCCTGTTCATGATGGCTTGACGATTGGGCAGACCGGTGAGGGCGTCGGTGCTGGCCAACACCTCCAGGCGCGACTGCAGCATTTTGTGTTCGGTCAGGTCGCGTTCGATTGCCGCGAAAAAGGCCAGTTCTCCGCGGTCGTTGTGGATGGGCACGATGTTGATGTCCAGCCACAGCGGTTGTCCATCCTTGGCGTAATTCAGGATCTGGGTACGGATACGCTCGCCAGTACTCATGGCCTGGCGAATCTGGTGGCGGGTTTTGTCGTCAGTGTCCTTGCCCTGGAGAATTTTCGGATTCTGGCCGACGACCTCCTCGGCACTGTAGCCCATGAGTTTTTCAAAGGCCGGATTCACATAGACGATGTAGGGCCCACCGTCCTTGAGTGGGGTGGCGTCCATGACCATGATGACGTCATTGGTATTCTCTACCAGACTTTTGAAGACATGCTCGAATATCATCTACTTACCCTGTGACGGTACTCCTTGATATACAGCACTTCTCGGCCCCACGCACAAAACATTTAGCCTGAATCGGCTGAATCACGGGGCCGGTCACAGCAAATCTGGGACCCAGGACCGATTATTCAATAAGACCTATGATTTGTAATGTAAAAAACCCCAAAGCAGGTTATGCGCTGCTTTGGGGTTCATGTTGAAGCGGTTAAGTGAACTACGCGCTTTTTACCGATGGCCCCTGGTAAGTTGCACTGCCGAAGCCCAGGATTGGAATGAAAATAAACCCAAGAAAGAAAATCCCAAGACCGAAGCCCACCCCTTTACCGAAACTCTTAGCGAAATCGATACAGATGACAATAAAGATGATGAGATTGACCAGGGGAATGAGTAATAAAATGATCCACCAGATCGGACGACCGCAAATTTGTAACCAGACGACCATGTTGTAGATCGGGATAATACACGACCAACCTGGTTGCCCCGCTTTCGAATAGGCCTTCCAGCAACCAATTATCGTAACGAGGAAAATCGCCAGGTAAATAATCATTACTATGCCTGCACCGGCACCTGCTGCATCCGTCTCATTCATACAAACTCTCCTCTTTGGAATCTTATGGTTATGGTTTAAATAGTATTTATCTGGGTCCCTCCCAGGCGGATTTATTGTAACGAATTGACGCGGTATGGACAGCCAATATTTCATTCATACTGTAAATAAACAAATGCTTATAGACACAGCAATTTATTTTTACAGTTGTACACATTCTAGAGGGTAATGAGAAAGGCTGGTATTGGCTCAACTTGCAATGGGAAAACTAAGGACAAACTCTGCACCAGGCTCATGCCGAATAACATCGATGCTGCCCCGCATGGCGTGTGTCAGCTGATTAACCAGGGCGAGGCCGATACCGGTGCCGACTGTTTCGCGGGTCAGTTCATTTTCGCTGCGGTAAAACAGCTTAAAGATCTTGCGTAATTGATCCTTGGTGATCCCCGGGCCATAATCGCGCACGGAGATCGTAATGCGCCCGTTAGTTTGTGCGCGGCAGTGGATCTCGATGCGCTTGCGTTCGGCCTTGGCGGAAAACTTAATCGCGTTGTCGGTGAGATTGATAATAATCTGAATCAGATAATCCATATCAATATTGATCAGTGCCTGGCCGATTTGTGGATCACAATCCAGTTCCAGCTCCATACCCGCGCGCTCTACCTGGGAAGTGACCTTGGAACGCAGAGTATCGCTGATTTCAGCCAGGCTATATGGTTTAAGCTCAATTTGTAAATCATTGCGCGTCATCCGGGCCAGTTGCAGGATGTTGTTGATCAGGCGTGACAGGCGCTCACTCTCGGTGAAGATATAATCGTAATAGATGCGTTTCTTGGTCTCGTCCGCCCAGCCTTCACGCAACATTTCTCCGTACATGCGGATCGAGGTCAGCGGGGTTTTAAGTTCATGACTGATCGCCGAGACAAAATCCTGCTGCTGCCGCGCGAGATTGATCTGGCCGACGCCCAACTTATATAACAAGATGAATCCAATGAGTAAGACCACGCCAAAGACCAATGATGACCAGATGATCACTTTGCCACCCGGCCCGGCGGGTAAGTTGTTAATGCTGAATATGAGTTCCACCCTGTCCAGCGGGGAGGAGAGTCGTGTCCGGTAGAGCAGGGCGCCCTGTAATTGGTCGGCACTGGCCAGATAGCGTTCACCGCGACTGCTACCGATGACCGAGAGTATCTCACCGTTATAAGCAATCGCCAGGTTACTCATGTCCGAGAGGCTGGTGGCGCGAAAGGCCGGTTCGATCACGCCGGTCATGAATTTTTCCGAGTTGATCAAGATGCCCTGGATGTAACGCTGTTTATCCCGCCAGACTTTACGATAGAGCACGAACTGGCCGCTGGCGAGTTGGGCGAACTCGAAGGGATCTACTTCACTCTCGAAGATCTCAATCTTGACCGTATCATTCAATCCTGACGATAAGCTGCCAACATCGTGTGCGGTTTGCGGCGCTGGCGCGGAGGCCGGGACGGGCACCTGGCGCTGTTCCGGTAATACATTTTGCTCGGTGCGCTTGCCGGTTTGTGGGATATTCTTGCTTAATTGGTTTTGTTTCTTCTGATTAAGTTGCAGACTCTTATCGGTGGCATCGTATTTGGATTCTAATTTAAGATCCTCGACCTTGCCCAAAGATTTGCGTGCCGGTTCGGCTTCGCCCAGAATAGTATCACTGGGACTGCCAAGCTGTGATGAGGCCAGTTCATCGAATGCGCCTTGGCTACGTGTGTCAGCGCTCTCTTTTGCACGCGATCGATCTTTCTCAGATGTGGATTCTTCCAGTTTCAATTGGCGCTGGGTAAGTTCTGCCTCGGGTTTGGCTTTTAGCTTGGCCGCGTCTTTATCGGCGCGCCCTGTTTGGATCAATTTATTTTGACTTAGAATCGCGTAGAGTTTGCTTTGTACCGCCAGGCGTTGGGCGTATTCCTCGTCGCTAATTCCATAGCGTTGTAAGTCCGTGGCGTCTGCTGGTAGCAGGGGTGTGCTGAATTGCTCGCGTGGGTCCAATTGAAAATAACCGATGATGCCATTGACTTCAGACTGGACGGGGTAAGCAGACAGGGGTGAGCGCTGCAGAATACTACCGGACTTATCCCCGGCCACATTTAAAAACGCATAAGCGGTAAATGGCCGTTGCTCTTCGGTTTTGATTAACTGCAACATGCGGATGTCGATGCGCGTGGCCAGTTCCTCGGCCAGATTACTGTGCAAGTGGAAGGCCTCCCACTTGAGTTGATCATAGGCCTGGTACACGAGAATCGCCGAGGGGATAAACAGGGCCAGAAAAAACAAGACCAGCCAGCGGCGCAGGCGCTTATTATCTAACTGTTGGTAGCGTTTGGCCTTCATGCAGTATTGAGTTTATATCCAGCGCCACGGACGGTGGTGAGAAACACCGGTGCGGCGGGGTTGTCTTCGATCTTACGGCGTAGTTTGGCGATATGGATATCCACGGTGCGGGTTTCGATGTCCAGGTCCTTGGCGTAACCCCAGATCTTGTTCAGCAACTCCTCGCGCGGTACCGGGCGATCCGGGTGTTGATGCAGGTAATGTAACAACTCAATTTCGCGGCGGGTAAAACTCAGGGTCTCGTTGTTCTTTTTACCCTCCAGATTGCGTGTGTCAATATAGGTATCGGCGTCAAGCTGGATGACATGCTGTTGTTCGAGGGTAATTTGCGCGCGGCGTAACACCGCCTGTATGCGCAACACCAGTTGGGCCACGGAGAAGGGCTTGGCGACATAGTCATCCGCACCCAGAGACAGTCCCTGGATAATGTCTTCATCACTGGTCTTGGCGGTCAGCATAATAATTGCCTGATCGCGATCCTCCTGGCGAATGCGATTGCAGATTTCAAAACCATCCATGCCGGGTAACATGACATCCAGCAGGATTAAATCGTAGCGCCCACTGTTGGCTTTGTTCAAACCCGTCGGACCGTCCTCCGCAAAATCGACCTCATAGCCGTGATAGACCAGGACATCGATCAGACCGGTGCGAATCGCTGCCTCGTCTTCGACAATCAGAATGCGTATTTTTCGCTTGAGCATATAAATAGCTTAACAGCTTTGCTGAAACTGGCATGTAAATTTTAGGTAAACAGACGCTGCCAGCTTTTACCTTGGCATGTCTAAT
>Ga0316188_10001860_pt1 | contig 10052 bp, 11 predicted proteins | sample Phiworburrow1_MG_FD_204933 | JGI IMG/M metagenome (GOLD analysis project Ga0316188, IMG submission 204933) | Coastal sediment microbial communities from Maine, United States - Phippsburg worm burrow 1 | ecosystem: Environmental > Aquatic > Marine > Coastal > Sediment | place: USA: Maine... | reverse complement strand
AAGAAAGAGATCGAAACCGCTGCTAAACTTTACAAAGAAGATGAATCGCTTCAGGTTGTAAATGCTGACTTTTACCCCTGGTGTAATGAAAACCTTAAAAACGACAGCGTAGATTTGATTTTGACTGACCCCCCGTATCCAAAAGAATTTTTACCTCTTTGGGACCAATTAGGTGAAGTCGCTACCAGAGTTTTGAAACCTGGTGGATACTTACTGACTTATTCAGGTCAGTTGTATTTACCTGAAGTTGTAAGCGCTCTTCAAAAGCATCTTTCCTACTGCTGGATGGTTGTTCTCCATCATACTGGTCAAAAACAACTGGTCCATGCCCGTAACGCAATTTGTACTTACAAACCAATTTTGATTTTTCGAAATGGTAAACCAGGAAAATTTGACACTACGATAGTGGATTCAATTTCCAACGACTATAGAGAAAAGGATTTCCACGAGTGGGGACAAGGGGAAAGTGCTGTTGGGTATTTAATGAAATCATTCTCAAATCCAAATGATTTGGTGTTGGACCCGTTCGTGGGAGGTGGAACAACTTTAACCGTCGCAAAAGCTTTAAAACGTAAATGTATCGGAATTGAAAAGGACCAGCGATATATGGATGTAATTAAAAGCCGTTTATTAAAATATGTTGATACCATTCAAAAAACACATAGAGCACCCACTCTTTAAAATGGGAGCTGCCCTCCTCCTGGGGGTAGCACAAGCTCTTTTTTAAAGAGCAAATAAAAATACCAGGGGGTATTAAGGATGTATAAAAAAAAGTTTAGCAAAGTCCATTTCAGCAGCAAAACTGTTGAGTGGGCGACACCACAGGGGGTGTTTGATGAACTGAATGACGAGTTTGGTTTCACTTTGGACCCTTGTGCGACTCATGAAAATGCGAAGTGTAAGAAGTATTTTACAAAAGAAGATGACGGGTTGAAACAGGATTGGGGAAAAGAAATTGTTTTTATGAATCCCCCTTACGGTCGTGGAGTGACAATCAAGTGGATGAAAAAGGCCTATGCATCATCACTTAAAGAAGCAACCGTTGTGTGTTTAGTTCCCGCCAGAACAGACACTCGCTGGTGGCATGATTATGCGATGAGTGCATCTGAGATTAAATTTGTCAAAGGCAGATTAAAATTCGGTGATGCTGAAAACAGTGCGCCATTTCCAAGTGCGGTTGTTGTTTTCAGGCCACACGAAGATCAGGTGGGGGTATAAGGGAGGTTTTTTATTATGAACAATAGAAATGAATTAATAGAAAAGGCTAATAAACAATACGCGAGAGCAATGTGCGCAGGCTGCAATAAATCACATTTAAGAGCGTTAAATAACGGAGAGCGTTTCTGGACGGAATGGTGTTCATTGGAGGACGTTGAGATTATAGGTGATTTATCTATTCATGCACCGAGAGCGCGAACACCTATTACTTTTTCATTCACTGAATACGGATTTGAAACGTGTATCAACTGTGGTGAAAGCGCTCACGCCTATTACGATAAAATGATTTTGAAGTGCCCGCATTGTAGGAGAGAATATGACGTTGAAATAGATCAGGATGGCCATTTAATTTTTACATTTTCAGGCGAATATAATCGGGAGGAAAGAAACTGAAAAGAACGTATGCGTAGAGCTCCCAACTCTTAAAACTGGGTACGCCCCGTTTCTCCTTGTCGGGGCAAAAGAGCCTCCAATGGCTCCAGGAACAACCTGAACAGCAGAATTTTTCAGACACATTGGAGGCATGACTTGAAAACCTGAAGAATTCTCGCTGTTCGGACATGAAAAGGAGATTTAACAATGTCCGAAAATACAATCCAATTTGAAAAGGAAAAGGAAAGGAAAGGCAACAAGACCTCCAAGGGTTCACTTTTAAAAGAAACTCCGAGAATATGCATGCCATCGGATAAAAGCAATATGGATATAACGGATTTGCTGCCATTTAATCTGCTCGGTAATAAAGCGGAATTGTTGGCCGATAGCATAGGTGGCCTGGTTGAAAATGGAGCCAACACTTCAGATCGCATTATCGACGCATTCGGTGGAACAGGCGCTTATATCCATTATTTGAAAGATATAGGATCTGATAAGCCGATGATTCTGAATGAGTTTGAACCGGTTCGATACATTACCCATAAACAGGTTAGGGACAATCCTTTATCCGTTAGTTTTGCTGTCGAGTATTACCATGGAAAAATATCAGACATGGTGAAACATTTGAAAAATGGGGATCGCTTCGATTCTGTTGCAGAGGAGGCACGTAGAAAAGTTGCTGATTATTTGTATGAGGAAGATAAAGGCTTGGTTCAACCTTGGCAAAATTTTTCTGAATTATCCAAACTTAAAACTCCTGCAAAAAGGAAGAATACCCCCGAACTGGCGGGTCTTTATATCACTATGCAGAATCAAATGCTCAACTATCGATCGATTAATTCTGATGCTACGGAAAAGGGATTAAAGCAAGATATGACCCCCGGGCGAAACGCGACCGCAGTAAATGAAAACGGAAAAGTAAGGCTTTTCAGGACAGGAGGCCGCATTCTGCGTAATCCCCGTGAAAGAATATTTTCTGTCAGCAAGAGGTTGCGGAATGTGGGAATAACCAATGAAGATGCCTGGAAACTTATTGATGAAATCGCCGGTGAAGGAGACTTTGTTTTAGTGGATTCATCATACCTTGAAGCGACTGAAAATTACAACCAATTCACCAAGGAGGATAGTGATCCAGGTGTTTATATAGAAAAGGTTCGGAAGTATATTTTGCCTGCCTATGAGCGAGGAGCAAAATTTTTAATAACCAACAATTGGGATGAAGAAATAGTAACCGAATTCCGGCAGATGGGATTTGCTGTATTCAAAGCTGAAAGAGCCAAAATTCAGTCAAAAGGAAAACCGGAATTAATAGCGATCAATTTTAACCCGATTGCAGGAATCCTAAATCCCATTGGAAAACTTCCTGATATTGATTTTTATGCTGGAATCAGGAAAGCGGCTTAATGAAAGAAGAGCACCCACTCGTTAAAATGGGCGAGGCCTTCACCTCTGGCCTCTCAAGCTGTGGATCAGCGGAATCCATCAGAAACAGAGGTGTAAAAAATGGCAAAAACAGCTTTGAACAATGATTTAAACAAGCAGAAATACATGACTCAAAAAGAAATGGCCGAGCATTTTAGAAAAACTGAAGGCACCATTATCAATTGGCGTAGAAAAGGATTCTTTACATATTTTCGGCCTCCTGATAGTAAAAGTGTATTGTATCTGCTTGATAGCGTAGAGGATTTTGAGAGAGGATATACAATAATATCAAAACGAAAGGGGGTTGATAACAGACCAAAACCGGTAAAAAGGGAAAGGCCTGATATATCATCCACATCAGACAAAAAGTGGAGGATATAATCATGGCGAAAAAAAACAAGAAAGACCATCATTTGAAAAAGCGTAGAGATGTCTGGTATTTTGAAGCAATGGTCAGGGGTAAACGCATCAAAAAGGCATTGTCTGGATCAATCACTGAATCCAGAAGGCTTCGTGATAAATACATGAAAGAAATAAACTTTTATGGTGATATCCAAAGAAATGAGCCTGCAAAGGAATCCAAATTGTTTGGCGAAGTCGCTCAACAATGGGTTAAAATAATGTCCCAAAAGGTAAAATCTTCAACATTGAAGGATTACCGTGGTGCGATGAATCATTACATTTTGCCCAGATTTGGAAATTTGCCAATCAAGGATATTGTTTTTCTGGATGTTGAAGAATTCAGGAGCAAATTGAAATGTTCCAATAAAAGAAAAAACAATGTTTTTGTTCCGATGCGTTCGTTAATGAGGTTCGCCCTCAAAGCAGGATTGATAGACAAAAACCCAATGGACTTGATAGATAACCTTACAGTCAGTAAGCCTGATATTCATCCTCTGTCCATCGATGAAGTTCATCGGTTCCTGGATGTTGTCAAACCACAATACAAGAACTTTTTCATAGTGGCTTTTTATACTGGGATGCGTTTTGGCGAGATGGCTGTTCTAAAATGGAAGAATGTTGATTTTAGGTTAGGTATAATCAAGGTCAGGGAAACAAGGGTAAGGGGGAAAGAAGGTCAACCCAAAACCGCAGGTTCTGTCAGGGACATTAAAATATTGCCTCCGGTGGTTGAAGCGTTGAGAGACCAGCGGAAAGCCACAATGGGCAGATCAGAGTATGTTTTCCTGAATTTTTATGGTCGCCCACTCCTTCCTAATTCGGTGAATTATCATATTTGGAAACCGGCATTAAAGAAAACAGGGTTGAAGCCAAGGTCGCTTTACCAGACCAGGCACACTTTCGCTACGTTGATGCTGGACGCCGGAGAATTGCCGGGCTGGGTTCAGAAGATGATGGGACACGAGAGCCTGAAAATGATTCTGGAACGGTATTATTCCTATATCAAGAACTATCAGCGTGATGACGGTTCTGCCTTTATGGATAATGTCTATAATCCGAGCGTAAAGCAGGGTGATGAGATGCCAGACGAGGATGAAAAATCTGAAAATTTTACACCAAATTTACACCAAAACGAAAAAAGGGAATTGGTGTGATTCCCAATCCCCTGTAATCATAGGATAAATCAATTTATAAAATGGTGGAGGCGGCGGGAGTCGAACCCGCGTCCGAAAACATTCCGCACAGGCATCTACATACATATCCTGAACTCTAGCTTTCGCCTTTTCAAGTCTCCTCCAGGCTGGATGCTTGAAAGGCTATCCTGTTAGATGTTTTGCCGTTCCGTTAACAGGACTTCGGGATCGGCTATCCTGCTAGTCGACGTCCTTACCGGATTAGCAGGAATGGTCCGGCAGGACGTTAGCCTTAAGCGGCTAAAGCGTAATTATAATCATCTGCGATTATGTTTAGTTCCCACCTTTTTTACAAGCAGGTAAGCGCTTGGTATGCAACCTGAGCTTCTTTATCCCCGTCGAAGCCGTTTCGCCCCCATACGGTTTTTTGAAGCAGATGCTATGTAAAAGATCACGTTTTCATATCCTACATTTTAATCAGATATCGGCTGTTTGTCAAGGTATAAAAACGCTTCACGATCCGATACGATCCAGCCCCGCACCCTCCATCATAAACGAAAATTTCCGGGTTTTTTCCGCCTTGGACAGGCCGCCATCTGGAATAAACGTCCGTTCCATAAAGGTTGTTTCCCCGCCCTTTTGAATGAGAACAATCGAAGATGACCGCGTTCCATAAATCTCGCTGGTGATGAACAGAGGGGAAAGGGTGCGTTCCCAGTCGAGATCGACGCCGGTGTCGGGGAGCAAGTCGTCGGGCGGGATAGCGCCGTCCTCGAGCAGGGTAAAAATGTCTTCGGTGTTAACTTTTTCATTATTTCCAAGCAGTCTTTTCAGGGCGCCCTTCCCTTTTACAATCTTGGGCCACGGCGTATCCATAAGGTGATTGCTCAGGCCGTATATGCCGGGTTTTATCTTTTGGATCCGGTTTCCCCGGTTTGAATAATAGAAAAGTTCAGTTCGGTCCCCCACAAGGAGATTGAACCCATTGTATTGATCTCCAACGGACTTTATTTGTTGGAGATAGCGCCGAGGAGATTCTTTGCCGAGAAGAAATTCTTTGACCAGAAATCCACGAGACGGGGCATCGGGCATATCTGCGTCCGGGTCCCTGAAATTGGTAATGGCGGCCAAACGTCCGGTCCGGGTGATTCCCAGCCACATGCCATTATGTTTGAGATCCAATCCGCCTAAAACATCCGGAGCATTGTCCAAAAAAGCCACCGGTGCTGTGGGTCGATTGTAATATTCGTCCCGATTTGCCGCCAATACCATCCGGTAAAAAGAGTGTGTATCGTATGAAAAAAGAATTAAACACATATTCGTTTACATTTTTCCAATATCCGATAACCCAAACAAAATTGAGAAAGATATTGATTTTGGTGTGTTGTAGCGATAGGTTGTCCGTAAATCCGTTGACAAATAATATGGATTTATCTATTTTTCCTTTACTTGATTTCCGGTTATTGCTACAACCTAAAATCCGTAATTTCAAGAACATTTTGCCCTTTGGGAGCGTCGAACTCACCGAATAACAGGGCTCGCTTTCGAAACCATAAAAAGACTACAGGAGATTTCCACAGATGAACATCAGCAGAAGATTGGGTACTCTGGTCGTTTTTGGCGTGCCCGCTATCATCGGCGGCGGTATTGTTTATGCTTTATTCGGTAACTACGTTGCGGTTTTTGCTTATGAACTTCTTCTTATACTTGTGGCTGTCGGATTTTCCAGCAAATAAGGGGGGGTTGGATACGGTATTCGCTTCGGGCCATTATAGCACCAATCCCCGTAATCGGGAATTGTCGTTTTACCTCTCAAAGGCTCGTCGCAGACGACCAAGACTCCGTCAGTGAGAACTTGGGTCTGCATGCCCTGTAAAATGTTTGCTCAAGGAAATTTTACCCGTTAAATGTTCCACCTGTTTATCTGGGGCGAAACCTGTTTCACAAGGGGGCATCCTCGACGTTTCCTCAACTCGGGTTTTAAAAAAATGGAGTTGCGATGCAAGATAGAACCTCCAGCAATGTTATTTTGTGGTTTTTTTTGGCTCTTTTTCTTGTTTCGGCGTTTCTGTTCGGCTGGCTGTTACTCCCCTTTTTCAGTGTTATTATTCTGGGCGCCCTTGTTGCCGGCATCTTCAAGCCTTTTTACATCTTTTTAACCCGGAAGATCAATCCCGCCTTTTCCTCTTTTTTAACCTGCACATTGGTGTTTTTTATCCTGTTTATCCCCACCATCTTGTTTGTGGGCATTCTATCCAAAGAAGCCTACGGTCTGTATCTTATGGGAAAAGGCGCCGTGATCAGCGAACAAGTGAAGAAAATTCTGGAAACCAGCACGATTCTGGAAAAAATAAATCTGTTCCTTTCCAACTTCAACATTGAGATCACCGGCACGGAACTCAACAAGGGGATTTCGGAACTGGGTAAAATTGTGGGCCTGTTTTTATATCAGCAGGCCAGTTCCATTGCCTCCAACGTGCTCAATTTTTTTGTATACTTCTTTTTCATGCTCCTTGTTATCTACTACCTTTTTATCGACGGAGACCGGCTCGTTTCGTTCATTGTGGACCTGTCTCCGTTACCCAAGGACCAAGACGACCAACTGATTCAAAAATTTAAAGATATGGCCGGCGCCATTCTTATCGGAAACGGCCTGTGCGCGATCATCCAGGGCGTTGCAGGGGGCCTTGTTTTTTCTTTGTTCAATTTAAAATCTCCCCTTTTGTGGGGCGTCATTATGGGATTGCTGGCGTTTCTTCCCATCATCGGCATCGGGGCTGTTTTTATCCCTGCAGCGGTTTTTCTAATTGTTAAAGGTCGGATTGCCGCCGGAATATTTTTCATTGTTTTTTATGTGTTCCTCTCAGGCGGGGTCGAATACCTGCTGAAACCCAAACTGGTGGGAAACCGCGTAAAAATGCATCCGCTCCTCGTATTTCTTTCAATTATCGGCGGATTGAAGTTCTTCGGGATACTCGGCATTGTCTACGGGCCGCTGATTACAACTGCTTTTTTAACATTAACAGATATTTATTACACCAGTTATCAGGATATGGTCGATCCTTGCAATCATCGAAAGACCCATAAGACCCCATGAAACACCCCGACGAAGACCCCGTATTGATACTCGCCTCCAAGTCCCCACGACGCCGGTACTTGTTGAAACAGGCAGGCCTTTCATTTTCCGTCATACCCAGCGACATCGATGAAACCACCGTCCCCCTGTTACCTCCTGAAGCTTATGCAAGGGTTCTGGCTGAAGCCAAGGCGGAATACATTGCCAAAAAGTATCCTGAAAAATGGGTGATCGGTGCCGACACCATTGTCGTTAAAGACGGCGCCGTACTCGGAAAGCCCGGCTCTATCCATGAGGCGCGTTCCATGTTAAAACAACTCAGCGGACAAGCCCATCAGGTCTTCACCGGCTATTCTGTATTGTGCAAAGCAAAACATCGAAAATTCTCCGAAACCGTTCAAACTGAAGTTCTTTTCAAAAATCTTACGGACGAGGAAATCGAGTGGTACATCCACACCAAAGAACCCTTTGACAAAGCCGGCGCCTATGCCATTCAAGGACTCGGCACCTTTCTGGTAAAGCGTATCAACGGTTCTTATACCAATGTTGTCGGGCTTCCGGTTTGTGAAGTCATCGAATTTCTCATCAAGGAAAGTGTAGTGGGGTTAAGGGGAGCCCCCGATTGAGATCAAACAAGAAACAGGAATTTTAAGTTTTTGGTAAAACGAATTCAAAATATAAAAAAGCGCATTGAAGAAGCAGCGGACCGGTGCGGCAGGGACCCTTCGACCGTTCGTCTCGTTGCCGTGAGCAAAACCATCCCGGTCGACAGGGTCAAAGAGGCCATCGAAGCCGGCGTGACCGTTTTAGGGGAAAACTATATTCAGGAAGCCCGGGAAAAATTCAACCGATTGGCCACCTATCCGGTATCATGGCATTTTATCGGGCATCTTCAGTCCAACAAGGCCAAGTATGCGGTGAGGCTCTTTGACCTGATTCACTCCGTGGACTCCCTCAAATTGGCACGAGAATTAAACAAGCATGCCCAAAAAAATGCTAAAATTCAAAATATACTCATTCAGATCAATATCAGTAAAGAATCGTCAAAATCCGGCGCCGACGCAGCAAACGTTCTGGATCTGATGAACCCGGTGCGCCATCTTGAAAATCTGTCTGTAAAAGGGCTCATGACCATGCCGCCATTTTTCAATGATCCTGAAAAGGCCCGACCCTATTTTTCAGCCCTTCGAAATCTTAGGGATCGGATCCGGCAAGAGGCGCCCCCGGAGATCACCCTGGACGAGCTCTCCATGGGTATGACCGGTGACTTTGAAGTTGCCATCCAGGAAGGGGCAACCCTTGTGCGTATCGGAACCGCAATTTTTGGAGAAAGAAGATGAAAATCCTTCTTCACATCTGCTGCGCCCCGTGTGCCATATACCCGTTGAAAACCCTTCGCAATGATGGGCTTGACATCATGGGTTTCTTCTACAGAAACAACATCCACCCCTATACGGAGTGTATCCGAAGAGAGGAAACCCTGAAATCTTATAGCGCTTCCAGGGATCTCAGAGTCATCTACCAGGACGGATACGATCTGGAAGGTTTCATCCGAAACGTGGCGTTCAGAGAATCGAACCGTTGCGACTACTGCTACCATGAACGCCTCAAATCCACGGCACTCATGGCAAAGCGCGGAAAGTTCGACTATTTCAGCTCCACACTGTTATACAGTAAATTCCAGAAGCACGATGCAATAAAATCCATCGGTGAGGCCGTGGGGAAATCCGTAGGCGTAAAATTCTACTACGATGATTTCCGAAAAGGATGGAAGGAAGGCGTCGAAACCTCCAAAAACTTGAAACTTTACCGTCAGCAATACTGCGGCTGTATCTACAGTGAAAAAGAAAGATTTTACAAGTAACGAGTGACAAATGGCAAATGACAAGTGAAACTCACTCATCACCCGTTACGCTTTACAATTCACAATTTATTGATAAATTATGTTTGGCAACTTCATATACTTCATTCTGGTACTTCTCATATACAGTACCTATCAACCTTCTGAAGAGACTAATTTCACAGGACCTGAAACTCTTTTTCTCTTTGTCGGTCTGATTGTCATTTTTACCCTGTTCACCTGGATTCAGTTTCACAGAATTGAAAAGCGGATTTTTAAAGAAAGGTTTTTTCATCTCGACAATAAATTCACCGCCACATTAACCCGCCAATCCATATTGGCCATCGTTCTTTTTTCCATCGATATTTACGGACTGGGTCTATCGTCTTTTTTGACGAAAATCCACTTCCTGGCCTTGATTCCGACGTTTCAGGCCTTGTTGTTTCTTTTCCTTTTTATCTTTTACCTGGCAATTGTTTGGGCATGTGCTTACGGACCTTATCAAGTCCTGTACCGGACTGACATGTCAAGGAGATCCTATGTTCTCTCCCAAATTTCATTTTCAGCCCCCATACTTCTGCCCTGGCTC
>Ga0316188_10001859_pt1 | contig 10058 bp, 10 predicted proteins | sample Phiworburrow1_MG_FD_204933 | JGI IMG/M metagenome (GOLD analysis project Ga0316188, IMG submission 204933) | Coastal sediment microbial communities from Maine, United States - Phippsburg worm burrow 1 | ecosystem: Environmental > Aquatic > Marine > Coastal > Sediment | place: USA: Maine... | reverse complement strand
GCGGTTCAGCGCCCGCGCGGCCCGAACAGCGCGGTGCCCACGCGAACCACGGTGGCGCCCTCGGCGACGGCGGCTTCGAGGTCGGCGCTCATGCCCATCGACAGCGTGTCCAGCGCCAGACCCTGGCCGTTCAACGCCCGCAGCAGCGCGTGCAGCGCACGGTGCGGCCGGCGCTGAGCCTCGACGTCGTCGACCGGCTCCGGGATCGACATCAGGCCGCGCAGGCGCACGCGCTCGGGCGGCAGCGCCGCCACCGCCCGCGCCAGGGCGCCGAGCTCCGCCGGCGCCACGCCATGCTTGCTGGCCTCGCCGCTGACGTTGACCTGCAGGCACAGCTGCAGCGGCCCGCAGTGCGACGGCCGCTGCGCGGCCAGGCGCTCGGCGATCTTGAGTCGGTCCACGCTGTGCACCCAGTCGAACTGCGCGGCCACCTCGCGTGTCTTGTTGCTCTGCAGGGGGCCGATCAGGTGCCACCGGAGCTGCGACCGCAGGTCCGCCAGCGCCGCGATCTTGGCCAGCGCCTCCTGCACGTAGTTCTCGCCGAAGTCGCGCTGGCCGGCGCCGAAGGCGGCGCGCACGGCCTCTGCCGGCTGCGTCTTGCTCACCGCCAGCAGCGTGATGTTGTTGGCATCGCGTCCAGCGGCCAGAGAAGCGCCGGCAATGCGCCGCTTCACTTCTTGTAGGTTGCGGTCGATGCTGCTCATAATCGTTTGAGCTTCCGGTGCCGCTCGCGCGCGCCCATACCCATGGACATTACCCAGCTGCTGGCCTTCTCGGTCAAGAACAAGGCGTCGGACCTGCACCTTTCGGCCGGCCTGCCGCCGATGATCCGCGTGCACGGCGACGTGCGCCGCATCAACGTCGAGGCGCTGGACCACAAGATGGTGCACGACATGGTGTACGACATCATGAACGATGCGCAGCGCAAGCACTACGAGGATACGCTGGAGTGCGACTTCAGCTTCGAGATCCAGGGCCTGGCGCGCTTCCGCGTCAACGCCTTCAACCAGAACCGCGGCGCCGGCGCCGTCTTCCGCACCATCCCGAGCAAGATCCTGACGCTGGAGCAGCTCAACGCGCCCAAGGTGTTCGCCGAGCTGGCGCTCAAGCCGCGCGGCATGGTGCTCGTGACCGGCCCCACCGGCTCCGGCAAGAGCACGACGCTGGCCGCCATGGTGAACCACCTCAACGAGAGCGAGTACGGCCACGTGCTGACGGTGGAGGACCCGATCGAGTTCGTGCACGAGAGCAAGAAGTGCCTGATCAACCAGCGCGAGGTCGGCCCGCACACGCTGAGCTTCAACAACGCGCTGCGCTCGGCGCTGCGCGAGGACCCGGACGCGATCCTGGTCGGCGAGCTGCGCGACCTGGAGACCATCCGGCTGGCACTGACGGCGGCCGAGACGGGCCACCTGGTGTTCGGCACCCTGCACACCAGCTCGGCGGCCAAGACCGTGGACCGGGTGGTCGACGTCTTCCCTGCGGCCGAGAAGGAGATGGTGCGCGCGATGCTGTCGGAGTCGCTGGTGGCGGTGGTGTCGCAGACGCTGTGCAAGACCAAGGATGGTCAGGGTCGCGTTGCCGCACACGAGATCATGATCGGAACCTCGGCGATCAAGAACCTCATCCGCGAGAACAAGATCGCGCAGATGTACTCCGCCATCCAGACCGGCCAGAGCCTGGGCATGCAGACGCTGGACCAGAACCTGACCGACCTGGTCCGGCGCAACGTGATCGCGCCCTCCGAGGCGCGCTCCAAGGCCAAGATCCCGGAGAACTTCCCGGGCTGAGGCAGGACGCCACCAAGGCACGAAGCAGATCAAGCCGTCTTAGGAACGCCGCATGGAAAGAGATCAAGCCTCCAAGTTCGTCAGCGACCTGCTGCGCCTGATGGTCACGCGCAGCGGGTCCGACCTGTTCCTGACCGCCGAATTCCCGCCCGCGATCAAGGTCGACGGCAAGGTCACCAAGGTCAGTCCGCAGCCGCTGACCGGCCAGCACACGCTGCAGCTGGCGCGTGCGGTGATGAACGACAAGCAGGCCGCCGAGTTCGAGCGCACCAAGGAGTGCAACTTCGCGGTCTCGCCGGCCGGCGTGGGCCGCTTCCGCGTCAATGCCTTCATGCAGCAGGGTCAGGTCGGGCTGGTGTTCCGGACCATTCCGGCCACGCTGCCGACGATCGACCAGCTGGCGCTGCCCAAGGTGCTGAAGGACGTGGCCATGACCAAGCGCGGGCTGGTCATCTTCGTCGGCGCCACCGGCTCGGGCAAGAGCACGTCGCTGGCGGCGATGGTGGACTGGCGCAACGAGCACAGCTTCGGCCACATCATCACGATCGAGGACCCGGTGGAGTTCGTGCACCCGCACAAGAACTGCATCGTGACCCAGCGCGAGGTCGGCATCGACACGGACGGCTGGGCGCAGGCCCTGAAGAACACGCTGCGCCAGGCGCCGGACGTGATCCTGATGGGCGAGATCCGCGACCGCGAGACGATGGAGCACGCGGTGGCCTTCGCCGAGACCGGCCACCTGTGCATGGCCACGCTGCACGCCAACAGCGCCAACCAGGCGCTGGACCGCGTGATCAACTTCTTCCCGGAAGAGCGGCGTCAGCAGCTGCTGATGGACCTGTCGCTGAACCTGAAGAGCATCGTCAGCCAGCGCCTGCTGCCGCGCGAACAGGGGCGCGGCCGCATTGCGGCGGTCGAGGTCCTTCTCAACACGCCACTGGTCACCGACATGATCTTCAAGGGCGAGGTCAGCGAGATCAAGGAGCTGATGAAGCGCTCGCGCGAACTCGGCATGCAGACCTTCGACCAGGCGCTGTTCGACCTCTACGAGAACGGCGACGTCACCTACGAGGACGCGCTGCGCAACGCCGATTCGGTGAACGACCTGCGGCTGCAGATCAAGCTCAACAGCCAGCGTGCGAAGAGCACCGACCTGGCTGCCGGCACAGAGCACATGAGCATCGTCGGCATGACGCGTGACGCCCTGGGCGAAGCGCCCAGGCGCCGCAGCACCGATCCGCGCCCGGCCTGAGCACCGGGCCCCGCAGGCGCGAGCCTCAGCAGCAGGGACCGGTCGCCGCAGGGCCAACCCGCGGCGCGGCGGAGGTCACTTCTTCTCGGGTGGCTTGGGCAGCAGGCGCGCCAGTTCTTCCTCGCTGATCACCTCGAACACGCGCACCACCTTGTGCACGCCCGGCACGGTGCTGGCCAGCGTGGTCGCGCGCGCGGCCTCGCGCTCGGTGACTCGGCCCAGCAGGTAGACGACGGCGCGCTCGGTCACGACCTTGATCGCGGTGGCGCTGAGGTCCTTGGCGTCCAGCAGGCTGGCCTTGACCTGCGAGGTGAGGAAGGTGTCATTGGAACGCGAGGTCAGCGTGGCATTGCCGGCCACCACCATCTCATTGACCACCGTGCGCACGTTGGCGATACCCACCACGGCGCCCTCGATGCGAGCCTTGTCGGCCTGACTCGGCGCCTCGCCGGTCAGCAGCACCAGCCGGTTGTAGCTGGTCACGTTCACGTGCGCCTGCGTCGCCAGGGCGTCGATGGCGCTACCGGCCTTGAGTTCTATGCTTTCGTCCTCGACCTGCGCGCCGGTGGTGCGGCGGTCGGAGACGACCATCACGCTGCCAACCATGGCGCCGCCCATGACCAGCGGTGCGCAACCCTGCAACGCGGTCAAGGGGATCAAGGTGGCCAGGCCCAGCAGGGCGGTGGCGGTCATGCGCTTGGACGTCATATCGGGTCTAGTTCTCCCAGCAGTTGAAGGTCCAGCGCGTCGGCCAGCGCGTGCAGGCCGAGCAGCTGGAGTTCGTGCACGCGAGCCACGCGCTCATGCGGCACGGCGATCCATACATCGGTTTCGGTCAGCGCGTCGGCCCAGGCCGGCTGCGGGCCGGTGAGCGCGACCACCGCCATGTCCTTGTCGTGCGCGGCCTGCACCGCGGCGCGCCAGTCGGTCTTGCCCGCCTCGACGACCATCAGCACATCGCCCGGCAGGCCGAGCGCGTGCACCTGTGCGTCGACATCGGCGGCGGCCAGTGCCAGCGCGGCCAGCGGGGGCCGTTCGCGCTCGAACCCCTTGACGCACAACTGCGCAAAGTGCGGCGCCAGCGCCCCGCCCGTCAGCAGCAGCTTGCCGCCACCGGTAAGACAGCCCAGCAGGGTCTGCGCGGCCTGCTCCAGCCTTCCGGCCAGCGGCTCGGCGGCCTGATACAGCAGGTCCGCACTTTCAAAGAACTGCTGTTGGAGGCGCTGTTCGAGCATCAGCGCGCATCATAGGACACGCGCCCGATTCAGGCAGGCACCCACAGCGCCGGCAGCCCGTCCAGCCGGTGCAGCAGGCCCGCCAGCGTGCCGTCGGCCACCAGCCGCGTCGCGACATCGATGTCGGGCGCGAGATAGCGATCCTGGGCCATCGGGGGGCAGCCGGCGCGCAGCCGGGCGTGCACGGCTTCCAGCGCCGGCGAGCTGCGCAGCGGGCGCAGGAAGTCGATGCCCTGCGCCGCCGCCAGCAGTTCGATGCCCAGGATGTGCGCCACGTTGTCGATCATCGGCTGCAGGCGCCGCGCCGCGAAGGTGGCCATGCTGACATGGTCCTCCTGGTTGGCGCTGGTGGGCAGGCTGTCGACGCTGGCCGGGTGGGCGTGGCTCTTGTTCTCGCTGGCCAGTGACGCGGCGGTCACGTGCGCGATCATGAAACCGCTGTTCAAGCCGGCGTCGGCGCTCAGGAAGGGTGGCAGCCGGGAGACGCTGGCGTCGATCAGCATCGCGATGCGGCGCTCGGCGATGGCGCCGACCTCGGCGATGGCACAGGCCATCGCGTCGGCCGCCAGGGCCACCGGTTCGGCGTGGAAGTTGCCGCCCGACAGCATGGCGCCGTCCTCGGCGAAGACGAGCGGGTTGTCGGTGACGGCGTTGGCCTCGCGCACCAGCACCAACGCCGCGTGCCGCAGCTGGTCCAGGCAGGCGCCGACCACCTGCGGCTGGCAGCGCAGGCAATACGGGTCCTGCACCCGGTCGTCGCCTTCGGCATGGCTGGCGCGGATGGCACTGCCGGACAGCAGCCGGCGGTAGTACGCCGCGACGTCGATCTGCCCCGGCTGCCCGCGCAGCGCGTGGATGCGCGGGTCGAACGGGCCGTCGCTGCCGCGCGCCGCGTCCACGGTCAGGGCGCCCACCACCAGCGCCGCCTCCAGCACCGGCTCGAACGCCAGCAGGGCGTGCAGCGCCAGCGCGGTGCTGGTCTGGGTGCCGTTGATCAGCGCCAGGCCCTCCTTGGCCTGGAGCACCAGCGGCGAGATGCCGGCGGCCTGCAAGGCCTCGGCGGCCGGTTGGCGCTGCCCGTCGACCAGGCAGTCGCCCTCGCCCATCAGCGCCAGCGTCATGTGCGCCAGCGGTGCCAGGTCACCCGACGCGCCGACCGACCCCTGGCTGGGCACGCAGGGCACGACGCCGGCGTTGTGCACTGCCAGCAAGGTGTCGATGACGACCGGCCGCACGCCGGAATGCCCGCGCGCCAGGCTGGCCGCCTTGAGGGCCAGCATCAGTCGCACGACCGCCGGCTGCAGCGGCGCTCCGACCCCGGCGGCGTGCGATCGGATCAGGTTGCGCTGCAGCGTGGCCAGGTCCTGCGCGCTGATGCGCGTGCTGGCCAGCTTGCCGAAGCCGGTGTTGACGCCGTAGACGGCCGCGTCGCCTGCGGCTGCGGCCTGCACCACGGCCGCGCTGGCCTGGATGGCAGGCAGCGCCCGCGGATCCATCTGCAGCACGCGGCCCCCGGCGTGGATGGCGCGCAGATCGTCGAGCGCCAGGGCGCCGGGTTGCAGCTGCATCAAAGCGCGCCCCGGTCGACCATCGGCAGCTGCAGGCCTTGCGCCTTGGCACAGGCCACCGCCTCGGGGTAGCCGGCGTCGGCGTGTCGCATGACGCCCGTGCCGGGGTCGTTCCACAGCACGCGCTCGATGCGTTTCGCCGCTGCCTCGGTGCCGTCGCAGACGATGACCACGCCGGCGTGCTGCGAGTAGCCCATGCCGACGCCGCCGCCGTGGTGCAGGCTGACCCAGGTGGCGCCGCCGGCCGTGTTGAGCAGCGCGTTCAGCAGCGGCCAGTCGCTCACCGCGTCGCTGCCGTCGCGCATGCTTTCGGTCTCGCGGTTCGGGCTGGCGACGCTGCCGCTGTCCAGGTGGTCGCGGCCGATCACGATCGGCGCCTTCAGCTCGCCGCTGCGCACCATCTCGTTGAAGGCCAGGCCGGCGCGGTGGCGCTCACCCAGGCCGATCCAGCAGATGCGCGCCGGCAGGCCCTGGAAGGCGATGCGCTGGCCGGCCATGTCCAGCCAGCGGTGCAGGTGGGCGTCGGCGGGGAAGAGTTCCTTCATCTTGGCGTCGGTCTTGCGGATGTCCTCCGGGTCGCCCGACAGCGCCACCCAGCGGAACGGGCCCTTGCCGCTGCAGAACAGCGGCCGCACGTAGGCGGGCACGAAGCCGGGGAAGTCGAACGCGTTCTTCACGCCCTGGTCCAGGGCCACCTGGCGGATGTTGTTGCCGTAGTCCACGGTCGGCACGCCCATGGCCTGGAAGTCCAGCATCGCCTGCACGTGCACCGCGCAGCCGGCCGCGGCGGCATCGCGCAGCCGGGCGTGCTGGGCCTCGTCAGCCTGCGCCAGGCGCCACTGCTCGACGCTCCAGCCCGGCGGCAGGTAGCCGTGGATCAGGTCGTGCGCCGAGGTCTGGTCGGTGACCAGGTCCGGCCGGACGCCGCGCCGCACCAGCTGCGGCAGGATCTCGGCCGCGTTGCCCAGCAGGCCGACCGACACCGCCTTCTTCTGCGCCGTGTGGCGGGCGATGCGGGCCAGGGCGTCGTCCAGGTCGGTGGCCTGCTCGTCGAGGTAGCGGCTGCGCAGGCGGAAGTCGATGCGGCTCTGCTGGCACTCGATGTTCAGGCTGCAGGCGCCGGCGAAGCTGGCCGCCAGCGGCTGCGCGCCGCCCATGCCGCCCAGGCCGGCGGTCAGGATCCAGCGGCCTTCCCACTCCCCGCCGCGCGCCGAAGCGGCGGGCGACGGGCCGACAGGGTAGTGCTGCCGGCCCGCCTCGACGAAGGTCTCGTAGGTGCCCTGCACGATGCCCTGGCTGCCGATGTAGATCCAGCTGCCCGCCGTCATCTGGCCGTACATCATCAGGCCCTTGCGGTCGAGCTCGTGGAAGTGCTCCCAGGTGGCCCACTTGGGCACGAGGTTGGAGTTGGCGATCAGCACGCGCGGCGCATCCTCGTGGGTGCGGAACACCCCGACCGGCTTGCCGGACTGGATCAGCAGCGATTCGTCGGGCTTCAGCCGGCGCAGGCTGTCCAGGATGGCCTCGAAGCAGTCCCAGTTGCGCGCCGCCTTGCCGATGCCGCCGTACACGACCAGGGTGTCAGGGTGCTCGGCCACCTCGGGATCCAGGTTGTTCTGGATCATGCGGTAGGCCGCCTCGATGAGCCAGTTCGCACAGTGGAGGTCGGAGCCCCTGGGGGCGCGGACCGGCCGCGGGCCGGCGGTGCGGTGGACGGTGGACAGGTCTGTCATGGCGGAGCTCCCGGGTCGACGATCCGAGAACTCTACTTGTCTATACAAGTTAATGCAAGTAGCATCCGCTCCATGGCCCCCCGCCCCGCCACCAGCGCATACGCCCGCGTGAAGACGTGGCTCAAGAACGGGCTGTCGCGCGGGCGCTGGCCGGCCGGGGCGCGCATGCCGTCGGAAGCCGAGCTGGTCGACCACTTCGGCGTCAGCCGGATGACCGTCAACCGCGCACTGAAGGAGCTGCAGGCCGAAGGCCTGCTGGAGCGCCGCCAGGGCGCGGGCACCTTTGCCGTCCCGCTGACGCACGTCGCCTCCACCCTGACCATTCGCGACCTGCACGAGGAGATCGAGGCCGGCGGCCACCGGCACGACGCCGGCGTGCACCTGGCGCGGCAGGAAGTCGCCACGCCGGACCTGGCCGAGCAGCTGGGCGTGCAGCCCGGCGACCCGGTGTTCCATACCCTGATCGTGCACCGGCGCGACGGCGTGCCGGTGCAGAGCGAGGACCGCTTCGTGAACCCGGCCGCCGCGCCCGACTACCTGGGCGTGGACTTCACGCGCACCACGCCCACCCACTACCTGCTGCAGGTGGCGCCGATCTGGCAGGCGCAGTACCACATCGAGGCCAGCACGCCGACGCCCGAGGAGGCCGGGCTGCTGGGCATCGGCGCGCGCGAGCCCTGCCTCGTGATCGTGCGACGCACGCAGGACCGGCGGCGCCCGATCACGCTGGCGCGGCTGGTGCACCCGGGCACGCGCTACACGATCGAGGGGAGCTTCAACCCATGATCGTGCAGGCCGATGGCGTCGTGCCCACGCCGTGGCGCAACGGCGGCGGGCGCACGCGCGAGCTGCTGCGCTGGCCCGCCGAGGGCGACTGGCGGCTGCGCCTGAGCCTGGCGGACATCGCCGCCGATGGGCCGTTTTCGCCCTTTCCGGGCGTGGCGCGCTGGTTCGTCGTCGTCCAGGGCGATGGCGTGGCGCTGCGCTTCGGCGACGGCGACCGCCAGCTGCGCGCCGGCGATGCGCCCTTGCGCTTCGACGGCGCGCAAGCCCCGGGCTGCCGCCTGCTGGGCGGCGCCACGCGCGACCTCAACCTGATGCTGCGGGGCCTGGACGGCGAACTCGCGATCGCGCATGCGGGCCAGACCTGGGCCGCGGCGTGGCCGATGCGCGGTTTCTTCGAGGCCGGGACGCACCAATTGCACTGGCCCTGCGCGGCCGATCGCGCGCCGGCCGACGGCTGGTGGATAGGCGCCGCGGCATGAAGCTGTGGCGCAACGCACGCGTGGCCACGCTGGTCGACGGCTGGGGCCTCATCGAGCGCGGCGCGCTGCTCGCCGACGGCGAGCGCATCGCCTGGGTCGGGCCCGAGTCCGCCCTGCCGGCGGGTGCGGCCGTGACCGAGGAACACGACCTCGGCGGCGCGCTGTTGACGCCAGGCCTGGTCGACGCCCACACGCATCTGATCTATGCCGGCGACCGTGCGCAGGAGTTCGAGGCGCGGCTGGCCGGTGCGAGCTACGAGGACATCGCCCGCGCCGGCGGCGGCATCCGCTCGACCGTCGCCGCGACGCGGGCCGCCACGCAGGACCAGCTGCTGACGCTCGCGCTGCCGCGCGCCCGGGCCCTTCGCGCCGGCGGCGTCACGACGCTGGAGATCAAGAGCGGCTATGGCCTGGCACTCGACGCCGAGGCGCGTTGCCTGCGCGCGGCGCGCGGCGTGGCTGCCGCCGCCGGCCTGACCGTGCGCACGACGTATCTCGGCGCCCATGCCCTGCCGCCGGAATTCGACGGCCGCGCGGACGCGTACATCGCCGCCGTGTGCGACTGGCTGCCTGTGCTGCACGCTGAAGGGCTGGTCGACGCCGTGGACGCCTTCTGCGAGCAGATCGGTTTCACGCCGGCGCAGACGCGGCGCGTCTTCGACGCCGCGCGCGCGCTCGGCCTGCCGGTCAAGCTGCACGCCGAGCAGCTGAGCGACCAGGGCGGGGCCGCGCTCGCGGCCGGCTACGGCGCGTTGTCCTGCGATCACCTCGAGTGGCTGTCGGCCGAAGGCGTTGCCGCCATGCGGCGCGCCGGCAGCGTGGCCATGCTGCTGCCCGGGGCGTTCTACTTCCTGCGCGAGACCCAGCTGCCGCCCGTGCAGGCCCTGCGCGATGCCGGCGTGCCGATCGCGATCGCCAGCGACCACAACCCCGGCTCGTCGCCGGCGCTGTCGATGCCGCTGATGCTGCACATGGCGTGCACGCTGTTCCGCCTGACGCCGCTGGAGGCCTGGCGGGGCGCGACGCAGCACGCGGCGCGCGCACTCGGCCTGCACGACCGTGGCGCCCTCGCGCCCGGACAGCGCGCCGACCTGGCCGTGTGGCCGCTGGCGCATCCGCGCGAGCTGGCCTACAGCTTCGGCCACCATCGTTGCGCCGCCAGCGTCGTCGGCGGCACGTCATGGACGCCCTGACATGAAGACCCTTCCCAAGCGC
>Ga0316188_10001856_pt1 | contig 10067 bp, 7 predicted proteins | sample Phiworburrow1_MG_FD_204933 | JGI IMG/M metagenome (GOLD analysis project Ga0316188, IMG submission 204933) | Coastal sediment microbial communities from Maine, United States - Phippsburg worm burrow 1 | ecosystem: Environmental > Aquatic > Marine > Coastal > Sediment | place: USA: Maine... | reverse complement strand
GTCCTTTGACCTGGAGTTCGAGGCCGATCGCGAGCGTAGTGAAATCTGCCCAGGAAGCGATCGCAAGATTGAGGCCCGATCGCGCATTGCCGCTCAGCAGGCCGGCCACGCGACCGGCGAACACGGCTGGGATCATGCTGCCATACGCAAGCGCGGTGCCGACGGCTTCGCGCGCCCCCGCGGCCCGGGAGGCAAAGCGCTGCACGGGCCAGCCGCGTTCGCGCGCCAGCCTGTCCAGCTTCGGGTCGGGATTGAGTGCGTGCGGGTGGCCGACGAGTTCGAGCAGCGGCAGGTCCTCGACCGCATCGGTGTAGAAGTGGCTGGCCGAAAGGTCGAGTCCCGCCGCGGCCGCGAGCCGGCGCGCCGCCGTGGCCTTGCCCTCACCGTAGCAGGTCGGCCGGACTACCTCGCCGGTCAGCACGCCGTCTTCGACTTTGAGCCGCGTGCAGAGCACGTGCTCGATGCCGAGATAGCGTGCCACGGGTTCGATCTGGTAGCGAGTCGCCGACGATACGATTGCCAGCGTGTGGCCGCGCTCGCGGTGCGCCCGCACCAGCGCCCTTGCTTCCGGGAAGATTCTTCCCAGCAGGTGCTTGCGGAAGACGTCCTCGCCGAGTTCCTCGAGCACAGACTCCGCAACGCCGCGCAGCGGTTGCGTGGTGCGTCCAACGACGCCGGAGAAGCCGGAGCGGCCGAGCTTGTAGTCGAGCATCGCGCCAAGGTTGGCGAGCATTTCTCGTGCCGGCATGGCGCCGCGCCTGAGGCGCTCGCCCAGATATGGGTACGCCGAGAATCCTTCGAGCAGCGTGCGGTCGAGATCGAAGAACGCACCGACACTGGCTCCACGAGCCGACTTTGCAAGGTGCGCGGTGACCTGTCGATGCGCCCTGGCGCGCGTCTGCGTGTTCATGTTCCTGTCCTCAAGCAAACTCGTCCGGCGCGGTGCGCCGCTGGTCGACCAGCAGCGCCAGACGGTCGATACGCCGGACGAGCGTGGCGAGCTCGGCCGCAAAAAGCCTGCGTTCGGTCATGAGCGGACTGGCCTCGCCGCCGAGCAGCCCGCGATGCTCCGCAAGTTTCAACGCCGCCTCGAAATAGGCCGGCGAGGCCGACTCTTCGCTGGCCACGCGGCGCTGCCGGACGCGCTGCTGACCGAGCGCGACGCAGCGCTTCAGAAATGACTTCCGCTCCAGTTGCTGCGATGGGTCCTCGAGCAACAGCGCGTCCGCCAGCACCCAGTACGCCTCGAAAAAGGGGCGCAGCGTCCCCGGCGTCAGCAGCGGGTCCAGCGATGCCAGCAGCTCGCCCGGGTCGCGCGGACCTGCGAGGCGCTCGCGCCAATCCGGCGCGCGCTGCGTCAGTTCGCGCTCCATCGAGTCCAGGAATGCCTCCTTGTCGTCGAAGAAGAACTCGAACTTGAGCAGGTCGCGCACCCGCAAGGCCTCGGCGCGGAACGCGCCGAGACGGTCGCCAACGTCCTGGCCGCTGGCGTGCTGCAGGGCCAGCTCGGCGATCGCGCTGGGTACGAAGAAGTGCACGCAGGTGTTGCGATAGTACGCGGCCGCGGTTGCCGCCGTCGGCGGCACCGCATAGACCGGCGTGACCCCGTCCTCGAAGACCGTGATCACGCCCGTGTGCCGCAGCTGCCCAAGCACGGTTTCCAGCACCTCGCGCGAGCCGAGGTCGACGTCGGTCGTGGTGGGCAGGGCGAGCAGTCGCACGAACCCGAGCAGCGCGCGCAGGTCGCGCACCAGTTCGCCGAACGTGAGCGCGCGGTGGCCGTGCGCCAGGAGAACGAACGTCACCATGGCGCTCGCCATGACCGGCGTCACGCTGTTCGCCTGCACGGCAAGCTGGAAGGCGATCTTCTGCAGGTCGAGCTTCGACGGCGTGCCATCACTGGGCTGCGATCCGAGTTCCTCCGCAAGCGACACGCCCTCGCCGAAACGGACGTGGATGCGACCGAAGGGGTTGTGCAGGCCGCTGACGTACTTCATGAACCAGGACGCCGACTCTGGCCGCTTGGTGACGCCTTTGGCCTCGGCGACGTAGTCGGACACCTCCGGGACCTGATCGTAAACGATGGCAACGGGCACCAGCATCACGTCGGCCGCCGCCGACCGGACATAGGAATCCACCACGTAGTTGAGCAGCCCGTAACGCGGCGGCATCAACTTGCCGGTGCGGGACCGTGTTCCCTCCAGCGCCCACAGCAGGGGAAAGCGCTTTTCGACGAGGTAGTCGATGTAGCTGCGCAGGACGACCTTGTAGATCGGATCGTCGGCAAGGTTGCGGCGTATGAACACGGTGCCCGAGCGCCGGCCGAGCGTGCCGAGTCCCGGGAAACTCATGTTGATGCCGCCGAAGATGTGCGTGGGAGGCAGGTCCATGTCATGCAGCATCGTGACCATCAGGAAGCCGTCGAGGTGCGACTTGTGGGTCATGAGGAACACGAGCGGGCGCCGCCGCGACATTTCCCGGATGCGTTGCACATCGGCCGCCGGAACCTGGATCTCGGGATCAAATCCCCGCGTGTAGAGGTATCGCCCGATCTCGGCCATGAGGTCCAGGTAGAACGTGCTGTGGACCGCCGCCATTTCCTGCAGGCAGTCCTTCGCGTGGCGGCGCACATCAGCGGGCGGGCGCCCGGTCTGGGCGGCGAGCGCGTCCAGCGCCGACTGCAGCGCCGGCTTGTCGAGCATTTCCTCGGCCACGAGTCGTGGCACCTTGTAGCGCGCGCCCCGGGTGCGGGCCTCGGCCCGTTCGAGGGCGAGCACCGCCTGTCGGCCGATGAACTCCGACAGTTGCGTCGCATCGCCCGGCGCACGCTGATGACTGTGCTGGAATCTCTTCTGCAGCGCCTGGAGGCTCGCGCCCTCTGCCGCCAGCGGGCGGGCGCGCGAGGGATCCTTGCGGTGAATCCAGCGCTGTTTCAGGGCGCCGGGGGCACGCGGGTCCCCCGCGACGAAGGCCGTGAGGTGCGCGCGTGCAGAGTGGTCGCCGCGCCTGGGAATCCACAACACGCGCAGCGGCACAAAGAACGCTGTCGGGGTGGTTGCGCACAGCTCGGCGATCCGGGCGATCGCCGCGGCGCGAAACCGCCCTCCATGCTCCCGCAGGCAGAGGAGTTCTGCGCCTGCTGCGTCACCCGTGCAGCCCTGGGCGTGCGTGTCTCTCAGCCACGCTTCCAGCAGGCGTCGTTCGAGCTGCGTCGTGTAGTCGAGCAGGAAAACGCTGCGGTGGCCGTCAGCCGATTGCCAGGGCGTGAATTCTCTATCGCTCATAGTCGGAGCGTGCTCTGGTGCCACCGCCCTCCCCCTTGCATCGCAATTTGACCCAGATCACGATGGGTTGCAATCAACCCGGTTCGGCATCTGTGGTGCATCGATGGCAATTGGACACGATCGGCTCGAGGCGATGTCGGCGCTGGACGCACTGCTCTATCGCGGCGACGAGCACCCGCGGATGTTGTCCGTCGTGGGCGGGCTGTACCTGCTCGACGGGCCGCCGCCACGGCGAAGCCTGCTGCGGTCGCTCGAGCGGGCCACCCGGGCATTTCCGCGGCTTCGTCAGCGAGCGGTGGTTCCGCCGCTGCGGCTGGTGCTGCCGCACTGGGTCACCGATCCGGACTTCGAACTCGAGAACCACGTGCGTCAGGTGGCCGTCGCGGCACCCGGTTCGTTGCGTGAGGTCTTCGACGCGATTCGTCCTGAACTGGCGGCACCGCTCGACGCCGACCGGCCGCTCTGGGAGGCACTGATTCTGACCGGCCTGGAGGGGCAGCGCAGCGCACTTTTCTTCAAGATGAGCCACGCACTCACCGATGGCATTGGCGCGCTGCAGTTGTTCGCCGCGCTGTTCGACGACGGTGCGCGGCCCGCGAAGACACGGTTGCCGCCGGTGCCGCGCGCGTCCGACGCGGCCCTCAAACCGGTCGAGCTGCAACAGCAGGTTCTGGCACGGCTGCCGCAGGCCGCCGCGGCGGCCGTCTTGCGCCTGCTGCCGGGCCTGACCGATGCGGCGCGGTCGGCCATGCATGACCCGGCCGGATTTGCGCGCTCGGCCGAGGACTACCTGGCGTCTGCGCGCAGGGTGCTCGGCCTGCCCTGTCCGCCAGCGCCGGCGCTGGCGGGGCGCAGCCTCGAGCGTCGCTGCGCTGGGTTGACGGTGCCGCTGCCGGGGATCAAGCGGGCGGCACGCGCGCTCGACAGCACGATCAACGACGTCTATCTCGCGGCAATCGCGGGGGCGCTGCATCGCTACCAGCTGGCAACCGGTTTCGAGCCGGCCGACGTACCGCTGGCCGTGCCGGTGAACCTGCGACGTGGCGACGAAACCGCGGCGGGCAACTACCTCGGCTCGCTCACGCTGGCCGCACCGGCTTCGCTGCCTGATGCGGCGAATCGCCTCGACGCGATCCGCCGTGCGGTGGCGGCGGGCCGCGCAGAACAGGCGATCCGGGCGCACTCGTTGCTGGCGCCGCTCGTGGCGCGCATGCCCGACGCCGTGCTCGAGCGCCTGCTCAAGCAGGTCCCGCGGGCGGACGTGCAGGCCAGCAACGTGCCGGGCACTGCCGCGCGGCCGAAACTGGCTGGACGCAGCGTCCTCGCCGCCTATCCGTTCGGGCCGGTTCCTGGCGTAGGCGCCATGATCACGATGCTGTCCGTTGCGGAAGAATGCTTTGTCGCCGCCCACTTCGACCCGGCAGCGGTGACGGAACCCGAGGCGTTCGCGTCCTGCCTGCGGCAGGGGTTTGCCGAGATGCTGGAGGCGGGCGGTCAGTCCGGCGAGATCGACGCGCCGATCCTCGACCACGGGCGCGCCTGCGGCCGGTGATCAATGCGCGGTCAACCGCTGAGCCGCCGCCACAAGGCGCGACCGACGAGCCGGGCCTTGGTCGCGAAATCGAAGCGCTCGAGGTTGGTCTTGACGATGCCTTGCGTAAAGCGCGTGTGCTTCGAGTAATCGACGGCCACGTCGACGAGCACCGGCTTGCGCTCACGACTGGCGCAGGCCAGTGCATCGCGAATCACTCCGTCGATCTCGCCATCGCTACCGATGCGCAGGAATCTCGCACCCGTCGCCTGGGCGACGCCGGCGACGTCGAGCGGACCGAGCACCGTGCAGGTCTTGCGGTTGTAGGGAATTTCCTGCGCCTGCGCGATCTGCGCCAGCTCGCCGTCGTTGAACACGAACACGACCAGCCCGAGTTCCTGCGCGGTCGCAGTCGCCAGCTCCATCGCGGTCATGCGGAAGGCGCCGTCGCCGACGATGCCGACCACCGGCAAGTCCGGTCGCGCGAGCCTGGCGCCGATGGTCGCCGGCACGCAGTAACCCATGCAGTTGAAGTCGGTTGGCGAGATCAACCCGCGTGCACGATGGATCGGCATCAGTTCGGCGGCCAGGAACGTGTGGTTGCCGTCGTCGAGCACGATGGTGGCGTCGTCAGGCAATTGCCGGCGCAGGCTGGCGAAGAACCGCGCGGGACTCACGCGGCCTTGCGTGTCGTGGCGCAGCCATTCCTCGAGATACGCCGCCTTCTGCGCGCGGATAGTGCCCTCGACCTGCGCGCGGCGCGCGGGAGCAGCGGCAACGGGCGTCTCTCCCAGGGCCTGCAGCAGAAGTTTCAGCACGGCCTTCGCATCGCCTTCGAGCGCAACGGCCGCGGGGTAGTTGGCGCTGAACACTGCGGGATTGATGTCGACGTGGATCAGGCTGGCCGGCGGCGTCCAGCCATAGCTGCCGGTCGCGATTTCAGCGAAGCGCGTGCCCACGGCCAGCATGCAGTCGGTTCCGGCGAACGATTCCTCGACCGCGGGCACGGCAGCGCGACCGAGGCAGAATCCGGCGTGCAGTGGATGATTCGCCGGAAAAGCGCTCAATCCCTGCAGCGTGGTCGAAACGGGCGTACCGAGTCTCTCCGCCAGCAACGCGACTTCGGGCGTGGCGTCGACCGCGCCCCAGCCGACGAAGAGCGTGGGCGACCTGGCGCTACGTAACATCTCCGCCGCAGCCGCAACCTGCTCCATCGTGCAGCGGACGGGAGCTGCTGCCGTCACGGGCGCGGCGACGGCGGGGCCTTCGTCACCCGTAAGCAGTTGCAGGTGCACGGGAATCTCGACGAACACCGGCCCTGGTTCACCGCTGGTAGCGACGCGCACCGCTTCGTAGATCGTGGCAATCACGTCAGCGTGCCTCTCGACCAGCCAGGTGCCCTTGGTGATGGGCTTCAGCAGCGCGTGCTGGTCCATGTCGTGCAGCTGGTACTTGCGACCAGTGTCACGGCGGACGCCGCCCGCAATCACCAGCAGCGGAATGCCGTCGAGAAAGGCTTCGCCGATTCCGCTCGCCGCGTGCGTAACGCCCGCAGCAGGCACGATGACGAGGGTGCCGAGGCTGGTTCCACTGCGGCTCACGGCGTCAGCCATGAACGCGGCCCCACCCTCGTGCGTCACCAGCACCGGCGTGATCGTCTCCGACTTCGCGAGTTCGTCGTAGATCTCGGTGTTGTGCACGCCGGGAATGCCGAACGTGTATTTCACGCCGACGTTTTCCAGGGCTTCGCGAAGCATCGCAGCTGCGGTGCGGCTCATGGCAGGCCTGCCTTCTGTGTGTGGTACGGCCGGGGGTTTCACGCGAATTGTAGGCCTGCCTCACCTGGGCAACCATCGGCCTTGACCCTGCCCCCCTGCGGGCACCATTCTGGCCCGATCGAGTGGCGCTGTGTCGGCGCGGGCCCGGGTCGCGAGGCGTGAGGAAACCCGAAGGATGGATGACGTGCGGTTTGCGGTGATCGGTGCCGGCATGGCGGGGCTGGCCTGCGCCCAGGAACTCGCGCGGGCCGATGCCAAGGTCACGGTGTTCGAGCGTTCACGTGGCCTCGGCGGGCGACTCGCCACGCGTCGCGTCGGGTCACTCGCGTTCGATCACGGCGCGCAGTTCATCACGACGCGCAGCCACCCTTTCAGCCGTTACGCGGAGACCGCGTTGCGAGCCGGCAAGCTCGATGCCTGGCGCCCGCGCATCATGGAAGACGAGCGCACGTGGCCCGCACCGATTGAGGACTGGTGGATCGGCCAGCCGGGCATGAGCGCACTGGTGCGGCCGCTGGCGCGCAATATCGAGATCCATGGCGGCATCGCCGTCCACGAACTGATCCCGAGCCAGCGCGGTTGGCAACTGCAGACCGACTCTGGCCGGCAGGACCTGACCTTTCGCGCGGTGGCGGTGGCAGTGCCGGCACCACAGGCACATTCACTGCTGGGTCCGCATGGCCGCTCGTTCAACCACATCGCCGAGGTGCGGATGGCGCCCTGCTGGACTGGCATGTTCGCTTTCGATCCACCGATCGAGGTAGGCGCCGATGCACGGCGCTGGACCAAGGGACCGATCGTCTGGGCAGCGTGCAACTCGAGCAAGCCGGACCGTCCGCAGTTGCCGCAATGCTGGGTGTTGCACGCCTCATCCGGATGGTCACGCACGCACATCGATCTCGATGCAGCGGAGGCCGCGCATCTGCTGTTGCTGGCGTTCGAGGACAACCTCGGTTACAAATTGCCCACGCCCGTGCATCAGGACGCGCACCGCTGGCGTCAGGCGCTGGTGGAGCAGCCGCTCGGCCTTTCGTGCCTGGTCGATGAAGAACTGAGCGCGGGGGCCTGCGGCGACTGGTGCATCGCGCCGCGTGTCGAAGCCGCATTCGAGAGCGGCCGCAGCCTTGCTCACTCGCTGCTGTCGATGGTCGGGCTTTCGGCGCGCATGGTCCGCCCCTGACGGCCGAACAGGCGCAACAGCACGCCGTCGCGCGAGAAGCCTTCGAAAATGCCCCAGAGCGCCAGCGCCAGCAGCACCGGAATGATCTCGTAGATCACCCGGTACATCAGCACGGCCGCGAGCAACTGCTCGGGCGGAACGTCGGGCAACAGCAGCAGCAGCATCGACTCGAGCACGCCGAGCCCCGCCGGGACGTGGCTCAACACGCCAGCGAGGATGCTGGCGAGGTATGCGCCGAGGAACGCGAGGAACGTGAGCCCCACCGACTCGGGCAGCAGCAGATACAGCACGGAGGACACGAGGAAGACATCGGCAAGTCCGACGAGGAGCTGCAACGCCGTCATCGCGGGCGTGGGCAGGTTGACCGACCAGCCCCCGAGCTTGACCGGCTTCTTGCGCAACAGGATCAGCAGGACGTACGCGGCGTCCTTGCACAGGCCGATGACGCCCAGCACGCGCAACCACTCGCTCGAGATGCGGAACATCGGCTCGAGCATCTCCGCCGCGGACACGAGCGAGACGTCGAGCAGCAGTCCGACGCAAAGCCCGTACGGCATGTTCGCAAGCAGCACCGTGGCGCCGACCTCCGTCGCCGAGAACCCGGCAGGCGTGTACATGCGATAGCGCAGCGCTCCACCGCTCAGCATCGCCTGGCCGACGGCGTGCCCGAGTGGAAACGCGATGTAGGCCGTAAGCATCGGCTTGGCGCGGCCGATGCAGTGTTTGACATAACGGACCACCGCCACTTCGTAGAACGCGAGCACGGTGAACGCCGCGGCGGCACAGAGTCCGGCAAGCGCAAGTTTCGATGCGGGCACGGCCTGCATCTGCGTAAGCACGTCTGCAAAGCTGATCCGCTGGAACGTTCGCCACAGCACCCATCCGGCAAGCGCGGCAAGCAGCACGCTTACCAGCACGCCGGCGTACGTCTTGAAGCGGTTGCGGCGAGGATCGGACATCAAGGCTCTCGAGGCTCGACGGCCGGGGTATTCCCCACGAACCGGTCATTCAATTGCGAGTAATTCTCAATCATGTTTGCAACTATCTGCCAGTCCAGGACGAAACCTCCACGTCGATGCGTGGTCGAATACCCAAGCAGCATGCAGGCTGCGTAGAATTCCTGCGGTTGGTCGATTGTCCCCTCTCGAGGAGAAGTATCCAAATGTCCGAACAGAAGTTTCCGCGTCGCACGCTGCTGAAGGGTGCGCTCCTGGGCGTAGCGGCCGTACCGGTGTCCGCGCTGCTGGGCCGCACCGCAACTGCAGCGGGCGCCAAGGTCGATCCGAACGAACCGCAGGCCAAGTCATTGGGCTACGTCGCGGACGCGACCAAGGTCGACGCCAAGGCCAACCCGAATTACAAGGCGGGCCAGATGTGTGGCAACTGCCTGCAGGCACCGACGGCCAAGGCCGGCGACGCCGAAGTGGCGTGCAACATTTTCGCGGGCCGCCCGGTCGCGGCGAAGGGCTGGTGCAAGGTCTACGTCAAGAAGCCGTAACCGGCGCTTCGGAGCCTGGAACAGCGGCGCGATCGGGCAACCGGTCGCGCCGTTTTCGTTTCCGCCCGGTGCCGGGCTTCGTCGAACCACAGCGCCCCCCCTTGAAACGCCGCCGGCGGTTCGCATCTATGGCGGCACGTGGGATTGCAGTGGGCATTCCCGGGCAGGAGTAAGCAACCATGCGTGTCATCAAGTGGGAACCTTTCCGTGACGTCGACGATGTATTTGACCGCTTTTTCGCCGAAACGATGCGCCGCTTGCCGCGGCAGGCCGCGCAGTCGCCGCAAGCCGGTGAGTGGGCACCACTCGCGGACGTGAGCGAGACCGACGGCGAGTACCTCATCAAGGCCGAATTGCCTGAAGTCCGCAAGGAAGACGTCAGCATCACGGTGCAGGACGGCGTGCTCACGCTCGCCGGCGAGCGCAAGCAGGAGAAGCGCGAGGACCAGGAGAAGGCGCATCGCATCGAGCGTTTCTACGGCTCGTTCGCGCGTCGCTTCGCGCTGCCGGAGAACGCCGACGAGCAGGGCATCAGCGCCGAGAGCCGCGACGGGCTGATCGTCATCCACATCCCGAAGCAGCGCGTCGTCGAGCCGCAGCCGCGGCAGATCCAGATCCAGTAAGCCGTTGCGGCCCGCGGATTGCCGGGAAGGGCGCACAAGGCGCCCTTCCCCTCCGCCTGCTGATGGCTGCACGATCGACCGCGGTCACGCCTTATAATCCGCCGGCCACGATTTTCAGCCGACGGCGAGGCACCGCGACGATGACGACCCCCATCCTGGCCAAGGGCACGGCC
>Ga0316188_10001855_pt1 | contig 10068 bp, 8 predicted proteins | sample Phiworburrow1_MG_FD_204933 | JGI IMG/M metagenome (GOLD analysis project Ga0316188, IMG submission 204933) | Coastal sediment microbial communities from Maine, United States - Phippsburg worm burrow 1 | ecosystem: Environmental > Aquatic > Marine > Coastal > Sediment | place: USA: Maine... | reverse complement strand
CATCATCAGTGCCATGACCCCGAAGCCGATCAGCGCATAAAGCCCCTGCCGCTTGAGAAAATGCAGGCTGTCGCCGTAATCGCGCACGGCCATGATCGACGAGGAAGAAAACACCATGACTACGCCGAGACAGGTCAGACAGACCGCAAGCAACAGTATGGAATGATCGGTTCCCTGTCTAATTTCCATTGCGACAATTCCCGGACTGCTTGAGAGCACTGAACTCCGCGGCGAAATCCGCGCCACGCTCTTCGTAATTTCTGTACATGTCGAAGCTGGAGCACCCGGGAGACAACAGGACCGAGCCCCCGGGGCAGCTCAAGCGGTCGGCAAGCTGGACAGCGTCGCGCATGTTATCGGCGCGATGAATGTCAGTTTGCCCGGCAAAGACCTTGGCCATGCGCTCGGCCGCGGCACCGATCAGGACCAGGTGGGCGACTTTCTCGCCAATGGGCACCACTAGGCTGGAGAGGTCGCCATGTTTGTCCTTCCCCCCGGCGATCAAGACCACCGGCTTATCGAGCCCGGCCAGACTCTTCACGACGCTGCCGATATTGGTGCCCTTGGAGTCGTTGTACCAACAGGCGCCATGACGTTCGCCGAGCAATTCCATGCGATGCGGCAAGCCGGTAAAGTTTTTGACCGTACCCCAGGCCACCTCGGCCGGGCACCCTTCCAACAACAGCGGAATCAGCGCGGCCATGACGTTTTCCTGGTTGTGACGGCCGCGCAGGCGTAGCTCCGTGACCGGGAAGATCACTTCGCTGTCCTGCCAGCGCCAGAGGATGCGGTCGTCGACGAGGCTCATGCCGGCGTCCAGTACCGTCTGGCTGCTGTAATAGACCTTGCTGGCACGAGTTGACGTGGCTGCCTGCAGGACCAGCGGATCATCGAGATTGAGAATCGCCACGTCGCCGTCGAGCAGGTTCTCAAATATGCGTGCTTTGGCCGCCAGGTAGCTGGCCATGTCCGGATAGCGGTCGAGGTGGTCTTCCGTAACGTTGAGCAACACAGCATAGTTCGGCCGGAAGGCTTCGATCGTCTCCAGCTGGAAGGACGACAACTCGACGGCATACCAGTCATACCCCTTACCGACGGCATCAACCAGGGGGGTGCCGAGGTTGCCTCCGACAAACGCCTTCTTCCCCCAGGCCTTGAGTATCTCGCCGACCAGGGTGGTCACTGTCGACTTGCCGTTGGTGCCGGTGATGGCGATCATGGTCCCGGCCAGCTCGCGCCAGGCGATTTCGACTTCGCCAAGGACTGGCAACCCCTGTCTCCGGCAGGTTTGTAGCACCGGGATGTCCAGCGGCACGCCAGGACTGATCACGACCAGATCCGCAGCGGCAAAGAGGGCAGGCGTATGCCCGCCTAAATCAAGCGTCACCCTGAGCGCCTGCAATTCATCGAGGTTGGGCAATTGCTCTGCGGGACGATTGTCGGACAGGGCCACGCGCGCGCCGCGGGCACGGAAAAACCGCGCCAGGCTGCGCCCGGTGGAACCGGCGCCGATGATTACGATATGCTTGTCCCGATACGTTTTTGGCATTCAGCGCAACTTCAGAGTCGAGAGGCCGATCAGGGCCAGGATGATGCTGATTATCCAGAACCGCACGATGATTTTCGGTTCCGGCCAACCTTTCAGTTCAAAGTGGTGATGTATCGGTGCCATGCGGAAAATCCGTTTGCCGTACAGTCGGAACGAGGTCACCTGCACGATCACCGAGAGTGCTTCCATAACGAAAATACCGCCAACGATCATGAGCACGATTTCCTGCTTGGTGATCACCGCAATAGTACCGATGGCACCGCCCAACGACAAGCTTCCGACATCACCCATAAAAACCTGGGCTGGGTACGTGTTGAACCAGAGAAAGCCGAGTCCGGCCCCGACCATTGCGCCGCACAGAACCGAGAGCTCGCCGGCCCCCTTGACGCCGTTGATCTGCAGGTAGCTCGACAAAGTTGCATGTCCGGCCACGTAGGCAAACAACAGGTAGGTCCCTGCAGCGATGATCACTGGACCGATCGCCAGGCCGTCGAGACCGTCGGTCAAGTTGACGGCATTGCTTGCGCCGATGATGACCACCATGGCGAAGGGCACATAGAACCAGCCCAGATCAGGATTGAACCCTTTGAAAAAGGGGAACGCCAGCGTCGTCTGGAAGCCGGGATAAGTCATCAGGACCATCCCTACGCCGAAGGCAATCAGCATCTGCCAAAACATTTTCTTGCGCGCCGACAGGCCGTCGCTGTTCTTCTTGCGCACTTTCAACAGGTCGTCGGCAAAGCCGATGATGCCGTAGCCGACTGTGACTAGCAGCGCCAGCCAGACATACAGGTTTCCGAGATCAGCCCAAAGCAGTGTCGGCAGGACGATGGCGAAAAGGATCAGGGCGCCACCCATGGTCGGCGTCCCCTCCTTCTTGAAATGGGACTCGGGGCCCACCCGCCGGATGCTCTGCCCCAGCTGCAGCGCCGATAGTTTCTCGATCAACCAAGGGCCCAGCAGGAAGCTGATGACCAGGGCGGTAATGGCCGCATAGATCGTCCGGAAGGTAATAAACCGGAAGACGTAAAAGACCGAGAATTCTGTATGCAGTGGGTAAAGCAGATGATAGAGCACGTTTATCTCCGTCAGTTGCCGTTTGCCGCGGCCTTCGGTTTCGCTGCGCGCAAGGCGGTGGTGACCTTTTCCATGCGCATACCCCGGGAGCCCTTGATCAGGACACGATCACCGCTCTTCAATACATCAAGCAGTCGCCCGACCAGTTCCTCATGGCTTTTGGCGACGAATATCTTTTCCGCAGGCAACCCCGCATCCTTGGCTCCGTGGGCAATCTCCTCGGCCAGCGTGCCGTAGGTAAACAACCGGTCCACGCGCGTGGCGGCCAGGATACCGATCTGATGGTGTAGCTCCGGTGCCGACTGCCCCAATTCGAGCATGTCGCCCAGCACGGCAATGCGTTGGCCGGGGGTGCCGAGATCATGCAGCGCGACTAGCGCGGCATGCACCGACAAGGGGTTGGCGTTGTAACTGTCCTCGAGGACGACGATATTGCCCGGCAATTCCAGCAGTTCCATGCGCCCCGGGCAGGGCTGAAAGGCCTGCAGTCCGGCGGCGATCCCCGCGAGGCCGACACCGAGCACCGTAGCCGCCGCTGCGGCCCCTAGGGCGTTGAGGACATTATGGCGTCCCGGCAAAGGCAGCACGACCCGTTGTACGGCGCCCTCCACCTCCAGGTCGAAACTGACCGAACCGTTATGGACAGCGATGCGCCCGGCGCGGACCGCGGCTTCGCTGCCGGTGCCGAACAGAACCTTACGAACGCCGTTAGCGACAGGAAGGGTGCAAACCTCGGGGTCATCGGCGTTGATCAAGGCGATGCCATCGGTCGGCAGGCTGATGAACAGTTCCCCCTTGGCCCTGGCGACTCCGGAAATACTCTCAAAATTCTGCAGATGCCCGGCGCCGATGTTGGTAATCAGACCAATATTCGGCATGGCGATTTCAGCCAACCGGGCGATTTCGCCGCGGGCGCTCATGCCCATCTCGATCACTGCCCAGCGATGCTCGGGCTGCAAACCGAACAGGGTCAGCGGCACGCCGATCAGGTTGTTGAAGTTCCCCGCCGACTTGAGCCCCGGGCCGAGATGGTTGAGGATCGCGGCCAACATCTCCTTGGTGGTGGTCTTCCCTGACGTCCCGGTTATGCCGATCACCGGCCCCGCGAACTTGCGGCGCATGGCTGTAGCCAGATCGCCCAGTGCCTTGAGCGTATCATTTACCTTGACTACCGGCACACGCAAACCACCAAGCATTTCTTCGCTCAGGCACGCCGCTGCACCGCGCTGAATTGCCTGGGTCAGGTAATCATGACCATCGAATGTTTCACCACGCAACGGGATGAAAAGGTCGCCCGGCTGGAGTGTGCGGCTGTCCGTGGAAATCCCCTGGAACTCGACTGATGCGCCGTTCTGCATGAGGTATCCGCCGGTGATCTCGGCCACTGTGCGCATGTCCATGCGAATCACTGTCGATCTCCCGCCTGCAAAGCCCTGCGCAGTTCTTCGCGATCGTCAAAGTGGATGCGCCCAGTGGCGAGAATCTGGTAGTCCTCATGCCCCTTGCCGGCAACCAACAGCAGGTCACCCGGCTGTAACAGGCTGACAGCAAACTCAATAGCCTGACGTCGATCAGGGATCACGATGTAACCCTTACCTGCACCGGCAATCGCTTCGGCCTTGCTCCATTCGCGCTCATGAATCCTAGTCAGGCCGGCACGTACATCGTTGAGAATTCGTTCGGGATCTTCATTGCGCGGGTTATCTGATGTCGCAATCGTGATATCAGAGCCGCTGGCAGCCGCTTCCGCCATGATCGGTCGTTTGCTGCGGTCACGGTCGCCACCGCAGCCGAATACGGTCAAAAGCCGTTTCGGGGCAAGGGCCAGCAGCGCTTCGATGACCCGGCGCAAGGCGTCGCCGGTGTGGGCGTAATCAACCAGAATGACCGCGTCACGGTCATTCTGGATCCGTTCGAGGCGTCCGGGGACACCGACGGCCTCGGCCAGTCCGGCGCTGATCGTCGCGGGTGGGATGTCGAGCGCAACGGCTGCGCCCACGGCACAGAGCAGGTTCTCAACGTTATAATCACCGAGCAGCGGACTGGCGATATCGACCGTTCCGTGCGGCGTCGTTACGCGGCCGTGGATCCCGAGCAGAGAGATGTCGAGACCCTGCGGATGTATGTCTGCCTGCGGGCTGCGTCCGCACGTCAGAGCACCGGGAAGCATCGCTGACAGGCGCTGACCGTAGACATCGTCGATGTTGATAACCGCGCGGCCGTGGTCGCGGGGGAGCAGTTCCTTGAAGAGGTGATATTTGCTCGTAAAGTAGCGCTCCATGTCCAGATGGTAATCGAGATGTTCCGGGGTCAGATTGGTAAAAACTCCGACCTTGAAATGTACGCCGTCGGCGCGGTGCTGATCGAGAGCATGCGAGGAGACCTCCATGATCAGAGAGCAGGCACCATTCTGCCTGAAATCGCTGACCTGTTTCATCAGGTCCAGGGATTCCGGGGTGGTGTGTGGGGCCTGACGCAGGTCCGCCCCGTAACGATAGTTTATGGTACCGACCACAGCCGGCGCAAGGCCGGCACTGTTGAAGATCGCCTCGAGCAGATAAGTGATAGTGGTTTTGCCGTTAGTCCCAGTCACGCCAACCACCGGTATGTCCCGGGTCGGGTTGCCAAAGAATGTGGAGGCAGCCATGGCCATCGCCAAGCGGGTATTTTCGACTTGAACCATGGTCACCAGGTCGGCACCCTCAAACTCTTCTTCGGTGAAGACGACTGTAGCTCCGGCGGCGAGCGCCGCAGCGATGAAGCCATGTCCGTCGCTGACCACCCCGCGCAGAGCAAAAAACGCGTCACCGGGCCTGATCTGGCGGGAATCGTAGTGCATGCCGGAGACCTCGATATCCAGGCGGCCTTGCACCTGTTGCACCGGACAGCTTTTTAGGATTTGCTCAAGCTTCATAGTCAACCTATTACGTCATGCAAGTCAGGAGGGCGGCGCCATGCGTACCCAGATCGCCGCGCCGTAAGGAATCGGCACTCCGGGCCCCGGGGACTGTTCAACCACGCGACCCCGTCCTCGGCAACTAATATTCAAGCGCCGGTCCTCCATGAGTTCAAGCACCTGGCGATAGCTCAAGCCAGTGAAGTCGGGCATCTGCGGCCCACCGGCTGGGTCGGAGGAGACAATGTCCGAGGATTGCTGGCGCTCGGGTTTCATGGCCTCGACAAATATCTGCTCCAGCGACGGCAAGGTCTCGCCAGCGGGCATCTCCTCGTTAGGCGTAACTTTGAGATACTGCATCGCCTGGGTGGCGATATGCGAAAACACCGGCGCAGCGATCAGGCCGCCATAGACGCCTTTTTTCGGTTCATCAATGGCGACCAGAATGACCAGGCGTGGAGCTTCAGCAGGAAGGAAGCCGACAAAAGAGGCCACGCGCTTATCCGACGAATAGCCCCCGGTCACCGGATCCACCTTCTGGGCCGTGCCTGTCTTGCCGGCAACCCGATAGCCCTGGACCCGGGCATTGGTTGCCGTACCACCCTCTTCGGTGGTCATTTCCATCATCCTGCTAACCAACTGCGCCACATCCCGGGCAACCACTTTGCGGACCACGTGCGGCTGGTTCTGCCTGGTGACCTGTCCCTGGCTGTCGACGACCCGTTCGACCACGTAGGGCTCCATCAGGGATCCGCCGTTGGCAATGGCAGCCGTTGCGGCAGCCAACTGGATGGGGGTGACGCTGATCCCCTGGCCGAAAGAAACCGCCGCCAGGTCGACCTCAAACCACTTGCTCGCCGGACGCACCAGACCGATGGCTTCGCCGGGGAGATCGACGCCGGTCTGCTGACCGAACCCGAAGTCATCGATATAGCGCTGAAAGTTTTTACGCTCGAGAAGCTTGCCGATCTTTGCCGAACCGATATTCGAGCTGTATTTGATAATCTCGGCCGGTGTGAGTTTCTGGTATTTCTTGTGATCGTGGATCTCTTTACCACCCACCCGGAAGGAGCCGTTCTCACAATCGATCTTCTGCGTCGTAGTGATGACAGCTTCATTGAGGGCCGCCGCCATCAGGAAAACCTTGAACGTCGATCCGGGCTCGAAGGAGTCGCAGATGGCCCGGTTGCGCCACTGGTAAGGCTTGTAGCGGAAAAAAGCATTCGGGTTATATTCCGGGTTGTTTGCCATGGCCAAGACCTTGCCGGTAGCTGGCTCGAGGATCACCACCGTGCCGGCCTTGGCATCTGATTCACGCAAGCCTTCGGCCAGTTCACGCTCCGCGAGGTATTGCAAGTTCTTGTCGATCGTTAGGTAGAGATCGTGGCCGCGCGTCGCTCCCTGAACCTGTGGCGTTCCCGTACCGAGGCCGCGGCCGAGAGCGTCGCGCTCCATGACCAAGTAGCCGCCGCGGCCGAGAATCATCTTGTCGTACTTGAGTTCCAGCCCCTCGAGCCCCTCCGGGTCGAGTCCGGTGAAACCAAGCAGATGTGCGGCGAGACTTGAATTGGGGTAGAATCGACGCGGCTCCTTAATCGTGCCGACACCGCTGAGCTTCAGCTTCTTGACCTGCTCACTCTGGGCAGGGGTGACCTGGCGCTTCAGCCAGGCGAAGTTGCTGTTGCCCTTCAGCTTGGCAGTCACCGTTCGCGTGTTGAGGTCAAGGGCTTTGGCCAGTTTTTTGGTAGCGTCGGCTCGGTCTTCAAGCTTGCGGGGTTCGACATAGATCGAATCGACGTCGACACTGACGGCAAGCTCTTCGCCGTTGCTGTCGAAAATCGTGCCGCGCTGCGGTGTCAAAGGGATGACTTTCTGATGTTGGCGCTCGGCGCGCTCACCCCACTGCTGCTCCTGCATAACCTGGAGATCGAAGGCCCGCATCGCAACCAACACAAAACCGAGGGCGAATAAGACCCCGATGAGGCGGATGCGAATACGGACGCCTTTCTCCAGCTCTTTCATCAGTCCACCGTAATCACCTGCTCGGCAGTAGGCAGGCGCAGATTCAACTCTTTTCGGGCCACCCGTTCGATCCGTTCCGGACTGCTGAGGCTAGCCGCCTCAAGGCGCAGGCTGGATGTTTCCTGCTGCAGATCGCGCAAAGAACTTTCCATCTGGGAGATTTCATACTCCAGGCCTGTCACCTGAACCCGGGACCAGACGAAGAAAAGGGAAACCACGAGCACCAGCCCGATAAAACCCAGGACCGGCACAAGATTCGGGCGGCGTAAGGTAAAACCGTTGATTTTCGGTAATGCTCTAATGGTTGTGTCAGACATCCTGATCGTCCTTTATCGGCAGTTTTTCTATGGCCCTCAGCACCGCGCTGCGGGCTCGCGGGTTATCCTGTATTTCATTGTCTGCGGCGCGGACTGCCTTGCGGGTCAGAACCTCCACGGCCGGCTGCTGTCCGCAAACACAGACGGCGAAGCGCGGCGGGCAGATGCAACCGGTGGCCAGGGCGCGGAAGGCCTGCTTGACGATCCGGTCTTCCAGCGAATGGAAGCTGATTACCACCAACCGGCCACCTGGGTTCAGCCTTTGCCATGCAGCCTCCAATCCCGTCCGCAAGCTCTCCAACTCACCATTGACATGTATGCGCAGCGCTTGAAAAACCCGGGTCGCCGGGTGGATGCGCTGCGGGACCCTTCCCCCGGGGACCACCCTACTGACAAGTTCCGCCAACTGCAGGGTGGTTACTATCGGCCGATGCTCCCTGGTCGAGACGATCTCGCGGGCGATCTTACCTGCCCAGCGCTCCTCGCCATAGTCACGAAAGATGCGCTTCAATTCTTCGGTATCAGCTGTGGCGATCACGGTCGCTGCGGAGTCGCCCTCGTCCGGGTTCATGCGCATGTCCAGCTGCCCTTCCTCGCGAAAGGAGAAACCGCGCGCCGGAGTGTCGAGCTGATGCGAAGAGACTCCCAGGTCTAGCAGAATGCCATCCAACCCCTTGAGACCGAGCAGATCGAGATGAGCCCCCATCTCGGCGAAGTTACCCTGTTGCAGGATCACACGCGTTCCGAAGTCGGCGAGGTTGGCCCTGGCCGCGGCAAGGGCGACAGCATCTCGGTCGAGGCCGACCAGTAGACCATCCGGGGCTGAGGCCTCAAGGATCAGGCGGGCATGGCCTCCGCCACCGAGTGTCCCGTCCAGGTAGATGCCGCCACGATGGGGTTTGAGGTATTGCAGCACCTCCGCCGCCATCACCGACACATGCCTAAACGTATCTGACGTCAAAGATCAAAGTCCCAGGTCGAAGCGCTTCTGCCGATTTTCTGCCTGACGCTGTTCGGCTTCGGCGATCATTTCGAGGTATTGTGTCTTGTTCCAGATCTGAATTTTTTTAGCACCACCGACGACCACGACGTCGCGAACACCGTCGGTGTCAAGCTGGCAATATTCACGTAAAGATTGCGGCAGCTGGATGCGCCCCTGCTTGTCGAAGGTGCAGTGCGTTGCAGGGGTCACTGTTGTGAAGTAGAGGTCTTCCCGAAACTGGTCGTTTGGGAGCTGGGCGAATTTCTCAAGGAAACGGTCCCATTCGGAGGCGGGATAGGCGACGATGCCGCTACGGTCCTGAGTGACAACCAGAACCTCGTCCTCGAACAACTCTTTCAGCTGCTCGCGGAATCTGGCCGGAATACTTGCCCGTCCTTTTGCATCGATTGAATTGTAATAGACGCCCTGAAATCCCATTTGGCCCTCTTTGGCCTAAAATTACACTATTCACCACCTTCTGGGCAAATATAGTCACAGGAGGCCCGACTGTCAAGAAATATTTCAATTTTTTAAGGGGTTAGGTGCTGACATGGACGCCGTAACCTGGCTTTCGGTACAGCGGTTTCGGGGCAGGGTCACATAGGTGCAACAGAGGGCAAAGGACAATGTTTTATTTTTCAGGAGGATAGAAAGAAAAGCTAAGAGATCTCCTTAAGCAAGGGCTTGATCAGCAACGACCCTGTTGCAGCCAAACGCAGACGACGGGGCGGCAGGAGCAAGCGGTTCATCGCAAGGAGACACCCAAAAACGGACATATTTCGGTTTGCCGGTTTAGGCAGCGCAAGCGCAGCACAGTTGTGCCGCAGTAGGGGGTGGTGATGTCTCGGCCGCTTGCTAAACCGAAGGAGGCAGGAGTTGCATCTCGATCTTCTCGATACGCCGGTCCATGACCAGGCGCACGGTAAAACGAACGCCATTCGCCTCGCAGATATCACCTTCTTCGGGGATGCTCCCCAATTTATGCAGGAGAAAGCCGGCCAGGGTGTTGACATGCTCTTCGGAGAGTTTGAGACTGTAGCGCCGGTTGATGTAGCGCACCGTCGTGCTACCGTCCACCAGGTAGTGATTGGGGCCAAGGGTGGTGACCAGGATTTCGTCCTCATCATATTCATCCTGGATTTCACCGACGATTTCTTCGACGATATCCTCGAGGGTGCAGATCCCCTCAACCCCGCCGTACTCGTCGACGACTACGGCAAGGTGG
>Ga0316188_10001854_pt1 | contig 10070 bp, 5 predicted proteins | sample Phiworburrow1_MG_FD_204933 | JGI IMG/M metagenome (GOLD analysis project Ga0316188, IMG submission 204933) | Coastal sediment microbial communities from Maine, United States - Phippsburg worm burrow 1 | ecosystem: Environmental > Aquatic > Marine > Coastal > Sediment | place: USA: Maine... | reverse complement strand
CCGTTCCCCAACCGCGCAATACAGCACGACGGGGGTTTCAGAGTCGGTAACGTGCTCGCCGATCGCTCCCTCGAGTTGTCCCCGCGGTATCAGGCGTGCACCGGGAATCGCACCTTGCGCGAACTCTTCCGGTTCCCGAACATCGATGATCACGGGCCGGGTCGTGGGTACGTCCGCCAACTGGGAAATTGAGATTTCCTGGATCTCATTTCTGATACCGGCGATCCAGCGTTTGTAGTTGAGCTCCATGCATCACCCGCGTTCGACCGAGGTGCGCCAGCGTAGTGCGCCCGATCGATTGTGGCAGGGGTGATGCCCGAGTCAGGTGGTACCGGTCGGCCCGGATGCGTTGAGAAAGCGGGCCAACGCCCGGCTGTGCTCTGCTCGAACAGCAGGCGTCAATCGCCGAAGTTGGGCGTCGCCCAATGGCGGCACCGATCGGCCGACCCAGAGCGTACCGCCGGATAGGAAGACGAGTCCCGCCGTCGTCAACAAATGGAGGTATTCCGGACGGGGGAGAGGACGCTGCTGGTTGGCGGCGGCGATCAAGCGGAGCAGGTCGGCCACCGCTCCCGGGCCGAGAGCGGCAATCCAGAAGCGACGCACGTAAGGGTGGTGGGCGGGGAAGCCGGCCCGTCCATCATCCAAGAGGCGAGGGATGAGGCTGGGTCGGCGCCAAACCGAGCGGCGACCGGCACCACCCGGAGAGGGTGCGGCGGTGATCGCGACGGGAGGACAGGAGTCGCGGTCGTCTCCGGGTGGTGCAGATCGCATGAGCTATTGATATCAAGTAACCAAAACTGACATCAATAGGGTCGATGGTGGGTCGCGAAAGATTTGCCTGCGCCTACGGCGCCAGCTTTCCGACCACGATCACAATCGACTGCCCATGCGTGACGGTCGCGCCTGCAGCCGGGTTGGTGTCGAGGATGCGGCCCACCTGATTGGGGTCCGTTACCTCACGGAAGCTGGCCGACCACACCAGGGCGACCCCGGTCTCTTCTTCGAAGGCTCCCAGAGCGGTGACCGCCTGGTCGAAGGTGAGGGTACGCAAATCGATGAGGGGCGCTTCGGGGGGTAGGCCGGACGAGACTTCGATCGTCAAGACCTGGCCGTGTGCTGCACCGGTGCCTTCTTCGAGGTCCTGGGTGAGCACGATTCCCTTCTCCTCCAGGGAGGGGACCTCAACTGGGTTGGGCCGCAGGTGCGCGTCGTAGATATCGTTCACGGCTTCTTCGGTCGTCAGGCCGACGACCAGCGGCACTTCGGTACTCGGCGTGACGAAGTACTGGGATACCCCGGGCGGATCGTCCGGGAAGTCACTCACCGGCGTGTCCTTCAGCATGTAGGTCATGAATTCAGCCCAGATCGGGGCGGGCACCGTGCCGCCGTACAGTCGGCTGTAGAACTGGCCGTTGATCGTCAGGTTCCGGAGCGGCGCCTGGAAATCGGGATAGCCGACCCACACCGCGGTCGCGTATTCGGCCACGAACCCGACGAACCAGGCCTCGTTGTAGTTCTGGTGGGTTCCGGTCTTGCCGCCCTGCGGCCGGCCGATGCGGGCCCGGGTGGCGGTACCGGCCGCAACCACCTGGGTGAGCGGACGCCGGGCGGCGGCCATGACGGCCGCGTCGACCACCTGGATCCGTTCCACGTTGCGAGCGTAGATCAGCTCGCCTGCCGTGTTCTCGATCCGTTCGATCAAATAGGAATCGGCATGAAGGCCGTTGGTGGCGAAGTTCGAGTAGGCGGATGCCATCTCGAGGGGACTCACCGCGCCTGCGCCGAGAACCAGCGAATAGACGGCAGGCAGATCCGACTTGACACCCATGCGGTGGGCGGTATCGATGATTCGGTCTGGGCCGACTTCCTTCGAGACCTGGGCGTAGACGACGTTGACCGAGTTCTGGGTACCCGAGAACAGGGACATTCCGCCGCCGCCGCCGCCGGCGTTGTGGACCACCCACGGGTTGGGGTTGCAGCCCGGGCAGTCGATCGACTTGGGGCTCCGCCCATCCCAGAACGAGTTCAGTGATCCGCCCGACTCGAGATAGGCGGTCAGGGCAAACGGCTTGAAGGAAGAACCCGGGTTGCGCTTGCCCTGGATGGCCAGGTCGAACTGTTCGACGTCGAATGGCAATCCGGAGGCCATGACCTTGATAGCTCCGGTCACGTTATCGACCGTTGCGATGGCCCCCGTCGGGGCGCACCGCAGGTTGGGTAGTTCGGGGACCGGGATCTGGGCGTTGTTGTAGCGCTGAATGCAAGCGGCGAGTTGGTCCTCGCTGAGAGCGCTCGGATCGGCGATCGGCAACCACGTGTTCAGAATCTCGTTTGCCTTCTCCTGAAGCTCGAGGTCGATCGTCACATATACCTTCAAGCCTCCGCCCCCGGCGCAGGTGACGTCGTCGGAAGGGCAACCGAAGATCGCTTTCTTGCGCTCCTCGTCTGTGGCCCCCAGGAAAGAGAATTCGGGGTCGTTGAGCAGAGCTCGTCGTACCTCGGCAACAACGTGGTCGGCCGGTCCCTTGAACTCCGGGTGCGGCTGGATCACGTACGGTTCGTCCTTGGCGCGCTCCCCTTGCGCGGGAGTGATCATCTCATGAGCCACCATCGTGTCGATCACGTCGTTGCGGCGGTCGAGGACCCGCTCGGGTTGGCGGCGCGGATCGTACTGGGAAGGGTTCCGGATCGGCACGAAGAGGGTGGCCGCCTCGGCGATCGTCAGCTCCTCCAGGCTCTTGTCGAAGTACTCGCGGGCCGCAGTCTTGACCCCGAAGGCGCTCCACCCGTAGTACACGGAGTTGACATAGAACTCGAGAATCTGCTCTTTCGTGTACCGGCGTTCCAGCTCAACCGCCACCATCGCTTCCTGAATCTTGCGTTGCAGGGTGACCTCGTCGCCGACGAAGTTCTGTTTGACCACCTGCTGGGTGATCGTCGAACCGCCCCTGGTCACACCGCGCAGATTGTCGATCGCCGCACCGCCGATGGCCGCAAAGTCGACCCCTTCGTGTTCGAAGAACTCGGCATCCTCAGCCGCCAAAACCGCCTTGATCACGATGTCCGGTAGCTCGTCATATCGGACCGGTTCGCTGTTCTTGCCGTCGTGCAACTCCGCCAAGAGCACGTCATTGAGCGTGTAGATGCGGGAAACTTGCGAGAGGTCCGGCAGATCCAACAGGAGATCGTCCACCTCCGGGATGTACTTCTTCTCCAGATCCGTGAAGGTTCCGTAGGCCGTGTTGGTTCCAAAGAACGCGAATAGACCAATCCAGGTGGAAGACAGCAACGCGATGCTGAGCAGTGTGGCGAGCGCAACGAACCATCGCCTGCGGACGTCGCGCCGCTCGAGTTCATGAATTGGTGCTTTTGACATCTTCGGATTACCTAACGAAGGGGGAGTCGGGAAAGTTGCCGGTAGCATCCCCTTCGGCATCTCATAGGATAACCGTGAATACAAAAGACTCACCGCATCCAGGGTCGCGTAGCACTTCGAGCGGCATCGAAATAGAGGTTGTGTACGGCTCCGAGCAAGCCCCGCCAGAGGTAGGGGCGCCGGGGGAGTATCCCTTCACTCGTGGCCCCTACCCGACCATGTATCGGGGCCGGCCGTGGACGATGCGCCAATACGCGGGGTACGGAACCGCCGAGGAAACCAACGCCCGTTTTCGCTCGCTTCTGGCAGCCGGACAAACCGGCCTATCGGTGGCTTTCGATCTTCCCACTCAGATGGGGTTGGATTCGGACCATCCGTTGGCCGCGGGCGAAGTAGGCAAGGTCGGAGTTGTCATCGACAGCCTCGAAGACATGCGCAGGCTGTTCGCGGAGATTCCGATCGACAAGGTCAGCACCTCGATGACTATCAACTCCACCGCAGCCATCCTGCTCTTGCTCTACCAGATCGTTGCCGAAGAGCGAGCCGTCCCGCCCCCTCAGATCCGGGGAACCGTTCAGAACGACATCCTCAAGGAATACATCGCCCGCGGCACCTACATCTATCCGCCCCAGCCCTCAATGCGATTGGTCACCGATCTGTTCTCCTACTGCGCCCGCGAGCTCCCTGCTTGGAACACGATCTCCATAAGTGGCTACCACATTCGGGAAGCAGGTTCTTCGGCTGCTCAGGAAATTGCCTTCACCCTCGCCAACGGACTTGCCTACGTCGAAGCAGCGGTAGCCGCCGGGTTGGCCGTAGACGACTTTGCTCCCCGGCTTTCCTTTTTCTGGAATGCAAACAGTCACCTGTTCGAAGAGATTTCCAAATACCGGGCGGCCCGCCGGATGTGGGCCGGATTGATGAAGGAACGGGTAGGCGCACGGGATCCGAAGTCCTGGATGATGCGGTCCCACACACAGACGGCCGGTAGCACGTTGACTGCCCAGCAACCCGAAAACAATATCGTGCGTACCGCCCTGCAGGGGCTGGCTGCCACCCTGGGGGGCACCCAGTCGCTCCACACCAACGCCTTCGACGAGGCGCTCGGGCTGCCCACCGATCGGTCGGCCAGGATCGCTTTGCGAACCCAGCAAATCCTCGCTTTCGAATCGGGGATCACCGACACCGTCGATCCGCTGGCCGGCTCGTACTTCATCGAGAGCCTCACCAATCAGTTGGAAACCAGGGCCACCGAGTTGATCCTGAAAATCGATGAACTGGGTGGAGCGGCTGCAGCCATCGAAGCCGGTTTCCAGCAGCGGGAGATCGAGGAGTCGGCCTATGCGGAGGCCCGTCGCCTGGAGAGCGGTGAGTCGGTCATCGTTGGCGTGAACAGGTTCCTCGAAGACGAGAACAGCTCGCTGCCCATCCTGTCGGTAGATCCCGCCGTCGAACAGCATCAGATCGAAGCTTTGCAGAGGCTGCGGGCCAACCGGGACCAGGCGGCGGTGGCGGTGGCGCTCGACCGGGTTCGAGATGCGGCCCGGGGAGACGCCAACCTCCTGAACCCAATGAAGGAGGCGCTCTTGGCGTCGGCGACGCTTGGGGAGGTCTCAGATGTCCTGCGGGGAGTGTTCGGGTCGTATCGGGGAGGGTCGAGATGAGCGATGACGATCGCGTCCGTTTTCTGATCATTGGGGGAGGCCCGGCCGGCAACACTGCGGCCACCATCGCCGCCGCCCTGGGTGCGAAGGTGACCCTCGTCGAATCCTCGGTGGTCGGCGGGGCCGCCCACCTGTGGGACTGCATACCCTCCAAAACGATGGCGGCAACGTCGGTGCGTATGGAAGCCGTGGTCAATGCATCCAAGCTCGGGATCATTCCCGGACCGGCTTCCGTTGACGTCAAGCGTCTCTCGGAGCGCATGACGACGATCTCCGAGGACCTGTCGCGCGGGGTCATGTCGATGTTGAACTCTCAGGGGGTCGAGGTTGTGCATGGTCGGGGTCGATTCACGTCACCCCATCAGGCCATCCTGGAGACCGGGAATGGGGACCTGACGGTGTCCTTCGACATCGCCCTGGTGGCGACAGGGTCGGCGCCGAGAATCCCCGATTGGTGCGAGATCGACGGAGAGAGGATTCTCACCACCCGCCACGCCTACCACCTTCCTGAGGTTCCGTCCCACGTGGTGATCGTTGGTTCCGGGGTGACCGGGGTCGAATTCGTCCACATCTTTGCCAGCCTCGGCGCCCGGGTGAGCCTGCTGGTCAGTCGCCAGCAGGTGTTGCCGCACCGCGACCCTGAGGTGGCTGCCACGCTCGAGGCGGATTTCCTCGAGCGGGGGGTAGCGCTCCTCAAGGGCGCCAGGGCTGTGGCTGCCACGCGGACCGAGAACGGTGTCCTGGTTGCGGCAGAGGATGGGCGCCGCGTCGAGGGGAGCCACGCCCTGCTGGCCATCGGCTCGGTACCGCTCACCGACGATATCGGTCTGGCTGAGGCTGGTGTCGAGACAGTAGGTGGTTACGTGACGGTCGATGCATTCCAGCGAACGACGGCACCGCATATCTATGCGGCAGGCGATGTCACCGGTCAGATGCCGCTGTCTTCCGTGGCTTCCATGCAAGGACGCAAGATCGCCCGGCATGCCATGGGCCGGCAGGTCAAACCTCTCGATTACTCCAAAGTGGCCCAGGCAATATTCACCGACCCGGAAATCGCCTCGGTCGGTTTGGAAGAGGCGGAAGCAGCAGCCGAGGGGCGCAAGGTTCGGATAACCAAGGTGCCTTTTGCGGCCAACCCCCGCAGCATCATCCATGGGGCTACTCGAGGATTCGTGAAGGTCATCAGCGACCCCGCCACCCACACCGTGCTTGGGGGGACGATTGTCGGCCACCGGGCCTCCGAGCTGATCGGCATCCTCGCCCTGGCCGTGCAGGGGCGCCTCAAGATCGACACCCTGGTCGAAACGTTGATGGTGCACCCCTCACTCTCGGAGAGTCTGAGCGACGCCGCCTTCTGACCGTACTACCGAATGATGGCGATGACCTGACCGCTCGAGACGGTGTCGCCGGTGCGGACTCGCAGGTCGACCACCTCGCCCTCGATCGGGCTGCGGACTTCATTCTCCATCTTCATCGCTTCCAGCACGCAGATCGGTTCACCAGCGTTGATGCTGTGGCCGGCCGCCGTGTTCACTTTCACGATGGTGCCCTGCATGGGGGCCGTAACGACTCCCGCCTCGCCGGAATTACTCCCGACCGGCGGGGAGAGCTTGGGTGGCTTGCGGCGGGGCGCCGGCCTTCGTCCCGAACTTGCGGGTTGGAGCTCCGGCATCCAGTAGGTGACCAGATAGCGCCGGCCACCGATCTCGACGGTGATCTCTCGCTGCGCGGTTGCTTCGTCTTCGGGTAGGGCCGGCGCGGTTGGCCGAGCGATTCCACCGAGATCGAGCTCATCTTCTGCCCAGCGGGTGTGGTGTTTGCCTTCGATGAACGTCGGGTGTTCGAGAACCCGGATATGGACAGGAATCGTCGTCGCCACACCGCGGATGTGGAACTCACCGAGCGCTCGGCGGGCCCGGTTGATAGCGTCGGTGCGGGTCGGTCCCCACACCACGAGTTTGGCCATCAGGTTGTCGTAATACTGGCTGATCTTCGTGCCGGGACGGATCCAACTGTCGACCCGAACGCCGAAACCGGCCGGTTCCCGGTACTCGGCGACCCGCCCGGGGGTGGGGAGGAAGTTGCGAGCAGGGTCTTCGGCATTGATACGAAACTCGATGGCATGCCCGGCCGTCTTGACCCGGTCGAAACTGAGCGGTTGGCCCTGCGCGATCTTCAATTGCTCCTGGACGATATCGATGCCGGTGACCATTTCGGTCACGGTGTGCTCAACCTGGAGGCGGGTGTTCATCTCGAGGAAAAAGAAGTTGCCGGTGCGGTCCATGAGAAACTCGACCGTCCCCGCGCTGCGATATCCGCACGCTTTGGCAACGGCGATGGCTGCCTTTCCGAGCCTGGCCCGCGTTTTTTCTTCGAGACCGGGTGAGGGGGTTTCTTCAATCAGCTTCTGGTGCCTGCGTTGCACCGAGCAATCCCGTTCGCCGAGAAAGAGGGCGTGCCCGTGGTCATCGCACAGGATCTGGGCTTCGATGTGGCGGGGGAACTCGAGGTACTTCTCGACATACACTTCCGGATTGCCGAAATAGGCATCAGCTTCGCGGCGGGCTCCCTCGAAGGCCGATTCGAGCTCGTCCTCGGTGTTGACTATCCGCAATCCTTTGCCGCCGCCTCCGTGGGCGGCCTTGATAGCTACCGGGTAGCCGAACTGGTCGGCTGCAGCGCGGGCATCGTCGACTGATCCGAGCGGTTCGAGAGTTCCTGGGACACTCTCGACCTTGGCTTGGGCGGCGGCTTTTCGCGAAGCGATCTTGTCGCCCATCGTGGCGATCGCGTCCGGGGGCGGTCCCACCCAGATGATGCCTGCCTCGATGACCTGCCGTGCAAAGGTTGCGTTCTCGGCCAGGAATCCGTAGCCGGGGTGGATCGCGTCTGCTTTCGCCTCGTGGGCGACCTCGATGATGCGGTCCATGTTGAGGTACGAAGCGGCGGCAGGGGCGGGTCCGATGTTCCACGCTTCGTCGGCAAGATCGACATGGAGGGCGTCCCGATCTAGCTCTGAGTACACCGCGATGGTGCGCAGGCCCATTTCCTGGGCCGACCGGATGATGCGAACCGCGATCTCACCGCGATTAGCTATCAGCAGCGAACGCATATCGGACATGCTAGGAAGCTCCTCGGAGCCGGGGGCCGTTGAAGGTTCTCACAGAGGGATGTTTCCATGCTTCTTGGGCGGAAGGGTCTCTCGTTTGTTGCGCAGCATCTCGAGCGCCCCGATGAGTTTGGGGCGAGTCTGGCGCGGTTCGATGACCTCATCGACCAATCCGAGTTCGGCCGCTCGATACGGATTGTTGAAGCGCTCCTCGTACTCGGAGATCAGCTCGGCACGGCGCTGTTCCGGATCGTCGGCACTTGCTATTTCCCTTCGGAAAATGACGTTGACCGCTCCCGGCGCTCCCATCACTGCGATCTCAGCGGACGGCCAGGCAAAAACGCCATCGGCTCGAATGCCGCGCGAATTCATCACCACGTAGGCTCCGCCGTACGCCTTGCGGGTGATGACCGTCAACCGGGGGACGGTCGCCTCGCTGAAGGCGTAGAGCAATTTGGCGCCGTGGCGGATGATCCCGCCGTGCTCCTGTCCAACCCCTGGGAGAAATCCGGGCACATCGACGAAAACCACGAGGGGGATGTTGAACGCATCGCAAAAGCGGACGAACCTGGCTCCTTTTTCAGAAGCATTGATGTCGAGCGTTCCGGCCAGGGCGGCCGGCTGGTTGCCGACCACGCCGACCGTGTATCCGTCGAGCCTGGCAAATCCCACCACGATGTTCTGGGCCCAGTTCTCGTGGACCTGGTAGAAGTCGCCATCGTCAACCACGTGCTCGACGAGCCTCACCATGTCGTAGGGCTGGTTGGCCGAGTCGGGGATGATCGAGTCGAGATCATCATCCATGCGGTCGGGGAGGTCGACGGGGGTGAAGTAGGGCGGTACCTCCATGTTGTTTTGGGGGAGGAACGACACCAGATACCGCACCTCTTCGAGGGCCGAGGTCCCATTGGTGGCCACGAAGTGGGTTACTCCGGAAGTCCCCGCGTGAGTGAGAGCGCCGCCCAACTCCTCGAACGTCACTTCTTCGCCGGTCACCGTTTTGATCACGTCGGGACCGGTTATGAAGAGGTGGCTGGAACCATCGACCTGGTAGACGAAATCGGTGATGGCGGGTGAGTAAACCGCTCCACCTGCGCAGGGGCCCATGATCACAGAAATCTGCGGAATGACGCCCGACGCTCGCACATTCCGCTCGAAGATCCGCCCGTAGCCGTCGAGTGATGCCACTCCCTCCTGGATACGTGCTCCGCCTGAGTCTTTGAGACCGATGAGCGGAGCCCCGACCCGGAGAGCCGTGTCGATCACTTTGCAGATCTTGTCGCTGACCGCCGAGCCGAGGCTTCCACCGAACACGGTGAAGTCCTCGGCAAAGACGAAGACGGTTCTGCCTTCGATGGTTCCCCAGCCGGTTACCACGGCGTCGCCGGCGGGCCGCTTTTCCTCAATGCCAAAGCCGACCGCTTTGTGGCGGACCAGCATGTCGATCTCCTGAAATGACCCTTTGTCCAGAAGCAGTTCGAGCCGTTCGCGAGCGGTGAGCTTGCCCTGCTCATGCTGACGGTCGACGGCGCGTTGGCTCCCTGCGTGCAGGGCTTCCTGGCGCAATCGGCGCAATTCTTCGATTCGTTCTTCCGTTCCCACCCTCACCCCGGGATATATTGGACCCACGTTTGACTCATGGGACGGTCGGATGGCTACACCATATGTCTCGATTGTGCTGGAGGATATCCCATCCACTCAGGATGCGGCGGTTGCGCGCGCCGATGATGCTCCCGTGTTGGTCGTCGCCGGTCGCCAGTCGGCCGGCCGGGGGCGGGGCGGTCGCCGGTGGGAAACCGCCCCGCGAGCCCTGGCCGCATCGCTGGCCGTCCGACCGAGCGGCTGGGATGCGGCCCAATTCCCGCGCCTCTCACTCGTCGCCGGATTGTCGGCCCGGGCGGTCCTTGGTGACGGGGTC
>Ga0316188_10001853_pt1 | contig 10070 bp, 8 predicted proteins | sample Phiworburrow1_MG_FD_204933 | JGI IMG/M metagenome (GOLD analysis project Ga0316188, IMG submission 204933) | Coastal sediment microbial communities from Maine, United States - Phippsburg worm burrow 1 | ecosystem: Environmental > Aquatic > Marine > Coastal > Sediment | place: USA: Maine... | reverse complement strand
GCCATTTGCATTGAGGTTGTAACTTTGTCGGCATACATAATTACCAATCCATTACTGTTTCGGGCTACACGCCCTATTGTTTGAATCAAAGAACGATGGTCGCGAAGAAATCCTTCTTTATCTGCATCTAAAATAGCGACGAGCGACACCTCAGGGAGGTCTAACCCTTCCCTGAGCAGATTAACTCCAATCAAAACATCAAATACACCTAATCGGATTTCACGAAGTATTTCTACTCTGTCTAAGGCCGAAACTTCGGAATGGATGTAGCGCGCTTTTACAGACAATCGATCCATATATTTGGCTAACTCCTCTGCCATTCTCTTAGTTAAGGTAGTTACTAATATTCGTTCATTTATCTTTATTCTCTCGTCAATTTCTTCTAACAAATCATCTATTTGATTTTTACTTGGTCGTACCTCAATGTTTGGATCTAATAATCCGGTGGGACGGATGATTTGTTCTACTACCACCCCTTCAGATTTGCGTAATTCATATTCACTAGGTGTGGCACTTACATATATAACTTGGTTAACCATTGACTCAAATTCGTTAAATGTCAATGGTCGGTTATCCATTGCGGATGGAAGACGGAATCCATAATCGACTAGATTTATTTTTCTAGAACGGTCTCCACCCCACATAGCACGGACTTGTGGAATAGTGACATGGCTCTCATCAATAATCAATATGTAATCGTCCGGAAAATAGTCGAGTAGGCAAAACGGTCTAGTACCGGGTTTTCTTCTGTCGAAGTAGCGAGAATAATTCTCAATTCCACTACAGTAGCCAAGTTCGCGCATCATTTCCAGATCGAATTCAGTTCGTTCTTTTAACCGCTTTGCTTCAAGGTGTCGTTTTTCTTTTGAAAACATTTCTACTTGTAGCATCATGTCATCTTGAATTTCTCTTATTGCCGTGTTCAATAAATCTTTGCCGGTGACAAAAAGATTAGCCGGAAATATGGTGACTGATTTTTCGTCAGCAATTCTTTTTCCGGAAACAGGATCTATCCTTTGAATGGCTTCTATCTCATCTCCAAAAAATACTACCCTAATTGCATAATCGGCATAAGCCAGAAAAACGTCAACAGTATCACCTTTTACGCGGAAGGTTGACCTGCTAAATTCTACTTCGGTTCGGCTATATAAAATATCTACCAAAGAATGTAGAAGTTTGTTTCTAGAAATGATTTCTCCTACCCTAAGTTCAATTCTATTTTTCCCAAACTCTTCCGGATTTCCTATACCGTAAATACATGATACTGAGGCCACAACTAAAATATCATTTCTTCCGGTTAGCAAAGCAGAAGTGGCACTCAGCCTTAGCTTTTCAATTTCCTGATTGATTGAAAGATCTTTTTCAATGTATAAATTGGAGGAAGGTATAAAGGCCTCAGGCTGATAGTAATCGTAATAGGAGATAAAAAATTCAATCGCATTTTCAGGAAAAAATTGCTTAAATTCTCCATACAACTGCGCCCCCAATGTTTTGTTATGGCTTAATACCAAAGTTGGCTTGTCGAGTTGAGCAACGACATTGGCAATAGTAAATGTTTTTCCGGATCCGGTAACCCCCATTAAAGTTTGGTGTGCCTCTTCTTTCCTCAGACTTAGAGTCAATTTCTCTATCGCTTGTGGTTGATCACCGGTAGGCTGAAAGCTACTAACAAGTTTAAAACTCATAGCCAATTTTTATTTTCAATATTTTAACTAAAAACATCATAACCTTAACTGTTCCATATTTCCCAAGACTTTTCGGCTTGTAGATGAAGCATCTCAAGACCATTTTTTATTGTTGCTCCTCTCATTTCTACTTCTTTTAGTAATTGAGTCTTTTCGGGATTGTATATTAAATCATAAACAAAATGGGTTGAGGACATCAGATCGCAATTTATGTCAGGTATCAATTGCTCATTAGGACTCATTCCAAGTGGAGTAGTATTGATGATAAGATTGTGACTACTGATGATATTGTGGTCTTCATTAATATTTTCATAAGTAATATTTCCTTTAGAGGCAACACGACTAACTTTTAGAAATGGAATACTTAGGGTTTGAAGGGCATATTGTACCGCTTTTGAAGAACCACCGGTGCCAAGAATGAGTGCCATTGACCCTTTTGGATTAGGAAACCAATTTTTTAATGTCTCTCTGAAAGCAATACTGTCAGTGTTGTAACCAACTAATTTGCTTCCATTTATCTTTATTACGTTTACAGCCCCAATTTGTTTTGCTAACGAATCAACACTGCTAAGAAGACCAATCACTGCTTCCTTGTGAGGTATGGTGACATTCAAACCTAATAATGTGGGATTTTCTTTTAGTAAAGGCAGAAGGTCATTTATGTTTTTTAGTGAATAACAATCATAATGATGATTAGAAAGTGATTCACGAATAAATTTCTTTTCAAAGTAAACTTTTGAAAAAGAATGAGCGACTGGAAAACCAATTAAGCCAAATTTTTTTTCCATATTATCGGCTTTTAATTTTTTTATACTGAGCGATTTTTTCTATTAATATTACAGCAAAAATACCGAGTGATAAAAACAGAACTGCATATAATATATTAGGGTCTTGGTGATAAATTTCCATATATCTGCCAGGCAGTATGTTTTTATCTAAAGCGGGAATCTGAATTCCCGAGTCAGTTAATCTATAGGAAATTACCTCCTTCCAAGGCCAAACTTTATTTAGAGAACCAATCATAAATCCGGCTAATGCCCCTAATGTCGAATTTCTGAAATGTATTAAAATCCAACTTAAAAAATGAGAAAAAAGAACTAACCCGATAAATGCACCAAGAATAAAGACAATAATCACATCCAATCTCATTTCAATCAGGGAGTTAATCATAAATTCATATTTGCCAATTAGAAGTAATATAAATGCTCCGGAAATGCCCGGTAAAATCATAGCACAAATTGCTAAAGAGCCACAAAAAAATATAAACCAAAGATTGTCAGGTGTTTCTCTGGGAGTTGCCACTGTAATTAGGTAGGCAATAACTGCACCCAAAAGTAAAGAGATCCACGTAGTAACATTTCGTTTCTTTATGTCTTTTAGAATGATTGGTGAGGACATGAGAATTAGTCCGAAAAAAAATGACCAAATAGAGATTGGATATTGTTTTAACAAATAAGTCATAAGTTTAGATAGCGACAATAAGCTTGTTGCTATTCCCAAAAAAACCGCAAATAGAAAATTACCATTAATGTGCCCCCAAAATTCAGCAAATTTATACTTCGATAATAGCCTAAGTGACACCAAGTCTATCGATTTAATCGAATGAATAAGTTCTTCGTATATGTTAGCTATAAAGGCTACGGTTCCACCTGAAACACCGGGGATTACATCTGCACATCCCATACAAGTACCCTTCAAATATAATAGAAGATAGTATTGAAAATTTTTCAATATAGATTATGGTTATCTTAAAAGTAAGTAATTAATAATAGTGTCTCTGGAATGAATTATTCAATTAGAAACGGAGGAGCAGAATCACTTTTTTTGTTTTTTATTCCCAAGAAATGAAGAAATGTATCGCCTCTGAGTCCTAGCCTTATCGTTTCTAAGGGGATTACCTCTTCGGGGGCAATATTTCCTAAGTTTACATTTGCGCCAAGCAGTTTAATAAACCACACCTGCTGTGCCTTCTGTGGTGCTTCCCAAATAATTTTTTCTGACGGGATTTTAGTAATTATCTCTTGAACTAAACCTGAACGCACCTCACCGGTTGAGCGGAACAATCCTACATTTCCACCTTCTCTAGCTTCACCAATAACTTTCCAAGCACCAGCATCTAATTCTTTTTGCATTAATTCAATCCACTTGTAGGGGGGGATAATTTTGTCCACGTCTTTTGATCCTACTTCTGATAAAACGGTTACCTGATTTTTTAAAGTATTTATAAAATCACATTTTTTATCATGTTCAATGTCAACTGATCCATCCGATACTTCTGCATATTCCATTCCATATTTATCCAATATTTTTCTATAATCATCAAATTGATTACGAACAACGAAGGCTTCAAACAGTGTTCCGCCAAAGTAACATGGTATACCTGCACTTTTATAAACTTTAATTTTTTCTTCTAGCTTAGGAGTTACAAACGACGTCCCCCAACCAAGTTTTATTATATCAATATGCTCGCCACAGGTTTCGACTAAGTCTTCGGCGGCCCGAACACTTAAACCTTTATCCATTGTCATTGTATATCCTATTTCACGAGGTTTTTTGCTCCGTTCGGGGAGTCTTTTTAAAGTGTAATTCATGTTAAATTATTGAAATTATTATTTTTTTTATACTGATTTATTATTTTAAATAAGGCCTTCTGCATTTCAGGTTTTTTTAAAAAGTCAAACATTACCGTATGGCCCTCAAAATCAAGAACTAAGGCACTCTCCAAAAATATTAAGGCCCTTTTATATTCTCCACCTTCAATTAGATAAATGGCAAGTCGGTATAGAAAGTCAGGCTCATCCTTTATCTCTGCGATTCCATTTTGCAACACTTCAATGGCTTTGTCGTATTCGCCACTTTCAAAGTAGATATAAGACCAGTCTAACCAGATTTCTTTATCGTGTGGATTAAGGCAGGCACTCTCTTCAAAGGCGATAAGACTTGAAACATTATTACCGATATTGAACTCGGCCTGAGCTACAGCTTTCCAGTACTCAGCATTTTGAGGGTCTAACTTAACAGCTTTGGTAAAAAAAGATAATGCTTGATAGCACTTATCCATTTTCTCAAGGCAACTACCGGCTCCAAACCAAGCTTCGTCATATAATGGGTCCAGCTTGGTGGCTTTCATGAAATATTTCAGCCCTAACTCATTTTGAGATAACCCTTCGTAAGCAACTCCCAAATAATAATACAACTCAGAACTAGGGTCTTCAATCTCTTTAGTTTTCCAGAAGTTGTCTCTTGCCTTAGAAAATTCAAGTATATTTAAGTAGGTAATACCTTGGTTGAACCATGCTGAGGCAAAGGTATCATCTAGTGCAATTGCATAGTCGTAAGCATGAATCGCCTCTGTGTACTTTTCCAATTTGTTATTCACTACTCCTAAATTGTACCAGGCGGAAACACAAAAAGGATCTTCTTCAATGAATTTGTAATAATATTCCAAACTAGATTCAAGCTTTCCTGTTATGTCGAAACAGAAGGCTAATTCATAAATGGCACCTTCGTTGTTTTTATTTTCTTGAATAGCTTTTTTATAACATTTAATAGCCTTATTATATTTCTCTTGGTTTTGGTAAATTAGACCCATGTTATAATAAATTTCGTCATTATCCTTGATAGAAAACTTTAGTGCTTTTTCATAAAAAGTAATAGCAACATCTAACTCGCCTGAGGCAGAATAAACGCTACCCAACAATATCAATATCTCAGTATCTGTAGGGTGTATTTGATGTAACTCTTCCAATAAATTTATTGCCTTTTCAAATTGCTTTTGGTTGAAGAAAATTTGAGCCTTAAAAGTAATAAGTTCAGTAGAAAACGGATATTGTTCTATCGCAATAGTAACAGCTTGAAGGGCTTTTTTATTTTTACCGGTGTCGATGTAATAATTTACAATTAACTCAAACACATTGAGGTCAAAAAAAATCTTTTTGGACATTTTGATTGAATCTTCAAATCGTTGAATTAACTCATTTTCGTATTTCCATTTTTTAAACTCATGTGACATAAAAAATATTTAAGCCTAATATTAAATCGAAAAAAGACTAAAAACTAACATTAACGCACCTATTTACAAATTTGATGAAATAATTTATCAACATCAATTAGAAATCTTTATTTGTTCGAAGTAATATTCATTATATAATTACTACATACCCAGTCTAATGTATCTTCTAACTCTCTAAATTTAAAGTCCAAAGTTATCTGAACTTTTGAATTGTCGTAAAGAAAAGTTTGAGATGCTAATTGCATTGACTTTCTTGTTATTTGTGGTTCTTGTCGCAAAATAAAAGCACGGGTTTCATCGGCAAGTCCAGCCCAATAAGCCCATTTCTGTGTCACCTGTTTGGTGGGTGCTTTTTTATTCAATTTGTGTGCGACCTTAAAATAAAAATCTTTGAAAGAGATATTTCCTGCCGATAAAATAAATCTTTCTCCGGAACGTGGATGTTGGCATAACTTAAATACCACTTCTGCTACGTCACGCGCGTCAACGTAGCTCAAGGTACCACATGGGTAATAACTATTTTCTTTCCATATATAGTTGATTAGAGAAGCACTAGTCCTTCTTATTCTTGCTCCGGATAAGATGACCGATGGATTTACGATACTTACGGTCAAGCCTTCTTCTGAGCCTCTGAAAATTTCTAATTCTGCAAGGTATTTTGAATATCCATAATCGGACGAAATAAGATTATTTTTATTACTATCTTCAGAAATTATTTTACCTTTTTCATCAGCCAAAGCAGCCACAGAACTGATATGGATTAATGTTTTTATCCCTAGTTGCAAACAGGCATTGACAACGTTCCTAGTACCTTCAACATTCGTATGATGAATTTCTTTCCTGCGCAAAGGATTGAAAGAAACCATCGCTGCCAGATGTATAACTGTAGTAGCCCCTTGAAATGCGTCAATTAGCGACGGGAAATCTAGTACATTGGCTTCTCTATGAGTCACTTCAGCTCTTAGATACTTGTTTTTTGAGCCACGATACAGGCCGATAACGGGTAAATTGTGCTCCAAAAGAGTATCGACAATTTGCATCCCTAATAATCCTGTGGAGCCGGTGATTGCAATCATAATTTATTCAAAAAAGTTAATATTCTAAAGTTTACTTATCCCCAACAACGCATTGGTTTGATAAAATTAGGCAAAATCAGTGTCATCATCCAAATATTTAAACTACTAAAAGCGGTGATGACTGATATTGACTTCAAATTTAGTAATGTTAAAACATATAAAATAAAAAAACATACTTCATCGTAAGTTTTTTGTTTTCCAAATGGATTAACGATTAAGAAATAGGAAGACCAACAAGTATCAAATAAAGGTAGTGTAATAAAAGTTATAAATTAATACAAGTCGTCACGAATACTCGTGAATGACCATTTCCAATCATAAATTTTATTCAACATTAATGAGGTAGTAATTCTTCTTGCCTTTTTGAACAAGTAAATAACGATCTTGGAGTAAATTGAATTTCGGCTCTTGTAAAGGGTCTAAAACCTTCATTTTATTTATGCTAACAGCTCCTTCTATTATCTTTCTTCTTGCCTCTCCTTTAGAAGGAAAAATGACCCCTTTTGTTGTCTCAGATAGTAATTCAACAACAGTAGATACAGAGTCGTATGAGCTACGACTAATATCGCTTTGCGGAACGCCGTCCAACACAGTAAGGAGGGTAGTCTCATCAAGTGAACATAAATCTTCAGTGGTAGAGTCTCCGAATAGAATATTTGAAGCTTTTATGGCTAAATCATAAGCCTGCTTTTGGTGCACCATTATTGTTATCTCTTTCCCTAATTGCTTTTGCAATATTCTTTTGTGAGGCGCACTTTGATGCTCAACTATTAGACTATCAATCTCATCTTTGCTCATTAGGGTCAATATTTTTATTAGCTTAATTGAGTCTTCATCGGAAACATTGAGCCAATATTGGTAAAATTCGAAAGGCGTGGTTTTTTGGGGGTCAAGCCAAACATTTCCCGTTCCTGATTTTCCAAATTTGACCCCATCGGCTTTGGTTATTAGCGGGGTAGTTATAGCGAAAGCTTCTTCATTTGCTTTGCGCCTTATTAATTCAGTTCCTGAAACAATATTTCCCCATTGATCGGAGCCACCCATCTGAAGCTTGCAATTTTTGTTTTTGAATAACCAATAGAAATCATAGCCCTGAACCAATTGATAAGAAAATTCGGCAAAAGACAATCCCGTTTCTAACCGATTTTTAACAGAATCTTTCGAAAGCATATAATTTACAGACAAATGTTTGCCGACTTCTCGAAGGAATTCTAAGAAAGTAAAATTTTTAAACCAGTCAAAATTGTTTACTAATTCTGCCCCTGTTTCATTATTAGAAAAGTCTAGAAAGTTGCTAGTTTGTTTTTTTAAGCATTCCACATTATGATGCAAAAGTTCTAAAGAAAGCAGACTTCGTTCTGATGACTTTCCCGACGGGTCGCCTACCATACCGGTAGCACCACCGACGAGGACTATAGGCTTATGACCACATTTTTGAAAATGAACCAAAGTCATTATTTGGACTAGATTTCCTATATGGAGGGAATCGGAAGTAGGATCAAATCCAATATATCCGGAAGTTGTTTCCTTATGGAGTTGTTCCTTCGTTCCCGGAATAATGTCATGAATCATCTCGCGCCATGACAACTCTTCTACAAAATTTTTTTTCATTAAAACTAGTGAATGCGCAAATATAGAATGTAAGGGTAAACGATTTGTTCTTTGAGTGAATAATTTAAGAAAAACTTTGAAATATGGTAACGATTTCCTTTCTTGCGAGGATTTTATAAAAATAAACGAAATGGAACAACAGGATGTATTGGGACTAGTAGCAGAATTTCATAATACTTTTAATCATCCGATTTTGCCCAAACCCCAAATTCCTGATGTTGGGCGTTGCAAACTTAGGGTTGACCTAATTAGGGAAGAATTGAAAGAACTAGAGGATGCAATCTCTCAAAAAGATATCGTTGAGATAGCTGATGCTCTTTGTGACATTCAATATGTGCTTTCAGGAGCTGTTTTAGAATTCGGCATGGGAGCGAAGTTTATTGACTTGTTTAATGAAGTTCATCGCTCGAATATGAGTAAATGTTGCGAAACAGAAGAGGAAGCAAAAGTCGCGGTTGAGGACTATCTCAAAAAGAATGGCACGGAGTGCTATTATGCAGAGAATAATAATAAATGGCTTATTTACCGTAGGTCTGACAATAAAACTTTGAAGTCAAAGAATTACTCTCCGGCCAATTTGAAAATTATTTTAGAATCAGACCTTTAATGAGTATCGAATAATTTTTACACTTTAATTTAAAATAATAACTTTAAAAAAATAAATTTTATGTCATTCCTGAGTATTTTTCATAAGGTCATGCTTTATGCAGCCATCCTGTCTTTTGTTCTTGCTATAGTTATGCTTTTTTATTTTTATATTAAATGCGCCTCCATTAGGAATTATAAGGAGAAATTTGATTTTATTAATGAAAAGGAAATATTATGGCTAAGGAAAGTTTTTATTGTTGTTGGCATTGGTGTTGTGTTTCTGATTAATAGGTATGGTTCTGATGACTCCAGTTTACAAACTACCGGAATGTGGTTTTATGTCAGAATGTTTTTTTCTTTGGCTGGTGGAACTTTGGTTGCCTACGTCACTGGTTTGGTGTTAAAATTCTACTACCCTACAACTATTAATAGGAAACTGAAAAAATGGCGTTATATGCCTAGAAAAAATCCAAGCACCGGAAATGTTATGCGCCTGCTTACTGAGGAGGAGGAAGATGTGCACCTAAATCCGGAGATGCAGGCAGAAGAAGCTGTTCTTTCCGTTGATTATGACGTTTGGATTGACGATCAAACGGAAGAGGTAATAGTTGAAAAGTATCACTCCCACAGGATTGCTCTTAAGTGTAATGGATGCGGGTATTACACTATGCAGGTAATAGAGGAAGAAGTCTCTCAGAAGTATGAGGACGGGTCACCTAAAGAACTTATTAAACACTACAAATGCTCTTACTGCAAATGTGTCAGAGCCACTGCCTTTAATATTTCGAATAAAAAGCCTGACGAATTTGATAAAAACAAATCAAAAGTTAGAAACAGTAAATCTGTTCTTTCAGTTCGCATTGATATCAACACGGCGCATTTAGGGCGTAAAGTATTTGTTTTTGATACCGTAGAGGAAACATCAAAATTTTTAGATGATTTAGATTTGGATAAGTTGTGACATCTTGTAAACTTATCAGTTGTTTCCTTCGTAGAATAGTGTTCACTTGGAAAAATTTTATTATAAGAATGAAAATAGAGACCTCAATTGTTCTAATCCTTTTATTTATCTCAACAGGAGTATTTTCGCAAGAGAGC
>Ga0316188_10001852_pt1 | contig 10072 bp, 8 predicted proteins | sample Phiworburrow1_MG_FD_204933 | JGI IMG/M metagenome (GOLD analysis project Ga0316188, IMG submission 204933) | Coastal sediment microbial communities from Maine, United States - Phippsburg worm burrow 1 | ecosystem: Environmental > Aquatic > Marine > Coastal > Sediment | place: USA: Maine... | reverse complement strand
TGAAGCGACCGGCCCAGAGCTTGTCACTCATGTTTCTCTTAATCCCTTCCTGTATGCATGGCAGTCGGAATCCTGCGCAGGTTCACGGTCAATGGCCCTTGAGCACGGCCTGATTGCGGTTGGCCAGTTCATCACGGGGTTGACCCGGATCCGGCAACCGGCCGGGATAGACCAAGGCCAGGATGTGCCTGGTGCCGGGCGTCATGTTGTATGCGGCCAGCCGGTCTACCGAAACCCAGTCGGCTTCGGTCACTTCCGAGTTATTGGTCTGCAGCTCGGAGGTCAGGGGGTGAGCCCGGTAATAGAGGATCACATAGTGGTCTTTCCGGTCGCCATAGGCAACATGTTCGTAGACATCGAGCAGGCCATCGATGCGCACTTCGATGCCGACCTCTTCGCGTACTTCGCGGTGGAGAGCCTCAAGCAGCGGTTCGCCGTGGTCGACCTTGCCTCCCGGCATGACCCATTGTCCGCAGAATGGCTCGATGCAGCGCCGGGTCAGTAAAACTCGCTCCTGCTCGTCGATGATGCAGGCGACTACGGAGGTTTTGATCGACTGTTTTTGGAAGTCCATAAAAATCGGGACGCGGGACGCGGTACGCTGAACGAGAAAACCTGTTCCCGCCGCGTCCCGCGTCCCGCATTCCGCGTCCCTTTATTTTTTTGCGTCCCGCTGCATCGCCGCGATGCGCAGGCGCAGGGCATTGATCTTGATGAAGCCCTCGGCGTCGGCCTGGTTGTAGACCTGGTCCGCTTCGAAGGTGGCGAAGTCGACGTTGAACAGGCTGTCAGTTGCCGAGTCGCGGCCGACCACCCGGCAGTGCCCCTTGTAGAGCTTGATGCGGGCCTTGCCGTTGACCGCCTGCTGGGTCTGGTCGATCAGGGCCTGTAAGGCCAGGCGCTCAGGAGCGAACCAGAAGCCGTTGTAGATCATGCTGGCATAGCGGGGGACCAGGGAGTCGCGCAGGTGCATGACCTCGCGGTCCATGGTGATCGATTCCACGGCCCGGTGTGCCTCCTCGAGGATGGTGCCGCCGGGGGTTTCGTAAACACCGCGGCTCTTCATGCCGACGAAACGGTTTTCGAGCAGGTCGACTCGGCCGATCCCGTGCCTGCCGCCGATTTCGTTGAGCCTGGCGAGCAGGTTGGCCGGCGAGAGGCGCTCATCGTTGACGGCAACGGCATCGCCCTTCTCGAACTCGATCTCGACATATTCCGGCTGGTCGGGAGCGTCCTCGGGACGCACAGTTAGCGTGTACATCTCCTCCGGTGCTTCCGCCCAGGGGTTCTCGAGGATGTCGCCCTCGAAGGAGATGTGCAGCAGGTTGCGGTCGGAGCTCCAGGGGAATTTTTTGCTGGTCGGCACCGGGATACCATGCTTCTTGGCGTACTCTTCCAGTGCGGTCCGGCTGTTAAGGTCCCACTCTCGCCAGGGGGCGATGACCTTGACCGACGGGTCGAAGTGGTAGTAGGCGATCTCGAAGCGCACCTGGTCGTTGCCCTTTCCGGTGGCGCCGTGGGAGACGGCATCAGCCCCCTCCTGGCGCGCGATGTCCATCTGCGCCTTGGCGATCAGCGGCCGGGCGATCGAGGTGCCGAGGAAGTAGCGCCCCTCGTAGAGGGTGTTGGCGCGGAACATCGGGAAGACGAAGTCGCGGACGAACTCCTCGCGCAGGTCGAGGATATGACAGGCGCTCGCGCCGGTATCCTTGGCCTTCTTCGGGAGGCCGTCAAGTTCCTGCCCCTGGCCGAGGTCGGCCGAGTAGGCGACCACTTCGCAGCCATATTCCTCAATCAGCCACTTGAGAATGATCGAGGTGTCAAGCCCTCCCGAATAGGCGAGGACCGTTTTTTTTACCGTGCCTTTTTTGCTCATTATCGAATGCTCCTTATGTTTTTATGGCAAGCGCGAGGGGCGAGATGTGGTGTCTCTGCGCGCCTCTCGCTTCAAAGCTTGATCACGCAGGTATCGGCTATTTTATCGTGCAGTCCCTGCTTCCTGCTATCGAAAGCGACCATCAGGTAGCCGATGCCAAGCAAAATGGTGGATATAAATTTCCCGAAAATCTCTCGCAAGGCCGCGCGGCCGTAACCAATCGGACTGCCATCAGTGCGCATGACCTTGATGCGCAACGCCATTTTGCCGGGCGTCTGCCCGCAGTAGCCGGTAAAGAAGACAGCATAGCCGATGCTGAGGGTGGCGCCGAACAGCCAGACGACGAGATCGACGGAAGGATCGCCCTTGCCGGCCACTCCAAGCAGGTCAATGGCCGTGCCGAACAGCATGCCGAGCATGAACTGCATCACCCCGATCAGCAGGAAATCAATCAGGTAGGCGACTACGCGTATCCAGAAACCGGCATAACTCTGGTTCTCAACCGGTCTGGCCGTGGCGATGATTGTGGCACCACACAGGACGCATTGGGCCGCCGGCGCCTGCACCGTGCCGCATGCGCTGCAAATAATTCTGCGCCCATGATCTGCGGTTTCTGCTGGAGGATTCGGCTCTTGCGGGGGAGAACTCTCCGGCACGCTGCTCAAAGACAATTCTTCTGCGGCATCACCTGGCTGCAAGGTCTTGTCGAAGATGAAGCTGTCACCGCACTTGGGGCAGTTCACCCTGACCGGGCCGTCCGGGAGCCTGGCCGGGTCGACTGATTTGAAAAAATGACATTTCGGGCAGGCGATGTTCATCTAAACTCCAAAAATCTGAATACGGGAGACAGAATACAGAATGGTTTTCTGGGATTGATTTTCTTCTGTATTCTCGATTCTGTATACTGTCTTCGTGATTTTTCCTACCCCATCAGCGTCGCCATGATCGCCTTCTGTACATGCAGGCGATTTTCCGCTTGATCGTAGATGATCGAGTGGCTGCTCTCCATGACCTCGTCGGTAATCTCTTCATCGCGATGGGCGGGGAGACAGTGCATGACCAGGCACTCCGGGTCGGCAAGGGCCACCAGGTCCATGTTGATCTGGTAGCCGGCAAAGGCTTTCTGGCGTTCCTGCCGCTCGGCTTCCTTGCCCATGCTGGCCCAGACATCGGTATTCAGGACCTGTGCGCCGCGTGCGGCTTCCGCAGGGTCATTGGTATAGATGACATTGGCGCCGGCTTCGGCCGCCCGCTCTTTGACCATGGTGTCGGGCTCATAGCCTGCCGGTGTCGCCACCCGCAGTTCGAAACCGAACACGGTTGCGGCATTGATCCAGCTGTTGGCCATGTTGTTGCCGTCGCCGATCCAGCAGTAGGGGAGTTCGCGGTAGTTCTCCTTGCGCTCGCTGACGGTGAACAGGTCAGCCATCAGCTGGCAGGGGTGGTAAAGATCGGTCAGGCCGTTGATCACCGGGGCGGAGCTGTACTGGGCAAACTCTTCGACCGCATCCTGCGAATAGGTGCGGATCATGACCCCGTCGACATAGCGGGCCATGCAGCGGGCCGTATCCTTGATCGGTTCACCGCGACCCATCTGGGTGCTTCCGGAAGCTAGAAAAAGCGCGTGTCCTCCAAGCTGGTACATGCCGACTTCGAAGGAGACGCGGGTCCGTGTCGAACTCTTTTCGAAGAGCATGCCGAGGGTCTTGCCTGACAGCAGGTGCTGCTGCAGGCCGGCTTTCTGCCCGGATTTGAGATCGCCGGCCAGCGTAAAGATCATTTCCAGATCTTCGAGGCTCCAATCACTGAGACAGAGGAAGTTTTTCTGCATATTATGACTCCTGTTAACTGGCAGGCCAAGTGCCGCAGCGCCTGACAATGCCGAGCGTCAGTCCGGTGCTTTCATCAGATCAAACTCAAGCTGCATGCAACGCAAAAGGGCAAAACTGATGCACGACGCAACGGGAAGCTGCACGCAGATGCTCCCGGAGGGCCGGCTGATAACCATTCGCGTCATTGTGCTGCAAAGATTTCGTCGAGAATTCCTATCGCCTCGTCAATCTCCGCCTTGGTCACGATCAGCGGTGGCACGAAGCGCAGGACCCTGCCGACGGTGCAATTGATCAGCAGGCCGCGTTCCATTGCGGCGTTGACCAGTGCGCCACCCTCGATCTCCAGTTCCATGCCGATGATCAGGCCACGCCCTCGAACTTCCTTGATAAAAGCGTATCTGCCCTGCAGCTTCACGAGTTGCCGAGTCAGGTAATCGCCCATGGCCCGGCAGTTGTCCAGGACACCGTCATTGACAATGGTTTGCATCGCAGCCAGGGCCGCCGAGCAGACCAGCGGATTGCCGCCGAAGGTTGAGCCATGCGTGCCGGGGCCGAGGCTTTTGGCCAAGGCCTCCGTGGTCAGCATGGTGCCAATCGGCGGGCCACCGGCCAGGGCCTTGGCCAAGGTCATGACGTCCGGCGTGATCCCTTCCTGCTCGTAAGCCCAGAGTGTGCCGGTCCTGCCGCAACCGACCTGAACCTCGTCGTAGACCAGTAACAGGTCAAATTCGTCGCATAGCTCACGGACAGTCTTGAGATAGCCGGGTGGCGGTACGTTGACGCCGCCTTCCCCCTGCACCGGCTCGAGCATGATCGCGCAGGTGCCCGGCGTGATGGCCTGGCGTATCGCCTCGGCATCCCCGAAGGGCACGGTCCTGAAGCCGGGGACCAGCGGTGCAAAACCGGCCTTGACTTTCTCCTGGCCAGTGGCGCTGATGGTGCCGATGGTACGGCCGTGGAAAGAGGCCAGCGCGGTGATCACCTCGAAGCGTTCTTCGCCGTATTTCTCGCGGCTGTGCTTGCGCACCAGCTTCAGCGCCGCCTCATTGGCCTCGGCTCCCGAGTTGCAGAAGAAGACCCGGTCGGCAAAAGAGCGCTCACAGAGCCACTCGGCCAGCTCGATCTGCTGGGGAATATGGTAGAAGTTGGAGCAGTGCAGCAAACGGCCGGCCTGCTCCTGCAGGGCGGCGACCACCTTTGGATGGCAGTGCCCGAGATTGTTGACCGCGACCCCGGCGAGAAAGTCCAGGTAGGCGTTGCCATCAACATCCCACAGCCGGCAGCCCGCGCCGCGCTGGGGGACGATCGGGTAACGGCCGTAGGTCTTCATGACTGAATGTTCGGCCCGCTCAATCCATGCGGAAGATTTATGGTTTGTCCCTGGCATTGGCTTATTCGTGCCTCGCGTCTTGGGCTTCGTGGTTATTTCGTGATTTCCGTACCGACCCCGACATCGGTGAAAATTTCCAGCAGGACCGCGTGCTCGACCCGGCCGTCGACGATATGCGCCTTTTTCGCTCCTTCGCCCAGGGCCCCGACGCAGCACTCGACCTTGGGAATCATGCCGCCGGAGATGGTGCCGTCGTCGATCAGCCCGGGAACGCTCCCCAGGGCGATGCTGGGCAGCAGCTGTCCCGCCCTGTCCATGACTCCCTCGACGTCGGTCAGCAGCATCAGCTTCTCCGCCTTGAGGGCTGCGGCAATCCGGCCGGCGACCAGGTCGGCATTGACGTTGTAGCTCTCGCCGCCCCGGCCCACCCCGATCGGCGCGATGACCGGCATGAAGCGCCCCTGCTCGAGGGTCCTGATCAGGTCCTGGTTGACCTCGACCACGTCACCGACGAAGCCGATGTCGACCTGTTCGATGCGGCCGTCATCGCCGCGGACCTCCTGGAGCATCTTCTCGCAGATCAGCAGGCCGCCGTCCTTGCCCGAGAGGCCGACTGCCCGGCCGCCGTGCTGGTTGAGATACCCGACCACCTGCCGGTTGACCTGGCCGGCCAGGACCATTTCCACCACGGCCATGGTTTCGGCGTCTGTGACCCGCATGCCACGCACGAACTGCGAGACGATGCCGTAACGTTTTAGAGTCTCGTTGATCTGCGGTCCACCACCGTGCACGATCACCGGGTTAATGCCGAGTGATTTGAGCAGCATAACGTCGAGGGCGAAGGATTCTTTGAGCCGCTCGTCGGCCATGGCATGACCGCCGTACTTAATGACGAAGGTCTTGCCGGCAAAGCGCTTGATGTAGGGGAGCGCCTCCATCAGCACGTTGGCTTTTTTGATCAGTTCTTCCATGGGGAACCCTGTCTTTATAATGGGTCGTGTTCCGTCAGAGGATGTAGCGTGACAGATCCTCGTCGTCAGCAATTTTGGTAAGGCGCCCGCGGACAAAGGCGTCATCGATATGGAAAAGCTTTTCAGGCCGCTCCGGAGCGTTGAAAGACAGCTCCTCGAGCAGGGTCTCCATGATTGTGTGCAAGCGTCGGGCGCCGATGTTCTCGGTTCGCTCGTTAACCCTGGCTGCGGTTTTGGCAATCTCATTGATCGCACCGGCAGTGAATTTCAGGTTGATGCCCTCCGTTGCCATCAGCGCCTGGTACTGGCGGATCAGCGCATTATGTGGTTCGGTTAGGATCCTGACGAAGTCAGCTTCGTCGAGGCTGTCGAGTTCGACCCGGATGGGGAAGCGCCCCTGCAGCTCTGGGATCAGGTCAGACGGCTTGGCGACATGAAACGCCCCGGCGGCAATGAACAGGATGTGGTCGGTCTTGACCGGGCCATACTTGGTGTTGACCGTACTCCCCTCGACGATCGGCAGGATATCGCGCTGCACGCCCTCGCGGGAGACTTCCGGGCCGTGGCCGCCTTCGCGGCTGGCAATCTTGTCGATTTCGTCGATAAAGATGATGCCGTTCTGCTCGGTACGCTCCTTGGCCAGGGCCTGGACCTTCTCCATATCCACCAGCTTTTCGGCCTCGATCTCTATGAGCATTTCGCGGGCTTCGGAGACCTTCATGCGCCGCCGCTTGGTTTTCTTCGGGAAGATGTTGCCAAACATCTCCTTGATGTTGAACCCCATCTCCTCCGGGCCCTGGGGGCCAAAAACCTGCATGTTCGGCATCTGGACATCCTGGGTTTCGACCTCGACCATACGCTCGTTGAGCTCGCCCATGCGCAGCAGCCGGCGCAGCTTGTCGCGGGTAGTGCTGCTGCCGTCCGCACTGTCGCTGAGGTTCTTTTCCCCGGGCAGAAGCAGATCGAGCAGGCGCTCCTCGGCCAGGTCCTCCGCCTTGATGCGCTGGTTCTTCGCCTCCTCGGCCTTGACCATCAGGATGGCCAGTTCGACCAGGTCACGGACCATGCTTTCGACATCGCGGCCGACATAGCCGACCTCGGTGAACTTACTGGCCTCGACCTTGACGAACGGTGCCTGGGCCAGCTTCGCCAAGCGCCGGGCGATCTCGGTTTTACCGACCCCGGTTGGGCCGATCATGATGATGTTTTTCGGTGCGATCTCCTCGCGGAGCTCAGGGTCGACCTGTTGGCGGCGCCAGCGGTTGCGCAGTGCCACCGCCACCGCCCGTTTCGCGCTGTTCTGGCCGACGATGTAGCGGTCCAGCTCGGAGACGATTTCCCGTGGGGTAAAGTTGTTCACGAGAGGGTCTCCACAATGATCTTGTCATTGGTGTACACGCAGATATCGGCGGCTATCTTCAAAGCTTCCTCGGCGATCTGGGCCATCGACAGTCCGGTGTGGCCGATCAGGGCCCGCGCGGCGGCCTGGGCAAAGGCCCCCCCGGAGCCGATTGCGGCAATGCCGTGCTCCGGCTCGATGACATCACCGACTCCGGAGAGCACCAGGGTGGTTTCGCGGTCGGCAACGATCAGCAGGGCCTCCAGGTGGCGCAGGATACGGTCGGTGCGCCATTCCTTGGCCAGTTCGACGGCGGCCCGCTGCAGGTTGCCGCGATACTCCTGCAGCTTGGCCTCAAACTTCTCAAAGAGGGTGAACGCGTCGGCCGTGCTGCCGGCAAAACCGGCAATCACCTGGTCGTCATACATGCGCCGCAGTTTTCTGGCGGTATGTTTCATGACGGTGTTGCCGAGAGTGACCTGGCCGTCGCCGGCCATCGCTACTTCGGTGCCGCGGCGTACGCAAAGAATCGTTGTCCCTTTGAACATCTTGACTCCCTCGTCGAAACTTCCTGTAATCTTGCGAAAAATATTGAAAATATAACATAAGCGTTCGGACAGACAAAGCAAAATGCCTGCTGCCAGGCAAGATGTCAAGGGGGGAAATTCACTGCGAAACGAAGGTCCTGCTGGCGGGAAGTTCAGAGGCAGGCAAAGCTGTCCCCGGCGAGCCGGACGCGAAGATCGCGCATGAGCACCTGGTCAACGACGATCACGATCCGCGCTGCTCCGGTCAGGAGCAATCACCGGGGACCGTTTCCATACGGAGTGTCGCAAATTGTCTGCGCCTTCAAGCACTCAGAGAGTTGCGGACCAGTTCGGCTGCCTTGCGCAAGGCGGCGGTGAGTTTTTCCGGTTGACTCCCCCCGGCCTGGGCCAGGTCAGACCGGCCGCCACCACGGCCACCGACTTCAGCCGCCAGCGCGCCGACCAGTTTGCCGGCATGGAGTCGTTCAGTCAGGTCGGCAGTGACCGCAACCAGCAGGTTGACCTTGCCTTCATGAGGGCAGCCTATGGCGATGACGCCGGAACCGAGCTTGTCGCGAAGTTTGTCGGCCATCTCCCGCAAACCCTTGGCGTCCGTCGAATCGACCTCTGCGGCGAGCAGTTTGATGCCGTCGATCTCCTCGACCTGGCCCAGGATATCGTCGGCCTGGCCGGCTTTCAGCCGGCTTTCGAGAGTGGCCAGCTCGCGTTCCAGCTCTCGCTGGCGGTCCACCATTTTGGCCAGGCGCTGCTCGAGATGCGGACGGTCGCTCTTGACCAACCCGGCAATACGGCCGATGGCTTCTTCCTGCTGCTGCACCAATTCCAGGGCGCGGGTCCCCGTGACGGCCTCGATGCGCCGGATGCCGGCGGCGATCCCTGCTTCCTGAACGATTTTGAAGAGGCCAATGTCACCGGCCGCGGCCGTGTGGGTACCGCCACACAGCTCCATGCTGAAATCGCCGAGATTGACGACCCGGACACGCTCGCCGTACTTCTCCCCGAAAAGCGCCGTGGCGCCGGCGGCGATTGCCTCGTCGGCAGCCATTTCACGGGTTTCCACCGCACGGTTTTCGCGTATATGGCGGTTGACCTCGTTCTCGATGCGGCGAAGTTCCGCAGGCGTGATCGCGGAAAAATGACTGAAGTCGAAGCGCAGGCGCTCCGGGGTCACCAGTGAGCCTGCCTGCTTGACATGGTCGCCGAGCACCTCGACCAGGACGGCATGTAGGATATGCGTTGCAGTGTGGTTCAGGGCCGTCGCCTGCCGGGCGGCAGTATCGACCTTGAGCTCGACCTCCTGACCGATCTGCAGTGTCCCATTGACCACCTGGCCAACATGCACAATCAGGTTCGTGAGCGGCTTCCTGGTCTCGGTGATCTCGATCTCGAGCCCTGGAGCGCTGATCGTCCCGAGATCGCCGACCTGACCTCCCGATTCGCCGTAGAACGGGGTCGCGGCGGTGATGACTTCGATCCGTTCGCCGGCCCCGGCCTGACTGACCTGCTCGCCGTCATGCAGGATCACGGTGATTCGGCTGGTGGATTGTAGCTCTTGATAACCGCTGAACTCCACTGTGATACCCTGCTCGACCAGCTCGCGATAAACGGTCCCGATGGCCTCTTCACCGGAACCCTTCCAATGCTCGCGGGCTTTCTGGCGCTGCTCATCCATACAGCTTTGGAAGCCGGCCTCATCGATCGTAAACCCGTTCGCCTCGACGATGTCGGCGGTCAGATCTGTGGGAAAGCCATAGGTGTCGTAGAGCTTGAAAAGCAGCTCACCGGGGATGACCTTCAACTGCTTTTGATGCAGGCGGGCGACTTCTTCGTTGAGAATGCGCAGGCCGTTGTCAAGGGTTTGTATGAAACGTTCCTCCTCCTTCTCGACGATCTTGGCGACGAAACTCTTGCGTTCGGCCTCCTGCGGATAAGCCCCCGCCATGAAATCGAGGACGAAGCCAGCTGTCTTGTAGAGCACCGGGCCAGCGAAACCGAGCATCTTGGCGTGTCGCATGGCGCGGCGCATGATGCGGCGTAAAACGTAACCTCTCCCTTCGTTGCTGGGCATGACGCCGTCGGCGATCAGAAAGGCCGTCGCCCGGCTGTGGTCGGCCATGACCCGCATGGAGACATCATCGTCCGGGTTGGCGCCGTAGCGTTTGCCGGAGAGCTGCTC
>Ga0316188_10001851_pt1 | contig 10073 bp, 6 predicted proteins | sample Phiworburrow1_MG_FD_204933 | JGI IMG/M metagenome (GOLD analysis project Ga0316188, IMG submission 204933) | Coastal sediment microbial communities from Maine, United States - Phippsburg worm burrow 1 | ecosystem: Environmental > Aquatic > Marine > Coastal > Sediment | place: USA: Maine... | reverse complement strand
CTGCCTGTTGCGCGCCGCGTGGGTGGACCGGTTGATCGACGCCTGTGCCGCCGACCCGGTGGGCGGGCTGCTGGCCCTGCCGCTGGCCGACACGCTGAAGCAGGCGCGTGGAAATCGCGTAATGCACACACTGTCGCGCGCCGACAAGTGGGCCGCGCAGACGCCGCAGATGTTCAGGCTGGGGCTGCTGCAACAGGCTTTGGCGAAATCCGGCGCCGGCGTCACCGACGAGGCCAGTGCGGTCGAAGCCGGCGGCCACGCGCCGCTGCTGGTGCCGGGCGAACTCGAGAACTTCAAGCTCACATGGCCGTCCGACCTGGTCCTTGCCGCAACGCTGCTGCAAGCGCGCGAAGCGGTCCCGATGGAAGGGGCACGGCAATGAGTTCGATGCGCATCGGCGAAGGCTGGGACATTCATCAACTGGTGGCCGGACGGCCGCTGGTGCTGGGCGGCGTGACCATCGCGCACAGCCACGGTCTGCTCGGCCATTCCGACGCCGATGTGCTGTTGCACGCGATCACCGACGCACTGTTCGGCGCGGCCGGGCTCGGCGACATCGGCCGGCACTTTCCGGACACCGACGCCGACTATTGCGGCGCGGACTCTCTGGTGTTGCTGGCCCAGGCGGCGCAGCGCGTGCGGGATGCCGGATGGCAGATTGTCAATGTCGACAGCACGGTCGTGGCGCAGGCGCCGCGCCTGGCGGCGCACATTCCGGCGATGTGCCAGGCGATTGCCGGCGCACTGGGCGTCGGCGCCGACCAGGTCAACGTCAAGGCCAAGACGGCGGAGAAGCTGGGCCCGGTGGGCGAGGGCCGCGCGATGGAGGCGCGCGCGATCTGCCTGCTGGCGCAGGCCTGATTCGATCAGGGCGCCAGCTTCAGCCGCAGGTGCGCCATCAGCCCGCCGTCGGGTGCGTTGGACAGTTCCAGCGCTCCGCCCATGCGCTGCAGCGACTTTTCCACGATGGCCAGGCCCAGCCCGGCGCCGGTGGCGGCCGTGCGCGCGGCATCGCCACGGAAGAAGGGCGTGGTCAGCTCGCTGAGCTTTTCAGGCGCCACACCGGGCCCCTGATCGCGCACCGTGACGATCACCCAGGGCCCGGTGCGTGCCTGGCTGATGGTGACCACCGCGATGCCGGTGTCGGTGCTGCGGCCATAACGCCGCGCGTTCTCGAACAGGTTGGAGAACACGCGGCCGAGCTCGGTGTCGTCGGCCATCACCGCCAGGTCGATGGACAGGCGCGAGTCGATGCGGATCTGCTTCGGATCGCGGAAGGGCGCGGACTCGCGGTCGACCAGTTGCGACAGGTGCACCGGCTGCAGCTCGGTGTCTCCCGGGCGCGCGTAGTCCATGAACTTGTCGATGATCGCGTCGAGCTGTTCGATGTCCAGCGCCATGTTGCGTTGCGCTTCCTCGTTACCCACGCTCATCTCGGTTTCAAGGCGCAGCCGTGCCAGCGGCGTGCGCAGGTCATGCGAGATCCCGGCCAGCATCACGGCGCGGTCCTCCTCCACCTTGGCCAGTTCGCGCGCCATGCGGTTGAAGCCGCGGTTGACCTCTCGGATCTCGCTGGTCAGCGTGTTCTCGTCCAGGCGCGAGTCCAGGTCGCCTTCACGAATGCGGCTGGCGGCGAAGGACAGCTCGCGCAACGGCCGGTTGATCAGTCGTGCGATGACGACAGAGCCCAACAGCGTGGCCAGCAGCGCGATGCCGACCCACACGAACCAGGTGCCGCCGGTCATCGCCGCGGCCTGGCCGGTTTCGGTGTGCAGCCAGTAGCGGTCGCTGTCGATAGAGAAGCCGACCCACATGCCCGGCCTATCGTTGACGCTTCGGGCCACCACCGCATCGGGACCGAGGCGCGATTTCAGCTCCTCGGTGACGCTGCGGCTGAAACGGTCGGTGGCGTAGCTTTCCCAGCGGTCGCCGGGCTCGCGCGGCAGCACCTGCACGGCGTTGTTGCCGGCCATGGTCTTGACCAGCGTGACGCGGTTGATCGCGTCCACCGACCGAAGCGAGGCGCGCGACAGGTTGACCAGATCGGCGGTCTGTTGCGCCGCCTGCACCGCGCGCGGCTCGAACTCCATAGCGCGCAAGGTTTGCACCCAGGCGTAGACGCCGCCGGCCAGCAGCATCGCCAGCAGGAAGAAGGTGCGCCAGAACAGGCTCAGTTGAACAGGTTTGCGGGCCACTTGGGTATCGCCATCGGATCGTATCGCGGGAGCGGCGCAGCCGCGATGCTGCCGACGGCGATAGGGCGCGCCGACCGCGCCGATGCGCGCCGCCGTGCGGGTGCTCAGGCCAGCATTAAAGCCGGATCGGGCGCGGTTCGCGCTTTCAGGCGTTCACGCCGTCCGGCACGAACACGTAGCCCACGCCCCACACCGTCTGAATGTAGCGCGGTTGGGCCGGATCCGGCTCGAGCATCTTGCGCAGCCTGGAGATCTGCACGTCGAGGCTTCGGTCGAAGGGTTCGAACTCGCGCCCGCGCGCCAGCTGCGCCAGCTTGTCGCGGCTCAGCGGTTGGCGCGGGTGGCGCACCAGAGCCTTCAGCATCGAGAACTCGCCAGTGGTCAGTGCGATCGGCTGGCCTTCCTTGACCAGCCGGCGCAGCGACAGGTCGAACTCGAAGGGGCCGAAGGTCACTGTCTGCGGCTCCTGCGACGGCGCGCCGGGCGCCTCCATCGCCGGGCGGCGGCGCAGCACGGCATGGATGCGTGCCAGCAACTCGCGCGGGTTGAACGGCTTGGGAAGATAGTCATCAGCACCGACTTCCAGCCCGACGATGCGATCGACGTCCTCGACCTTGGCGGTGAGCATGATGATCGGCGTCGTGTCGTTCAGCGAACGCAGGCGGCGGCAGATCGACAGCCCGTCCTCGCCGGGCAGCATCAAGTCGAGCACGATCAGATCCACCGTCTCGCGCATGAGCAGGCGGTTCAGCGCCTTCGCATCTTCGGCCAGCAGGACATCGAAGCCTTCTTGCGTCAGGTAGCGACGCAGCAGATCGCGGATGCGGGCATCGTCATCGACAATCACCACACGGTTGGGCCGTGCGTTGGGAACCTGGGCCATTTCAGACTCCAAATTTGTAACAACGGCATTGTGCAAGCGTTCTTGAGCCCGATAGGCGATCTATTGACCGCTTGTTACAGCTCATTTCGCGCGCCGCGGCCAGTGCTTGCTTGCGCTGCGTGACCGATGGCACACGATGCGCGAGGCTTGCAGCTTCGTGTAAGGTGAAGCGCTTGTCCAACTCCAGGGGCCGACCCGATGTCATTGCTGTCTTTGCTGGCCCCACCCGGTCTGCGTCGAGTTGCGGCGCTGTGTGCCGTGCTGGCTGCGTGGCCTTGCGCCGCTCAGGTGTCGGCGTCTGGCCAGCCGCAGCCCGAGAACCTGCTGAGCCTGTCGGCCAGTGCAACCGTCGATGTCCCACACGACGTGCTCGAGTTGGTGTTTTCCACGCAGCGCGAGGCACCCGACGCGTCCACCGTGCAGACGCAGCTGATGCAGGCGCTGGAGCCCGCGCTGGCCGAGGCGCGCAAGCTGGCGCGTCCCGGTCAGGTCGAGGTGAGCACGGGCAACTTCGCTGTCTATCCGCGCTACGCGCCGAAGGGTGGCGTCACCCAATGGCAAGGGTCGGTGGAACTGCGCGTCGAGGGCCGCGACATCGACGCACTGACGCGGCTGGTACCGCGCATCACCACGCTGAGCGTGGCACGGGTGGGCTACAGCCTGTCGCGGGAAGCTCGCGAAAAGGTGCAGTCCGAGGTCAGCGGGCGGGCGATCGCGCGCTTTCGCAGCCAGGCTGAAGCCTATGCCAAGGCCTTCGGTTTCAGCGCAATCACGCTGCGCAACGTGGAGGTTCACAGCCAGGACAGCGCCCATCCACCCGTGCCGGTGATGCGCGCGGCGCGCGCCGGCGCGGCGATGCTGGCAGACGAGGCCATGCCGGTCGAGGCCGGCAAGGCCAGCGTGAGCATCACCGTGAGCGGTACCGTACAGATGCGCCCGTAGAGGTCGACGACCCCTTCGGACACGACGCTTGCCGAAGGCCCGCCTGCGGTGTCGAAGGTCGGCGTTGTTAGGATGTTCGCCACCATGACCCCAAGCGTCGCGATGACCCAGTTCCGCCAGCACCACGTTCAGTGCCTCGACAGCCGGGGCCTGCACCGCATGGCGTATTGCGAATGGGGCGATGCCGCCAACCCGCGGGTGCTGGTGTGCGCGCACGGCCTGACCCGTCAGGGGCGCGACTTCGACACGCTGGCGCAGGCGCTGGCCAGCGACTATCGCGTGGTCTGTCCGGATGTGGTCGGTCGCGGTCAGTCCGACTGGCTCGCCGACCCGATGGGCTATGTGATCCCGAACTATGTGGCCGACATGGTGACGCTGCTGGCCCGGCTGCAAGCGCAGGTGGTGGATTGGGTCGGCACGTCGATGGGCGGGTTGATCGGCCTTGGGCTGGCCAGCCTGGAGGGCTCGCCGGTGCGCAAGCTGGTGCTCAACGACGTCGGCCCGGTCGTGCAGCCGCAGGCCATCGAGCGCATCCGCTCCTATGTCGGTCAGGCGGCGTTCTGGCCCACGCTGGAGGCGGCCGCCGATGCATCTTGGGCGCTGTCGCAGGGTTTCGGCCCGCATACCCGCGACGAGTGGCTGGCGCTGACGAAGCCGCAGCTGAAGGCGGCTGAAAGGGATGGCGTGGCGGGCTTCACCGCGAGATGCGACCCCGCGATCGCAGCGCCGATCCGGTCGGCCACGCCGCAGCTGTTCGCCGCCGGAGAAGCGCTGCTGTGGCAAAGCTACGATCGGCTGCGCTGTGCGACGCTGCTGCTGCGCGGCGCCGAGTCCGATCTGCTGTCCCGCGACACCGCGCAGGCGATGACGCAACGCGGGCCGCGCGCGCAGTTGCATGAGTTCGCCGGCGTCGGCCACGCGCCGACCCTGGTTCACGCCGATCAGATCGAGGTTGTGCGCGGCTTTCTCCTGTCGTCATGAAGACGCGTGCAGCGGGTGCCGACAGCGTCGAGACAGCGCCCATCGTGCGCCTGTCCGACGGCGGCAGCGCTCAGGCACTGGCGGACGTTGGTGGTGAGGACGCGCTGCGGCGTGCACGCACTTTTGCCGAGCCCTTGCTGGCCGGGCAGCGGCTGGATACCGGCGAGGACGCGCTGGCGCACGCCGACGGCGTGGCCGCCATCCTGGAGAGCATCGGCGCGGCACCTTCGATGCGCGCTGCGGTGTACATGGTCTATGCGGGCGATTTCCTGCAGCGGCCCGAGGAGGTGGTCAGCAAGGCTTTCGGGCCGTCCTATGCCAGCCTGGTCAGCCACACCCGCAAGCTGGTGCAGATCCAGCGTTCGGCGCGCGACGCGCAGGTCGAGGCCGAGCGGCGTGCGCTGCAGACCGAGCGCGTTCGCAAGATGCTGCTGTCCTTCGCGAGCGACCTGCGCGTGGTGTTGCTGCGCCTGACCTCACGCCTGCAGACGCTGCGCTATTACGCCAGCAGCCGCGTCGAATGCCCGGAGGGGCTGGCGCGCGAATCGCAGGACGTGTTCGCGCCACTGGCCAACCGGCTGGGCATCTGGCAGGTGAAATGGGAGCTGGAGGACCTGGCGTTCCGCTTCCTGCAGCCGACGCAGTACCGCGAGATGGCCGCACTGATCGACAGCAAGCGTGCGCAGCGCGAGCAGGCGATCGAGCAGGCGCGTCGTCGGCTGGCCGCCGAACTGGCTGCTGCCGGGCTGCGCTGCGAGGTGCAGGGACGGCCCAAGCACCTGTACAGCGTGTGGAAGAAGATGCAGGGCAAGGGCATCGACTTCGCGCATGTCTTCGACCTGCGCGCCTTGCGCGTCATCGTCGACGACATCAGCGACTGCTATGCCGCGTTGTCGCGGGTTCACGAGCGTTATGCGCCGGTGGCAGGCGAGTTCGACGACTACATCGCCAAGCCCAAGTCCAACGGCTACCAGTCGCTGCACACAGTGGTGCGCGGGCCCGACGGTGCCGCGCTGGAGGTGCAGATCCGCACCCGCGCGATGCACGAGCATGCCGAGCACGGCGTGGCTGCGCACTGGGCCTACAAGGAAGCCGGCGCGCGCGGCTATGCCGGCGTGGTTGCCGCCGGCGAGTTCGAGGAGCGCGTGGCCGAGGCACGGCGAGCGGTGCTGCGTGAACTGCTGGCCTGGCAGCGCGAGATGTCCGAGCGCGATGCGCCTGCCAGCGCCGACGCCGTCTTCGACGACCGCATCTACGTGTTCACGCCGCAGGCCGCGGTCATCGAGCTGCCGGCGAAGGCCACGCCGTTGGATTTCGCCTATACCTTGCACACCAGTGTCGGTCACCGTTGCCGAGGGGCGCGGGTCGATGGTGCGCTGGTGCCGCTGCACACGCCGCTGAAGAACGGCCAGACGGTGGAGATCATCACCGCCAAGGAAGGCGGGCCGTCGCGGGACTGGCTGGGCGGCGACCCGCCCTACCTGCAAAGCGCGCGAGCCCGCGCCAAGGTCAGGGCATGGTTCCATGCCCAGGAGCAGGCGCTGACGATTGCGCGGGGACGCGAACTGGTGGAAAGGCTGCTGCAGCGCGAAGGGCGCACGGCATGGAAGCTGGAGCATCTGGCCGAGCAGCTGGGCTTCAAGCAGGCCGATGCGTTGTTCGAGGCAGTGGGCAAGGAAGAGTACTCGCTGCATCACATCGAGAACTTGCTGCGCCCGCCGGCCCCGGCGCCCACGGCCGACGAGATCGTCGCCCTGCGCCGGCCGCGCCGTGAACAGGCCGCGCCGAGCGCCGGGGTGCTGGTGGTGGGTGTCGAGTCGCTGCTGACCACGCTGGCACGCTGCTGCCGCCCGGCGCCACCCGACGACATCGGCGGCTTCGTGACGCGCGGCAAGGGTGTGGCCATCCACCGCAGCGACTGCAGCAACCTGAAGCACATGGTCGGCCGCGCCCCGGAGCGGCTCATTGCCGTCGAGTGGGGCGTGCCGCTGGCAGACGCGGCCTATGCGGTGGACCTGCTGGTCGAGGCCGACGACCGGCAGGGGTTGCTGCGCGACATCTCCGAACTGCTCGCCAAGGAGAAGATGAACGTTCGCGGCGTGCACACCCACTCGGTCAGTGATTCGCGCGGCCGCACCGCATGGATGACTTTCACCGTCGAAGTGGCTGACACGCGGCGTTTGCCGGCGGTGCTGGAAAAGGTCACGCACATCGGCGGCGTGCGCCGCGCGATGCGCAAGTGAGGCAGCCCGGCGCTGATACAATGCGGCGCTTCTCAGGCGCGTAGCTCAGCTGGTTAGAGCACCACCTTGACATGGTGGGGGTCGTTGGTTCGAGTCCAATCGCGCCTACCAAATTTCTTTGGTAGATCAATAAGTTAGCGGCGCCTCTCGGCGCCGCTTCATATTTGGTGGGGCAAAAGTGGGGCAACTGCCTCCAGGCATCGCTGCTTCAACGGGAAACGCGCCAGTGCAGGTGGCTTGCTTGGACCAAGCTGAGGATGCGCTCCGGAAGAGGCCAGCGAAATCCGGCCTACGCGAACGGCGTGGTACTGGACACCCGCTTCAGACTGGGTGAAGACACTCGCATCCGGAGGGTGAGCGGCGGCAGTCATCGAAACCCGCCGCTCGCTGGTCGCTGCGGTGTGCGACCGCTGTGCCTTGGAAGCAACCGTCGCTGTCGGTCAATTCGGTGACCGTGGACTCGCCTACCGAGATGCTGGTTCAGCAACGGCTCTCACGGCACGCCAACTGGGGCTGCCACGTGGACACCAACCGTCGTGCCAGGCCGTCACCTGATGCTGTCAGTGCAGTGCGAAACCTGTAGTTTGGTACTCACGGGTTGTACGGATTCGTCAACTCAACGCTGTCGACTTCAAGCTCAGTAAAGGCATCCACTCGAAGGTCCTCATCCTCCAGAGCGGTCGCTCGAGGGTAGGTGGCGCTTGTCGAAACCGGAACGGCTGTACCTCCGCAGCCCGATCAAGTGACCTGATCGCTGATGCTGACCGTCAACCGTGGCCGCGCCGGACAAGCCCGGCTAGCTTCGAGGGCCGGTACGGGCGGATGTGGGCTCATTGCTTCTTGCGTGACCCCGAAGCCGCGGACAGGACCGGCCCGGACCGGGCAACGCGCAGTCACCGCACGATGACCCTGACCGACCATCCGCGGGGTTGACACTGCTTGGCGGCACGGCATAGTTGGCGGTCGCGCATGCGGCGCGGCCGGATCGTTCCGACGCCCAGTCCGCCTGCAGACTCCCGCGGACCGACGCCGGTCGCGGCTTCAACGATTCAAGGAGACACTCATGTCGGCACTTCCATTCATCGCGCGACGCGCCGCCATCGGATTGGCCGCGCTGCTGGCCTGCGCCAGCGCCAGCTTCGCACAGGCCGACGCCGGCCTAGCCCCGACGACCGGCGTCGACCTGCCGGCCCAGGCCAAGGGCCATCCGCCAGCGTGGAGCGGTAAGGCCTTCCGCCAGGGCGTGGTGACGGTGGCCAACCCCTATGCCGCCGAGGCAGGTGCGAAGATCCTCGAGCAGGGCGGCAACGCCGTCGACGCTGCGGTGGCGATCGCCTACGCACTAAACGTCGTCGAGCCGCAGTCGGCCGGCATTGGCGGCGGCGGGTTCATGATGATCCACCTAGCAAGCAGCGGCGAGACCTTCGCCATCGACTCGCGCGAACGGGCGCCCGCGGCGGCGACGCCAGACATGTTCAAGGGCAAGGCCTTCGCCACCGCGTCCACCTCCGGCCTGTCGGTCGGTGTGCCCGGCATGGTTCGCGGCACCGCGATGGCGCTGCAGGGCTGGGGCCAGCTCGGGCTGGCGCAGGTGCTGGCTCCGGCGATCGGCCTCGCGGACAAGGGCTTCGCCGCCACGCCACGGTACGTCGAGGCCAGCTGCAACTCGCGGGCACGCAACTACCCGGAGTCCGAGGCCTACTTCTGCCCGGGCGGCACGCCGCGCGTGCCAGTCGGCGGGATCGTGAAGAACGAGCCGCTCGCGGCGACCCTGCGCACGATCGCGCTGGACGGACCGGACGCCTTCTACAGCGGCGACATCGCCAAGGGCATTCTCGAAGGCCAGAAGCGCTTCCGGACGGGCCTGCCCGAGTTGGCGGGCCGGATGAGCCAGGCCGACCTGGACGCCTACAGCGCAGACAAGCGCATGCCCGTCGTCGGCAGCTACCGTGGCTACACGATCAAGGCCATGAGCCCGCCGTCGTCCGGCGGCCTGACGGTGCTGAACATGCTGGGCATGGTCGAGCGCTTCCCGCTAGGCGATGCCAGCCGGGGCTACGGCTTCGGTAGCACCCGAACGCTCAACGTGATGGCCGAGGCGATGCGGCTGGCCTTTGCCGACCGCGCGGTCTGGATGGGCGACACCGACTTCGTCGACCTGCCCACATACGGCCTGATCAACCCAGCCTATACGTCGGAGCGCAGCAAGCTGATCGACCCGGACAAGCGGATGGCGAACGCGAAGGCGGACGACCCGCGCCCCTATGACGACCCGCCGTCCGGGGCCGGGTCGCGGGTGGCGGCCACCGACGTGTTCAGCGGGCCGGGCGGCTCGACGACGCACTTCTCGGTGGTGGACAAGTGGGGCAACATGGTGTCGTACACCAACACCATCGAGTCGTCGCACGGTGCCGGCATGTTCGCCGGCTACTACCCGGCGGGCTGTGCGGAGCTCAGCTGCTTCAGGAACTTCGGCTTCCTGCTCAACAACGAGCTGACCGACTTCAACTTTACGCCCACAGCCAACCCCGATCCGGCGGCCTTCAATCCCGGTGCGAACGACGTCGCGCCGTTCAAGCGCCCGCGCAGCAGCATGGTGCCGACAATGATCTTCGACTCGTCGGGACGGCCGCTGATCGCCTACGGCTCGCCCGGCGGTTCGACGATCATCAACTCGGTATTCAACGTCACTCTTAATCTGATCGACCACGGCATGACGCTGCAGGACGCGATCGATGCGCCACGGCTGTCGGTCACGGCAGCCAACGGCAGCGTCAACATCGACAACGGCGCACCGGCTGGGCGTTTCGACGGTTTTCCGGCGGCGTC
>Ga0316188_10001850_pt1 | contig 10074 bp, 7 predicted proteins | sample Phiworburrow1_MG_FD_204933 | JGI IMG/M metagenome (GOLD analysis project Ga0316188, IMG submission 204933) | Coastal sediment microbial communities from Maine, United States - Phippsburg worm burrow 1 | ecosystem: Environmental > Aquatic > Marine > Coastal > Sediment | place: USA: Maine... | reverse complement strand
ACAGGGCCTCGAAGCGCAGCCGCAGTTCGCCGGCGCCGTCGCGTAGGTGCAGCGCCTCGCCGACGATGCGACGCGACGTGGTGGCGCGCAAGGCTTCGACGAAACGCAACTCCTGCTCGGCGGCTGGCCCATCGCAGCGCGCGCCCGTGACTTCCAGGTCCCTAAACAGTAAGCCATCGTTGCCCTGCTCGAAGCGGCCGGACAGTGGGCCGCACCCAGTCTGCCCGCGCACGCGGTTACCCTCGGTGGCCAGCTGCAGCCTGGGCTCGCGCTGCCTCGGCGCGGTGCTCACCGGCTGGCCGTCGATCTCGACCAGCCGCCACAATGTGTTCAGCAGCGCCGCCGTCCCCGGCGATTCGGCGGCACAGGTCTCGCCCGGCCACAAGCGCTCGAAGCGCTCGACGACGATCGCCTCGCGCGGTGGCAAGCCGGGCTCCGGCTCGCGCATCACGAAGCGGCCCTGCAACGCGGCCAGCACCCAGCGCCCGCCCAAGCCTTGCGTCAGGTAGGCACGCTCCAGGTCCAGGTGCGCAGCTTCGATCAGCACCGGCCAGCGCCGCCCGCTGAGGCATTCCTGGAAGCTGGCCGCATCGGCAAGGTAGAAGACCATCCCGCGCAGACGCATTGGCCCGCCAATGCGCTCGAGCGTGGTCTGGCGCTGCAGTTCCTCGACCGGCCGGCCCTGCGGGTCGATCACGCGCAATGCGCCCGCAGCCGCCGTTCTCAGACGCAGCGGCGTCTCGCGCCAGCCGCGCAGCAGCAGCGTGCCGTCGGCCTGGCGCCCCCAACGGCCGATGTCGTAGGCCTGCGAAACACCGTCACCGCTGCGCAGGCGGAAGCTGTGATCGGCAAACAGCGTCAGCACCGTCTGCGGGCCGGTCCAGGTGGCGTCCTCGGCCCAGCCGATCATCGGCACCCACAGGCACAGCAGCAGCAGGCGAGGCAACAGGCTCATCCAGTGATTGTTACAGGCCATACTGCGCAGTCCACACACGCAAGCCGCACATGAGTACCACCATCTTCCAGGCCCGCAAGATCATCACGATGAACCCATCGCGGCCGCTGGCCACGCACGTGGCGGTACGCGACGGGCGCGTCCTCGGCGTTGGCGCCCTCGACGAACTGGGCGGTTGGGGGCCTTGCACGCTCGATCAGCGCTTCGCCGACAAGGTGCTGATGCCGGGCCTTGTCGAAGGCCACAGCCACCTGATGGAAGGCGCGTTCTGGCGCTTCGTCTATTGCGGCTTCTTCGACCGCAGCGATCCGAATGGCCGGCTCTGGCCCGGCGCGAAATCGCTGGACGAGGTGATTCGGCGCCTGAGCGACGCGCAGGCGGCGCTGTCAGACCCGGCCGCGCCTGTCGCAGGCTGGGGCTTCGACCCGATCTACTTCGACAACCGGCGCTGCGTGCGCGAGGACCTGGACCGCGTCTCGGCGACGCGGCCGGTGGGCATGATCCACGCCAGCGGGCACATCATCAACGCCAACAGCGCGGCGCTGGCGGCCATCGGCTGGCTGCGCAGCGGCATCGACCATCCGGGCGTGCCGCTGGGCAGCGACGGATTGCCCACTGGCGAACTCAAGGGCCCGGAAGCAATGGGCGCGGTAGCCAAGGTGCTGGGCATGGACCGCGCGGTGTTGGCCGGCGACGAAGGCGCGCTGCGGCTGTTCTCGCGCCTTTGCGTTCGCGCCGGCGTGACCACCGCCACCGACCTGGCCAGCCCGCTGCCGAGCGAGGCGGTGCCGATGCTTCTGGCGGTGACGGCGCAGGATCGCTTCCCGACACGCATCGTGCCGCTGCTGCGGCTGACGGGCAGCCCGGCCGAAGCTGTGGAGCGCGCCGTGGCGCTGCAGCGGCAAAGCACTGACCGGCTGCGCCTGGGACGCATCAAGATGGTGGCCGACGGCTCCATCCAGGGCTTCTCCGCCAGGCTGCGCTGGCCAGGGTATTACAACGGCGCGCCCAACGGCCTGTGGTACATGGCGCCCGAGCAGATGCAGCAGGCGATGACGTTGGCTCTGCAGCGCGGCGTGCAGATCCACACCCACACCAATGGCGACGAGGCCACCGAGGCGGTGCTCGACGGCATGGAGGCCGCCCTGCGCGCCGCGCCGACGCCCGACCACCGCTTCACGCTGCAGCATTGCCAGCTGGCCGACGCCGCACAGTTCCGGCGAATGAAGGCGCTGGGCCTGTGCGTCAACCTGTTCGCCAACCACCACTTCTACTGGGGCGACGAGCACCACCGGCTGACGGTCGGCCCAGAGCGCGCCACCCGCATGAACGCCTGCGCCACCGCGCTGGCCAGCGGGGTGCCCTTTGCCATCCACAGCGATGCGCCGATCACGCCGCTGGGGCCGCTGTTCACCGCCTGGTGCGCGGTGCATCGGCTCACCGCCAGCAATCGCGTGCTCGGCGAGCACGAGCGCATCGGCGTGGCCGATGCGCTGCGAGCGATCACGCTGGGCGCGGCCTACACGCTCAAGCTCGACGGCGAGATCGGTTCGATCGAATGCGGCAAGCGTGCCGACTTCTGCGTGCTCGACGAGGACCCGCTGGCCGTGCCAAGCATGGCGCTGAGGGACCTGCCGGTGTGGGGCGTGGTGCAGGACGGACGCGTGTTCGCTGCCGCCGAGCTGCCCACCGAGTGACTTGAGCGCGCCGATCCCCGTCACCATCGTCGGTGGCTACCTGGGCGCCGGCAAGACCACGCTCGTCAACCACCTGCTGCGCCAGCGCGGCGAGCGGCGCATTGCGGTACTGGTCAACGATTTCGGCGAGCTGGCCATCGACGCGGACCTGATCGAGTCGCGCGACGGCACCCTGCTGCAGCTGGCCGGTGGCTGCGTGTGCTGCAGCTTCGGCAGCGATCTGATGGCCGCGCTGCAGCGCATTCGCGAACTGCAGCCTGCACCAGACCACATCCTGCTCGAATGCAGCGGCGTGGCCTTGCCGGGCGCCGTCGCGCGCACCCTCACCTTGTTGAAGGGCCTGGCACTGGACGCTGTGCTCGTGCTGGCCGATTCCGAGACGCTGCGCGAGCGGGCCGCCGACCGCTACGTCGGAGAGCTGCTGAAACAACAGCTGCGCGAGGCCGATCTGATCGCGCTGAACAAGCTCGATCTGGCCGCGCCCGGTGATGCCCAGGCATTGCCGCGCTGGCTGGCCGAGGCAGCGCCGCGCGCGCGCGTGCTGCCCTGCCGACACGCACAGCTGCCGCCGGCGCTCGCGCTCGGCCTCGGCCTCGGCAAGACACATGTCGAACGCGAACGCACGGCCGCAACGCCCTTGGCACTTGCTGGCGCCGGGCATGGCGGCGCGCTGTTCACCAGCCTGAGCCTGGAGTTCGAACATGCGGTGGACACGGCACGGCTTGCCGCCGCTCTGGCAGCGCCCGGGCTGGGCCTGTTGCGTGCCAAGGGCCTGATGCGCGGCACCGACGGCCTGCCCTGCTCGCTCCAACTGGTCGGTGCGCGCTGCGTGGTGGCGCCTTCAGCGCACGCGCGGCCACGGCAGGGGCGGTTGGTGGGTATCGGGCTGCAAGGCTGCTTCGACGCCGCGGACCTGCGCGCTGCGCTGCGCGCATCCTCAGTGGCTTAGCACCGGCGCCTTCCGCGCGCGTGCCATCGCCGCCAGCAGCAGCGGTTGGTCGACCGGCTTGGTCAGGTAGTCGTCAAAGCCGGCAGCGCGGCCGCGCGCCACATCGGCCGGCATGGCATTCGCGCTCAGCGCGATGACCGGGATGTCGCGAGTGTCCGGCGCGGCACGCAACCGCCGCAGCACCTCGTAGCCGTCGATGCCCGGCAGCTGGATGTCGAGCAGAATCAGGTCGGGGTGCTGGTCGTGGGCCATCTGCAGCCCGGCCTCGGGCAGCGCCGCGCTGAGGAATCGCAGCTGCGTGTGCTGCTGCACCAGAGCCTCGATCAGCAGCACGTTCACGGCGTTGTCCTCGATGTACAGCACGCTGCCCGAGTGCGTGTCGACAGCGGTCTGCTGCGACGGGCGCGACCCGGCATCGACGCGCGCCAGTTCCAGCAGCTGGTTGATCAGCACCAGCAGGTCGTTGCCGGCGCGCAGCAGTTCGCCGACGTGGCTGCGTTGCCGCGGCGTCAATTGCAGCGTGGCATCGCTGTCGAGCAACTGGCCAAAGCCGAGGATCGCGTTCATCGGCGTGCGCAACTCGTGGCTCATGCGCGACAGGAAGTCCGACTTGGCACGGCTGGCGGCCTCGGCTTCGTCGCGCGAGCGCTCCAACTCGACGGTGCGTTCCCGCACCCGCTGCTCCAGCTCGACGTTCAATGCGCGCAGCGCTTCCTCGGCAAGCACGCGGCCGCTGACGTCGCGCAGGTTGAGCACGACGCCGCCGATGGCCGGATCGGCCAGGCAGTTGTTGGCCAGCATCGCCAGGTACCGCCAGCTGCCGTCGGCATGCTGAACGCGGCAGACCAGCTCTTCGCCGCTGTTGCTGAAGCCCAGTACACGCGCCATGTCCTCGCGCGCAGCATCGACGTCCTGCGGGTGCAGCCATTGGAAGGCGTTGCTGTGCAGCAGCGTCGCCGACTCGAAGCCCAGCAGCCGCCGCGAGGCCGGGCTGACGTAGTGCACCTTGCCCTCGGCATCGCACACCACGGTCAGCACCTGCGACTTCTCCGTGTAGGCGCGAAAGCGCCTTTCGCTGGCCTGCAGCGCGATCTCAGAGCGCCGCTGGGCCGTGATGTCCTCGACCGTGCCCTCGTAGTACTGCACCGTGCCGTCCGCGCCGCGGACCAAATGCGCGTTCTCGCGGATCCAGATGCGCTCGCGGGTCTTGTGGCGGAAGATCTCGGACACGAAATCGACGACCTCGCCATCGCGCTGCAGCAGCCGCTCGAATTCCACTCGCCTCAGCGGATCGACATACCACTCGCTGGCGATGTCGTTCACCGCCGCCAGCATCTCGGTTTCGCTGGCATAACCGTTGAGCCGCACAAGCGCCGGGTTGGCGCGCAATTGCCGGCCATCGACGCTGGAGCGATACGCGCCGATCGGCAGCAGATCGAACAGCGTCGAGCTTCCGGGCGCGTTCATTGCTTGGCGCTCCGGCATCGAGGCTCACCCACGCCGTTGGGGCGGCCGAGCCCGCGGGCCAGGGCGCGGCGGCGCAGCCTGGTGCGAGCGTTCTTCGGCCTCGCGCCGCGCCAGCGCCAGCAGGCCGTCAAGCTGCTCCGGCGCCACGCCCTTGAGCGCGCAGAAGTTGGCCGCGTTCAACGACGTGCTCTGGAAGGCGCGCAAGAGCTCGGCGCGCGCCCGGCGTTCGCATTCGGCCTGCGCCTCGCGTGTCTCGCGCAGCGCTCGGCGACGCGCCAGCTCGTCGCTGGCGGCCTGGCGGTGCTCGGCACTGATTTCGTCGGCCGGCGCGCCGTCCAGGTCGAAGCGATGGGAGGCACGTGTCAGCGCGATCAGGTAGCTGGTGCGGCCGGTGTGGCGGCGCAGGAAGGCCGACAGCGCCGCCTTGCTGAACACGCCAGGCGCGCGTTCGCGGATATCGGCCTGGATGCGCAGCTTGAGTGGCTTGGGCGCGCCACCGAACAAGGCCGGGAATCGCAGGCGCATCGCCTCGGCGATGTCCTCGCTGCGGGGCTCGGCAGGCGGTGCATCGACAGGGCTCGTCGTCTCGGGGTCGGCGTTCATCGAAGGCTTCGGCGGTAAAAGCCCGCATTTTGCCCGCGCTGCAGCGCGGCAGCGGAGCGTTCGAAGTGGCGGACTCTGCGATGAGTGGCGACGGGCATACTAAGGTTTGCGGCGCCATGTGACGCCGAAGCGGAAGATCACCATGCAGATGAATGCCCTGCGCGAGGAAGTGGCCACCGTGCTGCCCGAGATGATTGCGCTGCGCCACCACATTCACCAGCACCCGGAGCTGGCCTTCGAGGAGCATGCCACCGCCGACCTGGTGGCCGAGCGGCTCGCAGCCTGGGGCTACGAGGTGCACCGCGGCTTGGCCGGCACCGGCGTGGTGGCGCGGCTGCGCCATGGCAGCGGCGGCAAGAGCATCGGCATCCGCGCCGACATGGACGCACTGCCCATCACCGAGGCCACCGGCCTGCCCTACGCCAGCCGGCATGCCGGCAAGATGCACGCTTGCGGCCACGATGGCCACACCGCCACGCTGCTGGCGGCGGCGCGCCACATCGCGACGACCCGGCGCTTCAATGGCACGCTGAACCTGATCTTCCAGCCGGCCGAGGAAGGTGCCGGCGGTGCCAAGCGCATGATCGACGAGGGCCTGTTCGAGCGCTTTCCCTGCGATGCGGTGTTCGCACTGCACAACTCGCCCGGTCTGCCGGTGGGAACGCTGGCTTTTCGCAGCGGTGCGGCGCTGGCATCGGCCGACAGCGTGGTCATCGAGATCCACGGCAAGGGCGGGCACGCGGCGATGCCCCACTACGCCTGCGACCCGATCGTCGCCGGATCGAGCATCGTCATGGCGCTGCAGTCGATTGTCGCGCGCAACGTCGATCCGCTGGCCTCGGCTGTGGTCACGGTCGGCGTGTTCCATGCCGGCGTGGCCAACAACGTGATACCGCCATCGGCGCGGCTGGAGCTGAGCGTGCGCGCGCTGAACCGCGAGGTGCGTACGCTACTGCGACAGCGCATCCACGAAATCGTCGAAGCCCAGGCGCGCAGCCTGGGCGTGGCCGCCGTGGTGAACTATCGCGACGGCTACCCGGTGCTGGTGAACACGCCGGACGAGACCGCATTTGCGGCTCGCGTCGGGACCGAGCTTCTTGGCGCCGACAAGGTGCAGATCGACCCGTCGGCGGTGATGGGCAGCGAGGACTTCGCCTTCATGCTCGAGCACCGCCCGGGGTGCTACCTGTTCCTGGGCAACGGCGACGGCGACGGCTCATGCATGGTGCACAACCCGGGCTACGACTTCAACGACGCGGCGATGGAGACCGGCGCTGCGTTCTGGTCGCTGCTGGCCGAACGTTTCCTGGCCTGAGGGAGGGCCCTTCACATGGACAAGATGCAACATCTCAGCGCGATCGACAGCGCCTTCCTGCACCTCGAGACCGCAGAGATGCCGATGCACGTCGGCTCGCTGCATCGCTACCAGCTGCCCGAGGGCTACAAGGGCAACTGGTACGAGGACATCAAGGCGCACATGGCGCAGCGGCTGCACCTGGCGCCGGTGTTCACGCGCAAGCTGGCGCTGATGCCCTTCGACCTGGCCAACCCGGTGTGGATCGAGGACGACGACATCGATCTGGACTACCACGTGCGGCACGTCATCCTGCCCCAGCCCGGCACGATGCAGCAGCTCGAGGCGCTGGCCGCGCGGCTGCACTCCAGCCTGCTCGACCGCAGCCGTCCGCTGTGGGAGTTCTACGTGATCGAAGGCCTGGCCGACGGCACGATGGGCTTCTATGGCAAGGTGCACCACTCGGCGATCGACGGCCAGGCCGGCGTCGCATTGGGCAAGGCCATGCTCGACCTGTCGCCCGTGCCGCGGACCGTCAAGCCCTCGCACCGTCGCCGCCACCACCAGTACCAACTGGGGGTGGCCGAACTGCTGGGCGCGTCGCTGTCGAACACGGTGCGCCAGGTGCGCAGCTTCGGCGGGCTGCTGTGGCCGCTGGCCAAGGCCGCGGTGGGCAGCGTGCGCGAGTCGTGGGCCGAGCGGCGCGCGCGCACCCCGCAGGAGGTCGCCGCGATCAAGGCCGCCGGGCGCACGCTGTTCAAGCTCGCACCCCCGACGCCCTTCAACGTGTCGATCACCAATCAGCGCGCCTTCGCCAGCCTGAGCCTGCCGCTGGACGAAGCCAAGCGCATCGGCAAGCAGCACGGTGCATCGGTCAACGACGTGGTGCTGTGGCTGTGCTCGACCGCGCTGCGCCACTACCTGCGCGAGGCCGGCGAATTGCCGCCGAAGACGCTGGTCGCCGGCGTGCCGATCTCGCTGCGCGTCGAGGGCGACACCAGCATGAACAACCAGGTGACGATGAGCCTGGTGGACCTGGCCTCTCAGGAGGGCGACCCGGTCAAGCGGCTGCAGGCGATCGTCGACGCCACCTCGTCGCTGAAGCACCAGCTCGGCACCTTCAGCGCACTGATTCCCACCGACCTGCCGTCGTTGGGCGCCCCGTGGCTGCTGTCCGGGCTGGTGGCGCTGTACGGGCGCTCGCGGCTGGCCGACCGCATCCGCATCGCCAACGTCGCCATCTCCAACGTGCCCGGCTCGCCGGTGCCGCTGTACCTGGCAGGCGCGAAGATGCTCGACTACCTGCCGGTGTCGATCGTCATCCACGGGGTGGCGCTGAACATCACCGTGCAAAGCTACATGGGCCAGCTGTGTTTCGGCCTGCTGGCCTGCCGGCGCGCAGTGCCCGACGTGCACGAGATCACCGCCCAGATGCAGCGCGCCTTCGAACTGCTGCGCCAGTTGCCGGTGCCGGGCGCATCGGCCGAGACCCCGGTCCTGGCCGCGCCGGCACCCGCGAAGCCGGCAGTGAAGAAGGCGGTCCGGCGCGCCGCTGCGCCGAAGCCAGTCCGCGCGAAACCACCTGCGAAAAAGGCACGTCCGAAGCTGCGCGTGGTGGCCTCGGCGCCGGCCAAGGCCGCGCGCACCCGCAGCGCCAGCTGATCCGCCTCAGCCGCCGGCCTTGGCGGCTGCGGCCTTCGCCATGGCCTGCAAGGCCTCGGGCGTGAGGCCCAGCGCATCCTGCACCGGCTTGGCGGCGGTCGGGTCCCACGACGCCCGCGTGCCGATGGTCATGCCGCCGTCCACCAGGATGTGCGTGCCGGTGACGAAACCGGCACCGTCGCTTGCCAGGTACAACACCGCCTCGGCGATGTCCTCGGGCTGACCGGTGCGGCCGGCAGGCTGCAGCCCAGCGCCCTTCTCGGTCAGCGTGGCGGCCATCCTCGACGCAGCCTCGCGGTCCAGCCCGAAGCCGCTGCCGAAGATCGAGGTGGCGATGAACCCTGGCACCACCGCGTTGACACGGATGCGATGCTTGGCGAGATCGGCCGCCGCCACCTTGCTGAAGTGCAGCACCGCCGCCTTGGCGGTGGAATAGGCCACCGGCGCGTAACCCGCGGCCAGCGCCGAGATCGACGAGGTGTTGACGATGGCGCCGCCACCGCGTGCCTTCAGGTGCGGCACGGCGTACATCGTGCCCGCCGCCACCGAGCGCAGCAGCAGCGCCATGGTCGCATCCCAGCCTTCGATCGTCAGGTCCTCGATGCCGCCGCGGTGGCCGCCGGCGCCGGCATTGTTGAAGACGACATCCAGCCCGCCGAAGGTGGCCACGGCCGCGTCGATGGCGCCACGGATCTGCTCGGGCTGTGTCACGTCGCAGCGGCAGTACACCCAGGCCGGGCCGAACTGCGCGGCCAGCGCCGCACCAGGTTCGTCCTGGATATCGGCGGCCAGCACCGACGCACCCTCCTCGATGAAACGCCGCGCGGTGCCCAGGCCGATGCCGGAGCATGCGCCAGTGATGAACACGACCTTGCCTTTGAATCTGTTGCCCACGGCGGACCTCGAAGCTGCGATGGCCACACTGTGGCACAGTGCCGGTCCACTTCAGGCTGTCCATGGCGCTCAAATCCACGATCTACAAGGCCTCGCTGCAGATTGCCGACATGGACCGGCAGCTCTACGCCGACCATTCGCTGACGTTGGCGTTGCACCCCTCCGAGACCGAGGAGCGCCTGCTGGTTCGCTTGCTGGCCTTCGCGCTGCAGGTGCCGCACGACGACCACCAGGGTGCGCTGGTGTTCGCGCGCGGCCTGTCCGACGGCGACGAGCCCGATCTCTGGCAGCATGACCTGACCGGCCGGCTACGCCACTGGGTCGAAGTCGGCCAGCCCGACGAGCGCCACCTGGCGCGCGCTTGTTCGCGGGCCGATCGCGTGACGCTGTATGTCTTCGGCAGCGCTGCAGCGATCTGGTGGGCCGGCATCCAGGCCAAGCTGGCGAGGCTGGGCAAGCTGAGCGTGTGGCAAATCCCCTCGCCGCAGGCACAGGCGCTGGCGCGGCTGGCCGCGCGCCAGATACAGTGGCAGCTGACGGTGCAGGACGGGCA
>Ga0316188_10001849_pt1 | contig 10075 bp, 6 predicted proteins | sample Phiworburrow1_MG_FD_204933 | JGI IMG/M metagenome (GOLD analysis project Ga0316188, IMG submission 204933) | Coastal sediment microbial communities from Maine, United States - Phippsburg worm burrow 1 | ecosystem: Environmental > Aquatic > Marine > Coastal > Sediment | place: USA: Maine... | reverse complement strand
GGGTGGGCCAGGGTCTTGTTCTCCGAGGCCAGGGCCGCGGCGGTCACGTGGGCCATCATGAAGCCCGACTCCACACCCGGTTGCTCGGTGAGGAACATGGTCAGCCCCGGGTTCACCCGGCGCACCAGCAGGTCGGTGCGGCGTTCTGAAATGCTGCCCAGTTCGGCGGCGGCGATGGCCATGAAGTCGGCAACAAACGCCAACGGTTCAGCATGGAAGTTACCACCGGAGATCACATCGTCACCAAAGATCAGCGGATTGTCCGAGACCGAGTTGCACTCCAGTTCCAGGGTGCGGGCGGCGTGTTCCAGGGTGTCCATGACGGCGCCGTACACCTGGGGCATGCAGCGCACCGCGTACGGATCCTGCACCCGGTCGCAGCCGGTGTGAGAGTTGTGAATCTCGCTGTTGGTCAGCATGCGGCGGAACAGGCGGGCGACCCGGATTTGCCCCGGCAGACGGCGGGCCTCGTGTACCCGGGCATCAAACGGCGAGTAACTCCCCGCCAGGCCTTCCACCGTCAGGGCGCCGGAGACGATGGCGGTACGCAGCAGCACGTCCAGCCGGAACGCGCCTTCCATGGCCAGGGCGGCGCTGACCTGGGTGCCGTTAAGCAGGGCCAGTCCTTCCTTGGCCCCCAGTTCCACCGCCGAGGTGTTGGCCGCGGCCAGTAAGCTCTCACCGGTGAGTTCGCGGCCGCCGTGCATGGCCTCGCCTTCACCGATCAGGGCCAGTGCAAGGTGTGCCAGGGGCGCCAGGTCACCGGAGGCGCCCACCGATCCCCTGCCCGGAATGATCGGCAGCACATCGTGATTGAGCAGCGCCAGCAGGGTATCCACCACCGCCGGACGAATGCCGGAAAACCCTACCGACAGGCTGTTGGCCTTGAGCAGCATGATGCGCCTCACCAGGTGCGCGGGCAGCGGGGCGCCCACGCCACAGGCATGGGAACGCACCAGGTTGTATTGCAGTTCACGCACCTGGGCCACCGAGATGCGCTGGTTGGCGAAGGCGCCGAATCCGGTGTTGATCCCGTAACGGGGTTCGCCTGCGGCCACGGCCTTGCTTACCGCATCCACCGAGTACTGCATATTGGTGCGGGCAGCGTCACCCAGGGTGGCGGCCTCCGGAGCGGCGGTGAAATCGCGCACCGTTTGCAGGGTTAAATCGTGACCTGTGAGTGTCAGCTCAGGCATGCCGTTGTCCTCGAATGTATACGGCCTCGGGCGCAAGGCCGCCTAGTTGGTAGGTCAGTACCCGCGGATCGGCGAGATCCCACAGGCAGAAATTAGCCAGCTTGCCAGCCTCCAGTGTTCCCAGTTCCGCCGACTTGCCCAGGGCGCGGGCGGCGTGGCGGGTCACGCCCAGCAGGCACTCGTCGGGGGTCAGGCCGAAGAATACCGGAGCCATGTGGATACAGGTAAGTAAACTTGCCACCGGGGATGATCCCGGGTTCAGGTCGGTGGCCAGGGCCATGGGCACCTGGTGTTCACGGAACGCCGCCACCGGCGGTTTCCTGGTCTCTTTCAGGAAGTAAAACGCACCGGGCAACAGCACCGCCGCGGTGCCTGCACGGCCCATGGCGGCAGCGCCCGCATCCCCGGTGTGTTCCAGGTGATCGGCCGACCAGGCCCCCATGTTGGCGGCTATCTCGGAGGCCCCCAGGTCGGAGAACTGTTCGGCGTGCACCCGGCAACCCAACCCCAGGGAGGCGGCCTTCTCGAACAGGATGCGCATGTGCTCAACGCTAAAGGCGATGTTCTCCACGTAGATATCCACCGCCTCGGCAAGCCCCTGCTGGGCTACCGCCGGCAACATCTCGTTCACCACCTGTGCCAGGTAGCGATCCGCATCGTCCCCGGCGGGGATGGCATGGGCACCCAGGAAAGTGGGGTGGATATCGATGCCGCTGATCTCGCCCAGCCGCCCGATGGCGCGCAACATCTTCAGCTCGGACTCGGTGTCCAGTCCGTATCCGCTCTTGATCTCGATGTTGGTCACTCCCTCGCGTAACAGCGCGTTTACGCGCGGCAGGGCAGAGGTGGCCAGCTGGTCCTCGGAGGCCTCGCGCACCGCTTTTACGGTGGAAAGAATGCCGCCGCCGGCCCGGGCGATGTCCTGGTAACTGGCGCCTGCCAGGCGCATCAGGTGCTCGGCCAGCCGATCTCCGGCCCACAGGGTGTGGGTGTGACAGTCAATAAAACCGGGCAGCAGGGCGCGTCCCCTGGCGTCCAGCGTCATGTGGGCCGGGCCTGATACGCCCACGCCGACAATCCGCCCGTCGGTCACCGCCAGGGTCTGTTCGGCGGCTGGCAATGCCTGCTCGCCAGTCATTGGGTACAATCTGGCGTTGGTAATTAACAAATCAAACAAGGCTGCCCCCGTTAGTCGCGTGAATTCGTGCCGGCGTGCCGGGCCAGGGAAACACGTGCACCATGTCACAGACACTGAGCTTTGATTTCATCCTTACCCCGAACGGTGTTCGCGAGAACGCCCGCCTGCTGGTGGATGATAGCGGATTCATCACCGCAATAGAGGACGCGGGTGACGAACACCGCTCCGGCTACTTCGCCCTGCCGGGTATGCCCAATGCCCACAGCCATTGTTTTCAGCGGGCCATGGCCGGGTTTGGCGAGCGAAACCTGGTTGCCGACAGCTTCTGGGACTGGCGTGAACACATGTACCGGCTGGCCAACCGGGTCACCCCCGAGGCCATGTATATCATCGCCCGCCAGGCCTATTCCGAGATGCTGGCCGCCGGATTCACCTCGGTAGGCGAGTTCCACTACCTGCACCATCTTCCCAATGGCACGCCCTCCAGGGACATGGGTGAGGCGATAAAGCGGGCGGCTGCCGACGTGGGCATTCGCCTGGTGATGCTGCCTGTGCTGTACATGCGCGGCGGATTTGATGCGCCCCTGCAGGACAGCCAAAAGCGCTTCGGCCATGCCGACCTGGATTCCTACCTGCGCCTTGTGGAGGACCTGGGCGATATTCCCCGTGGCCTTGCTCCGCACTCGCTGCGGGCGGTGCCGGTGGAATTGCTGCCCGAGCTGGTGCAGGCCGGCCGGGACCTGCTGGGTGACGGTTTCCCCATACATATCCATATCTCCGAACAACAACGGGAAGTGGAGGAATGCATTACCCACGGTGGTGCGAGTCCCATCGATTCCCTGGCAGAGACCGTGGCGCTGGATCCGCACTGGAACCTGGTGCATGCCACCCACGTCACCCAGAGCGAGCTGGGCCGCATCACAAGCGCCGGTGCCCGGGTGGTGATTTGCCCGCTGACCGAGGCCTATTTGGGTGACGGCATTTTCCCCGCCAGCGATTTCGTCTTCCGGGGAGGAGAGTTGGCCATCGGTTCGGACTCGAATGTGCGTATCGATGCAGTGGAAGAGCTTCGGATGCTGGAATATTCACAACGTCTGCAGCAACAATTGCGCGGATGCCTCGCCACCAAAGACGGACTGGGTGGCCACCTGTGGTCAAGCAGCGCCGAGGCTGGCGCACGTTCGCTTGCCATGAACGCAGGCAGGCTGGAAGCGGGGGCCATGGCAGATATCGTAGTGCTCAACGCCAAGGCGCCACCGCTTCAGGGGCCCCGTGGACAGCGCGCCCTGGATGCACTGATCACCGCCGGCAGTCGCGAGAATATCGTCGATGTGTACGTGGGCGGGCGCCAGCGAATTAAAGGTGGCAAGCGGGAAGGGCAGGAACTGTTGGGCAGACAGTTCGCCAAGGTGGTGGGTGGATTGCTCAATGATTGACGGACAACTCCCCGTATTCGCCCATCGCCCCCCCGAGACCGAAGAGATCCCGCTGGTGGTGAGCGTGCCCCACACCGGGGTATACATGCCCGAGGAGATGGCGGCGAAGCTTGCCAACGATTACATGCGTACCCAGCCCATGACCGACTGGCACCTGCATCAGTTGTATAACTTTGTGCCCGGACTTGGCGCTGATCTTCTGTGTGCCACCTACGCACGCTTCGTGGTGGATTTGAATCGTCCGCCCACACCACGGGCCCTGTACCCGGGACGTTTCGAGACCGGTCTCGTGGCGCTGGAGACCTTCACGGGTGAGCCGATCTGGAGCACACCACCAGACGAAAATGAGATCGCCGAAAGACGCGAACGCTATCACCAGCCCTATCACGACAAGTTAAACGCACTGCTGCAGGACAAGTTAAAAAAATTCGGACAAGTGTGGCTGATCGATGCCCACTCCATCGCCTCCCATCCCACCCGCATGCATGACAAGCTGGACAAGCACATCTACCTGGGTAATCGCGATGGCTTGAGTTGCGAGGACGGCTGGTACGAATACATGGTGGGCCAGTTCGAATCCCGCGGCATGAGCGTGTCACGCAATTATCCCTACAAGGGCGGCTACATCACCGACCACTACGGTTCCAACGCGGCGGTCCAGGCCGTGCAGATCGAGATGAACCAGGAGTTGTACATGGACCAGGATGATCCGGCTTCAGGACCCGCTCATCCGAATTTCGCTGCCACGCGAGACAAGTTGAAAGACCTGTTCGATGAGATGGTGGGGAAGATAAAACAGATCGTGCCTGGGAAGAACCCGGGGTTGGAACCAGGTCCCGGAACCGGACGCTGACCCCAATGACCGGAGGGACCATCAATGAATGTATCAACCTCGTTTGTATTGGTCGCGTTGGTAGTGCTGGCAATCGTCGCCGGGTTGGTTTTCCTGGCTGGCGGCAAGCGCTCCAGGGGGAGGCTGACACCGCTGGGCAGCGTTGCATTCGCCTGTGTCCTGGGGGGAATCTTGTTTGGAGAAAACCAGATGCTCGGCTACGGCCTGCTGGGTGTCGGCGTGGTCCTGGCCCTGGCTGACATGGCCAAACCTTAATCTGGGTCGAGCCGCAATTTAAACCTCGGCCTGGAAGCGGTGGAAGAATTAGCACATAACTTTGGTCAGGCTCTGTTCGTCTTGGGATATGGAACGGCTGTTGCTGACGCATCAAGACACGCTCAAGTATTGGAATCGCTAAAAATTGCTGCGGAATATGCGCATGGAATTTTCCAGTTTCATGGGTTAGAGATGGTTTCGATTAAAGAAGAATAATTCTCGCAAGAGAACGTGTAATCATCGGCAAGGACGTCTGAGTATTTTCTACGAAGTGGTTCCTCCATCCGAATAAGAACATCGTCAGCTTATCTTGACACCATGGAAACCATTCGGCCTGCTGCGAAGGGCTGGTCCTTGTTTGTTTTCTTTTTCAGGAAGAACAAGGGAGATGGGTCATGGCTATGTACACCAGGATGGCGTTGCTGTTTCTTGTGCTTTTGTCCGGCTGCAATTGGCTGGATAGCGAAACCCCGGCTACAAACCTTGCCAGCTTGAGCATCTCGGTAGGGCAGTTCGAGCCTGCGTTTTCATCCTCAACCCTGGAGTACGCAGCCACCGTTCCGGCCGATACCGCTTCCATCACGCTAACCCTAAGTGCCTCCCATATCAGTGACACGGTGACGGTAAACGGCGCATCCGTGAACTCCATGTCGGGCAGCATCAATGTTCCACTTGACCCTGGAGCCAATACCATCACGATCGTGGTTAGCTCCGCCGATCAGTCCCGGACCCGGACCTACACAGTGGTCGTGACCCGCACGGTACTTGTCTATTCAGTTGGTGGCTCGGTAAGTGGCCTGGCTGGCACGTTGACCCTGCAAAACAACGGAGTTGATAACCTGGGTATCGCCGCGGATGGCGCGTTCGTTTTCAAGACCTCAGTGATTGATGGAGGGGACTACCAGGTAACCGTGAGCACCCAGCCTGACGGCCAATTGTGCAGCGTCACAAACGGTGCCGGCACGATAGACAGCGCCGATGTAACCGATGTTGCGGTGGACTGTGTAGACCTTTTTTCAGGTCTGTTCGTCGATGACCTCGTCGTGGGCCTGGACTACACGTGCTCATCCGGTTCGGTAAGTGAAACCGCTAGCGATGGGCAATTCACTTGCCCACAGAGCGATGATATTTCGTTCTGGCTAGGCTCGAATGAGCTCGGACCAATTCCTGTTGCATACGCCGTCATTAGTCCGATCTTATTGTTCCCTGACGATGGGCTGGCGGCGATTAATCTTGCCCGTCTTTTGCAGTCGCTTGATTCCGACCAGTTACCCGACAATGGTGTAATCGTCATTGATGAGTCCTTGGTTGCGGCTCTACCGATAGATCTGGACTTTTCACTGCAAGCGGCAGAATTTGAGGCGGCTGTGGGCATAACCCTGGTGTCATTGGAAACGGCAGTACAAAGACTCAGGGATGCGGTTACGCAGTACGTTCCCGGGAACGCTGCTCCGATCGCCGATGCCGGGGCAGACCGTAATGTGACAGTAGGAGCAACGGTAACGCTGAGTGGTGCCGGTAGTTCTGACGCCAACGGAGATGGACTGACTTTTACCTGGAATTTCGTATCAACGCCCGCAGGAAGCAGTGCCGGCCTGGCATCACGGTTCACGATTTCGCCGTCGTTTGTTGCAGATGTTGCCGGCTCATACGTCGTCGGCGTGCTGGTGTCTGATGGCACAGTCATCAACTACGACATAGTCGTTATCACGGCGAATGACGGTTCTGCTCTGCCTGCTGCACCCCAGGGTTTGCAGGCCGTTGCCGGCGATGCGCTGGTGTCGCTGTCCTGGAGTCCGGTCGATGGGGCGACAGGTTACATGATTTACTGGAATACCACGGGCAATGTCACGACTTCCAGCAACTGGACGGGGCCGATCACGAGCACCCAGGCGAATCTCGGTAGCCTGACCAATGGCACGACCTATTATTACCGGGTCGCCGCCAGGAATGCATCCGGCGACGGGCCGCTATCCATCGAGGCGTCAGCCACACCGCAGGCTGTTCAACCAACAACGTTCACGGTCGGTGGCACTGTTAGCGGCCTTACTGGCACGGTTACCTTGCAGAACAATGGTGCGGATTCACTGGCTGTCTCAGCGAACAGTTCCTTCACTTTTGCCACAGCCGTTATTAATGGCAGCACGTATGCGGTTACTGTCTCTGCCCAGCCCGCAGGCCAGACCTGCGGCGTTACCAACGGTAGCGGGACAATTTCAGGGGCTGATGTTAGCAATGTCAGCGTGAGCTGTGTTGATGATGTGCCCGCCAGCGGTGCGTCGTTGACGAGTCTGAGTCTCTCATCCGGAGTCTTTCATCAGATATTCCAGTCGACTCTATATAGCTACACTGCAACTGTCGACTACTTGATCAGCAGCACGATGGTTACAGCGGTTGCCGATCAAGGGGCTACTTTAACTGTTAATGGCATCGACACAGCGTCCGGCGTTGCCAGCGATCCGATCGAATTGGTCGAGGGCGCCAATACCATTTCAGTTACCGTGACCAGCCAGGACGGCTCAACCAACCAAACTTATACCATCGTTGTTACCCGGCAAACGGCGTTCGCATTTGCCCAGCAAGCCTACGTGAAAGCTTCCAACACCGGGGCTGGTGATGACTTTGGATATTCGGTAGCCCTGTCGGGGGATACCCTGGCAGTGGGGGCGCTAGGCGAGCGTAGTGCGGCCACGGGCATCAACGGTGATCAGACAGATAACAGCTTACGCAATGCCGGTGCGGTGTATGTGTTTACCCGGGATGGTGCCGGGGTATGGAGCCAGCAGGCATATGTGAAGGCCTCCAACACAGAGGCGGATGATAACTTTGGCTATTCGGTGGCCGTGTCGGGGGACACCCTGGCGGTGGGGGCAAATTATGAGGGCAGCGCTGCCACTGGCATTAATGGCAACCAGGCCAATAACAGCGCAGCCCAATCAGGTGCCGTGTATGTGTTTACCCGGGATGGAGCTGGGATATGGAGCCAGCAGGCCTATGTGAAGGCCTCGAACACAAATGCGGCGGATGTTTTTGGTTCATCGGTGGCCCTGTCAGGGGACACCCTGGCGGTGGGCGCATTTGCCGAGGACAGCGCCGCCACGGGCATCAATGGCAACCAGACGGATAACAGCGTGCGGATGGCCGGTGCGGTGTATGTGTTTACCCGGGATGGTGCCGGGGTGTGGAGCCAGCAGGCCTATGTGAAAGCCTCCAACAGCGGCGGTAATTGGTTTGGCTACTCTGTGGCCCTGTCCGGGGACACTCTGGCGGTGGGCGCGTCTTACGAGAGTACTAGCGCCGGCTTTTCTGGTGCCGTGTATGTATTTACTCGCGATGGCGCAGGCGCGTGGAGCCAGCAGGCCCGTGTGAAGGCCTCTAATCCTGGAATTTCAGATCTGTTTGGATCTTCGGTGGCCCTGTCGGGGGATACCCTGGCGGTGGGGGCGATTGGCGAAGACAGTCCTGCCACCGGGATTGACGGTGATCAGGGCGATGCAGTGTTTGGAGATTATTTCGGAGCAGTGTATGTGTACTTGCGTAACGCGGGAGGCACATGGTCTCAGCAGGCCTATGTGAAAGCCTCGAACGCGGAGGCAGAGGATCGGTTCGGCTACTCGGTGGCCCTCTCCGGGGACACTTTGGTAGTGGGTGCTCCCTACGAAAAAAGTGCGTCCACAGGCATTGATGGCCCCCAGGCCGATAACAGTGCCAGTGGCTCCGGTGCCGTGTACCTGTTCACCCGCGACGGGTCTGGAACATGGAGCCAGCAGGCCTATGTGAAGGCCTCCAACTCAGAGGCGAATGATCAATTTGGGTCCTCGGTGGCCCTGTCGGGAGATACGTTGGCGGTAGGGTCATATGAAGACAGTGCTGCTATTGGTATTGACGGTGACCAGGCGGATAATAGCGAGACTGGTTCGGGTGCGGCGTACGTGTTCAAGTAGTAGTTGAAAAAAATGGATAGAGCCGTGACCTATCACGTGTCGCGGTTTAACCTTCTGGTTCTGTGTTCCACTTCAGAGAGCCCCGCAAGTCGGGGCTTTCTTTTGGCTATCGAGTGTCGCCATAGGTAAGCCCCCTCTTTTAGTTCCGTTTGCTGGGACAAGGTGGCTATGACCCTATCGCCAGGAAGAGAATTTGCGATCACTTCGGCGCGTGTATAGTGCAGACATCCGATCCCGCTTCAGGTAATTCGACGACACGCAGCCAGCTATCGGTCATGCTGCACATTGTTTATGTGTGAATATTTCGTTACAACGTCACTGTGCATGTGCGACAAATGCCCTAACACGCAAGGAAGGTATTCAGGTGGCCATTAAAGCACAAAAATTTAATTGGGGTCGAACCGCGATTAGCGATTAAGCTGACACAGAAACCTCGGTCTGACCCCGGTTTCTCGGCTACTTCGATAAATACCAGTTATGCCTCGCAATGGAGAGACCGTGTCCGATCTGTCAGTGAATCAAACCTGTGCGTGCCCTTGTAGTCAGTCAACTTTTACAGTGAGCGGGGTGCCCATATCGCGATTTTTCTGTCATTGCGAAATCTGTCAATCGCTCTACAAGCAACCATTTTCTGATGTCACATTTTTCTGGGCCGGGGCTATCTCGCTGCCAGCGGGTGATTCGATCCAGTTCCAACGGTATCGCCTGCCGCCCGCGCTGAGACGGGGAGTCTGCGCAGTTTGCAGCGCGCCGGTGGTTGGCTTCCTGAGGTTGGCGCCCTTCGTGCAATTGGCCTTCGTTCCGTCAAATAACTTCTCTGTTCCGGCGGCCCTGCCATCGCCCAGCGCGCATATCTTCTACCATCGTCGCGTCTGCGACGCGCAGGACTCTTTGCCGAAGGTCAGCGGTTACTGGCCAAGCGAATTGGCAGTCACTAAGATGGTTATGGGAAGCATGTTTCATGCTGAGCCCGGCGTATAAGCGCTAATTCCGGCGGCCTGTTTTCGACAGCCGTTTACTCCGAAAGTCAGGTGGTTAATCGAGTTCTTATGAATAAAATAAACCCGAAGAAGTTGCTCAATAGTAAATGGACTTCGGTGAACCCGACGAACAAGGAAAAACACTTTATCGTCTCTGACATAGAGTTTGACGAAGACGGTCTGGTGGTGTCCTGCTGTCTGGAGGCGGTCATATCAAAGCGGTCTTTCCCGGTGGACTGGCATGATCTAAAAGATGATCGTAATTGGATTCAT
>Ga0316188_10001848_pt1 | contig 10077 bp, 7 predicted proteins | sample Phiworburrow1_MG_FD_204933 | JGI IMG/M metagenome (GOLD analysis project Ga0316188, IMG submission 204933) | Coastal sediment microbial communities from Maine, United States - Phippsburg worm burrow 1 | ecosystem: Environmental > Aquatic > Marine > Coastal > Sediment | place: USA: Maine... | reverse complement strand
ACCTGTTTTGAAGATGGGGTCATGACTTCTTCTATTGATTCATTGGGTCTTAATTTCATGACCAACTATGGTATTGATAGTTTAAGCGGGAATTTGTGGTTCGTCGATATTTCAGGAAACTGCGGTCCGGATACCGGATGGTATAGTTTTGAAATTATTGACGACATAATGACTTTTACAGTTATTGATGATCCTTGTGCTGCAAGGGAAGCTAATCTAGGCTGTTTAGAATTCATTTCGCCTAGCGTGGGTATTTCTGAGATCGAAAGCATATCAGAGGTCCTTTTATATCCAAATCCGACTTCCGGGCATGTAAACCTTGCTTTTGAGAATAGTATGGAAGTAGCAATTAAAGTCTACACTTTGGATGGAAAGATCATTTACCATCAAGAAAACATCAATGGACCTACTTATGAATTTGATTTAGAGGGTGTAGCCGGGATCTATATTCTGGAAATAAGTAATCAAAAAGATAGGAGACGTTATAAAATTATAAAGAATTAAATTAAACTTACCCTGCCTAATGGGCGCTGCAGAAATGCAGCGCCCTTTTTTTATCTTCAAAATTTGAAGAAATTAAATCGAAAGTCAGGTGCTTCTGCTTAGAGTCCTAAAAATTAAAGCAATCGAATTTGTTTATATTAGGAGAGGTTTTAACAGACTTTTCTTTAGTTTAATGATGAATTGAATCGTGTTATTGCTAAATTAAATTATTCAAGGAATAAATGGCAGAATTCTCAATTAAGAACTCATCGAACCAAAAATTAGCTACGATCGTTTTTGCTGACATCGTAGGCTATACTGCCATGATGGAAAAGGATGAAAAGGAAGGACTCAATATACTTACTCGTTTTAAAGGAATTATTGAGAGTCAGATCAGATCTTATAATGGTAAGGTCGTGCAATATTTTGGAGATGCTTGTATGCTTGCATTTGATAGCACTTCTGATGGAGTAGAATGCGCCATGACACTACAAAAGGAATTTCAATTTACGGGAATTCCAATTCGAATGGGCATCCATTTAGGAGAGCTTACATTTAAAAACAACAATGCATTTGTGGATGGAGTAAATGTTGCTTCACGAATAGAATCTATAAGTGTTCCCGGGGCTGTATTGTTTTCAAAAGCGATATTTGAACAGATTAAGAATAAAAAAGAATTTCAAACTTTTTTTCTTGGATCCTATGAGTTTAAAAATAGTAAAGAAGTGCTTGAAGTCTATGCATTGAAAAATGAGGGATTGATAATACCGAAGCCTGACAATATTAAAGGAAAATTAAAGACTAAAAAGAAAAAAAAAGGGCTTGTAACGATTTTGATATTATGTTTGATTCTGATAGTTACTATTATTAGTTTTTATAATAAAAAAGAAATTAAAAAACCTTTAAAGGCTAATTTCGCTTCTATTGCAGTACTCCCTTTTGATGATATGAGCGCGAGTAAAGACCAGGAATATTTAGGTGATGGAATAGCAGAAGAGATACTAAACACACTGGCTCAGCTAAATGACCTCCAGGTTTCAGGCAGAAAGTCCTCATTTTCATTTAAAAATAAAGAGGTAACAATCAAAGAGATCGGAAATAAATTAAATGTTGCATATGTTCTCGAAGGGAGCGTCAGAAAGCAGGGGGGAAAGATTCGAATTACGGCTCAATTAATAAAAGTAGATGATGGTTTTCATGTCTGGTCAAAAACCTATGATCGTGATTTGAATGATATCTTTTTTATTCAGGATGAATTGGCACAAAATATTGGAGAATTACTTCTTGAGGAATTGGCTCCGGAACAGATCGCCAAATTGCAGATAAAACCAACAATGAGTAGTGAAGCCTATGATCTCTATTTAAAAGCGAAATACCTTCATTATAACAAATACTATACGATTGGTAATATTGAAGATTTCAACGAATCTGAAGCGCTATTTTTAAGAGCAATCAGCTTAGATTCTAATTTTGCATTGGCACATGCAGGTTTAGCAGATCTGTATGATTCGCATGGATATACATTAAGTTCACCAACAGAAATAGAAAAATACGAAGCCTTAAAAGTCAAGGAAAGTGGAATCGCAGTAAAACTGAATCCTAACTCGGCCTATGTTCAGGGTGTTCAGGGTTGGGCTTTTAGAAATAAGCGGCTTAGGCTTCCGGAATTTGACAGCGCATTTGCTTGCTTCCGGAAAGCCTATAGTTTAAATCCGAATACTACAGCAACTGTGGGTGCACTAGGGGCATTTTATGCTGATATCGGCTTATATTCGGATGCAATGAAATTTTTTAATAAAGGAATAGCATTGAATCCAATGAATCCTCATGCTTATTTTCATAAAATGATCTATTTATCAAGTTGTGGGGCCTATGAAGAAGCGATTGAAACGGGAAAGCTTGGACTTGAACTTGATCCAACATACAAGCGGGAACTTTTAGAGATGGGAAATTGTTATTTTGTTTTAAAAGAGGACAAAGACGGACTGGCTATATATAAGCAAATTCAACAGTATTTTCCAGAGGACATTCCTAATGATATTGAATTGCAGTTGAAGATCGCTTTGATGCAAGGTAATATGGAAGAGGCGGAAAAACTAGGGCAAGACTCCTGGGATTTTTATTACTACACAAATGACTTAAAAAATTTAAAAAGACGCTTTATTGAGGAATGGATCCAATGGGGTCATAATATAAAGTCAAGCGCAACAAGCAGATATATTGAACTTCGGGATGATATTAAATATGATGATTTTAGAAAAGAGGACTGGTTTCAGAAAACATTGCAATTGGAAAAAGAAAAATACGATCGGCTTTTTGCCAAATACCCAAGAGCAGAAGCCATTTTGAAATAAGCTTAGCTGATCTTTTAATTGTATCGAATGCATCGTTCTTTCCTCCTTCACTGCGCTTGTGCCTCCGCTTCTCCTTCGAAGTACTACGTAGAAGGCGCTAAAGCTTCAGAGACACGCGGACGGCGGGCAAGCTTCTGCCTCCGTCTTTTTAACCCCCATCACCCCACTCCATCTTTTTTCCCTACCTTAACCCTCATAAATCATTAAAAACCACCACTATGACATCAACATCTGCAAAACCCCCTATCTGGTTCTGGCTTCTCAGCATCCTTATGCTATTATGGAATTTATCAGGAGTCGCCTCTTTTGTTTATCATGTTTTTTTTTCAGAGGAAGCTTTCGCAGCCATGCCTGAAGCAGAACGTGAAATCATGATAAACTATCCCCTTTTCGCCAAAGTAGCCTTCGCCATTGCTGTATTTGGAGGTCTCATGGGATGCATCGGATTACTTGCAAAACGAAAATGGGCAAAGCCTTTCTTTCTTGCTTCCTTGATCGGGATCGCCATTCAAATAACACACGATCTTTTTATGACTCCCATGATGGAAGTATATGGAAACGATGCTTTATTAATGCCGGTATTAATTCTTGGTTTCGGTTTGTTCCTTATCTGGTTTTCCAATTATAGTATCAAAAAAGAATGGATTCATTGATCTTTTAGATCATTTTAAAACAGAAAATCCGGATACTACTGCTAGCATCCGGATTTTTTCTTTTAGTCAAAAAAAACTATTGTGTTGGATCACCTACACCATTCAAGTAAATAAATAATCCGGATCCATCTCCATAATACTGTTGATAAACGATCTTTCCATCTTCATCAAAATCGAATGATTCATATAATTTGATCACTCCTGATTTCGCTTCTGTAGAATCAGTTGCAGGAAGCGTTACTTTCCAGGTTCCGTAATAACGTACAGATCCATCTACTTTTTTAGTGTCTACATTAACACCGGGTAATAATACAACCGGACGAGTGAGTAATTCAAAATCAAACTTTGCCCAACCTTTACGGTCATTGATCATCAATTCCGTAAGACCTGTAGAGTCATTGGATCCAAAGCTTGTACCTCGCATTACCACAAGGTCTTTAGAATAGATCGCATCATAATCGATGCTTTCATTTTCGAAACCATCGATATAGGCCATTACGCTTTTGCTGTTTCTTTCAAAAGCTTCGTAACCCGAATTATCTACAGGAGGCTGACAAGAAATTAAAATTAGAGATAAAGTTAATAGTGTAAAAAACTGTTTCATATATGTTGAATTTGTTGGTTTATAGGTTCCTAAGATAAACAAAAAAGCTTTTCTTTTTGACGGGAGTTATCAATGAGTAAAGGGGAAATTGTTAATAAGTGTAATTAGGATTCATTTTAATGAACTTCTGCGATAGGTTCTGATACTATCTTGATAGAGTAATATAGCCATTCTGCTTGTACGATGCCCCATCAATGCCTTCGTAACTTGCGATCCAGAAAAAAGTTCCTTCTTTCTCTTCACCACCGTCCCAGTGGATCAGCGGATCGCTACTTTCAAAAACGATCGTACCCCAGCGATTAAAAATTGTCGTGTGCAACGACACTATTCCAATTGTACTCAATGGTCTGAAGAAATCATTTAGGCCATCATGATTAGGAGTAAATATATTGGGTATCTGCAAATCTACATTGCAATCCATCGTTTCAAAATAAACACTGTCGCTATTAGCGCATCCATCTACACTGATCTTTGACCAATATAATCCTGCTTCTAAAACAGTGTAAGTAGAAGCTGTAGATCCATCCTGCCATAAATAATTTGCATTAACACTTGCTACATTAAGGACCAATGGATCATTTTCGCAGATGAGACTGTCGGGACCTAAATTAATGTTCGGTAGAGGAGTATAACTGACCATAATACTATCACTTACCGAGCATAACTCATAAAAGACCACATCATCGATCGCAAAGTCATTTCCACCTTCTTCCGTATTTTGATTTACAATACTAATGATGGCAGTGCTACTTGTTCCTGAATTCCATACTTCATCAAATTGTTGCCAGTCGCAGGTAGAAAATCCCGGAGAAAATGGAATCCCTAAATTTTCCCCGTTGATCGAGAATTGGAGTAGCGCCGGATTATCGGCAACCACCGAAGTAAGCCAGGTTGAAAACTGATAATAAGAATTCGGCTGAACAACGATGGTCTGTGACCAGATGACGGCTTCAGGCAGAATACTTCCATTTACGATCATCATATTTCCGGATCCGCTTGTATGATCACTGCAAAAAGCAAAGTTTTCGTGTGTATTGTTCGGATTGGTATTGATGGCATAGGTACCGGCATTCGAAAGCTGTCCCCAGGGCCCTCCAAGTCCTACAATATATTCAGAGCTAAATAAAGTATCTCCTAATTCAAAATCACCGTTTAAGATCAAGTCATCTCCATTACTAAAAATTTCGCAGCTATAAGTGCCTTCCTGTGTAACGGTATATTCGGGAGAGGAGGAAGCATCCTGCCAGAGATAATAGATTCCATTTGGATTTGTGGCGTTTATAGTATAGGATTCATTTTCACAAAGTATCGTGTCATTTCCCAGGTCAAAAGTAAAATCGCATTGCGACATAACTACAATAGGAAGGATAAGAAGAATACAACTAAGCCAAATTCTTCTACAATTCATTTAGATCACTTTTTAGTAAAGGGAAATATATTAATTTTATTAAAAATGGCGCATCCTTGATCTCAAACCCTTGCTCCAATAATACAAACATCATCTACTTGCTCTAATTTACCTTTCCACGAATCAAAGGTCTCGGTGATCAAGTTTCGTTGTTCGACCATCGGTTTATCATAAATACTGAGCAGCAGGCTTTTAAATTTTTGAGATTTATACTTTTTCCCAAATTCACCGCCGAACTGATCTACAAAACCATCTGTAAAAATATAGATGACATCATTTTTTTCGAGACGGATCGTATGAGTAGTAAAAGGTTGCGGGTCTCGAGATAAACCGATCGGCCAGCGATTCGCTTTTATTTCAATCAATTCACCATTTCGGATGATCCATAATGGATTGTAAGCACCCGCATACTGCAGTGTATGGTTTTCCAATGTACACAGCGCGATATCCATTCCATCTTTCACCTCATCATCCGATTTTTCAAATTCATTGATAACGATCTCCCTTGTTTTAGTTAAAATTTGTCCGGGATCACTTAAACCATAGTCCCTTACCGATCGGTTTAGAGCGTTATTACAAACAACGCTTACCATTGCTCCGGGAACACCATGTCCTGTGCAATCGGCAGCTGCAAAAAGAATTTTATTTTCGATATGGCGCATCCAATAAAAATCTCCGGCTACCACATCTTTTGGATTATAAAGGATAAATGAATCTTCCAGATATTCCTTTACAATACGGGCAGGAGGTAAGATCGCATTTTGAATTCGTTTAGCATAGGTAATACTATCGGTTATTTCTTTATGAGCATGTCTGATTACATCACGCTGTCCTTCCACTTCTTCTTTTTGTTTTTCAATAAGATTCTTTTGTCGACGGGTGATCTTTAATCGATTGAGTATAAAATACAAAAACGCGATACTAAGAGCCAATACAATAGCTGTTGCGATTGTGAATATTTGTTGTTTCTCTTTTTCTTCTTGTTCTATCGCCAACTGCTTTTCATAGGCTAGATCATCGATCGCCTTTTGTTTTTCATAGGTAAATTTTGCTTGTTGCTGTGCATTGGCTTTTTGAGTAAGCTCATTATTAATGCTATCCCGCATGATAATGTGTAGCCGATACATTTCGAGGGCTTGTAAGCCTTTGTTTTCTTTTTCATACACCATGCTCAAAAGATTTGCAGCGCTTCCAATAAACTCGGGAAAACCAATTTCCCTTGCAATTGTTAAACTTTTTAAAGCATTTTTTTGGGCTTCACCCATTTCCCCCATTTCAAATTCAATATTTCCAATATTTTTTAATGTATTTGCGATTCCCTTTTTATAAGATAATTCTTCAAAAATAGCGAGCGATAACTTATAGTAATTTAAAGCTTTGGGAATATTGCCCATGTCCCAATAAACCCCACCTATATTTCCATAGGAGATGGCAATATCTTTTTTGTTTTTAATCTCTTTTCTAATTTCTAATGATCTGTAGAAATATTCTAATGCCTTTGCTGTATCTCCAATAGCTCCATAATAATGCCCGATATTATTTAATGAAGTAGCAATACCTTGTTTATATCCAAGTTCTTCTCTGATGCGAAGAGATTTCAGATAGTATTCTATAGCTTGCTGGTCATCCCCTTGGATTTCGAAGATCACTGCAATATTATTCAATGAGTTGGCTATTCCTTCTTTATTTCCGATCTCTTCTTGAATTTTCAGTGATGAAAAATGATTTTCTAAAGCTTCAGGAATATCGCCTTGCCTTTTATAAAGCGATCCAATATTATTTAAACAGATGGCGATTCCTTCTTTGTTTTCAATTTCCTTATTGATTTCCAAAGCTTGTTTGTAATAGTCTAATTGCTTTGAGATGTTACCTTTAGTGCCATTGACGTAGCCAATATTGTTTAGCGCTCCGGCCAGGGATTTTTGCAGACTTAATTTAACAGGGGGACTTGGCTTAGCTAACAAGTTCTTTTCGGCAATCTCTTTAGAGATCTCGCACAGGTATAAAAGTGTGTCTAAGCTTGCGACGTAAAGTATTTCCGATAAACCGAGATAGGCGCTCGCTAAAGCAGTGTCGTGACTTGTTGCTGAATTGATTATCAGGTTTAAACTATCCACTTGTCTTTGTTCGGCGGGGCTTATGGATTGGGAAAAGGCAGAATGACAGGAAAGACAAATAAAAAGAATGACAAGGAACGATTTGAAATATATTTTCCTCATAGTTGTATTTCTAGTATAAGATAATAAGATGGTAGTTAGTCGTTTGAATTTACAATATCGGGAAAATTTACAGACTAATGCAAAGCACTTTTATTTCGATAGATTAAAGACCGATCGGTTTTTTTTAATGCTTTTTTTCATTTGATATCCACCTTTTATAATTTTCTATTAAAAACGATTTTATCCTATCTTCCCCTCTCAAACTAAAGAAATGAATACAAAATATCTAATGTCAGGTACGGCGCTATTTTTAGGCATAATAGGCGTAGCTCTTTTATTCATCCCACAGGAATTAGCTTCTTATTTCCAAATGGAAGAATCGAGTGTTTTAGCACTTCAGCTAATGGGAGGAATGTATTTTGCATTTTCAATATTGAACTGGATGTATAAGGCGAATACGATCGGTGGAATTTATGGGCGTCCGGTAGCATTAGCTAATTTTACGAACTTTTTTGTCGGAGCGCTTACTTTTATTAAAATCATTTTGGCCGGGGATCAGGGTATTTCAATGATCCTTGCTTGCCTGATCTATTGCGCATTTGCATTTGCATTTGCTTATTTATTGTTTTTCAAAAAAGACATAAAATGAATTTAAGACAAAAATACGGTCAGCGGGCCTTAGTCGCCGGAGCTTCCGAAGGAATTGGAGCTGCTTTTTCTCATCATTTAGCAGCCGAAGGAATGGACCTTGTCCTCATCTCCCGGGGAAGGGAAAAATTAGACAGGCTGGCTGCTTCTTTACGAGATACTTACCCAATTGAGGTCACGTGCATTTATTGCGATCTGTCGGAAAGTGATGCTGCTATTAAAATAAAAGAACAAGTAGATATGGATATCGATCTACTCGTTTATAATGCAGCCCAATCCTTTATTGGTCCCTTTGAAAAAAATAGTATTGAAGAGCAAAATCAACTTTCCCGAACCAATATGCTCACGCCTATGAATATGATGAAACTGTTTGGAGAACCCATGCTGCAAAAGGGAAGGGGAGCGGTGATCCTAATGGCTTCACTGGCCGGTTTCCAGGGAAGTGGATTTTTATCGGCTTATGGAGCCAGCAAGGCCTTTAATCGGGTGTTGGCCGAAGGACTTTGGTATGAATGGAAGAACAGAGGAGTAGATGTGATCGCTTGTTGTGCCGGTGCTACATCAACCCCCAATTTTATCGATACCAAACCCGAAAAAGCCAGTCCTTTTGCACCGAAAGTTCAAGCACCCGAAGAAGTGGTAAGTGAATGCATGAAGACTTTAGGGAAAAAACCGTCTTTTATTAGTGGAAGAGGAAATCGCATCGCCAGTTTTTTTATGCAAAAAATAATGCCTCGAAAAATGGCCATTACGATCATGGGAGATACGACGAAGAAGATGTATCGGTTGTGAGAATGCATAATTGCATTAATAAAGATGATTTACGATAGAAGAACAATCGATTTTTGAACTTAGATTTAAAGCCGTGTAAATTGCTATTTTTTTAAGACCCAAAAGGCGACACACCTCCTAACCTCCTCTCAAGAGGAGGTAGTCAGACAGATTTCATTTATTATTAGTAGATAAATTTTATAACTGAAAATTTTTTACTTGAATCCATGAGTAAAGATCAACTTACATAAAAAATAATTCTTATTACAAATAAAAGCAATTCGAAGAGCAGCCCCCTCTCCAGAGGGGGAAAGGGGGTGTGTCAAGTAAATCAGTACTTAATCCAAAACTGTGACTCAACCCAGTTCATTAGCTATAGACTATCATAAACAGTTTAATTTCATTTCATTCTACTTCTCTGCGCACTTCGCAAATTCTTTAGCGTTCCCCGCCTGACGGCGTGCAGGTTTGCGTGAAACCTTGTTAAAAAGTTCACGCAAAGGGCGCTAAGATTAACTTACTATTACCTTCTTTTTTATTTTCGGTCTTCGGTTTCCAGTCTTTCAATATACCCTCGGAATGATCCGATAAGGCACCTTCTTCAAATACTCATCCCAAAGAGGACCATATTTTAATGCGCAGCGCTTATCATCATCGTGCTGACGAGGAAATAAAAGCGCTACATAATAAAGAGGATATAGCCAGGGCCATAATAGAGTGGGATGACCCGCTGCCAATACGATCGCGGTAGCCATACCGATCTCACCTAAATAATTGATATGCCGACTCAATCCCCAAAAACCATTGACCAATAAGGTCTTTTTTCCATCTGTGATCGTTTCAGGTTTGATACCTAAAAAGGATTTTGTCGGATCTTTTTTAAAAAAGTATTTCTGCATGTTTGCTCCACGGGCTAAACTCCAGCTTAGGAAAAATAAGAGGGCATAGAGAGCGAGAAGATAAGTAGGCGTATCTGAAGCAGGCAGATCGGCAGTAG
>Ga0316188_10001846_pt1 | contig 10078 bp, 6 predicted proteins | sample Phiworburrow1_MG_FD_204933 | JGI IMG/M metagenome (GOLD analysis project Ga0316188, IMG submission 204933) | Coastal sediment microbial communities from Maine, United States - Phippsburg worm burrow 1 | ecosystem: Environmental > Aquatic > Marine > Coastal > Sediment | place: USA: Maine... | reverse complement strand
GCGGGGTCAGCCAGGATGCTGCCCTTCTGCAAGGGAGACGTGGTGCCGCCCGGTGCGGCTACCAGCAGGGGCCGGTAGACGCCAGATTCCGATGAACCGCCGACAAAGAGGGTGTCATCCGACCCGTCGGCCGCTCCGTTATAAGCCACGTGGCCCTTCACGCCCGAAACCTGCGCTGGACCGCCCGTACACAGTCCGCAGAACTTATTGCACATTTCCTGAACGAAGGATTCGGTGCACATGCCAAGCCCGAAATCCAGATCGCAGGTCGGGCCGTACGTGTCGTCGCAAGTCTCGGCGGCGCCGGGCGCCTTGGTGCCGTGCGTCACCGAGTAGTAGTACTCGGCGGTGCCGGAAAGGTCGGCGAGTTGGTCGCCGCCGGCGGTAGGGTCGTAGTTGTAGGCGAAAAGGCTGTTGTACAGAAGCACCGACCCGCTTTCGTTAGCGATCGCACCGGCAGGCTTCGGGGTGTCACCCTGGAGGCCGGTCCATCGACCGACATTGCCGGTAAAGGTGCTGTTGAGCACATAGATTTTGCCGCCCTGACTTCGAATGGCGCCGCCGCGGGCCTCCGCGCGGTTGTTGGCAAAGGTGGAATTGTTGATGTAGAGCGACGACGACGGGTTCGCCACATTGATGGCGCCGCCACCACCTGACGCCAATATGCTGGAAATGGACGTGTTATCGACGAAAGTGCTGCGGTCGATATACACCCTGGCAGGGCCCGCCAGGGCAATGGCACCACCTTCCAACTGCCCCTGATTGCGGATGAACCGGCTTTCACTGAATCGCACCGTACCGCGAACATGCAGCGCGCCGCCGATACCGTCACCCCTCCCGGATGGCGCCTGGTAGTCTGTGTTGAGATTGCGGGTGAACAACACCCGGTTGAAAGACACGCTGGCGCCCGGCGCGACCAGGAAATTGCTGCTGAAATCCGCCCACACGGGCGTGTTGTTGGGGGAGGAAAAAAACAAGCGGGGTGAGCCGCCTATAAGCGTGAGATCGTTAATGGTGATGTCAGGCGAGTCGTTCTCGGGGATGATGAAGAGACCGTGGTCGGATGCATTCGGATTGACCTGCCCCGCCTCGTCCAAGCCCGGCTCCGGCACCGAGATGGTGTAGCCATTGCCGTTGATGGTGTAGGCGATGCTGGTGCCTGGCAGCGTCTTGCGGCTGGTGATCACGACGTCGTCGACGATCTCGATCACGTCGCCGTCGGCGATGGAGGCCAGCGCCGTGTCGAGGTCGGCCTCGTTGGTGACCGTGAAGGTGGCCGCGGCGGCGGCCAGCGGCACGGCCTGCAGGCACAGCAGCAGAAGGGTTGAGATAAACCTGGAGCGGCTAGGGCTTTGTGTCATGTTCGTTTCCTGGAATCGGGGTTCCGTTGTTGGAGCAAGACGGCCGCGAGCAGAGTATCGCGACCACGAAACGCCTCGGAAAACTCGGTGGATTATCACTGGAATACCCCCGGAAAAACAAAATGACATGGTTTGATCGATTTTTGAACGAACCAGCGAATGCTTTGCAGAGCTGGCAGAATAGTCGTATTTTAAATACCAAAATCTCCGTTCGCTATCCGGATTCGGTACGTCTGGGGGACGTTTCTATGGCAAAATTGTGAGGGAAGTACATCGCTCAGGATGGCTTCGGCGAGGTCAGCGAGGGGTTCTCGCATGATGGCAATCGCATGAATATAGAGCAGCAGGAGAACCCAGGACATTGATCACCCGTTCGCATATCCACTCGGACAAGCCCGAACGCGTCGAGGCATTTCTGCAGAATGACTTCGACTGGCACAGCCGCGTTCTACCGGTCTGTGCAGAATCACCAGACATTACAATGACGTACTGGAAAGGCGAGCAGGTCATTCTTGGCGTCGCTGACGCTTCCTCAGACCAGGTCATCCGCGCGCGCGTGCCGGCCTCGATGGTGCTCGTGCATCTCCCGCTGGACCACGACAACCGGTACCGGCTCGGAAGGCAGTCCCTGACCGCCACCCCCGACCAGGCCGTGCTTTTACCCGCCAACCACGAATACACACTGCGGTCCATGCCGGGCCGGGCGGTGGCCCTTGTCGTGAACACCGATCGACTGGCCGCGGAACTCGATGCTTACTGGCCGGGTCGCCGGGGACACGTCGTGGTCAAAGCCCAGGAAATCCCGCTGCCCGGGCGGCTTCAGCGGCGGCGTATGTTTGCGCTGTTGCGGCGTTGGCGGCAACTGGCCGAGCTTCACCCGGGCAACCAGGAAAAGGGGCCGGCAGCGCGGGCGCTCGAATCGCTATGCATTTCCTGGCTGGCGGAGCGCATCGCTTTGAAGGTAGGATTCAAGCCATTGAGCCCGCGCAGCCGGATGCGCTTGGAGCGCATCGTTGCCTGGATCGACAAGCACCTGGCAGAGCCCATCTGCATGGCCGACCTGGAGAAAATCTCCGGTATCGGTTCACGTGGTCTGAACAGGATCTGCATCGCCGGGTGTGGCATGGCGCCTATGGAACTGGTACACAACCGCCGCCTGGGCGCTGCGCAGCGCTTGCTGAGAAACGGGAACCAGGGCACCCGCGTTTCGAAAGTCGCCCTGGACTGCGGGTTCACGCACCTGAGCAGGTTTGCCGAGACCTACGAGGCGGCATTCGGAGAATTACCGTCTGATACGATCCAGCGTTCAAGGCGAATCAATAAACCCGTCATCTAGTGGCTGACACAAATGGACTTCGCAGGATTCGCATGCCTGCGTGAATAGGGTTCGATTATTCCCCTTCGCCCCGCACCCATGAGCGGCCCGCCGCCCATTTCACGTTCGCCGCTAGGTCGCGCACGCGATCAAGGTCCCGGTAAGTAACAATATTCAACGCGGATGGCGAAGACTTGTGTCAACACCGCGCTTTCAGCCAAAGCCGGCAAAGCGGCTTGAGAAATCTATCCGTCTTTCGCTTCCTTTACGGCTTTTTCAACATCCTTGGCGGCATCCTTTGCTGCGTCCCCGACCTCATGGGTGGCGTCTTTTACGGCGCTCTCCAATTTGTGGGTCGATTCATCCATCTTTTTGCCGACTTTTTCCATTGTGCCTTCTTCTTTTTTACAGGCAGCCAGCGCAGCCAGGAGTGCCACCATCAGGACACTGAGCAGAACACGTGATTTCATTTTGTTAGTTCTCATATGCCAGTTATTGAAGGCGTATGCCATCAAAACCCTGCGTGCGTGTCAAGTTTATTATGAGGTCGCTAACAGTTCGCTTTCACGATGGATATGGTTCATGAATTATTGTATGTTGCCTCCACAAAGCGGAGCGAATACATGCAAGAACTCCTGACAAAACTCGAAGAAACTCTCGCAGATTTGCTCGGCGGCGCGTTGCTGGCGCAAACCGTTTCCAAGCTGCTGCTGATCGGCGTCACGGGACTGGTATTCGGTGGTTTGTGGATGGCGGTTAGCCGCCTTTTTGCCTACCTCGACGGTAAGACGGACGAATGGTGCGAATCGCGTATCCAGGGTCTCAAGATCCAGCGGCAGCGCATCATGACCGGGGAAGATATTTCGCGCCTGATGCATGGCGCCATCAAGTGGGTCCAGCGGGCAATAAAAGCCATTCTGCTGCTGACCTTCATTAATGTCATCTTCGTGTTTTTCGAATGGTCGCGGCAGGTGGCGGTGGCGATCATTGAGCGTGCTGGGTCAGCCATCGAGAGAATGCTGATCGCAATAGTCGCGTACCTGCCGGACCTGCTGGTGGTCGTCGTCGTGATCCTGCTGGCGCGAATGGTATTGCACCTGTTGAAAGTTGTTTTCGATGGTATCGCCGCCAATCGTATCCGCGTGCCAGGTTTTTACCCGGAATGGTCTGGAACCAGCTACAGCTTGTTACGTATCCTGATCATTGCACTTACGCTGGTGATTGTTTTTCCATACCTGCCTGGTTCGGGCTCACCCGCCTTTCAGGGTGTTTCGATTTTTCTGGGCGTACTTTTTTCGTTGGGGTCGACGTCCGCCGTGGCCAATGTCGTGGCTGGCATCGTCATCACCTATACCCGGGCATTCAAGATCGGTGACCGTGTGAAAATTTCAAACACGGAGGGCGACGTTATCGAGCGGAGCACCTTCGTGACGCGTTTACGTACGCCCAAAAACGTCGAAGTTTCTATCCCCAATGCCTCGGTGCTGAGCAATCACATTATCAACTTCAGCAGCCAGGCAAAGCAAAAAGGCCTGACACTGCATACCAAGATCACCATCGGTTACGATGTGCCCTGGCCAAAAGTCCACGAATTGCTGCTGCAAGCGGCTGGTAAGACCAAGCTCGTTGAGAAGGAACCCGCACCCTACGTTCTGCAAACTGCACTGAGCGACTTTTACGTTGAATATGAACTCAACGCTACGACACGCGAGCCCAGCGGAAAACAACGGATTTACTCCGATTTGCACGCCAACATTCTGAATGCCTTCAATGCGGCCGGTATCGAGATCATGTCGCCGCACTACCAGGCGAGAAGGGATGGCTCCAGTCCTGCGCTGCCGCCATCCGAGTGAGCGGTGCCCGGTTCAGGGGCGCAAGTGTACCGGCCCGTCAATACGCCGCAGAACACCAAGCGGACCCGAGATACTGGCTGGCAGTTCCGACGCTGGAACCGCCTTGACGAAGCCTGGCGCAGCGCGTGACGTGACGGTAACAGTGCCATTTGCCAAAGTAAGGACCGTGAAGCTGTATGGCTGACGGTGCTTTTTACCACTGAAGGCGCGCGCATTACCGCCCAGTGCACCATTGCCGACATGGACCATGCCGGCATCGTCGGTGCCGGCAAAAAAGGCATGGTGGTGGCCACTCGCATACACATCCACACCGTTTTGGTGCAGCAATTCAAGCAGTGCGGGGTCATCGAGGATTTCGTGTTCACGACCCTTCGTAAGCGGCCACATGGGCAGGTGTGAATAGACCAGGGTCGCACTCGCCGTTTTTCCGTATTGCTGCAGCATCCTCGCGACAAAAAGCAATTCAGATTCGGGCAGAACACCCGGCCGGGTGCCGTCAAAAGAAACGAGCAAAACCGTGCCCATGCGCGCGGCATAACGCCGCGGCCACTCACTGCCGGGAAGAATTTCCAGTTCAGGGGTTCGTGGATTCCATTCGACGGCAAAGCGTTCCTGCTCAAGGGTGTATTCCGGAAAGCCTGAGCCGTCGTGGTTGCCCGGGGTAATCAGCAGCGGAATGCCCTCCCGCTTCAATGGATTGGTGACACTGTGATTGAAACCATGCCACATCCGGTCCAGCCAATCAACGTCGAGCCGCGGTTGTTGCTGCCCTGCCACCATGTCGCCGGTGCAAATGACGAGGTCCGGTTGCAGCCGGATAATGGTTTCCATGGCGTCGGTGACACGTGCATCGTAGGAAATGCTGCCGTAACGGCCGTTCAGATCGGAAATCAATGCTATCGACTCCGCAGCCAGCGTTTCGCTGGACAGAATCAGCAGCAGGCAGCACAGCCAGTTCGCGCTCATGGTGTGGAGATGGTACAGGAAGCCTCCGTCTCCAGGGTGTCGGAACGCGGTGCCATCAATAACCGGGCAGGATCGAGATCCAGGCGCAGTCTTCCGCTTTGGCAATCTGCCTGGAGCAGTGCAAAAGCCTCACCGGTTCGGCGGACGATGTTGCCGGCTTCCTTGCCGCTGAGCCCGGCGCTCTCCGTGAGCCAGCGATACGCAGGTCCGCGGGCCTCGAAGTCAGCCGCCAGGCGGCCGAGTCGCTGATAGAGCCCTGCGTTGTAATGCCGCAGGTTTTCGAGCATATGTGTTGTGGCTGCGAAATCCGCATAGCCGGTACGCACGCCGGCATCGTTGTCATTCAATGCCGATTGCCTGAGACGGACTGGATTGTGAGCCGCTATCGCCGCCGGCGGTTCCTTGCCCTGCGCGGGGCTGGAATGCAGCTTGCCGTCCTCGACCCAGTACCAACGCCAGTTATAGTCGATGTTGCCGATACGGTCCTGTTGCCCAAGAATGAAGTCGAGTAACGTGATTTCGAGCACGTCCTGCATCCAGAAAACCACTTGCTCTACGGGGGTGTCCGCCGGTAGCGCCTTGGCCATTTTTGGATTCTGGCGTGCTTCGTGAATCGCGGCGCTGGCCGCCTCGGCGACCGGCAGTTCGCTGCGCAGGGCTAAAAAAGGCGCCGTTTGCTGAAAATCGTTGTTCTGGCCTGCACCCCAGCCGGATTCACGCGTCCCGTTGACCTCGGGGCCGTAGCGGTCGCCGCTGATGTTCAGCAGCACACCGAAAATCTGCTGTCCGTCTTCGGTCAGTATCGCCTGCGCTTCTGCGCCCGTTTTCTGGCCGGTTTCGATCGCGTCGAGCAAACGCCATCCGGCGGTCAGCATACCCAGACCGTGACGGCCGGCGACGATCTCCAGTGCCGGTTTGGTGACCCTCCTATTGTGCGCTTTCGCGTTCATGCTTCGATACACCGCGACCGGTACCTGGATGCCGGTCTGAAAATAGCGCGACACGTGATAGTAAACCCACGAAGAAGGCGCGAAGGTCGCGCTGGTATCCCGCGCATTGATCGAGACCTTGTACAGGGCGGGTTCGGAAAGCGCGGCTGCAGCTGCGTGATAACCCTCCGCGCAGTGCTGTTGTTCGAAGCGCCGGTAATCGCCTCCGTAAGCGTCTTTGTCGATTTCGTAGAGGATGGTTCCCGGGCTGGTGCTCCAGATTTTCGGGCAAAGCGCTAGCTGCGAAAAATCAAGTCCGCAGTAGAATTTCTCCTGCGCGAGATCCTCTTCCGAATAGATCGCGGCAGGGAAAGCCGAGATACGGATACATTGTTCCGGCAGGTCGCCCCCGACCGGAAAACTCGTTGCCTGGCCTGCTACGGGTGCGGCGCTGAGACCACCGCTGACCAGGGCCAGGGATATTGCTACGAACCATCGGTTAACAGCTGCCATTTGACTTTCCCTCGTAATATTCAGTGTGGTCATTCCGGTTCGGAACGCGCCGGTGTATGCAGGTGGACATCGCGTTGTGGGAACGGTATCGACAAACCTTCGGCATCGAAACGCTCTTTCACGGCCTTCGTCAGCTCCCCGTGGACCGTCCAGTAGTCCTCGGTTTTCACCCATGGCCGGCAGATAAGGTTGACTGAGGAGTCCGCCAGTTCCGCAACCCTGATGACTGGTTCCGGTTCCTTCAAAACCAGCGGATGATTTGCAACCACTTCAGTCAAAACGCGTTCCGCCAACGTGATATCGTCTTCGTAGCTGATACCGAATACGAAATCAATGCGGCGTTCGCTGCTGTGTGTGACGTTGGTAATGACCTTGCCCCACAACTCGTTATTGGGAACCACCATCAGCTTGTTATCGGCCGTCATCACGTTGGTGGTAACCAGGGTCATCGATCGCACCTTGCCGGCGACCCCTGCCGTCTCCACGAAATCACCGATATCGAACGGCTTGTAAAACATGATCATCAGGCCACTGGCGAAGTTGCTGAGGGTGTTCTGCAGGGCAAACGCGATAACGAAGCCGGCTGCGCCAATGACTGCGACCATGGGTGTCACGTTGATTTCGAGTGCGGTGAGGCCGAGCAACAGGCCCACGATGATTGTGATGCGCCGAACCGAAACCACCATGAATTTCCTGAGTAGTTGTGAGCTGCCGCTGCTCAGCGTCATGGCTTTTCCCGTAACTTTGCCGAGGACAATGCTGAGCAGCCAGAAACCGGCCACGATGGCGAGGAACTGCCCGACATGCTTTGCGAGCCTCAGTCCGCCCTCGGAGGATTTGATCCAGGCAGTGATGGTGGCGCTGGTGGACCGGGTATCCGCGACATCGAGTTTGAGACCTTTGACGGCGTTTATATAACGGCGGTACTGCTGGACAATTTCCTGTTCCTTGCCATCCGCGGTCTGGCCCAGCTTGGAGCTGAGTTCGGCGAGTACAACGTTGAAACGGTCTATTACCTGGGTTCGCCGTTCGCGTAGCTCGGCCAATCTGGCCAGTGCTTTGTCCTTGCGTTCGGATTCCTGCTCAACCTTGCGCTCGGCGGACTCCTGGTCAGCGGGTGCCGCTTCCGCCGTCGCTGCTTCGGCCACCGCAAGCTTCTGGTTCTCGTACCATATCTCGATGTTCACCTCATTGAGGTCGCGCACTGTCTTTCGCAAGACAGACATCCACCGGTCCGCTTCCTTGGTCAATTCATCAGCTGACAGGTACTTGATCTGCAATCGTAGAACTTCGGCCGGTATGTCCCATTCCTGCCCGGTTGAAGACTTGTCGCTACTGGCTGGCTTGGCTTCACCTTCCGCGCATACGCCCACGCTGCCCGTTACCAGCAAGGCGATGGACAAGACCACGAAAATTTTATGCAAGCCCCGTCTAATTTTGGACGTCCAATCCATTCAGATATCCTTGCTACGGACATGGTCCGCTGTCAAAAACGCGCCGAGAGTGAGCCGGCTGGTTTCGTTACAGTACCCTTTAAACATCAGTCAGTCTTCATCCGCTGGTTCGAATTCGATTGAGCAGATTCGCGGCCATGCCCTTGACAAAGACAATTTTTCCTTCACCGGATACTGACTCCAAAGCTGAATTGAGTTAAATTTTGAACTGCGGATTTTACGAACTTCTGCCATTCCAAGTTTGCCTGCATAATGGATCGGAAATCAAGCCGGAACGGATAGAACTAATAGATCGGCCAGTGCACAGCGTGGCAGTATACCAGACGGCGCTTGATGACGAAGGGAATATGAGTTTCAGACCTTGCGTACACGGGAAACAGAAGTGACATGAACAAAAATCAAGTAAGCCAGTCGTTAACCAGCCCGGGTATTCTGGACCGTCTGCTTGGACTTTTTTCCGAAGTACGTGCCGGCGAGGGTGGCCGCGCGCTGTTGATGCTCCTGAACGTGTTCCTGATACTGGTCTCGTACTACATTATCAAGACTGTACGCGAACCGCTGATACTGAACACCGAAATCCCCGCGTTCCTGCTGGCGCTGGGAATCGAGAGCACGGCCGAGGTCAAGACCTTCGCCGCCGCTGGCCAGGCCCTGGTCCTGATGGCTTTCGTACCCGCCTATGGCTGGTTTGCGTCGCGTGTTTCGCGGATGAAACTGATCCTCGGCGTTACCTTGTTTTTCGTCGCCAACATCCTGGTATTTGCTGTTGCCGTGCACGCTGACCTGCCGTTTGTCGGCGTGTTTTTTTACATCTGGGTGGGTTTCTTCAGTCTCTCGATCATTGCTCAATTCTGGTCCTACGGAAATGATATCTACACCAAGGACGCCGGCAACCGTCTTTTTCCCATCATTGGTCTTGGTGCCACTGCCGGAAGCCCCGTCGGCGCCTGGATAGCCGAGCGTCTTTTCGAGGCCCGTGTCAGTCCGCACCAGATGCTTTACCTGGCCGCGGTGCTGCTGTTTCTGACGCTCGTTTTATACCTGGCGGTGAATCGAAATGCCGACGGCCGGGCAGCGCAGGCGACGGCGCCGCAGGCCGAAGAACCGCTTGGCCGCGGCAATGCTTTCTGGTTGGTTTTGTCCAACCGCTACATACTGCTCGTTGCGGTACTGCTGATCATCCTGAACGTGGTCAACACCATCGGCGAGTACATCCTCAGTGACCTGGTGGTCACGCATGCGACTGCGCTTGCCGCGACCGACGGTGGTTTCGATCAGGGCGCTTACATAGGCGCTTTTTACGGCCGTTATTTCTTCTGGGTAAACGTCATCGCAGTGCTGTTACAGGCTTTTGTCGCGTCACGACTGGTCAAGCGATTTGGCCTCGCCGGCGTGCTCTTTGCGTTACCCGTCATTGCCCTCGGCGCCTACGGGTTCGTCGCCCTCGGCGCGACGCTCGCCATTGTGCGCTGGGCAAAAACGGCTGAAAACTCAACCGATTACTCGTTGATGAATACCGCCAAGCAATTGTTGTGGCTGCCCACGACAAGAGAAGAGAAGTACAAGGCCAAGCAGGCCGTGGACAGTTTCTTCGTGCGTCTCGGTGACCTGTTGGCCGCGTTCCTGGTGTTCGCCGGCACGGCGTGGCTGGCGCTCGATGCGGGTGGTTTTGCGCTTGTCAACCTGG
>Ga0316188_10001845_pt1 | contig 10078 bp, 12 predicted proteins | sample Phiworburrow1_MG_FD_204933 | JGI IMG/M metagenome (GOLD analysis project Ga0316188, IMG submission 204933) | Coastal sediment microbial communities from Maine, United States - Phippsburg worm burrow 1 | ecosystem: Environmental > Aquatic > Marine > Coastal > Sediment | place: USA: Maine... | reverse complement strand
CACAACCGGCCGTATTTCATAACGTGTGGCATCGTGATAAACATCGATGCCAACCTGTCTGAAACCCATGAGCGGACGCATGCCGATACCGCCGACAATCAAGGCGTTTACATTGTGTCCCGCCAAGAAATTGACCGGGACCATACATCCCCCCTGAACATGTTCCTGGTTCGGTATCGTAGAAACTTCTTTAATTTCTCCGTCTTCAACATCTACCAGTGTAAACACCTCACAGTGACCAAAGTGGCCGGACCGTTGACCGTCAAGTCCGCCATTATCTGCAGACGGGATCGCAATTCTACCATTTTTCATTACAAACATCCTCCTTATCAATAAATTTTACATTACATTTTGCTTTTAAAGCACCAATTGGTTTCTTATATTTAGCCAAATTTCACGGATGCTGCTTCGAATCTTTGAGTTGCCCTCATATTCCAAGACGGTTTGTCCATTGACCATGGATTCTGTAAAAACACGATCAAAAGGGACCCGTCCCACAACCGTCATGTTGTTTTCTTTTGCCAGTTTTTCGATAGCATCTGTTTGATCAGGATTCAGATCGAACTTGTTGACACACACCATTCCCGGGACCTTAAAGTGAGCGGCCAGTTGTGCCACCCGCTCCATATCGTGCAACCCTGAGACTGTGGGTTCAGTGACGATCAGCAAGGCTGTGGCACCCCCTACGGACGCAATAACCGGGCAACCGATACCCGGCGGTCCATCGGTCAAAAGCAGATCCAATTTATTCTTTTCAGCAAGTTTTTTGGCCTCCTGCCGAACAAGGGTTACCAGTTTGCCGGAATTCTCTTCGGCAATGCCCAGTCTGGCATGAACCATGGGGCCGAAACGGGTGTCTGAAATAAACCATTCCCCGCAGGTCTTCACCGGAAAGTCGATGGCCTGCTCAGGACAAAAATCGACACAAACGCCGCATCCTTCACATTCGATGAGATCGACTTTGAAAGCTTCATTAATGGCGTCAAAACGGCACAGATCCCTGCAAAGGCCGCATTCGGTGCATTTATCCGGATGAATAACCGCAGTACTGCCGCCGCGAAAATCGTGACGTTCTTTTATTTCCGGGTCCGTGAGCAGATGAAGATCGGCAGCATCCACATCCGCGTCACACAAGACCTTGTTTTCAGCCAATGAAGCAAAGGCAGCCATCAGACTGGTCTTGCCGGTACCGCCTTTGCCGCTGATCACCACCAACTCTTTCACTGAATTTTTTCTCCCTTACAACAATTCGTAATCGTTCAGCCACTAAGTCACGAAGGTTTACCCTTCGAAAACATTACAGTTAATTCTTTGTGTCTTGGTGCCTTTGTGGCAAAAAAATATTTCCGGTTTAGGATGTTAATTTTTCAATTTTACGGTGCAATTCAATAAATCGTTCTTTCCATTCCGGCATTTCCTCAACAATAAGTCCGCCCCTTGAATATGTTTCCGCAATGCGTCTATCAAAGGGAATCTCCATCAAAATGGGCAGGTTTTCCTTTTTGGCATATGTTCGAACACCATCGTTACCGATATCTGAGCGATTAATGACCAGCCCCCTTGGAATTTTAAGAAGTTTTACTGCTTCAACCGCCAGTTCAAGGTCATGCAGGCCAAAAGGCGTCGGTTCGGTAACCATCAAGACAAAATCGGCTCCCTTCATGGCGGCGATAACGGGGCATGAAGTTCCAGGAGGTGCATCGATGATGGTGAGCTGATCGGAGTGTGTATGGGATCGAACTTTTCTGATGAGCGGCGGCGACATGGCTTCACCGACTCTCAACCGTCCGTGTACAAATGCAAGATTATTCCTGTGACCGATTTCAATCACACCCAATTCACGACCGGTCTCGGTGATGGCTTTTTCCGGACAAACTTCCACACAACCACCGCAACTATGGCAAAGTTCAGGGAATGTGAGAACGGTTTCCTTAATTACAGCGATGGCTTTGAAACGACATATTTGAGCACATTTTTTGCAGAAATTACATTTTTCTTCGTCAATTTGCGGGACCGGCGTATAAACTTTTTTGCTCACTTCAATGACAGGATTGATAAAGAGATGCGCATTGGGTTCCTCAACATCACAGTCCAAAAGTTGTACATCCGACCCTATAGAAACGGCCATGTTGGTGGCCACCGTTGTTTTTCCCGTACCGCCTTTTCCGCTTGCAATGCTGATAATCATACGATGAGACTTCCTTTTATCCCAAATTTGTCAAGATTATATGCGAATACTCTCCGCCTATCCGGCGGAATGTCTTGTAAATGACCTTCAACAGCTTACCTGGTTGAATTGCGCTGCGCGCAAACTTATTAAAGCGCAGCGGAAATCTCGCCTCGCGGGGCTGCAAAGAACTTCAATCCCACTGAAAGCGGGATGAGAAATACGGATTGGTTATGAGCTTTTGCGCATAACATAGGACGCCATGTTTTTTTGTCAAGCTCTTTTAACAACTTTTGTTTAAACATATAAATTCCAACAGGTTAAGGCAGTTCAAATACCGACATTTATTTTCATCTTTACCATCCACAATTACGGATATGTTTTAAATTTTGGAATGTTAATATGATCCAATGGTTCTTCATTTTGTTTGCGCTCAATTGGGCGTTGATGTTTTTTATACGTTATTTCGGGTCAGCAGGAAGAGCCCTGTGTTTCCCTCGGTGACGAACTTTTCCTTTTCAACAGATAACTGGTGTTCGGTTACTAAAGGGAATACGCCTCGGCAGGCCAGAAAATCGCGATAATTTCTGAAATGCTCTTGTCCGGCAGCCATTTCAACACATGTGATCAAAATTTTTAAGATCCAACCCTTTGGAAAACGGATCGGACCGGAATGATAATCGACCAGCAAAATCCGCCCATTTTTTTTCATGACACGCTTGGACTCATTCACCACCTTTGATCGGATCGGCGCCGGCATTTCATGCAACGCAAAAAACGCAATGACCAAGTCGAATGTTCCATCATAATAGGGCATTTGTGAGGCATCGCCCAGATGAAGTTCTGCCCGTTTTCCGAGTTTTCTTCGGGCAATGTCTATCATGGCAGGGGACCGATCCATTCCGAACACCTTGCAACCGCCCTTTTGATAAAGGTCCAAGGTCGTCCCGGTTCCACATCCAACATCAAGGACCAGCATCTCTTCTTTGGATGGAACCATCTTCATGCTGGCCGCTCTTAGACTCTTGATGAGCGGTTCGACCAGCACATCGTAACGCTTGGCGGTTTTTCTATAGGGGTCTAAAGCCACAGTTAAGTCACCTCGAATAATCTTCCAAACCTCGTAATCTAAAAACCAAAATCATCATCGTTTAACGTATAATCTTTTCCAAGGGGCATGTTTGAACTCCTGAAAATTAACCAAAGCCAGATAGAACGCACCTACCGACAACTCAGCACAATGGGTGTGTTCCTCCGGCAATGTCTCCAGGAAATCAATGACTTTTTCCGGTGTAATCTCCCAGGCCTTTGCTACGGTTTTTCCTTCGGCCAGAAAGACTACCGTATTTGCACAGGCATGGGTGTTTATGCAGCCATCAGTAATAAATGAGACCGAATGGATACTATTTTTTCGAACAATTAAAAACATCTCAACGGTGTCACCACACTCACCGGTTCTTTTGCCATATCCATCAGGATCTTTTATGATCCGGCGTTTATCCATTTGAGTTGCCATCTCAAGATAATGCGCGGATGGTTCCCGACAGAGGTTTGATTCCTGTTGATACGTTTTGTTTTCGTTCATGTGTGACACGCTTACATTACTCCATCTAAATCCTTTAGCATTTGGACATGCAAGATTAAGGAGTATAATCATCAATTCCTTTCAATACAATATCACCGTTATCAACGCCGATATCATCGGCAACGACGTTGCATTTTATCTTTAATAGAAAAAAGATCGGGCGTCTTTCCTTGGAAAGCGCTTCATAGTTTCCTTGTCCTTTGCTGATAATGAATTCTGAATTTTTATAAACTTCCTTAAATTCCGGACTGCACGTTTCAAGAATCGTTCCAGGAGCGTCCGTACCGGAAGACAATATGGTCGCTACCCCATCAATACCAGCCTGAACGGCGTCTTCATATGTGGCATCATTTATAATCGGCACACCCCTGACGACATATGTTACCGGCTTCTTTATTTCCTCTATTAAGATTCTGTCAAAAACACATTCACCGGCATTATCTCCGATATACAAGATCTTGGGCGCTTTATCCAACTTGGTTTTAAATCCATTGTAGTCGCAAACGGCAAAATTCATTTCAAGGACTTTATATGTCTCATTTTCTATATCGAAATCCCAATTGGCCCCAAAGTCGATTATGTTTCCGGCAATTGCAATTCGAATTGCCGTCAAAAGCCTGTCTTTAGATCTTTCGAGCCGGTTTTTTAAATAAGGGTACAATGACAGGGCTTTTTGCGTGCTTTCGTTTTTTATTTTTTTGTAAGGATCTAAATTGCCTGTGATTTCTTTGATTTTATGATAGATCAATCTCCCGCTTTCCGGTGGAGAGCTATCAAGCGGTATGTTTTTCAGCATCATTCCGACTTCATCTAAAATTCTTTTTATCTTTTTTTCATCATCTGTTGCTATCCTTGCCGCACGAAGCGCCTGATTCATGAAACAAGGAAGGCAATCAAGATATGTTTTCATTATTTCTTATCTTTCTAAGGGATTCTTTCTTTTAGCTTTTTTTGCTGTTTGGTCATATAATCATTTAGGGCTTCTTGAAGGGCATCCGCAGATAAAAAAGCACAGTGCTTATCTTCTTCAGGTAATCCCCCTAATTTTTCCAGGATAGCCTCTCCTGTGATATTCAAAATCTTGTCAGGGCTCTTTCCGAGAGACTGCTCGGCTGTAAATGACCCGCACACCGTGCTGGATCCGCAACCATTGGTTTGAAATGAAGCATTTTTGACTTTCCCAGTTTCAAATTTCAAAAAAATTTCCATGGTATCACCGCATGAACCTGTTACACGTCCGTATCCATCGGGATTGTCCATGCGACCCACATACAATGGATTCAGCCACCGTTGAAACGCGATATCCCCATAGACTGCTCTTGTTTCTTTGAAAATTTGATCCTGCAACCCTTCAACAAAATCATCAAAATCTTTGCTCATTCGCTCTTCCCTTTACATCCGATTTAATGATCACAAACATTGACGCCAGTTACCAATGTGCCGGAGAGATACTGGTTTGTCAGGGATTCCGGGGAATCCATTGGAGCGCCGATAATCACCTCAATTCCCTTTTCCTCCAGAAGCTGTTGAGCCCTTTCTCCCACTCCAGCCGCGATAACAATGTCAGCTCCCTGCTCATTGAGCCACTGGGGGAGCACTCCGGGTTCGTGGGCCGGTGGGGTAAGCATTTCTGTTTTTGCTATTTTTCCGTCTTGAATCTCAATAAATGCGAATTGTTTGCAGTGACCAAAATGGGGTGAGAGTTTTCCTTCTGATACCGGGATAACGAGTATTTTTGTGTCTTTAAAGTGCTTTTTTCTGATCGGAATTTTCTTTTTCGGGTCAGGAATCGTTTTTGTCTCAATTTTTGTAAATTTAATAATTTCATTCACTATTTTATTGAATTCCTGTGTGATTAAAATATTACTGTCGTCCAGAAGACCCATATCCCCCATGTCGCCCATTGATACCACCTCCGGCTCAAAAGGGAGTGACCCCAAAAGTCTCAATCCCTCCTTTTTTGCGGTGAGCATCCCGCCACGGGTTTTGAATATGTCAATCATTTTTCCGCAATGGGGACATTTGAGTCCGCTCATGTTTTCCACAAGACCTAAGATTTCCATTTTGACCTGGCGGCAAAAATTGATGGATTTTCTAACATCAGCAAGTGAAATTTCCTGGGGGGTTGTCACAATTACAGCCTTTGCATCGGGTATGGTTTGTGCTACGGTCAATGGCTCGTCGCCGGTACCGGGCGGCGAGTCGATGATCATGTAGTCAAGATCCGACCACTCGACATCTGCAATGAACTGTCTGATAACGCCGATCTTAAGGGGTCCTCTCCAGATCGTTGCAGTATCCTTATTTTCTCCCAAAAGCGATTCAATGGAGATCACATCCATATTTTGAATGTACTTGACGGGTCGGGCTTTTCCATCCATGCTCCCCGGTCCGATATTTCCTTTGAGACCCAGAATGTGAGGGATACTGGGTCCGTGAAGATCCACATCCATAAGACCCACTTTATACCCTTTTTTCGCCAGGGCCACCGATAGATATGCTGCAATGCTGCTTTTCCCCACGCCGCCTTTGCCGCTCATCACCAGGATTTTGTTCTTGATGTGGCCCAGCCGTTCCTTTATTTCTATATCTTGCTGCTGTTGATCCTGCCGACTCGTATGTCCTTTTGCCATCAATCATTACCCTCCGGTTTTGCTCCAAAATATTTTTGTGAATGTTTTGGGTTTTTATTTTGTAAACACGGTCTCTATTTTTATTCCAGGGCCTTCATGCTTGATTCTAGGTCTTCAATCTGCTGACGTAACTCATTTGCCTGATCTTTAAGGCGCTTCAAGTTTTCCTCTTTTGATAACATGGTGGCGCCGGACTGACCTGAAACGTTCCATGTTGAACTGTTCATTCCACGACCCATACCCATACCGCGGCCCATGCCCATACCGCGGCCCATGCCCATACCGCCGCCGCAAACCTTTTTCATCCCTCGGTTCATATCGGCGCCGCTTCCAGTGCCATAGTGATCGGTGACATTGGGCATGTCTGTAGACTTTATATCCCCCCGGTTGTATCTTTCGATGACTTGTCTGACCGTACCGGACTGCCCTACAAAAACCTCAACTTTGGCAGCAGAAAGGGTTTGAATCGCATTGGGGCCGCAGTTTCCCGTTATTACGGCATCTACACCCTTGGATGCCACAAACTGGGCTGATTGAATACCGGCGCCTCCACCCAAGGCGATACTCTCGTTATCAAAGGCCTCAAAACTCATGTCATTGGTCTCCACAATAACAAAATAGGCGCACCGGCCAAATCGTGGGTCAACCGGATCATCGAGTGTGGGACCTGTAGATGTGATTGCTATTTTCATATCTATTTTCTCCTATTCATACGTGAGCATTGCATTTGTCCTTGGAGATTATGGCTGCATAATACACAGAGGTGTTTTTATATTCTGTATTGAGATGGATACTATCCGGCCCTATTTTCCTTGAAAAGACCACAATTTTTCGGACATCATTAGGGGTCGAACATGACTGATGAATAATTTCAATAGTTTTCAAAATCGTTAACATAACCTTCAAAGTCGTTGTCGAAAAGGAACCGCGAAATCATTTCACTTATTTTATCGGCAGTATCCACACGGTACACTCCCTTTTCATCACGGCCTGCAATACGTTTCACATTCTCAACAATTGTTTGCAGCGATGCGGCGGTGATTTCAACATTCACATGAACCTTAATCATATCTCTGGATTCAGTCATTTTTTTACCCCATATTCAAAGTCTTGCCACAGCAGCTCCCAGGACCTGCACAGCCGGTTTCACCGGGAGATGAGCCGCAGCATGCAGTGTCTCCCAGACCTGGCATTCTGTTTTTAAGGGGTCCGGACATGGATGAATGAGCTGAGACAAGTTTCTTCAAATGATGACTGTTGCAGAAATCGCATTGTGGCGGATCATCTAAACCGAAAACAAGAAGTTCGCTGGTTTTCCCGCAGTCCAGACAAAGATATTCAAATATCGGCATGGGAATACTCCTTATTCGATGAGACTCAAAAAATGTTCTCTGTTTATAAAAAGGGTAAAGGGGGGCTGTTTTCCAGAATACAAGCCCCCGTCTTTTGGATTGAGCCGATTTATTCGGAATATTTTTCCAACTCAGCAATTCTCCGGTTAATCATATCGAGGCTGGTTTTTACGGAATTCGCCTCTGTCTTCAGCATATTCAGCTCCGTTTCAGGGTTATGTGCAACTCCTGGATAATATGAAGGCTGATTCCAACCTCTCCTGGCAAATGAACGCCCCATACCCGGGCCGAAACCGCCCCTGAAACCGCGGCCAAACCCCATAGCTCTGCCAAAACCCGGGGCTCCGTAAAACTGTCCCTCATATTGTCTCGTTGCAGGGTTGCAAAAACCCCTTTTTCCGCCGGTCATCGCGCCGGCGCCCATTGGACCGCTTCTATCAAATCCTGGCATAAGATTCACCTCCTGTTTGAATTTTCTCGGCATAGATTTTTTTTGCCGGTCTCACGTTCCATCTTTTCAGCCCTTGTCATCCCAAAAGCTCAAATGAATTAAGTGGACTTAAAAACCGTCAATTATGAGCTTATACCCATAATAATATGACAACGGGGTTTTTTGTCAAGATTTTTTTGGGCTTTTGCTCAAAATAATTCCGGCGGCAGGGACCGTTCCAAATTTCTATGATGTGCCCGGATGAACCCGCTTATGGGGTGGGATGGTTGTTTGACAATAATTAGCGGTGATTTTTAACAAACGAAAGGTTGCATGCTGGCAGGCTGCTGCCCGAACAAAAATCACTTTGATCGGGCATTGAAAGGTTTTATCCCAATTTTTTTGCCCTCATTTCGGATTTAAGTTTTGGGTTGTAGGAGTTTTTTCAGACGGTTAAGAAGATTCAACAAATCCTCTGCATCTTTTGCCCCAGGTTGGACGGGCAACTGTGCCAAAATCCCCAACCCTTCGCTGACCTCGTGGAATTCTTCGGGCGGCAGCGGATTTACCGCTGCGCAGTTGATCATCGGGTTTATCGAAACCAGGGTTTCAATAAATTCGATGCCGGTCATATCGCCAAGTTCTTCATTGACGACGACCAGATCGAGAGAGGTACCGGATACCATATCCAAGGCCCTTCGCCCGGTCTCTGCCCAGGACAGTTTAACATCATCATTTTTTATTAAAGCTGAAGAAAAATTGTGAAACGCCTCTTTGTCAGGTGTTACCAGCAATAGTTTAATCATAAGTTCCTCCTTATTTCCAATACGTTGGCAAACGCTTATGTCGGATAATTTGATCAAGCTTTTCATCCGTATGATTTTACTTTAAAAAATTATCCATGAAGCGACTATTTAGAAAAACTCCCCGACCCCTCATATCTTTATGAACAAGGTGCAGAATTCTCAAGATATTTTTTTGCTTTCGCAACAAGATCCTTTACAATTTCTTAAAATGAGAATTTTATTTTTTTGTCTTTGGACAATCCTCTTCTGCCAAAAACTTTCGTCGCATATCCCTTTTGTTTAGCTTCTTAAATGATAGCCCCTGCCAGCGATAAACATTAGAAGCCATTTCAAAACCTTCCGGTGAGTGATTCCTGAGTCTTTTGTCGAAAAGCGCTTAGCGATGCGGCTCGTAAAATTTGTAGCTGTTTGAGGGCGTTAGCCCGAGTTCTACAAATTTAGTACAGCGAGCTTTGAGCTTTACAAAAGGCTCAAGCCAACAAATGGTAGGTTTTGAAACAGCTTATAGGCGAGGTTCTGTCGGCAATGATTACATTTCAGAAGGTCTGTCTGGACGATTTACACTTGCAACAGGCTGTGTTGCACGGAGAACTACTTGTTCGACAGTGCTACCGAATGACACTAATGAGGATTTGATTATTTTTGTGTGATGCGCCAAGACAATGAGATCACAATTCTTTTCTCGGGCGAATTTTACGATTTCAACATACGGGATGCCTTCCCAAACGTCGATTCCATAATTATCAAAACCATCCAATTGACAAATATATTTTTTCCCGATCTTCTCTCGGGCATCCTTTATCATTTCTTCAATTTCTGCCTGCTGACGAACCTGGCCGGCTTCGCCGTAGTAAATATTCAAAGCATGGAAAAAGTGAAGCTTGGCGCCAACTTCTTTCGCTAATTTGTAAGCAAAGGGAAAAGCCGAATCAGATGCCTTGGAAAAATCGGTTCCAAATACAATATTTGAAAATAACTTCAAGCTGGTAGGGCATGCCCTGCTAATCATGATAACTGGGCAGCGGACAGATTTCGCAACCCTTTGCATTGTGTTTCCTACCACACTCCTGTACCGCAAAGGGCCAACGCCTTCCTCGCGCGTGTG
>Ga0316188_10001843_pt1 | contig 10079 bp, 6 predicted proteins | sample Phiworburrow1_MG_FD_204933 | JGI IMG/M metagenome (GOLD analysis project Ga0316188, IMG submission 204933) | Coastal sediment microbial communities from Maine, United States - Phippsburg worm burrow 1 | ecosystem: Environmental > Aquatic > Marine > Coastal > Sediment | place: USA: Maine... | reverse complement strand
TGCTCGTTGCGCTCCACCATGCCGATATGGAAGAAACCGGCATACTCGCCGAAGATCCAGCGCTTGAAACGACCGCTGTTGGCATCGCGGTAGTCCTGCGGACACTGTACAAGCGCGACCCGGGGGTCCTGGAACGCAGGCATCGCGCTGCGCAACCAGTCGGGGGCGACCTGGTAATCGCTGTCTATGACGGCGACAATTTCCGCGCGGACCGAAGTCAGCTCCAGGGCCAGGTTGAGGGCACCGGCCTTGAACCCCTTGACGTTGTCGATGTGGTAAAACCGGAATTTCGGACCCAGGGCGCGGCAATGGCCCTGGACCGGCCGCCACAGTGAATCGTCCCCGGTATTGTTGTCGAGCACGATGACCTCGAAATTCGGGTAGTCCAGCCGGGCGAGGGCATTCAGGGTCTGCATCACCATCAACGGCGGCTCGTTGTGGGTGGGAAGGTGGATAGAGACAAAAGGGTGGCTGCCGTCGGGCACCAGGCGGTCGGGTACACGGCGCTGGCGCCAAAGGCTGAGGGCGAATTCAACGGTCTCGGTCAGCAGCAGCGTCGCGGCGCATAGCAGCGCGGGCACGACCAGGGCCGCGGATACCAGGATTCCCCAGTCAAGGTATTCCACGTTCCAGGTGTCAAAGACAGCCAGCACTTCCGATACCGCCACCCCGATGGCGACACCCACGGCCAGATAGCCCGGGACGCTCATGCCGGGCATCCTGGGCATGACCAGCATCCCCAGGATAACCACCAGCGCCACCGCCACCCCCGCAAACCGGTACCAGTCGGGAAGCGTGCTGAGCTCTCCCGCGAGGCGAAGCTTGGGTCTGGCGTGGGCATCAAAAATACCCCAGTAAGCACCTACCGCGCCTTCCTGTGCCTGCTTCCACGGCTGGTCGAATGCCTCCATGAGGTAGTAGTCGTAACCGCGATCCGATGCGAGCTCGAGAAAATTACGCAGGAAATACGCCTCGGTTGCCGGCGAGGGTACCGAGCTCCGCTTGGTGCGCCCTTCGGACGGCCAGCCGGTCTCGGCGATCACGATCTTCCGTCCGGGAAACGTTTTCCTGAGCAGCCGCATACGGTCCCGGATATAACGCTCACCGTCCCTGGCTTCCACCCCTTCCCAGTAAGGCAGCAGGTGGGCGCCGACAAAATCGCTGGCCTGGGCGAGCTCCGGGTATTTCAACCAGGTACTCCAGACGTCGGCATAGCCGACCTCGACGGTCTCGGGAACCGCATCTCTCACCCTCTGCAGGTAGGCCAAGACGGCGTCAGCCGACAGCTCGCCCCGCAACACCGCCTCGTTGCCGACGAATACCCGGTTGATCACGTCGGGGTACTCGTTGATCAATGGAATGGCGCGGGCGAGTTCGGCCTCGTTATAGGCGGTGTCATCGGACAGCCAGATTCCCAGCGACACGTGCAGGCCGCCCACTTCCCGGGCAATGCGCGGCACAGCGTCCAGCCCACGGTCCACAGAGTAGGTGCGGACGTTGCCGGTCCAGTCCCGCAGGAGGTCCAGGTCTTCCCGGATTCGCTGTTCGGGAATGGACTCGAGTTCGCCACGGTTGTAGATGCCGGAAGGGTTGTACGACACGCCTGCAAACTTCCCCTCCCAGTCCGGTGCATCGAGGGGCCGGTTCAGGGCCGCCCAGAAGAGGAGGGACGCGATGCTGACGACCGCAATTGCCGAGGGAATACGCATAGGAGTGAGTGGCCGGATGCTCAGAAGGTGGGGTAGTTCACGCCCCGCAATCTAGCAACCCGCCCCGTGCCCGGCAATGTAAATTTGCCGACAATCCGGAGGACATTGCAGGCAGAGCCCGGAATAGACCCGGCTGCTTCAGATCTAGCGCTTGCCCTGGCGCACCAGCTTGACATCCCACACGGTGGGTGGGACCGCGTCACAGCTTGCAACGCCCTCGTAGGTTGCCATGGCTTTCTGCCAGCCGCCCCCGGTGACGTACATGTCGTAGGCCGCGCCGTAGTCGGCCCAGTTCTTGAAGGTGGAAACCGCCAGGTAATCATAGGCGAGGTCGCCGCCGCCGAGCATCGGGAAAAACAACCAGCTGGAGCCCTTCGAGCCCATGGATCGCATCGCGCCGGAAAAACTCTTGTGCGCGGCGACAGCCTTGCTCCAATCGCTGCCGTCATCGATATTGCACTCGGTGAACATCACCACCCCGTCCCCGGGGGGACCGTCGGGGGCATTGATTTCTATGGACGAGGCGAGCACATGGCCCATGCCGCAGTCCAGGACAGCGTCGAAGCCAAACTTCTGGTCACCCCCGGCCGCCCCGTAACCCGCTATTCCCTTTCCCATGGCGCTGCCATCGGGCCAGGACCCGAGCCAGATCAGCTGGGGCAGGTCCGCGCCCAGGCCGAACTGGGGGGTGATAATCCAGGCGGCGTAACTCGGGTCGTTCTTCTCCGCCCACTTGCTGAAGCCTTCTGCTACCTGCATCAGGTCCTTGCTGCTCTTGCCCTCCTTCATATTGCAATAAAAAGCCTCGACCGGCGCCGGCGGGGTCGCCTTCGCGTCCTGTGCCTGGGCCTGTACCGGCTGGATCCATGTGATTACCGCCACCGAAAACACCAATACCGCTGTCGCGTATCTGTTCATCGTGTTGGTTTCCTGTATTTTTGAATGGGATACACCCGTTGGCAGAACGGGCATCTATTTAGGTTAGACAGAAACTCCCGTTGTGCAAATTTCATCCGGACAGTGCCCCCGCCTGGGGTTTGAAGTTATCATTGTCCCACCCAGGCCATCGGTCTCAGCCGCCCCCATGACCCGCTTTCGTATCCTGTTGCTATTCATCTGCGCCACTGCGCTCACCGCCTGCAAACAACCCCTGGCGATCGAGGGCAGCGGGGATATCGTGGAGCTGAACCGGGGTGAACGCGGCTGCGCACTGGAGGAATTCAGGGCCGGCTGGGCCAGGTGCACCGACAATGACGTGCTCGGCTCGGAGTCCCTCAGGTATCGCGCGCTGCCGCGGGCGGGCTGGAAGTTCTCGCACTGGGACGGCAACTGCGCTGCGAAATCTCCGGGCCAGGACTGCCTGAAAAATTATGACAAAACCTGGGTGCAGTGGTGGGATGACAACTATCCCGACGAGGTTATCCCTCCACTTACCGCGGTATTTGTACCCGACAGTGGCGCACCAGCGGCGGTGTCCTACATCGCCTCGCGCTTTGGCGCGGTGGGCCGTGTGGGCTTTGCAGCATTGCTGGACGCCCTGTTCCAGGCCGACGGCAGCTACCGGTTCACCAGCCAGCAGGCCGGTACCCGCAGCTACTTTGACCGCACACCCGCCAGTTTCCTGCGCCAGAAGAGCGGCTTGCTGCTGGCAGGACCCGATTCCGCCTCGCTGGTGCCCAGCGGGGGCGCCACCGCGGCCGGGGACTTCCTGACCCTGGCGGACACGGACACCAGCGACAACGAGGTATCCGTCGCCTACCTGATGCCCGAGCAGGCGAAGGCGCAGCAGGGCGCGTTTAACGGCACCTACTTTTGCGGCCACATCCTCTCCAATGGGCAGGCGCTGTTTTTCCGCGCCAATATGGACGGCAGGGGCGGCGGCGCACTGATCGTGCTCAACAGGCGACTGGCAGGCGCAAACCAGGCCGCGATCAGCTACCGGGTGAGCCCGGACGGTACGACCACCCTCGACTACGCCGGGGCACGGCTGGCGGGCAGCCTGTCGCCCGATGGCAGCGTTTTCACCGCCACCCAGGTATCGCCCTCCCTGCAGGGCGCCGGCATCTGCCTGCGGACGTCAGGCAATAAAATGGTGGGGAATGTCACCGGCAGCTATTACGGCGCCTGGATCAGCACCCAGCCCGTGACGGCGGTGACCGAGCTGTTGCTGGACAAAATGGGCCAGACCGCGGAGACGGTATTGCGCGACTCCGCCGGTGGGCGCAACTACGCCCTGGGGCAGAACTTCATGCTGGTCAAAGCGACCGGCCAGATTACCACCCGGGATGCCGATGGCGCCGTGTCCCCGGACGGGCGCGTGATGTTCATCGTCCAGACGGACCCCAATCGATTCCCCACGCTGATTGTTTACGTGCGCAAAACCTGAATACGGCCCCACGGTATTGCAAAGTGGGGTCAGGTCTGGCGACCCAACCTGAAAATCAGCGATTGCCTCACCGCGGGCCATTCCTGATCGATGATCGAAAACACCACCGTATCGCGATAGATGCCGTCCGCGGTTCTGGTATGGTTGCGCAGCACTCCATCCTGTTTCGCGCCCAGCCTGGCTATCGCCGCCCGGGATTCCCGGTTATGCCAGTGGGTACGAAATTCCACCGCTATAGCCCCCAGTGTTTCAAAGGCATGGTTAAGTAACAGGTACTTGCATTCACTATTGGCCGCCGTGCGCTGGTAACTTGCGGAGTACCAGGTGTAGCCAATTTCCAGCCGCTGATTGCTTTCGTCGACATTACAGTAGCGTGTGCTGCCTATGAGTTTCCCCGTCTTGGCTTCACGGATAACAAAGGGCATGGCCCCGGCGCACTCGCGGTTGTCCAGTGCCGCACGAATATATACCTCCGCGGCATCCGGATGAGGGACCCCGGTAAACCACAATTTCCAGAGCTCGCCGTCCCGGACCGCCTGCTTTATGCCCTCCAGGTGTTCCAGTGACATCGGGTCCAGTACAACGTGCGATCCCGCCAGGGTAGCGGGTTCTATCCACCTTTTGTTCATTCCTCGCTCCGCAAATCAGTCTCGTTTTGCCTGATGATATAGCAAAGCCAAAGTGCAGACATGCGGAAACGATCCCCTGGAAAGATCCCGGACCCACGGCAGGGAAACCATCAAAGGAACCGCGCCGGGGTGGCCGGAAACACCTGCTAGAGCACCCGCACCTCCCGTGCAGCGTCGTGCAGCAGTATGTCAGCGTAATCGCAAATTCCCTCTGCACGCTGGAAAATACTGTTGGCGATCAGCCAGACCCGCACGATGCGCGCCGGCGGCTCTCCCATGTAGCGCCGGTAATCGGCGTACAGGTTGCGGCGCTCGCAGTGCCACTCTCCCAGGCCTTCACCGCCGCTGCGCACCACCACGTGAAATTCCTTGCCGGACCAGTTCGGCAGGGGGCAGTCATAGCCGGTGCCCACCGGCAACTGGCTGCTCCAGTAATAGGTGATGTCCCGGCCATTATCGAATTCCACCGCGATGCTGAGGTAGTCATGGCTCGGCAGCGTATCCTCCCGCAGGGTTGAGGGCAGTTGCCGCACGCACCAGCGCCAGCTGATTTCGCTGGCCTCATGCAGCGGCAGATCCACTTCCCTCTGCAGGATGCCGCCATCCGCATGGGTCTGGCAGTGGATGCAGTCGGCGCCGTCGGCGGCCGGTTTCCGGCGATAGATCTCAGCGGGACCCAGGTTCCAGAGGTACTGCCATCCCGGCGGCGTGGTATCGCCGAGTTCGATCCGCTCGATCTCGGCGCCCAGGCGGCCACCCGGGTCGGCGATACCCCTCAGCGCGCGCAACCCATCCAGGGCGCCGCCACCCCAGCGAATCACCAGGACCTTCAACTCGCCGCTGACCTGGCGATAGACATCGTCGTTTTGCAGGCGTGTTCCCTGCAGGTCGGCCCAGTCGTTGGGGAAGTAGTTGCCGAACATAAGCGGCCCGTTGTGGTCCGCGCGGAACGAATGGCTGTTGCGGGTTCCGCGAAATACCTCGCCCCTGTCACCGAGCTTGCACCACAACTGCAGGGAGGGATTGATATAAATATCCAGGAACCGGTTCGCGTAGACCCGGCCCTCGGCGAAGTAGCTCACCTCACACCCCTGCGCCAGCGGCAGGCCAGCCCCGACCCAGGGCGGCTGGTTGGCCGGCAGCTGGACCCAGCAGTAATCCGCCACCACCGAGGCCGGCGCCTGCGCCAGCAGCTCCTCCATCTCACCGGTAAAGGCCGCGAGGTCCGGAGGGGGTTCGATCCCGCCCCGCAGGCGGCGCCCTGCAACCCTGAGCGCGAGCCGGCCCGCCACTTTAAGTTCGGTAATAGCCCTGGACATGGTGTGTTCCTCGCAGCGCGGAAGAGGGTAGGACTGACTGTTTACAAGCCAGTTAAGCCCAGCGGATACGGGAGGTCAAATGCGGCAGGGGTAGACCGGTGCGAACTGCATCTGGGCACAGGCCCGCCCCCGGCGCATAATGAGGCCCCGAATCCGGAGCGTCCCAAATGCCCGCCATACCGGAGCGCCTGCTGCTTATCGGCGCGTTCGCCGCGCTTTACCTGATCTGGGGTTCGACCTACCTGGCGATACGTATCGGTGTCGCCACCTGGCCGCCGCTGCTGTTCAGCGCGGCGCGCTTCCTGCTGGCCGGCTGCCTGCTCTACGCCTGGCTGCGCTGGCGCGGCGTTACGCCACCGACAGCGCGGCAATGGCGTTCGGCCACCCTGCTCGGCGCGCTGATGCTGGGCTGCGGCACAGGCGGGGTCACTGTCGCCGAATCCCTTGGCGCGGCCTCCGGCGTGGCCGCGCTGATGATTGCCACGGTGCCACTGTTTACCGTGGTGTTCGGTTACCTGTGGAGCCAGCGGGCAAGCTGGCTGGAATGGGCCGGTATTTTCCTCGGCCTGCTGGGCATCGGCCTGCTGCACTCAGGCGCAAACCTGCAGGCCAGCCCACTGGCGGCATTACTGCTGATCATGGCACCGGCCGGGTGGGCCCTCGGGTCCGTGTGGGGCAGGAACCTCGACCAGCCGGCGGGGTTGATGGCCAGCGCCAGCCAGATGCTGGCCGGCGGCTGCACCATGCTGCTGGTGAGCGCAATCTGCGGGGAGCGCATGCAGCGGTGGCCGGACGCGGCCGGCTGGGGCTCGCTGGCCTACCTGGTCTTTTTCGGCTCGATCATCGCCTACAGCGCCTACCTGTACCTGCTGAAGACGGTGCGCCCGGCGGCGGCCACCAGCTACGCCTACGTCAACCCGGCAGTGGCGGTGTTGCTGGGTGTCATGTTCGCGGGCGAGCAAATCCGCACCAGGGAGGGACTGGCCATGGGCCTGATCATCTTCGCAGTGGTGCTGACCGCCCTGCCGAAGTGGCGACAGCGGGCGCACCAGGGGTGAATACAGCGATCCCGCCGGGCACACCGGCCTTCTCCAGCGGGTGCGGCTTCCTGATATAGTTGGGCAGCGGTCACGGCCGGCAAAACGGTACGTGCATTACCGCGGCATCACCAGCGGGCAACGCCCGGTTTCGGAGGAATATTGTGCAAAAGCGTGAGCCACTCTGGCTGGAAGACCTGCCACAGGCATTCAAGAACTACCGCGCGGGGCGCGACGTGGATGAAGTGGAATGCATTGTGCCGGACCTGGCGGGCATGTCCCGCGGCAAGGCCATGCCGCTGAACAAATTTCACCCGGATCATGAGACCTACCTGCCGATCTCCATCTTCTACCAGACGGTCACCGGCAGGGACGTGGAGATGGACATCGTCAACCAGTGGGCAGAGGGGGACGTCGTGCTGAAGGCCGACATGACCACCGCCAAGGCGGTGCCCTGGGCGAAGGAAGCCACCCTGCAGGTGATTCACGACCTGTACAACCGGGACGGCAGTCCCGTGAGCGTCGCGCCGCGCAATGTCCTGAAACGCCTGGTGGATATGTATGCGCAGCAGGGCTGGAAACCGGTGGTCGCCCCTGAACTGGAGTTCTACCTGACCAGGCCCAACCTCGATCCCAACGAACCGATCGAGCCGCCGGTGGGCCGCACCGGGCGCCGCGGCACGGGAAACCAGTCATATTCCATGTCGGCAGTGGACGAGTACGGGCCTGTCATCGACACCATTTACCGCTACGCCCAGGATGCGGGGCTGACCATCGATACGGTTATCCAGGAGGACGGGGCCGGCCAGGTGGAGATCAACCTGACCCACGGCGACCCGGTGCTGCTGGCGGACCAGGTGTTCTACTTCAAGCGCATCATTCGCGAGGCGGCACTCAACCACGGTATGTTCGCCACTTTCATGGCCAAGCCCATGCGCGACCAGCCGGGCTCGGCCATGCACATACACCAGAGCGTGATCGACCTGGTTACCGGGAAAAATATCTTCAGCAACACCAATGGCGAGGCCAGCAAGCGCTTCATGCATTATATCGGCGGCAGCCAGAAATACCTGCCGCAAGCCCTCCCGCTCATGGCCCCCTACGTCAACAGTTACCGGCGCTTCGAATCCAGCACCAACTCCAGCGCACCCACCAACTTTGCCTGGGGCTTCGACAACCGGGCGACCGGCCTGCGGGTGCCGAACTCGGGGGCACAGGACCGCCGCCTGGAAAACCGCGTGGTCGGGGTGGATTCCAATCCCTACCTCGCCATTGCGGTGAGCCTGGCCTGTGGCTACCTGGGCATGCTCGAGAAAGCCAAACCCGGGGCACCCGCCGCCGGCGAGGTGGAAGGTGACGAATACGCGATTCCAACGACGATCGATGAGGCCCTCACCCTGTTCGAACAGGCCGAGGCAGTGCACCGGGTACTGGGGGTTGATTTCTGCATGGTGTACAGCGAGGTCAAGCGCGAAGAGATGCGCCAGTTCCACCGGGAGATCAGTCCCTGGGAGCGCGAGCACCTGCTGCTGAATGTCTAGCCGATACTGATAACATGCCGGATATCATCTCCAACTCAATTATCGACGATGTCGCGGCCGAGGCCCTGCAGCTGAACCTGTGTTTTCTCAACGGCCCGGGGCAGACACGCCAGGTACCGTTCACCTTCTCCCCGGCGCCGATTGCGGCAAGCGTGCTTGCCGGTATCGAGACCGTCGCCCCGCTGCTGGGCCGGCTGACCCAGGCGCTGGCCGAGCGCGATGAACTCATCCAGGCAGTACACGCGCCAATGACGGGAGGCGATGCATTCTTCGCCGAAATGCTCGAGATGCACACGCAGTTGCACAGAGGCGGCAGTGACTTACCCCGGGTACCCCTGCTATTGCAGCGCAGTGATTTCATGGTCGACGAGCGCGAAGGCGCGCGCCTGGTCGAGTGTAACAGCATCGCCGCGGGCATGGCCCCGTTCGGTGACCGGGCGCATATGCTTCACACCTATATCGAGAGTCGCTGGCCCGCCGAATTCGCCAGGTACCATACCGACTCCCCCGGCGCCCTGCTCCCCAACCCGGCGACGGCCATGCTGGCCAACGCGATAGCTGCCGCCGCCCGGACCATGGAGCGCGAGCTCGGCACTGGCGCAAGCGATCCCGGGTTCCTGATGGTCGTGCAGGAGGACGAGGACAACGTGTTCGACCAGCGCCTGCTCGAGCGCCAGTTACAGGCCCTCGGCCTGCGTACCTACCGCCGCACTTTCCGGCAGCTGCACGAACAGTTATCGAGCGGGCCAGGCCAGTCGCTGCAACTCGATGGCTGCGGCACGATTCACGTCGTGTATTTGCGTGCCGGCTACCAGTACCGGGATTACATCGCCAGCGACCTCGATGCCCGGCGCTGCTGCGACGCCATTTGCACTACCCGCATGTTCATCGAGCGGCACCGGGTGGCGGTCAGCGCCACCATTGCACAGCAATTGGCAACCAGCAAGCGCACGCAGCTTTATGTCTGTGCCGGCGGGGACAGGCTGCTGGGCGATCTCGGCTTCAACGGGCGGGAGCGTGATCTGTTAACCGCTGCGTTTGCGCCGATGCGCCCGGTTGACGCCACCAGTGCCGATCAACTGCTGGCTGAAGGCGGCGTCGCCGACTGGGTCCTGAAGAACCAGGGTGAGGGCGGCGGGCACTGCCTGTTCGACCGGGATATCATCGACCGCCTGGGCGGAATGACCACCGCCGACTATCCCGCCTGGGTGTTGATGCGGCGCCTGCGCCCGGCCGGCAGGACCAGGCCGACCCTGGTGATCCGCGCGGGAAAGGCGCAACGTATCGACCGGCTGGTGAGCGAGGTCGGGATTTTCACCGCCCACCTCGGGAATCACGCACTGCCAACCGGCGACCCCCGACCCGCGCATGTCGGCTACCTCGTCCGCTCGAAGCCAGCGGACGTGACCGAGGGCGGGGTACACAGCGGATTCGGCGCGCTCGATTCCCTGTTCGTGG
>Ga0316188_10001842_pt1 | contig 10083 bp, 10 predicted proteins | sample Phiworburrow1_MG_FD_204933 | JGI IMG/M metagenome (GOLD analysis project Ga0316188, IMG submission 204933) | Coastal sediment microbial communities from Maine, United States - Phippsburg worm burrow 1 | ecosystem: Environmental > Aquatic > Marine > Coastal > Sediment | place: USA: Maine... | reverse complement strand
ATGAAGATGACCCGATTGCTCAAAATGTTTGTTTTGCTGCAGAGGTTGGTCTATCTGGTGAAATTCGCGCTGTAAATCGTGTAGAACAGCGGATTATTGAAGCCGAAAAATTAGGGTTTGAAAAAATAATCCTATCCAAATTCAATAAAATAGCATCTAAAAATTATAAAATTGAGATTATAAAAGTCTCAAAAATTGAAGAAGTTATTCGCGTATTGTTTTAGTTACTAATCGTTACTTTTTTCTGCAATAAAGCCTGAGTATAATCGTGTGTTATTAGATATTCTTCTCTGGTATCTTGCAAAAATAGCAATACTTTTTCTTGGGAAGGATGATTCGCTTTCAGGCAATCTTTCATACCGGCATCGGAAACGAGCATTGCTAAATACCAATTTCCAATTCGATAAAATTCATTCGCCTTATTCGGTTCTTCAATAATAAAAGAATGGTCTCTTGGGAGGTTTCTTTTGAATTTTTTTTGCGATGACAACTTTGTCCTCTTTTATCGTTGGAGCAATTCGAACATGAATACAAGAAGACAAATGGAATAAAATAAAAGGAATGTAAAATTGTTTCGTGCATAATATTTTCGGAATATTGATTAAGTATTACACCAGTAGAAAATATTCAAACAATTAATCAATAGTATAATAAAAGACCTATTTCTCGACTTTTTAAGCAGTAAAACCCTTAAAACCCTGATTGTTGTCATATTCTATAACCTATTTATGGCTTAATTTTATCCATCAATTGTAGGACATTTTTTAATCCATGGAAAGGCTTAATTTAAATAGGGCAAACATGTCTCCAAAAAATTTCGTGAAACACGAAGGGAGTATTTTGAATATATCCAATGGAATTCTTACGGTTGCTTTAAAAGGAAACATTAATTGTATAGCATGCAATGCTAAAGGAGCTTGTGGTGTTTCCGAATCGAATGCTAAAGAAATTCAAGTAGACATTACTGGCCAATCTTTTAAAATTAATGAAGAAGTAGATGTGGTTTTAGAAAAGAAACTAGGTCTTAAAGCTGTTTTTTGGGCCTATGTTTTTCCTTTTATATTAGTCCTTTGTGTACTAATAATTTCTTCTAATTTCTTAAAAGAATGGGTTTCGGGTTTACTCTCATTATTTATTCTTTTGCCTTATTATTTAACACTTTATGCTTTGCAGAGTTCTTTTAAAAAAGCATTTAAAGTTACCATTTTAAAAAATAGTTTATCATGACAGTTTCCGTTTTATATAGTGTTTTACTATTGGTTTCCTTAGGCGGACTTGCAGCAGTAGTGTTGTATTTTGTTTCAAAGAAATTTTATGTGTATGAAAACCCCTTGATTGCCGAGGTAGAAGAAATTTTACCGGCTGCGAATTGCGCGGGTTGCAGTTCCCCAGGATGTAAATCTTTTGCTGAAAAACTGGTAAATACGGATGATATTTCTGATTTATTTTGTCCCGTTGGAGGAAATGATGTGATGAAGCAAGTGGCGGATATATTAGGTAAGAATGTTGCCGAAAAAGATCCAACAGTAGCAGTTTTACGATGTCAAGGCGCCTGTGATATTCGCCCGAAAACAACAGAGTTTGAAGGTCCGAGAACTTGCGCTATTACAGCAATGGTTTATGGTGGAGAAACCGATTGTCAATACGGTTGTTTGGGTGATGGTGATTGTGTGAATGTATGTAAGTTCAATGCCATGTATATGGATGAATCTACAGGATTACCGGTTATTATTACCGATAAATGTACCTCTTGTGGTGCTTGTGTAGAAGCTTGTCCGAGAGATATTATTGAAATGCGACCAAAAAACAAACGCGATTTAAAAATATTTGTAGGTTGTTTGAACGAAGATAAAGGTGGAATTGCTAAAAAATCTTGTGAAGTTGCTTGTATAGGTTGTTCTAAATGTGAAGATGTTTGTCCGAAAGACGCAATCACCATGTTCAACAATTTAGCCTATATCGACCCTGTTTTATGTACGCTTTGTAGAAAATGCGTTCCGGTTTGTCCGACGCATTCTATTATCGAAACGAATTTTCCACCACCAAAAGTGAAAATAGAAAAAGAAGAGAAAAAATCGATTCCGAAGCCGACCGCTATAAAAGAGGGGATATTGCAACCAATAAATTTGAAAACTGATGCTTAAGACCTTCCCAAAAGGAGGAATTCATCCTCCAGAAAATAAAATAACTTCTGCTAAAGAAATTAAAAGATTAACCGTTCCAAAAGTAGTTTATGTACCTATTGCACAGCATATAGGTATTCCTGCAGAAATTATTGTGACTACTAAAGAAAAAGTTGAAATCGGACAAGTAATTGCAAAATCCGGTGGATTTGTTTCGAGCAATATTCATTCTCCTGTTGCCGGTACGGTTACGAAACTAGATAAAATTATTGATAGCAGTGGTTATAAAAAGCAATGTATTGTAATTAGGACCGATCAAAAAGACGAATCTAATTTTGAAGTTCCAGATTTTCCTTTAAAAAAGGAGATAACCATGAATCAAAAAGATATTCTAAAACATATTACAGATTCTGGTATAGTTGGTTTAGGAGGCGCAACTTTTCCATCTCATGTTAAATTAGATCTTAAAAATGATAATCACGTCGATTGCCTTATTATAAATGGCGTAGAATGTGAACCTTATTTAACAGCAGACCATCGTTTGATGCTTGAAAAGGCAGACGAAATCATCGTTGGAATCCAAATTCTAATGCATGCCTTACACATACATGAAGCCATTATTGGAATCGAAAATAATAAAAAAAATGCTGTTGAAGTCTTAAAGAAAGCTGCTCAATCTGACAAAAGAATCAAAGTAGCAGCACTTCAGGTAAAATATCCTCAAGGCAGTGAAAAACAACTTATAAAAGCCATTCTAAAACGCGAAGTTCCTAAAGGCGGATTACCAATGGATGTTGGAGTTATCGTACATAACGTAGGTACTATTTTCGCCATTTATCAAGCAGTACAATACGACCAACCATTAATTGAACGTGTTGTAACGGTTACAGGTAAGAAAATAGAACATGCCTCTAACTTTTGGGTTAAAATAGGAACTCCAATTACGGATCTGGTTAATGAAGTGGGAGGTTTACCGGAAGGAACCAGAAAAATAGTGAATGGTGGACCAATGATGGGAAAAGCGATAAAAAACACCGATGTGCCGGTTACCAAAGGAACCTCAGGTATTTTGGTAATTTCTGAAGAGGAAGCCAGTCGGGGAAAACAAGAAAACTGCATTCGTTGCGGCGAATGTGTAACGGTTTGTCCAATGGGATTAGAACCGCATTTATTGATGAGTCTTACCGAAAAAGGCATGTATGAAAAGGCTTCTTTTGAAGATATTATGACCTGTATCGAATGTGGCTCCTGTAGCTATGTTTGTCCTTCGCATCGCCCGCTTCTAGATTATATCCGTTATGGAAAAAATATTGTGAAAAAATTACAAACTGCAAAGAATTAGAAATGAGTGAACCAATTATTATATCCGCTTCACCACATGTACACAGTGATAGAACCTCAAAAAAATTAATGTATGATGTGGTGATTGCTTTAATTCCTGCATTTTTAGTTTCGCTGTATGTTTTCGGAATTGGAGCATTTATTGTCACAGCTGTAGCTATAATTTCTTGTTTGGGATTTGAATATCTCATCCAAAAATACTTATTAAAAACAGCAATTACAATAGGTGATGGATCTGCATTAATTACTGGAATTTTATTAGCATTTAACGTTCCTTCTAGTTTACCTATTTGGATGGTAATTATCGGTAGCTTAGTTGCTATTGGAATTGCAAAATTATCGTTCGGCGGTTTGGGTTTTAACATATTTAATCCGGCCTTGGTAGCTCGGGTTTTTTTATTGATTTCCTTTCCTATTCAAATGACCACTTGGCCAACTGCAGTGGTAAATAATACCACTTTGGTCGATGCAACATCCGGGGCAACTACTCTTGGAATTATCAAAGAAGGTTTAATGATGGGAGAAACCATGTCGAGTTTAAGCGCAAAACTTCCTACTAATTTAGATTTATTTTTAGGAATTACCGGAGGTTCGATAGGAGAAATGTCTGGGTTTGCTTTGCTACTCGGTGGAATTTATTTGATTTATAGAAAAGTAATTACCTGGCATATTCCTGTTATTGTTTTAGGAACAATGGCAATTATGACAAGTGCTTTTTGGATAATAAATCCGGAACAATACGCGAGTCCGTTAACACATCTTTTAGCCGGTGGTGCAATTTTAGGTGCTTTTTATATGGCAACCGATTTAGTTACGAGCCCAATGACAAAAAAAGGAATGGTAATTTTTGCTATTGGAATTGGAGTGATCACTGTTGTAATTCGCTTGTTTGGTGCTTATCCCGAAGGTGTTTCTTTCGCGATTTTAATTATGAATGCCTTTGTACCATTAATCAATACTTATTTTAAACCAAAACGTTTTGGAGCAAAAATTAAATTTAAAATTGTGTAAGCATGAGTAAAAAAGAATCCTCTTTTTTAAGTATGGTCGTATCTCTTTTGATAATCACTCTCGTGTCAGGATTATCTTTGGGTTTTGTAAACGACTTAACTGCCGGACCAAAAGCGAAAGCCAAATTAGAGAAAAAAATAAAAGCATTAAAACTGGTTCTGCCAGCTTTTGATAATAATCCGGTGGAAGAAGTAACCAAAGTTATATCAGAGCAAGCAAAGGATAGTGTAGAATTGTATCCTGCTTTTTCCGAGAGTAATTTTGTTGGGGCAGCCGTTATTGGATCTTCCGAAAAGGGTTTTAGTGGTTTAATAAAGATTATGATTGGATTTACTGAAACGGGTAAAATTGAAAATATAGAAGTTTTAGAACAAAAGGAAACTCCTGGTTTGGGAACAAAAATGAAAGGTGAAAAGTTTTTGAAGCAATTCAGAGGAATTGATCCTGCTACGTATAATTTAAAAGTAAAAAAAGATGGAGGTGATGTTGATGCTTTAACAGGTGCAACTATTACTTCCAGGGCTTTTGGTGAAGCAGTTCAAATGGGGTATGATGAATTTGTTGAAAATAAGGAGACTTTAAAAAACTCTAAAAATTAAGAATTATGGCAGAAAAAATTAATCAAAAGCAAAATTTCTTAAAGGGTATTGTAAAAGAGAACCCAATATTCGTAATGCTTTTGGGGATGTGTCCAACACTTGGAGTTACCTCTTCTGCATTCAATGGTTTTGGTATGGGTGTTGCAACTTTATTCGTTTTATTAATGTCGAATATGGTGGTTTCTCTGGTAAAAAAGCAAATTCCGAGCAAAGTTAGAATTCCAGCATTTATAATCATCATTGCATCGTTTGTTACTATAGTAGAAATGGTACTAGAGGCATACGTTCCTTTTTTATACGAACAACTTGGAATTTTCATTCCATTAATTGTAGTAAACTGTTTGATTTTAGGACGAGCAGAAGCTTTTGCCTCAAAAAATGGACTTTTAGCTTCTATTTTAGATGCTTTGGGAATGGGTTTAGGTTTTGTGATGGCACTGACTGTTTTAGGAGCAACACGAGAAATTTTGGGCAGTGGAAGTTTATTCGGACTTCAATTTGTTCCAGAAAATGCAAATACCTTTATCTTATTTATTTTGCCTCCAGGCGCATTTATAGCATTGGCCTATTTAACAGTTTTATTCAATAAAATTACAGTAAAAACATCGTAATATGGATTATATCGTTATTCTCATAGCAGCCGTTTTTGTCAACAATATTGTCTTATCTCAGTTTTTGGGTATTTGTCCTTTTTTGGGAGTTTCTAATAAAGTTTCGACTTCCATTGGAATGTCGGGTGCAGTATTATTTGTTATGACCATTGCTACCTTGGCAACGTATTTGTTGCACCAATTTATTTTAGTACCTGCTGGATTGGATTATTTGCGAACTATTACTTTTATTTTAGTGATAGCAGCATTGGTTCAAATGGTAGAGATTATTCTCAAAAAAGTGAGCCCACCACTATATCAGGCGCTAGGTGTATTTTTACCATTAATTACAACAAATTGCGCTGTTTTGGGTGTTGCCATTCTTGCTTTAGGATTAGAGAACGGAAGTTTATTAAAAGCAGTATTTTTTGCTATAGCCAATTCTTTGGGTTTTGCCTTGGCATTAATTGTTTTTGCAAGTATTCGAGAACATCTTGAGCTGGCAAACATACCGAAAGGAATGAAAGGCGTGCCTATTAATCTTTTAGTTGCAGGATTACTTTCATTAGCATTTCTTGGTTTTACAGGATTGGTTTAGAGGTTTTTATCGAGTTAATATTATTTGATTTAGATGATAATTATCATTTTACAAGCAATTGAAATGATGTACATTTAATAATCGTAAATGACAGTAAAACTCAAAAATATGAAATCTTTATATAGCCTATTAGTTGTGTTATTTTTTACTTCTATAGTTCATGCTCAAGAAGACAAGATAAAAAAAATTGTTCCTGTTGGCAACCTTTTTGAAGTCACTATATTTTATGAAAATGGCAATGTTATGCAGCACGGATTTTTAACCAAGGAAGATAAATTACATGCTTCCTGGGAAAGTTATAATGAAGATGGAACTCGACAATGTGTTGCTACCTATAATAACGGCGATAAGGTTGGAGTTTGGTTTTATTATAAAGGTGATAAAAAAACAAAAGTTGTTTATGATGATAATAAAATTATTAGCGTAGAAGAATTACTTCCTGAAAAAGAAATAATTAGAGACCAGAAATAAATTATTCCTTTTTTATCAAATAAACATAAACTGGAAAATGGTCACTATAACCACCAGTAAAATTACCGTTTCCAAAACTTCGAAACGGGTATCCTTTATAACGACCTTTGTTGGTAATTAAATAACTAGGATTAAAAACACCCACTTTAAAAAATTGAAATGAATTGTATTGGTAATCTAAACTAATGCAATCAGGAGTCATTAAAATTTGGTCGAATAAATTTATTTGATCTCTATATCCCAAAGTATTCAACCCTTTTTTATAAAGATTTTCCATTGGATTGAATAAGGTACTATCCCTTAATTTTTCAATCGACTTAGTGCTGTTCAGACCGTTTTTTATGGATACATCGGTTGGGTCGTCGTTAAAATCTCCTAGGATAAAGATTTTAGCAGTTGCATTTTCTAATTTAATTTTTTTGATGATTTGTGAGGTAACATATGCCGCCTTTTCTCGTTTTGGACTGCTTCGCTCTTGACCACCTCGGCGGGAGGGCCAGTGATTTACGATAATAAATATAAGCTCATCATCTAATAAACCACTTACCAAAAGCTGGTCTCTAGTATAGATTCGATTGCCATTTTCTTCCCAAAGTTTTACTTCAAAAGTTTCATGACTTAGTGGAGTAAAATATTTTTCCTGATATAAAAGAGCTACATCAATTCCACGAATATCCGGTGAATCATAGTGGATAATATTATAATGTTTGTTTTTTAATTTTTCGGAGTGGATGAGGTCTTCTAAAACAGCACGGTTTTCAATTTCTGCAAGACCAATTATTGCAGGGGAAGTTTTGGTTTTTTCAGCTCCAATTTCAGAAATAACCTTGCTAATATTTTCAATTTTCTTAAAATAAACTTCTCCTGTATACTTGTTTTTACCGGTAGGTGTGAAATCTTCATCAAAAGTATTCGTGTTATTTATCGTGTCAAAGAGATTTTCGACATTATAAAAAGCAATCGTTCTTATTTTATATTTTATGTTTTGACAATGAGGGAGTTGTATAAAGAAAAATAGGAAAAATAAGAACGATAAATATAGCTTCATGTTAATTCAAATAACAAAGTTTCAATTATTAGTACCATTCATCTCAAAAGGTTAACATAAAAATTAATTTTTTTTGATGTTAACTTATTGTTTTTAGCGACACTAATAGTAACAAACCTAACCATTTCATTCTCAAAAAATTGTGAAGTATATTATCAGTTTACTATTATTTTCATTTTTTATTCCTTTTGGAATTAGGGCGCAATCTGCCACTATTTTAAAAGGAAAAATTATCGATGAGTTTAGGCAAAACAGCCTAGAGAATGTAAAAATAGCAATTTTAAAAACGAATATTGAAACCAATTCTTCGGCTAAAGGAACGTTTCAAATTTTCAATTTCCCTATTGGAGAATTTCTAGTTGAAATCTCATTGTCAGGGTATGAATCTAAAATAATTCCTATTGAAAACACGCTGAATAATCCAGTAATAGATCTTTTACTTATCCGCTTGACGAAAAAAACACAAGCCGAAATCGACCAAAGTTTTATTAGCTTAAATGAACAAGATTTATACAATAATGAAAGTGAGGAAAGTAATTCTATTTCAGGTCTTCTTGTTGCCACCAAAGATGTTTTTTTAAGAACCGTTGCATACGAATTTAGTCCTACTTTTTTCCGGCCACGAAATTTAGGATCTGAAAACTCATCCATTTTGTTGAATGGAATAACAATGAATAAAATCTACAATGGCAGGCCACAGTGGAGTAATTGGGGAGGTTTGAATGATGTTTTGAGAAATCAAGAGTTTTTTGAAAATAGTTCTGCTTCGGCTTATAATTTTGGTGGTTTCTCCGGCACTACAAATATGAATACAAGAGCTTCCGAATTTGGAAAAGGTGTAAAAGTCTCTTATGCTGTTTCCAATCGAAGTTATACCTCGCGAATAATGGCAACATATAGTTCAGGAGTGATTAAAAATGGTTGGTCTTTTGTGTTTTCAGGGTCTTATCGTTTCGGTAATGAAGGCTTTAAAGAGGGAACCCTATATGATGCAAAATCTTTTTTTGCTTCTATGGAAAAGAAAATGAACAGCAAGCATAGTCTCAATTTAACTGCAGTTTATGCTTCAAATATTCGTGGAAAAGCATCTCCCTTAACTCAAGAAGTATTCCATTTAAAAAGTATTAAATACAATGCGTATTGGGGGAAACAAAACGGAACAATTCGCAATTCTCGTACTCGAAATATTGCTGAACCCATCTTACAATTGAATCATTTTTGGACGATCAGTTCGAAAACAAACCTGCAAACTAATGTAACCTATCAGTTTGGGAAAGTGGGAAACAGCAGGTTGGATTATGGTGGGACAAGAATAATTTCGTCAAACGATGGAATGCAAACTATTGTTGGTGGAGGTATAAATCCGGACCCAACCTATTATCAAAAGTTGCCCAGCTATTTTTTAAGGGATGCCTCAAATCCGGATTATGCAAATGCGTATTTAGCAGAGCAGGAGTTTTTGCAAAATGGACAAATAAAATGGAGGGATTTATATGAGGCCAATCAAAATTCAGAAATTACTTCTGGCAATTCGATTTATGCACTTTATGAAGATAGAAACGATGATAAGCAACTCACCTTCAAATCTATTTTTTTTACAGAATTAAATTCAGATTTTCACTTAAATATGGCAATAAGCTATACCAAATTTCAATCGGAAAACTTTGCTTCGATGTTAGATTTATTAGGAGGGAATTCTTTTTTAGATGTTGATTTATATGCAGATAACATAAATCAAGCGCAAAATGATTTGCAAAACCCGAATCGCTTAGTGATAAAAAATGACCGGTTTAAATACAATTATATTTTCGATGCAAACCTAATGAATGTGTTCACGCAAACACAATATCACACGAAGAAAATAGATGCATTTTTTGGTTTCAACTTTTCTTCGAACAACTACCAAAGAACTGGATTGTATGAGAATGGCGCTTATCCTGGTAATGCCTCTTTAGGAAAAAGCGAAGTTCTACAATTTTCAAATTTTGGTATCAAAAGTGGTTTTACTTATAAACTTTCAGGTCGTCATGTTTTTACAGCAAATACATCATTTATTACTAAAGCACCAACACTGCAAAATTCTTTTTCTAATTCGAGAGAAAATAATGATGTTGTAATTGGTCTAACAAATGAAAAAAATAGCTCTTTGGACATTAATTATTATTTAAGACACCCAAGAATTATAGCTAAAGTATCAGCATACTGGGTCGCAATGAAAGACCAAACGGATATCTCCTTTTATTTTGCAGATGGTATTTCGGGTATTGAATCAAACGAAACAACTGCTTTTGTGCAAGAGGTT
>Ga0316188_10001841_pt1 | contig 10083 bp, 9 predicted proteins | sample Phiworburrow1_MG_FD_204933 | JGI IMG/M metagenome (GOLD analysis project Ga0316188, IMG submission 204933) | Coastal sediment microbial communities from Maine, United States - Phippsburg worm burrow 1 | ecosystem: Environmental > Aquatic > Marine > Coastal > Sediment | place: USA: Maine... | reverse complement strand
GACGGCCGATAGCCCGACAGCTCGTAGTCGAGGCTGGCGTAGCCCTTCGTGCGCGACTTCATCTGGTCGAAGAAGTCGATGACCACCTCGGCGAGCGGGACCTCGTAGACGAGCTCGACGCGTTCGGGCGACAGGTAGTCCATCTTCTTCATCTCGCCGCGCCGGGTCTGGCACAGATCCATCAGCGTGCCGGTGTACTCGGTGGGCGTGATGATCGAGATCTTGAAGAACGGCTCCTCGATCGCGGCGATGCGCTGCGCCTCGGGCATGTCGGCGGGGTTGTCGACCATCTCGATCGTGCCGTCGGTGCGCGTCAGGCGGTACTCGACGCTCGGCGCCGTGGCGATCAGCGCCAGGCCGAACTCGCGCTCGAGGCGCTCCTTGACGATCTCCATGTGCAGCAGCCCGAGGAAGCCGCAGCGGAACCCGAATCCGAGGGCACCCGACGACTCGGGCGCGTAGGTGATCGACGCATCGTTGAGCTTGAGCTTCTCGAGCGATTCGCGCAGGTTCTCGAAGTCGTCGCCGTCGATCGGGAACAACCCGGAGAACACCATCGGCTTGGGGTCGCGGTAGCCGGGCAGCGCGTCGACCGAACCGCCCGACGCGGTGGTGACCGTCTCACCCGAGCGGGCGTCGCCGACGTCCTTGATGCCGGCGATGAGGTAACCGACCTCGCCGGGGCCGAGTTCCTGGACCGGCGTCGGCACCGGTCGGCGGGTGCCGATCTCGATCGCCTCGTGGTTGGCACCGGCCTGGATGAACGTGAGCTTCGACCCGGAGATCATCTTGCCCTGCATCACGCGGATGCTCGACACGACACCGCGGTACTGGTCGAACTGCGAGTCGAAGATGAGGCCCTGGAGAGGAGCGTCGGGGTCGCCGACCGGGGCCGGAATCCGTTCGATGACGGCATCGAGCAGGTCGGGGACGCCCTCGCCGGTCTTGGCCGACATGCGGATGATCTCGTCGGCGGGAATCCCGAGGATCTTCTCGATCTCGGCCGCGTAGCGATCGGGATCGGCGGCGGGCAGGTCGATCTTGTTGAGCGCGGCGACGATCTCGAGGTCGTTCTCCAGCGCCAGGTAACAGTTGGCCAGCGTCTGGGCCTCGATGCCCTGCGCCGCGTCGACCACGAGCACCACGCCTTCACAGGCGGCCAGGCTGCGGCTGACCTCGTAACCGAAGTCGACGTGGCCGGGCGTGTCGATCAGGTGGAAGACATGCCCCTTCCAGTCGACACGCACGTTCTGGGCCTTGATCGTGATGCCGCGTTCACGTTCGAGGTCCATCGAGTCGAGATACTGCGAGCGCATGTCCCGAGCGTCGACCGCTCCGGTGATCTCCAGGATGCGATCGGACAGCGTCGACTTGCCGTGGTCGATGTGCGCGATGATCGAGAAGTTGCGGATGAGGCCGAGATCCATGACCGAGCCAACGCTATCCGGCCACGTCGGCGCTCATGTCAGGACGTTGCCGCTCACCGACGGCTGCCGATAGAGTCCCAGGGCTGTTCAGTGGGGCATTGGGCCCGGAACACCACGATCGACGGAAAGCACGAGGCCATGGCCAACATCAAGAGCCAGAAGAAGCGCAATCTCACCAACGAGAAGCGTCACGAGCGCAACAAGGCCGTCAAGGCCGAGCTCAAGACGCGCACCAAGCGCGCCAACGAAACGATCGGCACCGACGACAACGACGACGCCGTGCGCCTCGCGATCAAGCGCATCGACACCGCCGCCTCGAAGGGCATCATCCACAAGAACGCCGCAGCTCGCAAGAAGAGCCGCCTCATGAAGAAGGTCAACGCCGCCGGCTGACCCTCTCCCCGTCCGAAATTCGCCTGGAACTTCCCGCTGAGCGGGCAATTCCAGGCATTTTTCGGTTTTCGGGGGCGGTTTCGAGGGGAGGTTCAGCGGCGCAACTTGGAGAGGCGGGCGACGAGGACCTCCATCACCAACTCCGGTTCGAGGTCCTTCGCGCCGCGCAGGTCGAGATCGGCCTGGGCGATCAGCTCGATCGCCCGTTTCGTCGACGCCGGCCCCAGACGGTTGTACGTCTGCAGGGCCTTCTTGGCGGGGAACGGTGACTTGATGCCCGTCGCCGCCATCGCGTCGGCCTCGGTGCGTGCCTCGGCACCGTCGAGCTTGGCGAGGTTCGAGTAGTGACCGTGCATGATCGCCATGATCTGCAGCGGGTGGCGTCCACCGGCGTGCATCATCCGGCCGAGCAACGTGAGCGCCTTGGTGGTGTTGCCGCTGTCGATGGCATCGGTGAAGTCCCACGGCGGCACTCCCCCGGCCTCGCCGAGGAACGGCTCGACATCGGCGAACGTCAAGACGTGATCGGATCCGTACGTGCTGGTGAGCGTCGCCAGGATTCCGTCGAGACGCCCGGCGTCCTCGCCGAGCCACTGTCCGAGCTGCGCTGCGGCATCCGGCTTGATCCGCAACCCGGCGCCGGCGATGTGATCGGAGATCCACTCCTGGCGGTCCTTCGGCCGGGCGGGCGGTGAGGTGTTGGTGACCGTTCCGACGGCCTTGACGGCGTCACCGAGCTTCTTCGGAACCGAGCCGGAGTTGACGACCAGCACGAGATCGGACGAATCGAGCGGATTGGCCAGATACCCCAGCAGTGAAGTGAGCTCGTCGGCGTTGAACCGCCCGACGTCTCGGGCGACGATCACCCGCTTGTCCGTCAGGAACGACGGCGTCTGCGCGGCATCGACCACCATTCGCAGCTCGTACTCGTCGCCGTCGAACTCGTCGACCATCATCGCCCGGTCGCCCGCACCGACCAGCTCGTCGACGAGTTCGTGCACGGCCGATCGCAGGATCGACTCGTCGTTGCCACTGAGGAGATGGGTCGCCATGGAGACCTCGATTCTTATCGCGTCCGGTCACCGACGGAGGAACCTGCTCCCCAGCTGGAGCACCGCAACGGCGACGACGATGCCGAGCCATCCGATCCACGACCACGGGGGCTCGGGTTCGAGCCGGGTACCGAGCATGGCCACCGTGTCGACCCACCGCGTGCCGAGCCGGGCCGGGAACATCACCACCGGTCCCAGAACGGGCAACGCCCCGACGAGCAGACCCGCCGGCAGTCCGTACAGCATCACGAAGCCGGCGACCGGCACGGCGAGCAGGTTGGCGACGACACTCACCAGCGGAAGCCGCCCGAACACGAGCACGCTCGGCACGACGACACCGACCTGAGCGCCCAGCGTGATCCCGAGCGGCAGGGCGATCGGGCCGAACATCCTCAGCCGGTCCGCGAGCAGCGGACCGACGACGCAGACACCTGCGGTGGCACCCACCGACAGCCAGAAACCGACCGACCACAGCAGCAGCGGATCGACCAGGAGCAGCCCGGTGACCGCGAGCGCAAGCAGCCGGATCGGTGTCCGCTCCCGTCCCGTCACGAACGCTGCCGACGAGAGCCCGGCCATCACCCCGGCGCGAAGAATCGATGGTTCGAACCGGGTGATGACCACGAACCAGGCGATCACCGCGACCGTGGCAGCCCACCGCGGCCACGGACGCAGGCGCACCAGCAGCGGTCCACACGCGGCGAGGACGAAGGCCACGTTCTGGCCGGACACCGCGGTGAGATGCGACAGGCCGCTCGCCCGGAACCGCTGGACCATGTCGCGTGGCTGTTCGCGATCGTCGCCGATCACCAACCCTCGGTACAGCGCCCCGTCCGGGGCCGGGACGAACATCGAGGCGCGCTCGATCGCGCTGCGTACACGATTCGAGGCACGAGCGAGCGGCCCGCCGGGGTCGACATCGCTGGCCCAGTCGAGATCGAACGTGCCGACCACGTGCTGCCAGGCGACCCGATGGGCCCTGGCATCGTCGAGGTGGCGGCGTTCGCCGTGGACCAGGACGCGCTCGCCTCCGCGCCACCGCATCACCCGTCGTTGCTGGGCGCGCCCTCGGGCCCACATCTCGAATCGCTCACCGTCGATCTCCAGGATCGCTCTCGTGCTCGACGCGTACGGCTGCGGATCATCGACCAGGCGAGCCCAGCCCTCGAACGTCCCCAGCCGATCCGGCGCGAGGTCAGCCCAGCTCCGCTGCGAGTTGACCCCTGCGGCGACCGCCACCAGGATCGCCAGCACCAGCCAACGGACGCCGGCCCGTCGCGCCGGGCGGATCCAGCATCCGGCCCCGACGGCACACACGACTGCAACCAGCGCATCGCCCGTCCACACGCCGATCGACGTCACCACTGCCAGCGTGACGATCGCTGCGTCGCTCACCACATGCGCATCGGTGGCGGGGTGCAGTTCACATCCGTCTCGATCGTCGTAACCTGATGAGTTCGTGACTTCGTTCACCCCTGTTCCGCCCGGCGCCAGGCCGCCCTCGTACCACTCGTTGTCGCCCGCGCCCCTCATGGAGGGCCCCCGCTGGTACCGCACGCGCATCCGCACCTGGGGGCCCGTACTCGGGTTGGCCGTTCCTGCACTCGTGGGAGCGATCGCCTACATGGCCCTGCACTGGTCGGATGCGAGCTGGAGCGGCGCCATCGGGTTGATCTTCGGCGTGTTCGCGGCACCATGTCTGCTGCTGGTCGGCGCACCGTTCGGCGACCGCGGCATGTACACGTTGGCGATCGGCGCGTCGATCCTGCTGTGGATTGCAGTCGGGCTGCTCGCGTCGCGGCGCGCCACCCGGAATCCGATGGCGGTGTGGAGCGACTACTGGCGACACTTCGCCTGGCTGTGTGGCGGCATCTGGCTGGGCTGCTGCATCGCTCTCGGGATCTCGGCGTACGTGATCTCCGATTCGTTGTTCTGATCGGCCTCACGTCGTCACCAGATCGCGCAACGCCTCGAGCTTTGCCGGCCCGATCCCCGGCACACGGTCGAGGTCGTCGACACCGGCGAACGGTCCGTTGCGTTCCCGCTCCGTCACGATCGCCGCGGCCGTGGCCGGCCCCACACCCGGGAGCTCATCGAGTTCGGCGGCCGTTGCGCGATTCACGTCGATCGGTCCCGACCTGACGGCGCCGGCACCATCGGAGCCGAGCACGGGCGCGGCGGGCAACGCCTCGCCGACGACGGGCACGTAGACCCGGCTCGCGTCCACGACGACCGCGGCGAGGTTGAGTGCGTTCCAGTCGGCGGACTCGCTCGGCCCGCCGGCCGCGTCGATGGCGTCGCGCACCCGCGCTCCCGCCCAGAGCTCGTAGACGCCCGGCCGGATGACTGCACCAGCGACGTGGACCAGCACGAACGCCGGGACCGTCGTGGTCGACGAAGCCAACGGCACGTCGATCGTGGTGGTCGACGCCATGGGCAGCGACGCCTCGGTGGGCGGCGGCGGGCTGCTCGCCAGCCACAGCCCTCCTGCGCCGACGATCAGCGTCGCGACCGATGCCGCGACCAGCCTCCCCACTCCGAACCACTCGACCCATGCCCGCGCCCGCTCCGCCAGGGTTGACTGCGAGGCCGGCCTCGACATCGGTTCCACGATCGACCTCCTCGACCGGAAGATGCGCAGTGCGCTACGTCATCAGGAGGAAGTCGGTGATGCGAACCTACCGCCCCGACGCATCAACTCAAATCAGACGCGGGGTCAGACCCCGCGTGTCATTTCGTGCCGGACGAGGCGGCGCGCCAGAATGCCCGGTAGCTGGGGTACTCGATCGACTCGGTGACCCAGCCCGCGTCGACGAGCTCCTGATGCAGCCGCGGGAGGTTGTACCAGGGCACGCCCATGTCGACGTGATGAGCGAGATGCCAGCCGGTGTTGTACGGCACCATCCAGTACCGAGCGAGGCGACTCTGGTGGATGACGTGTGTCGTGAGCCGGCGATCCTTCGACCGGACCATGCCGCCGTGCTCGGCGATCGAGCGGAGCCGGTTCGACACCTTCCACAGCGTCGACCACGACAGGATCCACACCACGTAGGCGAGCGGGCGCATGACGAGGATCGACGCGCCGAGCATCACCGCCTGCACGAGGACGATCTCCTTCGCCTCGGTCTGCCCCCGCCGGAGCGCGTGGTACAGCGAACGGAAGTTCTTGAGAGCGCTGTTGCCGGTAGCGTCGCGACGCAGCTTGCGGTGCCACGAGTCGCGCTGGATCGGGTATCCGGCGTAGAGGCCGAGGTCCGGTTCGTCGGGACCCATCTCGTCGCGATGATGGGCGAAGTGGGCCCGCCGGTACGCGAGCATCGCCTGATAGGTGGGGTAGGCGAGGAGCCAACGTCCGACACCGTCGTTCAACCAGCGCTTCGTGAACAGCAGGCGGTGCGCCGCTTCGTGGGCGAGGATGTTGAGGCACACGTGTCCGCGCACCATCAGCACGAACGCGAGCAGATACGACCACCAGGTGTTGATCCACGCCGCGGCGATGACCACGCCGAACGACTGCAGCAGTGTGCTCAGGACGGCGACGGCGTTGCGGGCGTTCGAGATGTGGCGCAGCTCGTTGCGCAGCGGAGGACGCGGCTTGCCCCGCTCGTTCAGCCGGTCCGTCGGCAACACGTCGGGGAGCGCCGCGGCGGGTGGCACCATCGTGTGCTGCGCCGGCGGAGTGGCCATCTGCGTCATGCGATGATGTTACACTTCGCGATCACTGTGATCAACAAGCGTACGAACGACCCGGGCCAACTCGGACCGCTCAGCCCTCGCTCGGTCGTGCTCTCGGTCCTGCTCGGAACCCATCCGCCGTCGATGCCCGTCGGCCCGCTGCTCGATTTCACGTCGCTGTTCGGAATCAGCGACGGAACAGCCCGCACGGCGCTCTCACGGATGACGAAGCGCGGCGAACTCGTCAACGACGACGGGGTCTACCGGTTGAGCGGCCGGCTCCTCGAGCGCCAGGCGCAACAGGACGCCGGCCGCATCGCCCCGCCGACGACGTGGGACGGGACCTGGTGGTTCGTCGCAGTGCTCGCCGACCGCCGCTCGGTCGCGGAGCGACGAGCATTCCGCTCGACGGTCACCGGTGCCCGTTTCGGTGAGCTCCGACCCGACACCTGGCTGCGGCCCGCCAATCTCGACGCCCCGACCGACCTCGACGGTGCGCTGGTCACACGCGGTCCCCTGCTCTCCGGCGACGACCGCTCGCTCGCGCGACGGCTGTGGGATCTGGACGCGATCGATGCTCACGCCCGTTCGCTCGCCGTGGCGCTCGACGCCACCTCCGACCGACTCGTCGAGGACCCGCGCGATTCGGCTCTCGCCGACGCGTTCGTGCAGTTGGCCGCCGCCCAACGCTTCCTGCGGACCGAGCCTCAGCTCCCTGCATCACTCGATCCCGGTCGGTCGAGCACGCGACTGCGCACGACGTACGAGGCCGTCGTCACCTCGTTCCAGCAGCGCCTCGGCGCGTTCCTCGCCGAACGCCAGCGCGAGCGTCAGTACAGACGCGAAGTGAGCTGACGGCGGTACTCCGCCGTCCGTGGGTCGCTCGGACCCATCAGCTCGAGCAGGTCGACGTACTTCTGGCGGGCATCGTCGTCGGTCTTGACCTGGTCGAGCAGCGCCGCCAACTGGTCGTCGTAGTCGTCCTGCGGCGCGGTGCCGACCCGGGCCAGCGCCGCAACGTGGCGGGTGCGGTCCGATTCGGGAATCCGTGCGAGCAGTGCGAGCGCCTCGTCGCTGTTGCCCTCGCCGATCAGCAGCTCGGCCAGCGCGACGATGACGTCCTCGTTGGCCGGTTCCATCGACAGCGCAATCCGCAGGCTGCCCTCGTCGCCCGCTTCGACGAGCTCGGCGACGGCGATCTCCTCTTCGCTCGGCAGCAGCGCGTCGACGAACTCCTTGACCGCCTGTTCCGGGTAGGCGCCCATGAACCCGTCGACGACCGCTCCGTCCTTCACCGCATACACGGCGGGGATCGACTGCACCTTGAATGCCTGGCTCAGACCGGGGTTCTCGTCGACATTCACCTTGACCAGCACGACCTTGCCGCCGGTTTCGTCGACGACCTTCTCGATGATCGGCCCGAGCGTCTTGCACGGGCCACACCACGGCGCCCAGAGGTCGACGATCACGGGTACCTCCGTCGACTTGTCGATCACGTCGGTCTGGAAGGTTGCGTCGGTGACATCGATGGCTGCCATGGACTCAACGCTACAGGTGGCCGATGAGTACCCTCGGCTCCACATGACTGGGGATCGAGATGACATGAATGCCGTGCCGGGGATCGATGTCGCGGCCGTCACCGCGTGGCTGGAGTCGCATGTCGACGGTGCCATCGGGCCGTTCACGTTCGACGTGATCGCGGGCGGGCACTCCAACCTGACGTTCCGCGTGACCGGGCGCGACGGCACACGATTCGTCCTGCGCCGCCCGCCGCTCGGACACGTCCTGGCCAGCGCCCACGACATGGGCCGTGAGCATCGCATCCTCTCGGGTCTCCAGACCTCCGCCGTCCCGGTGCCACCGGTGAAGGGATTCTGCGAAGACCTCGACGTCAACGGCGCGCCGTTCTACGTGATGGGATTCGTCGACGGCCACGTGCTGCGCGACCGCGACACCGCAGAGGCCGCGCTCGTCGACGAGGCGACACGCAGCAATGCCAGCCGGTCGCTCGTCGACACGATGGCCGCGATCCACGCCGTCGATCTCGAATCCGCCGGACTGGTCGAGTTGGGCCGCCACGAGGGCTACATCGAGCGGCAGCTCAAGCGCTGGTACAGCCAGTGGAACCAGGGCAAGACTCGCGAACTGGCCGCGGTCGACCGCGTCTACGAGGGCCTGCTGGCACGCATCCCCGAGCAGGGCCCGGCGACGATCGTCCACGGCGACTACCGGCTCGACAACTGCATGGTGGGCGACGACGGCGAAGTCGTTGCCGTGCTCGATTGGGAGATCTGCACGCTCGGCGATCCCCTCGCCGACCTCGGATTGCTGCAGGTGTACTGGAACGGACCGAACGACGTCGAAGGCGCGTGGAGCGGCACGGCGACGTCCGCTCCGGGGTTCTGGGATCGGGCGCAGCTGGCCGAGCGGTACGCGGAGGTCTCGGGCCGCGACATCTCGCAGCTCGACTTCTACGTCGCCTTCGCGTTCTGGAAGCTCGCCTGCATCATCGAAGGCGTCTACTCCCGCTACCTCGGCGGCGCCCTCGGCGACCGTCCACCGGAGGAGCTCGCTCCGTTCAAGCTGCAGGTCGAGCAGGCAGCGGCGACCGCCGAGCGGTATCTGGACGCGCTGCGGTGAGCGACACCCCGGAACGCGCCAGTGGCGATGGATCCTACGAATGGCTCGTCGACGAACCGATGCTGCACGAGCCGGTCCTGGTCGTGATGCTCACCGGTTGGATCGACGCCGCGAACGCCGCAAACGCGGCCGCCGACACCCTGTCGAAGGAGTGCGAAACCAGCCCGCTCGTCAGGTTCGACGACGACACCTTCATCGACTACCGAGCTCGCCGGCCGATCATGGAGCTGCGCGACGGGATCAACACCGACCTCGTCTGGTCGACGATCGAACTGCGCTCGGGACGTTCGTCGTCGGGCCGTGACGTCCTGGTGTTGACCGGCCCCGAGCCGGACATGGCGTGGCACCGCTTCGCCCGCTCGATCTCGGAGATCGCCGTCGAGCTCGGCGTCACCAAGATGATCGCGTTCGGCGCGTATCCCTTCGCGGCGCCGCACACCCGCACCCCCCGACTCTCGTGTTCGTCGCCATCGACGGAGGTGTTGGCGAGCGTCACGTTCGCCCGCAGCTCGGTCGACGTCCCCGCCGGCATGGCAGCAGCGCTCGAACACGCCATGCACTCGTGCAAGATTCCGGCGCTCGGAATCTGGGTGCAGGTTCCGCACTACGTGGCGGGGCTCCCCTATCCCGCGGCGTCGGTCGCGCTGCTCGACGGCCTGACCGAGGTGACCGGCATCGAGGTGGCCGCCGCTGATCTGCGCGCCGCCGTCGGCCCGCAACGCCGGCGGATCGATGCCTCGATCGCCGACAATCCCGACCACGTCACGATGCTGCGCCAACTCGAGGAGCTGTACGACGCCTCCACCGACGGTGAGGTGACCCCTGGTCCGGCGTTCGAGATGCGTTCTGGCGACGAACTCGCCGACGAGATCCAGCAGTTCCTCCGCGACCAGGAC
>Ga0316188_10001840_pt1 | contig 10083 bp, 9 predicted proteins | sample Phiworburrow1_MG_FD_204933 | JGI IMG/M metagenome (GOLD analysis project Ga0316188, IMG submission 204933) | Coastal sediment microbial communities from Maine, United States - Phippsburg worm burrow 1 | ecosystem: Environmental > Aquatic > Marine > Coastal > Sediment | place: USA: Maine... | reverse complement strand
CTCTCCAGCAACTGCGCCAGTTGCGCCGCTTCGCGCAGGTCCGGGATCGTTTCAACGGCCAGCAAATCGGCGCCGCTGGCATCGAGCCAGCGCAGGCGTTGGGCGTGGAAATCGCGCAACACCGCATCATCGACGCCATAGTTTCCGCGATACTCGGAGCCGTCGGCAAGGTAAGCGCCGTAGGGCCCGACGCTGGCCGCCACCAGCGGCCGATAGCCGCAACCCGGGTTGTCGAGCATAAACTCGTCGCAGGCGCGCCGTGCCAACGCGGTGGTGTCGGCAAAAAACTGGGCAATGGCGGCCGGGGCGTAACCCGCGGCCTCGAGTCCGGCGGGGCTTGCCTGGTAGCTGGCGCTGATCACGCATTGCGCGCCGGCATCTAGATAGGCGCGATGCACGGCGACGATGGCGTCAGGCGCCTGCGCGATCAGTGCGGCACTCCACAGGGGCGAGTCGAGGTCGTAGCCGCGTGCGACCAGCTCACTACCCAGGCCGCCATCCAGCAGCAACGGCCGCGAATCTGCCAGCATCGAGCGAATTGCCGTCAGCGAAGTCTGCATTGGATTCCATGCTGCGAAATATCGGTCAATTTAACCATGAAACAGGGCTCGACGTGATTTTTCGCTACCGCGGGAAGCGCTGACGCGCACCGCAACGGGGCAATCGACGTCAGCAATGCAACACTTCGACTTGCGCTAACGCACAGGTGAGCGACCTGCACGAGGCCAGATAGCAAACCCGCAATGATCAGACGATGATATCGAGCCGTGCCAGCGGCAGGTCCGCAGTCGCCTGCAAGCGCAGGCTCACCTGCGGAAGCCGTTCCCGCGGTATGCGCCGATACAACCAGTCGCGCGAATTCTGTGGGTGCTGCGCCAGGTAAAACTGGGTCGTCAGGCGTTCCTGGTTCGCTACCAGCACCTTGACATGGATGTGTGGTGTCCGACCGCCATAGGGCACCGGCTTGATGGTACGGAAAGCGTACTCCCCCGTGACGCCGGTGACGTCGTGGCCGAATCCCTGGAAGCCGCTGTCACGCTCGCCCGCGCCGCGATCCGCGCGATGCAGGTAACGCCCGTTGACATCGCATTGCCAGATCTCGACGCGCGCGCCCTCGATCGGTTTACCCGACCTGTCCAGCACCCGCCCGCTCAGCTCGATGATTTCACCACCGGCCTGTTCGACCCTGCCGTCAATCTTGACGAGGTTGTTGTCAGTATCGCGGAAACGCATGTTGCCGGCCGGGTAAAACGGTCCCTCGCTGGCCGACGGCGTGGGCGAGGTTGCCGCCATGCCCGCCACCGGCAAGACGGCGAGCCCGCAAAGCAGCCGGCGCCGCCCGCTATTGACTGGATCATTCATGGCACTACCCCTAGAATTGGACGCATTGAATATTAAGTGACATTGCCATGAGTGACAAATCCATTCCGACGCGGGATTTCATCGGTTACGCCGACCAGCCACCGGCGGTGGTCTGGCCGGATCAGGCCCGTGTTGCCGTCAATTTCTGCATCAATTACGAGGAAGGCGGCGAGCTGTGCATTCTGAATGGCGATGATCGCTCCGAGGTACGCGTCTCCGACGTCGCCGTGACCACGCGCATCGGCAAGCGCGATCTCAACATAGAATCCAGCTACGAGTACGGCGCGCGCGTCGGCTATTGGCGGCTGTTGCGGGCTTTTACCGATCGCGGCCTGAAGGCAACGGTGAACCTGGTCGGGCTTGCCGGTGAGCAAAACCCGCAAGCGCTGCGCGCGATGATCGATGCGGGTTTTGACCTGCAACCGCACGGCTGGCGCTGGATCGATTTCGACAGCATCGACGCGGACACCGAGCGTGACTACATCCGCCAGAGCATCGAGCAGGTACGCGAACTCACCGGCAGCCCGCCACTCGGCTATTACGCCGGCATGCCGTCGCTGAACACGCGCCGCCTGGTTGTCGAAGCCGGCAGCTTCCTGTACGACTCCGACGTTTACAACGACGACCTGCCGTACTGGTCACCGGACTATCCGAACCTGCTGCTGGTGCCCTACTCGCTCGACACCAATGACTCCAAGTTTGGCCGCGGCGAGCACGACTACCAGCTCGGCGAAGAGTTTTTCACCTATTTGAAAGACAGCTTCGACACGCTCTATGCCGAGGGCGAAACCCATCCCAGGATGATGACCATCGGCCTGCATGCGAGACTGCTGGGAAGACCGGGCCGAATCGGCAGCCTGCACAGGTTTCTGGACTACCTGCTCGAACATTCGCGGGTGTGGATTTGTCGCCGCGACGACCTTGCACGATATTGGCGGGAAAACTATCCAAACACAGCGACGGCGGGCGATCCTACCTCCTAAGGCATAGTTGCCATGCACAGGATTTATGCGACAATGCATCCTTTGTCTGACAAATCCTGAACATGAGCAATCAAGCGCTTCTGGCACAACTGCAGGCGAGTTTTATCGGCTGCCATACCGAGTACCCCACGGTCGACGGCAAGCGCGGCCCACGCGTCTACCTCGACTCGGCCGCCTCCACCCTGATGATGGCGCCAGCCTACGAGGTTGGACACGAATTTCTGACGCATTACGCCAGCACGCATTCGGACCTGCACTACGCTGCTCGCGGCGCCAGCCACGCCTTTGAATGGGCACACGAACGCGTGCTCAATTTCGTCGACGCCGATCCCGAAAACTACTGCAGTTTCTTCGCCGGTAGCGGCGCTACCGCCGGCTTCAATCGCATGGCCGCGAGCCTGTCGCGCGCGCGCCCGGAACGCAGCGTGGTACTGATCTCGGAGATGGAACATCACTCCAATGACTTGCCGCATCGTCACCATAACGCGCAGGTCGTGCACGTACCCTGCATGGGCGAATTCGAGCGCTACGGTGGACTCGACATGGAAAGGCTGGCCGAAATCTTCGACGAGCATGGCGAAAACATCAATTACATCGCGGTTACCGGCGCCAGTAACGTCACCGGTGCGATCACGCCGCTGGCGGAAGTCGCCCGCCTTGCCCACGCGGTTGGCGCCTTCCTGCTCGTTGACGCGTCACAAATGATCGCGCACGCGCCGGTCAGCATGAACGACGCCGATATCGACGTGCTCGTGTTCTCCGGCCACAAAATTTATGCGCCCGGCTCGCCCGGTGCGGTAATCGCCAAGAAGAGCGTGCTCAACGGGATAAAGCCGGCCGAGCTCGGCGGCGGCATGGTCGACGACGTCTACCTGGCCGAGTACATGCCGACCGCGACCCTGCCAGACCGCGAGGAAGCCGGCACACCAAACATCGTCGGCGGCATCATGCTCGGCGCCGTGCTCGACCTGCTCAGCAAAGTCGGCATGGATGCGGTGCGCGAAAAGGAAATCGGCCTGATCGATTTCGCCTGGAACGGCCTCAAGGCAATCGAGGGCGTCAGCGTGTATGGGCCCGAACCGGACGACGTACCCAGGACCGGCACCATTGCCTTCAACATCAAGGGCTACGATCATGGCCTGACCGCGGCCGCGCTCAATGATTACCACAACATCCAGGTCCGTAACGGCTGCTTTTGCGCACACCCTTACGTTCGTGAACTCCTCAAGAAAGAAATGTGGGAAATGGACATCGATCCGGATGCGCCGAACGCCGAGGCCGATGTCGAACGCAAACGCGGCATGGCGCGCGCCAGCCTCGGGCTGTATACCACCCGGGCGGACCTGGAAAAACTGCTCGTCGCGGTGCGCGACCTGGTCGCGCGGCGCGATGAAATCGTGGCGGCCTACGAGCCGGTGGGTTCGAACGGTTATCGCCACAAGCAATTCCAGCCGACGGCCACCGACCTGTTCGATCCCGAACGCATGCTGGGGCAATACCTCGCAAAATCCGCCTAGCGCAGGCTGAGCAGGTTGAGGGCGTCTGCCGACGGGCGCCAGATGGCTGTCAAATCGCAGGTCGCAGGCTAAACGACGCCCATCCAACTGTCGGCGGTCATGCCGACAGCAGCGGCGCGAAATAAGATCCCCGCTGACACGCGCTTCGACCTGTCGGGAATAACCGCGGCCGCGCGAGTTCGACGCTGCAACGCCAGCTGCGTTCACGGCAGCCTGGCGGGATTGACAATGGCGGGAATAGACCTTACTACTGTCGTTTTGCAGGCGGGGCAGTTTCATGGCATTGAAGTCAACCACGGATAAGGGCTTGCAGACACTCGCCATTCACGCCGGCGAGAATCCCGATCCAACAACTGGCGCGTCGGCGCCCAGCCTGGTCATGTCGAGCACATTCGTGGTGGACGAGGAAGTCAGCTTCTCCGCCAACAATCTCGACGCCGATACGCCCTTTGTCTACACGCGCTGGGACAATCCCACGACCCGGCAGCTGGAACACAAGCTCGCCATACTCGAACAGGCCGAGGCCAGCATCGCCTTCGCCTCCGGTATGGCGGCGAGCGCCGCGGTAATGCTGGCGCACCTGAGCCAGGGCGACCACCTGGTCGTGAGCAATACCAATTACCCGGGCACGGCGGAGTTCGCGCGCGATACCCTGACGCGTCTCGGTATCGAGGTGAGCCCGGTCGACACCTCCGACCTGGCGGCAATCGCCGCGGCGCTGCGCGACAATACGCGTATGCTGTGGCTGGAAACGCCATCGAACCCATTGCTGCGCATTGCCGATATTCGGGGCGCAGCAGAACTGCTGCACGAGCGCGACTGCCTGCTGGTCGTCGACTCCACCTTCGCATCGCCAATCGCGACGCAGCCACTCAAGCTCGGCGCCGACCTGGTGCTGCATTCGCTGACCAAGTACATCGGTGGTCACGGTGACGCCATGGGCGGTGCGGTCTGCGGCAGCCAGGCCCTGCTCGGCCCGTTGCGCGGCGAAGCGCTGGTGCATTACGGCGGCGTCATCAGTCCGTTCAACGCCTGGCTGATTCTGCGCGGCATGGCAACGCTGCCACTGCGCATGCGCTGCCACGAACAAAACGCGCTGACGCTGGCGCGCTTCCTCGAGGCTCACGACAAGGTCGAACTGGTGCGCTATCCCGGTCTCGAATCGCATCCGCAGCACGAACTCGCGCGCGCGCAGATGACAAATTTCTCGGGCATGCTCAGTTTTCGCTGTCGCAACCCGAGGGCGCTGGCCAAACGCATGATGCAGAAACTCGAAGTCATCCACTACGCGGTGTCGCTCGGTCATCACCGCAGCCTGATCTACCTCATGCAAACCAGCGACCTGGTCGAATCCTCGTACCGGCTCGACGGCCACGAGTATGACAAGTACCACGACATTGCCGGCGAAGGCCTGTTTCGGTTTTCGGTTGGACTGGAGGACAGCATCGACCTGATCAAGGACCTGCAGGAGGTACTGCAATGAGCACCCGCAAAGCCGGCATGAGCGCCGCGGCGGCGGCACTGTATCGAAGCCTGCGTGACGCAGGTCTCGCAGTCCCCGATCGTGATACCCTGCCGGCCTTCCGGGTAGCCGTGCGCGAAGGCTTCGAGGCCAGTATCCAGGCGGCGCTGGCCGCCTTCGAGGGTGATATCGATCTGCTCGAAATCGCCGGCACAGGCTGTCGCCAGCTGACGCCGAGCGGCTGGTCGAGCGATAGCGGCCTGTGCATGCTGTACGCCTACGGCGGCGGCTACGTCAGTGGTTCCACCTATGAAGACCTGATACTGACCGCCGCGCTGGCGCGCCACAGCGGCATCCGCATCGTCATGGTCGAGTACCGGCTGTCACCCGAATATCCGTATCCGCAACCGCAGCAGGACATGCGCGCCGTCTACCCGCTGCTGCTGCAACAATACGGTCCCGGTCGATTGCTGCTTGGCGGCGAATCCGCCGGTGGCAACCAGGCGCTCAGCCTGATGCAGCACGCACGCGACAGCGGCCTCGCGCAACCGCGTTGCGCGGTACTGTTTTCGCCCTGGTGCGATCTCGCCAACCAGGGCGACAGCCATATTTTCAACGATGGCCGCGACCCTACGCTGGATAACGCCTGGGTAGACATCGCCGCCAGCTGGCATGCCGGTGACACCGCGCTCGACGACCCCGGGCTATCGCCGATACACGCCGACATGGCGGGCCTGCCACCGTGCATCATCACTACCGGCAGTCGCGACCTGCTGTTGAGCCAGTGCCTGCGACTGGCGCGCAGGCTGCGCGCCGCCGGGGTCGAATGCGACCTGCGCGTCTGGGAAGGCCTCTGGCACGTATTCGAGTTTTACCCAATACCGGAAGCGGAACTGTCGATCATCGAGATCGCCGACTTCATTCGCGCTCACTGACGCGCGGCAATTTCCCGATTGACCCGGTAGTAACCATCACCACGGTACTTCACCCGTTGCCCGGTATAGGCGTGCAGGGCCGGCAGGGCGTGGAACGGCACCGAGGCGAGGTAATGGTGCTCGGCGTGATAGGGCATGTTCCAGGCGAGAAAGTTCAGCCACGGCTGGGTATAAGTGGTACGCGAGTTTTCCAGCATGTTGGTGCTGAAATCACAACCACTGTGCTCGGCCAGCAGGTACAGGCGCAACATTGGCTGGCCGACCAGCGCCGGCAGAATCCAGTACCACCACAGCAAGTCACTCGATAACACCAGCGACAGCAACAACAGCAAGGCATACCCCGCCAGGTGCAGGCGCGCCTCGCGCACGATCATTGCGTGGTGGCGTTCCTCGATATAGGCCTCGCTGACGCCAACCAGGGCATGCTGCCAGATGGTCCGCAGACTTTGCCACCAGGTCGGCAAGCCCGTCAGGTACCACCAGTAACGCCCCTGCAACGGCTTCATATCGAGCAGTTCGGGATCGCGCTGCGGATTCTGTGTATGCCGATGGTGCACGTAATGGAACACGCGAAACGCCTGGAACGGGATCAGCAATAAAAATCCGATCGGCGCCGCCACCAGGTTGTTCAGCCAGCGCGTCCTGAACACGGTGTAATGAATGGTTTCGTGCAACGGCGCGAACAGGAAGATCAACAAAGCGGCGTACAGTGGCAGGCTAAGCAACAGCCAGATGGAATCGCGACTCGCCTGCAACACCATAGCCGCCAGCAACAGCAGCGCGAGATGGGCGGAAAGTTGCAGCAGGCCCTTCGCATTGGATCTCTGCGTCAGGCGCTTGATGACCTCCGCTGGCAATTTCAGATTATCGGCTTCGCTCATGTCAGGGGGTAGCGTTCAACGACGCGATATTGTACGCCGTTTTTCAGTGCCTGCACCTCGATCAGCGCGAATTCGTGCAGCGGCCAGTCGATGCTCGGGAACGCGGCGTCGGCGCCGATCGGGCCGAGCTTGCGCGCTATAGTGACGTGTGGGTGATATTTGCGCTGCTCCGGCCGGTAGCCACAATGTTGCAGCTGCGAACCCAGCTTACGATGCAGGTCGCCGAGCGCGGCGGGAGGATTACTGCAACCCAGCCAGCCGACACGTGGCCTGTGGAAATATCCCTGGCAATCGATGCTTAGCGAAAACGAGGCCGCGTCTACCTGGCGCGCGTACTCGTGCAGGCAGGCCATTTCATCAAAGTACACATTGCCAATGAAATGCAGAGTCAGATGCAGATTGGCCTGCGGCACCCGCCGCGCCGTCGCGTCGAGCGCGATGCAATCGGCGGCCTGCTGCAGGCGTTCTCGGGTTACGGCATCTGGCCATAACGCGAAAAACAGGCGAGCGTCCTTCGGTTGCCGCATCGCTCGGTTACAGCAGCGGGGTATCGGGCACCCAGACATAGCCATCAGCGTCCACGACATGCGCTTCGCGCAGGCCATGATCGGGCTGATCGCGCGGTCCGTCGAGCAGGCGAAAGCCGTGTTCGCTGGCGCGTGCGGCAACGGCATCGGGATCGCAGTGGTGCAGGCGTAACTCGATGCCGGCACCGCGACGCGAATGTTGCAGGGTATCGGCGAGCAGGGGGTGCTTGTCGTAGCTGTGATCGGCATGCACCATCCAGTTGCTGCCATAGCCCCGCAGAATCAGCAGGTCTTCGTCCTGGTGCAGGATCTCGGCCTGTAAAACATCGCGTTGAAAGATTAACGCGCGGGCGAGGTTGGCGCTCAACAGGTTGACGGTGAAGGCGGATAGCGACCGGCCGTAGTCCGGTGGCGCCATGAACGGTGTGGTGCTGCTTTTTTTCATCGCTTGCTGCTCATTGTCGAGGCTATTTATGGTAATGCGCGCGCCCGGTCGGAACAATGCCGTTATGGCCGTCGATTCAGGCTGAAAGTCGGTCGAGCCGACTCATACTCCACCCGGCAAGCGCCAGAATCACCACGAACACCAGCACCATGCCACGCCACCCAGTCGCCTCGTACAGGTAGCCGGGTAACCACGAGCCGAGCGCACCGCTGAAGTAATAAACCGATACGTAGAGTCCATTGACGACACCCTTGTGTTCACGCGCCAGGTGGTTGCTGAGGCCAGACAACAGCGCGTGGATCAGAAAGAATCCGGCAGCGAGGAAAAACATCGTCACGATCAGGCCCTGGACGGCGACGAACAGCAGCATCACCAGGCCCAGGCCGTGGATCAGCAGGCCCAGCAGCAGGCCCCTGCGCTCATTACCCAGCGCGTGACTGATACTATCGCTGAACATCGAGATCGGCGCACCGACCAGGTAACCGAGATAGAGCATGGAAATGAGCAGCGGCGTGCTGCCCGGTTCGATGTCGCGCAGGTGAAAAGGCACAATGTTGAGTATGCCGGAAAAGACGAAGAACACGGCGGCCAGGGACAGGAACATGTAGCGATAGTTGCTGTCGCTCAGCACTCGCGAGATGCTGCGGGGATCGAGGCGGGCAAAGTTGATATCGGCATCGGCCTCGACCCGGGTCAGCAGCAACAACGGCAACAATTGCAGCAGGCCCATCACCAGGAACGCGCTGTGCCAGTCGAAGGAACTGGCAAACAGACCGCCAACGAGCCGTCCGCTAAATCCGCCGATAATGGTGGCGCCTATATACAGGCCCATGGCCCGGCGTACCCGACCCGGCGCCGCCGTACTCGCGCAGTAGGTCATCAGCGCGGTGAATATGGCCGGTAGCAACAGGCCTTGCAGCAGCCGCAGGCCGAGCAAATGCCAGAACTCGGTGGCGAACATGAAACAGACCTGGTTCAGCGCCAGCAGGCTGAGCGCAACCTGCAGCATCAGGCGCGCAGGAATGGCCTGCAGGAAATAACCATACAGGACCGGCGCCACCGCCAGCGGCAGCATCGCCAGCGTCATCAGCAAACCAGCCTCGCCGGCGCTCACGCCAAACTCCTGTGCCAGCAATGGCAGCATCGGCTGGGGAATGTACAGGGTGCTGAAAGCGATCACGGTCGCGATCAGCGCGACCACCAGGTTACGCGTCAACAACATGGAGATCTGCTAGTTGGGCGCGAACGCCTGCTTGAAGGTAAACGCCAGCGGGCAGCCTTCTCGCTGACACAGACGATCGAGACGCTCACTCGCCTCCTGCAATAACGTTCAGTTGGCAAGGTGATGCTCGGACACGGTTCAACCTGTTAGTTCAGTGCCGGCATGATATCAATTCGACACCCCTCTGCCCAAGGTAAAACCGTAATCAGTCCACTACCGCCATCCCCGGCAAGCGTGGGCAGACCTCCATTACAAAAACCTTCGCGCTGTCGGTAGAAGCGGACCCGCTGGAACTTTATTTAGGTGGCAGCAATCGCACCTAAGCTGCGTTCGTAAACTGTGTTAAGGCAGTAAACGGCACACGGCCGTCATTGCGAGTCGCACAGCGACGCAGCAATCTCCTTCAGATAAGAATATCCCGATACTGATCTCGCCACGCCGGATTGCTGAACCTGGTGAGTGTCCCAGGTGTGATCATTGCTGCCATGCACTAGCGCATAAGGAAATGAGAAGCGGGTAAGCAACTAAACCCAGCAAGTTAAGGAACCTCTGCAAAACTCGTCATTGCGAGTCGCGTTGCGACGAAGCAATCTTTAAGCATTTGATTTATGACATGAAGATTGCTTCGCTGCGCTCGCAATGACTCCGAATTTAGAGTTTTGCAGAGGTTCCTTAATAACATTAATACTCGAGTGTCACTTTCATGCGCATGGGTTAACCGTTATTCTGCGGCAATAATAACCGGGCTT
>Ga0316188_10001839_pt1 | contig 10083 bp, 8 predicted proteins | sample Phiworburrow1_MG_FD_204933 | JGI IMG/M metagenome (GOLD analysis project Ga0316188, IMG submission 204933) | Coastal sediment microbial communities from Maine, United States - Phippsburg worm burrow 1 | ecosystem: Environmental > Aquatic > Marine > Coastal > Sediment | place: USA: Maine... | reverse complement strand
CCCGTTATTCTTTCGGGTGCTGTATATTTTTAACAAGTTATTCTCACCGATAAACTGTTTATGATATCGTTTTTTATTGTTCCTATATAATGGATAGTCCAAATAGGTGTTTATATATCTCAAATGACTGAAATTTAATTTTTCAAATTCCGTTTCAAAAACCAATTCTGAATCTACCCTCAACTCAATTTTATAAACACCGCATTTATTAGGATATCCATTTAACAGATCATAGGTATTGATAGCGAAGCCGATCTGACCATAGGCTTCGATCCGTGGACTATCCTTTAGGTGATAATTTCCGTAACTCCCTACCGCTGTATATGCTAATGAATTAGGAGAATAAGGACTTATAAAACTCTCCTCATTTAAAGTATATAATCTAACTCCACTAATGATAGGTCGAATATTGTCTTGGATCGGAAATCCAAAAAGGAGTGGATTAACAGCTTCTTCACTCGCGCTTTCTCTGATCTCGAAATGTAAGTGAGGTCCACCTGAACTCCCTGTATTTCCTGTATAAGCAAAAAGTTCTCCTTTTTCTAAACTGAGTTCTCCTTTGCCTGGAAAGACTTCGATGGTAAAAGATTTTTTTGCATATTGTTTTTGCTGAATGTAAGCTTCAATCCTTTCACTCCCCTTTAACAGATGACCATAAACACTGGTATAACCATTCGGATGTGTAATGTAGATCGCTTTTCCGTAACCGCCGGTGCTTATTTTAATTCTGGAAATATATCCGCTTTCGATTGCATAAACAGCCTTTCCTTCAACTCCTTGGGTTTTTATATCAATTCCTGTATGAAAATGATTGCTTCTAAGTTCCCCGAAATTTCCTGCTAAATAAAGTGGGATATCAAGAGGAGATCGAAAATTCTCATTTCTTTTTTCTTGGGCGTAAACATTTGTAAATAAGAAAGTAAATAAAATCCAAATAGACATTTGGCGAAAGGGAAATAATAATTCTTTAGTCATGGGGCTAAAATTACATTGAGAATAGCCATGTTTAAAGAAAGTATGGTATTCTTTTAACAATTGAGGCGTTAATATTGGTTTATCGTGACTACATTTTTAAATTTGTAACTTAAAATTTTTCCTGTTCATGTCATCAGAACTACCAGTTGTATTAAAATCAATTCAAAAAAAATTGACTTTATTAGGCGAAAAACAGCAACGTCTGGAGGGAGAGAATAAGCAATTATTGAACCAAATAGTAGCTTTAGAGCTTAGGAACATGGAATTGGTGAAGAAGATGAACGAGAAAGAGGAAAGTTTTAAAACATTAAAAATGGCCAGAAAGATGGCCGGGGACAATACGGATACCCAAGGGGTAAAACGTCAGATTAATGAATTAGTGAAAGAGATAGATAAGTGTGTTTCGCTATTGAATAGATAAGATGAAAAAGCAAATTTCGGTTAAAATACCAGTAGGAGGAAGAATTTATCCGCTTACGATTGCTATGGAGGAGGAAGAATCTATTCGTAAAGCAGCAAAAGAAATAGACGATTCCATAAAAAAGCTTAGATCAACCTATGCTGTTAGAGATACTCAGGATTTATTAGCTATGACTGCATTGCAGGCGGTAAGCGAATTAAAGAATGACACTTCTGATAACGAATTGAATCAATGTATCGAATCTCTTAAACAAATCGAAAGTCAACTCGATAATTTATTGAACTGATCTATCACCTGGTAGCAAGTCCCTTTATTATTTACTAATCAAAAACAATAAAATGGATACAATCAGTATTATTGTTGGGTTTTTAGCAGGAATTATTGTTGGTGGAGCGATCATTTTTACAGTAGTTAATTGGATTACTACGAGAAAAAGGGATCAGATCATCAACAACGCTGAAGCTCAAGCAGAGACCATTATGAAAGATAAAATGGTTAAGGCAAAAGAACGTTTTTTACAGTTAAAAGAAGAGCATGAAAATTTCATAGGAGAAAGAAACCGAAAAGCACAATCTACCGAAGACAGACTAAAACACAAAGAGATTCAATTATCTCAACAGATCGAGAGTAGCAAGCGGAAAGAAAATGAAGTTGATGCCGTTCGTGATAATTTAAATACTCAATTGGGTATAATTGATAAAAAGAAAAAAGAACTTGATAAACTGCATCAAAAGCAAGTCGAGGAATTAGAAAGAATATCGACTTATTCTGCGGATGACGCTAAAAAAGAACTTGTTGAAGCTTTAAGAAATGAAGCGAAAACATCTGCGATGTCTATGATTAAGGACATCACCGATGAAGCCAAATTGACTGCAAATTCTGAAGCTCGCAAAATTGTGGTTAAATCCATTCAAAGAGTTGCTACTGAGCAGGCAATTGAAAATTCAGTATCTGTATTTAATATCGAAAGCGATGAGATCAAAGGTAGGATCATCGGTAGAGAAGGAAGAAATATCCGTGCTTTAGAAGCAGCTACCGGAGTCGAAATTATAGTAGATGATACTCCGGAAGCGATCATTCTTTCTTGTTTTGACCCTGTTCGTAGAGAAATTGCCCGATTAGCATTGCATCAATTGGTAAGTGATGGTCGAATCCATCCTGCACGGATCGAAGAAGTGGTTAAGAAAACAGAGAAAAATATTGGTGACGAGATCGTTGAAATTGGTAAAAGAACCACCATTGATCTAGGAATTCATGGTCTGCATCCTGAATTGATCCGTATGGTTGGACGAATGAAATACCGATCTTCTTATGGACAAAATTTATTACAACACTCACGTGAAGTAGCTAATCTTTGTGCAACAATGGCTTCCGAATTAGGATTAAATGCTAAACTCGCAAAACGAGCCGGTCTGCTTCATGATATCGGGAAAGTTCCTGATGATGAACCGGAATTGCCACATGCATTATTAGGGATGAAACTCGCAGAGAAATATGGAGAGAAACCGGATATCTGTAATGCGATCGGAGCCCACCATGATGAAATTGAAATGACCACACTTATCTCACCGATCGTTCAGGTTTGTGATGCAATTTCGGGAGCGCGACCAGGTGCCCGACGTGAAGTGGTGGAATCTTATATTAAGCGATTAAAAGACCTTGAAAGTCTTGCTTATGAATACCCGGGAGTAATGAAATCTTACGCTATTCAAGCTGGAAGAGAATTGAGGGTTCTGGTAGAATCTGAAAAAGTTTCTGATGAAGAATCTGAAAATCTTTCTTTCGAAATAGCACGAAGGATTCAGGAAGAGATGACTTATCCGGGGCAGGTTAAGGTAACTGTAATCAGAGAGACTCGAAGTGTAAACCTGGCTAAGTAAGTGCAACGGTTAAAAGGTAAAAAAATTCTAGTAACGGGAGGAGCCGGTTTTATCGGCTCCAACCTTTGTGAAGCTTTATTAGAATTAGAAGCACAAGTAAGCTGTCTTGATAATTTCGAGACCGGAAAGCAACAAAATCTTGAAGCCTTTATAAAGCATAAAAATTTTCATTTAATAGAAGGCGATATCCGTGATTTTTCAACTTGTTTGAATGCTGCAAAGGGGATGGATATCATCATGCATCAGGCAGCTTTGGGCTCTGTTCCAAGATCAATTGAAAATCCTTTAAGAACTCACTCTACAAACAATACCGGCTTTTTAAATATGCTTGAAGCCGCTCGGCAATCTAAAGTGGAGCGATTTATTTATGCTGCAAGCTCATCTACTTACGGCGATTTATCCGATCTTCCAAAAGTGGAAGATAAAATAGGAAAACCATTAAGTCCGTATGCAGTAACAAAATATGTAAATGAATTGTATGCCGGCGTTTATGCCGATCTCTACGATTTAAAGGTTATCGGCTTACGCTATTTTAATGTTTTTGGGCGCAGGCAAGATCCGGAAGGAGCTTATGCCGCAGCTATCCCGAAATTTATAAAAGCCCTCTTAAATGGTGAATCACCCCTTATTCATGGTGATGGGACCCAGAGTAGAGATTTTACCTACATCGATAATGTGATCCAGGTTAATATATTGGCTGCAAGTACTGAAAATCCGGATGCTTTTAATCAAATTTATAATGTTGCTTTTGGTGAACGAAAAGACCTTAATACCCTTTTCAAATTGATAAAAAAGGAGCTGTCGGTCCATATCCCCGAAATAGCAGATCTTCAAGCCGTTTATGGTGAAGAAAGAAAAGGAGATGTAAAGCATTCCATGGCTGATATATCAAAAGCAAATCGCCTATTAAATTATAAACCCGACTTTGATTTAGAAGCAGGAATGAGCAGGGCAATTGAATGGTACATCGCTTCTCTGAAGTGATTTCTACTCGGTTTCAATTTGTATATTTAGCTTTTACTAACTAAATCCACTTATCATGAAACGGTTACTTTCTAGTATTTTTATGCTTTTGATTTTAGTGTTCATTTGGGATAAAGCGTATACTCAAGTGGAAGAAATGCAGGAAATAGATCCTGTAAATGCATTCGATTTTTGGATAGGTGATTGGGAAGTGCATTGGATAAATCCTGATAGCTCCTATAGCTATGGAGAAAATCGTATTGTAAAAACACTCGATGGCAATGTGATCCAGGAGCATTTTAATGATCCGAATACAGGATTTAAAGGAACCAGTATCTCTGTATTAAGTTTTGCCGATAGTACATGGCACCAGGCTTGGGCAGATAATGCGGGAGGCTACTTCGATTTTCATGGTATTATCGATGGAGATACTCGAATGTTCCAAACAGAGCCGATGATAAGAAATGAAAGGATGATCATTCAAAGAATGGTTTTTAAAGAGATTACAAAAAACGATTTTATTTGGAATTGGGAGTTGTCGGCTGATAATGGTTTAACATGGCAATTGACATGGCAAATTTTTTACGAAAGAAAAGAGCTGGAATAAATTTAATTAACCCGAATAAACCTGAATTTAGATCCAAAGCAAGTGAAGAAAATAATTATTAATAAAGAAAGCCTTTTTCTTTTCTTAATTCTGCTTTTAGCAAGTGTTCTTCGCTTTTACAATGCCTTTGAAATCCCATTTACCCATGACGAGTTTTCTGCTTTATTCAGAACTGATTTTGATACATTTTCAGACTTAATAACTCGTGGCGTTATGATAGACGGACATCCGGCAGGGGTTCAAGTTTATTACTATTATTGGACGCAATTTTTTGGAACAAACGAATTTGCACTTAAGTTCCCTTTTATTTTAATGGGAATCGGATCAGTCTATCTGATCTGGAAAATAGCCTGTCTCTGGTATAATAGTTCCGTTGCTTTTTTAAGCGCTTTATTTTTGGCCACACTTGCCTATCCCATTATGTACAGTCAAATTGCCCGGCCTTATATTTCCGGTTTATTTCTAACTTTTTGGATGGTCTATCATTGGTCACTTTATCTTTTTAATTCGAAAAGTAAATTCAATAAACATCTGGTCTATTTCATTATAGCAAGCACCCTTTGTGCTTATAATCACCATTTTACTTTGTTATTTGCTGCTATCGTGGGGCTTAGTGGCATTTTTTTTATAGATCGAAAACGTATTTTATTTTATGTTGCTTCAGGACTAGGTATATTTATTCTTTATATCCCTCATTTACCCATTTTCTTTTATCAATTAAAGATTGGAGGGATAGGCGGGAGCGAAGGTTGGCTCGGCTCCCCCAAAAGTGATTTTCTTTGGAATTATATTCGATACTCCTTTAACTTTTCATGGCTTATTACCGGAATTGTTTTGGCTATTGTTATAATAGCGTGGTACTTTAAAAAAGAGGAGCTTAAAAGGAAAAGGAAATTTTTCTATTTATCATTAGCCTGGTTTCTGATCCCGTTTTTAGTTGCATACTTTTATTCAATAAATGTAAATCCTGTTCTTCAGTATTCTGTCTTATTATTTTCATTTCCCTTTTTATTTTTTATTCTTTTTGGACATGTGCCTCCAATTGACGACAAATGGAAGATGTTCATTTTGGCTATTCTATCTCCCATTTTGCTTTATAGTCTTGTTGTCGACAGAGAATATTATTCATTGTTTTACAATTCTATTTATGAAAATGGAATTCAGCAAACGCACGATTTTCAACAAAGGGAAAAACACTTTCAACCCTTTTCCATTGTTGATTTCCCGCCTAAAATTGCAGATTTTTATAAGCAAAAATATCCTGATCAATTTTCATATTATTTCCCGGATCACTTCCAAAGCAAAGCCGAATGGATCACTTTTATTAAAGAATCAGAAGCTGGAAAATGCTCTTTTACTTTTGAAGCGATTTCAGACCCAATGCTTCCCGCTATCTTAATAGACCATTTTCCGGTTTTGACTAAAAAATTAAATTTTAACCAAGGGAATTATTATGAATTTTCCAAAGTAGGAGTTCCGGCTTTTTCGATGTATCGAAAGGAAATAATACAAGATTTCGAAGCTGAAAGCGGATCATGGAAAATGAATCAAGCAGATATTTTTATTTCGGACTCCATTTCATATAATAAGGCGATACAGTTTAAAGAGGGGCAGGAATGGGGACTTTCTTTAGAGCTTCCATTTGATTCGCTTTATGCCAAAGAGAATGATCTTATTGATATTCGTCTTGATGTATTGTCGTCCAGCCCCGAAGATCAATTACTCATTGTTTCGGAGTTTATTTTTGAGAATGAAAAATTCGATTGGCGTTCTTCACTTAATAAAGATTTTTATCCAGGAAAAGAGAAGTTATATCGTATGTATCATTGTATTAAATTAGCCGATCTTAATTTAAAAAAGAATCATCTTAAACTTAAGGTTTATCTTTGGAATAAAGGAAAAACGAGAATTGTGCTTGACAATTTCAGCATAAAAGTGAGGGAAGGAAATCCAATTTTTTATGGATTGATTAAAGAATTTAATAAAGAACAGTAATCAGTAATTATGAAAAGTATTTTAAGTGTATTTATTTTAATCCTATTCGCTTCATGTCATGGATTTAGGTCATCAGGTAGTGCCTCTTCCGGTCAGGATAGGGGTGTTAAGCAAGTTATTGTAGCTTCTTATCGAGCCGATTGTTTTGCTTTAACTGCCCAAAGCTGTTATCTGATTAAGCAAAATCAAGAAGATGAATGGAAGTTTTATTATAATGAATTAGCCGGTTTTGATTATGAAGAAGGGTATGAATATGTGATCAGCGTAAAACAAAAAAGAAATAACAATAATATTAATGATGCTTCCGATGTTGAATACGAATTGATCGAAGTGATCTCGAAGGTCAAAAAGGAGATCAAAATATCCCCTTTGTACGATACCTGGGGCTTACTCGAGTTAAATGGAGAAGCGATAGAAATAGGTAGATTAGCAAGAAGCCCTTTAGTAGATATTAACACTTTAAAGAAAATAATTCAAGGATCTACTGGATGTAACTCATTTTCTACCGGTTTTCAATATAACGACGATGAAGGAACTTTTAAAGTAAATTTTCCCTTTGCTTTAACTAAAATGGCTTGTCCGGATTACTCAATTGAAGATGATTTTCTTAAAGCCCTGGAAAGTGTGGATCATTTTAAAATTTCAGGAGTAGATCTGTATTTTCTTTCTAATGGAAAAGTAGTGTTGAAGTACCGTAAAGTAGATTGAGTCCTGGCTTAAAAGTAGCTTGATGTTCTTTTTAACTACGGAGACACTAAGTAGGCGTAAGGTTCACAAAGAATAAAGGAAAACAAACTACTGCTTAGTGTGCTTTGAGCCTACTCGGTGAACTTAGTGGTTAAAACAACGCTAGAATTTTAACCTTTTGTACTATCGAATCTCATATTTCACATCTTCTATTCAATCATCTCACCCTTCCGAATCATCTTTCCGGAAATAAAAACACTATCGATATGATCGCTTCCAAAAGAGTAGGGGATAAAAGAATAGGATGCAATTTTCTTAGTAATAATGAAAGAGGCTTTTTTACCAAGTGTAATACTTCCATGACTTTCGGAAAGATCCATTGCATAAGCAGCATTCAAGGTTGCGGCATTGATCGCTTCCTCCGGAGTCATTTTCATTTTTATACAAGCACATGCGATCACAAATTGCATATTTCCCGAAGGACTAGATCCCGGATTATAATCACTGGCAAGGGCTAATGAAAGTCCCTCATCCATTATTTTCCGTGCCGGTGTATAAGGGATACTTAAAAAATAAGAGCAACCCGGAAGTGCCACCGCGATGGTAGCACTTCCTTTCAATGCTTCAATATCTTCCGGATTCATTTCTTCCAGATGGTCAACAGAAAGGGCATTATGGTCTACAGCTGCTTTCACGCCGCCGATCGCCGTAAACTGATTGACATGAACCTTTGGGCGGAGGCCGTGTTTTTTACCCGCTTCCATTATTCTTATAGTTTGATCAACCGAAAAATAGCCTGTCTCTAAAAAAGCATCAATATAATCAGCAAGACCTTCTGAGCTAATTGCAGGAAGCATCTCATTGATAATAAGATCGATATAGGCATCCTGATCATTTCGGTATTCTAAAGGAAATGCATGGGCTCCTAAAAAAGTGGATTTTATCACCAGCGGCATCGATTCTTTTAGGCGTTTAATAACACGAAGCATTTTCAATTCCCCTTCGAGGCTTAATCCGTAACCGCTTTTGATCTCGATTGCTACAGTGCCCAGATCCATGAGCTCTTCAATTCTTTCTTTTGCATTTTGAAAGAGTTCGTCTTCACTTGTAAGGCTTAATTTATTTGCAGAATTTAAAATCCCTCCTCCTTTTTTGGCGATCTCTTCATAAGACATCCCATTGATACGATCCACAAATTCAGATTCGCGATTTCCGGCCCAGACCACATGGCTGTGAGAATCCACAAAACCGGGAAGCAGAAAACGGCCTTCAGCATCATATATTTTTAAAGCATTCCAATCATCGATAAGTAAGTCATCCATGCTTCCATAATCGACGATTAAGTCGTTTTCAACAGCTAAAAAAGCATTTTCAATAAGCGGAAGTGATCTCATTTCTTTTCCCTCCAACCTTAATTCTCCATTTTCTCTAACTCCAACAAGCGCCTTTATGTTCTTAATCAGGATTTTCATGAAACAGTTTTTTACAAATGTAATAAGTTGATATAGATATAGGATGAATCCTAAATGAATTATACAAAAGCAATTTTATTCAAATACATTCCCTTAATTTTTAGTAGTTTTCAGCGACTAAGATCTTGTATATTTTTTATTAAAGATGAAACAGAACGAGCGAAAAAAGAGGAGATCAATCCTTGATACCGGATTTAGCAACAATGCTGAAAATGAAGGGAGTCGTTTGATCAATAAAGACGGCAGCTTTAATGTTAAAAAGAGCGGGCTGTTTTTTATGGAGCGGTTTAGCGTATTTCACTGGCTTATTAAAATGTCTTGGATTCGCTTTTTTCTTTTTATGTTTTTAGGCTATCTTCTTATCAATATTATTTTTGCTTCACTATATTTTGGGGCCGGAATAGAGGGGTTATCAGGAGACCACAGCTTAACCCGGCCGGATCAATTTTTAGAAGCTTTTTATTTCAGCTCTCAAACCTTAACAACAGTAGGTTTTGGTTATTTAAGTCCGATCAGCACTTTTCATAGTCTGCTAGCCACTTTCGAATCTTTTATTGGCTTAATGAGTTTTGCAATGGCAACCGGTCTTTTGTACGGGAAGTTCTCGAAACCAAAATCAGGGATCATATATAGTAAAAATGCACTGATCGCTCCTTATAAAGGTGATGGAAAAGGGTTGATGATCCGCCTTGCAAATGCAAAAGAAAATCATTTACTCAATGTAAAGGCAAATATGATGATCTCATGGATCGATAAAAATTTAGAAAGCAGTTCGCGTAAATATTATGCACTTCCACTCGAAATAGCGATGATCAATATGTTGCCTGCCAGCTGGACGATCGTTCATCCAATTATAGAGGAAAGTCCCCTTTTTAATTTAACTTATGACGAGCTTTCTAATTCGGAAGCAGAGGTGATCCTTCAACTGGAAGCCTATGATGAGACCTATTCGCAGCATGTGCATACCCGAACTTCATATAAATACCATGAAATAGTATGGGGAGCTAAGTTTATACCTATTTTAGGACATGAAGGTAGTTATGCGACACTAAAAATGGACGATATAGGTCGATATGAAAAATT
>Ga0316188_10001836_pt1 | contig 10095 bp, 5 predicted proteins | sample Phiworburrow1_MG_FD_204933 | JGI IMG/M metagenome (GOLD analysis project Ga0316188, IMG submission 204933) | Coastal sediment microbial communities from Maine, United States - Phippsburg worm burrow 1 | ecosystem: Environmental > Aquatic > Marine > Coastal > Sediment | place: USA: Maine... | reverse complement strand
CCTGTAGTGTTGACCTTCCAACAATTGTTGTCCCTGGAGGGCCTATGCTGAATGGAAAATACAAAGGGGAACGCATAGGATCCGGCACATTTGTCTGGACTTTAAAAGACAAGATTAAAAATGAAGGTTTTACGCCGGAAGATCAGATTGAAGCTGAAATTTGCTCAGCGCGAAGTGCAGGGCATTGCATGACCATGGGAACAGCCTCTACCATGGCTTGTATGGTTGAAGCTCTTGGACTCACCTTACCCGGAGCAGCCGCTATTCCTGCTGTTGATTCACGTAAAAAAGTATTGGCACAGCTATCTGGCAGACGGATAGTTGAAATGGTAAAAGAAGATTTGAAATTATCTAAGATCCTTACCCGTGAAGCCTTTGAAAATGCCATAAAATTAAATGCCGCAGTAGGAGGTTCCACTAACTTCATTATTCATCTGCAGGCCATTGCAGGGAGGATTGGGGTACCCCTTCACCTAAAAGAATTTGACACTCTCGGCAGTAAAATACCACTACTGGTGAATCTTATGCCTTCGGGAAAATTCCTGATGGAGGACTTTTTTGATGCCGGTGGTTTACCGGTTGTTATCAATCAAATGAAAGATCATCTCCACAACAATGCTTTAACGGTTAACGGCAAACCCATTGGGGAAAATAATAAAAAAGCCGAATGTTATAATTATGAGGTAATTGCGAAAATTGATAAACCCTTTATTGAAGAAGCAGGGATTGCCGTATTATATGGTAATTTGTGCGAAGACGGTGCCGTCATTAAACCCTCGGCCGCAACTCCGGAACTCATGACACATCGTGGCAGAGCAGTAGTTTTTGAGAATATTGAAGATTGCCATGCCAATATTGACAGGCCAGATCTGGATATAGATGAAAATAGTGTGATTGTTCTTAAAGGGGCAGGACCAGTTGGATATCCGGGTATGCCCGAGGTTGGTAATGTTGATTTGCCGGAAAAGCTATTAAAAAAAGGGATAAAAGACATGGTGCGTATCTCAGACGGCAGAATGAGTGGCACTGCCTTTGGCACAGTCATTTTACATGTTTCTCCGGAATCATCTATAGGAGGGGTTTTGGGTCTGGTAGAAACCGGGGACTATATTGCCCTTGATGTTCCAAACAGGAAATTACATCTGGAAGTAGAACGCGCTGAACTTGAAAAAAGAAGGGCTGCCTGGACACCTCCCCAACAAGCATCAGAAAGAGGATATACCAACCTATATACTAAAACAGTGCAACAGGCCCATCTGGGCGCAGATCTCGATTTTTTGGTAGGGAAATCAAGTTCTGTTGTAACACGTGATGCACACTAAACCAATCACCTTATGATCACTATTTTATTACTCCTTTTAAGTGTGGTAATCATTGTATTCCTCACAGCTAAATTAAACGTTCATCCATTTTTGGCCCTGTTGGGTGCGGCCATTTTCTTTGGCTTGTTATCGGGAATGGAATTGAATACAATTGTTCAATCTATTAATGACGGGTTTGGTATTACACTGGGTAAAATTGGGGTGGTCATTGTGCTGGGAGTTATCATTGGCGCCTTTCTGGAGCACTCCGGGGGCGCATTTAAACTAGCCGAAATAATCCTTAAACTGATAGGAAAGAACCGCGTACATGAAGCTATGGGTTTAGTTGGTTTTGTGGTTTCTATCCCGGTATTTGCGGATAGTGGGTTTATTATTCTCAACCCGTTAAACAAAAGTCTATCCAAAAGGGCTGGTTTATCTATTGTTGGAACCGCCACGGCTTTAATTCTGGGACTGATGATTACACATGTACTCGTACCCCCTACCCCTGGGCCAATAGCGGCGGCAGGGATTATTGGGGCGGATGTGGGTCTGGTAATGCTGGTAGGTTTGATTATTGGTATGATATCCCTGGTTGTTGCGGTTTTTTACTGCAAGAAAATGGGGGCCCGGAACTATATTGATCCTAACCCGGATATAACGGAAGATGAAATTCAGGAAAAAATCAAACAGGCCCCAAGTGCATTTAAATCGTTTTTACCCATATTAATTCCCATCTTACTTATTGTAGGGAAATCACTTGTAGAGTTTAATTTGTCTGAAGGCCAGGCAGAAACCGCATGGGTGAAATTTATCTCTTTTGTTGGTTCCCCAGTCATTGCATTGATAATTGGTATGTTATTCGCTTTCCTGCTTCCCAGAAAGTGGGATAAGTCTATTTTATCTACTACAGGTTGGGTTGGAAAAGCACTGACGGATGCATCCAACATTATCCTTATTACCGGTGCAGGGGGGATTTTTGGTACTATCCTCCAGAACAGTGGTATTGCGAATACCCTTGCCGATACACTCTCCACTGCAAATCTGGGCATCTGGCTGCCTTTTATGTTGTGTGCCGCTATCAAAACTGCACAAGGCTCCTCAACAGTTGCACTCATAACAACAGCATCAATCATTGCTCCATTATTGCTTTCAATGGGCTTTGTAACCGAAATAGACAAGGCTTTGGTTGTTGCAGCTATTGGCGCTGGTGCTATGGTAGTTTCCCATGCAAACGACAGCGGATTCTGGATCCTTACACAGTTTTCAGGTATAGATGTCAAAACAGGTTATAGGGTATATACCCTGGGTACTCTGGTGGTAGGTTCATTTGCCGCATTACTGGTTTATGTTGCCACCTTTATCGTATAATAGAATAGGTCCAAAAAATTAGTAAAAAGGTCAATGTTTAAAGAAAATAAATTGTTCTTTCAGGTACTATCAATGCTTTCCTTCTTTTGGCTATTGGTGGTTTTCCAGAGTTGTCAACAAGAACCGTCTCCTCCATTATCCCCTTCTCAAGCCCTACTTACATTTGAACTGGCAGACCCCGATCTTGAGATTCAATTGGTCGCTGCTGAACCTCTTGTACAGGATCCTGTGGCCATATCTTTTGATGAGGCCGGCAGGTTATGGGTTGTGGAAATGATTGGTTTTATGAGGGATATAGATGGTTCCGGTGAAAAAGATCCAGTTGGAAGAGTAAGCGTTTTATTTGATAATGACGGGGACGGACAGATGGATACAAGCCAAATTTTTTTGGATAGCCTGGTACTTCCAAGAGCGATTGCGGTAGTTAAAGGAGGCGTCCTTGTTGCCGAAAACATCCCACTTTGGTATGCCGAGGATACAGACGGGGATTTCAGGGCAGATAAAAAAACATTGATTGATTCAGCCTATGGAGGACAGGGAATGCCGGAACATTCTGCAAATGGCCTATGGAGAGGAATGGACAATTGGTATTATAATGCCAAATCCAAAAGCCGATTCCGAAAAGTTGATTCAGATTGGGTTAAAGAAGAGACTGAATTCAGGGGGCAATGGGGAATTTGTCATGATAATTCAGGACGCTTGTATTATAATTATAACTGGTCACAATTACATGCAGATCTTGTGCCTCCAAATACTCTCCAAAGAAATCACCACCATAAAAGTAGCAGTGGTATAGATCATGGGCTGACCCTCGATCGAAAAATATTTCCCATCCGAAGCAACACAGCAGTTAACCGGGGTTATGTTCCCGGAACTCTCGATAAAGAAGGCAAATTACTGGAATTTGCATCGGCCTGCGGGCCGCTGATCTACCGTGGTAATAGTCTTCCGGATTCATATTTGGAGAATGCTTTTGTCTGTGAACCTACCGGCAACCTGATCAAAAGAAATTTTATTCATGAAGATGGATTTATGTTAAGTGCTGCAGGGGTATACGATAATCGTGAATTTCTGGCCTCTACTGATGAACGTTTCCGGCCCATTTCACTGGCCTCGGGTCCTGATGGAGCATTATATGTGGTAGATATGTATAAGGGTATAATTCAGCATGGACCCTATATGACAGATTATTTGAGGGAAGTAAGCTTAAAACGGAAGCTGGACAAGCCAATAAATATGGGCCGGATATGGCGTATAACCTCAAAAAAAGATTCTCCTGTAAAAGCGCAGGATCTATCCAAATTGAAATCAGGGGAACTGGTTAAATTATTGACTCACCCGAATGGATGGACCAGGGATATGGCGCAGCGCTTGCTTGTGGAAAACAAGGATTTTACAATTATCCCGGAATTAGAAAATCTTCTTGCATCAGATAACCCTCTGGGTCAACTCCATGCCCTATGGACACTTGAGGGATTAGGAAATACCAATCCGGAACCTTATCTAAGGGCCCTGAGGGCTAAAGATGCAAAAGTAGTACAGGCAGCCCTCCGTCTTGCATCCGGCCTGGTTGGAAACCAACCTCATGTACGTGAAGATATCCGGCGCTTTATTTCGGAGGCTTATGCGCACGCGGAACCTATTTTACAAATGCAAATGGTCTTGACATCTGATTTATTGGAACCGGAACATGCTTTTAGTATTTCAAAGAAATTCCTTCATGAGTATGGTCAGACTGCCGTTGCAAGGGATGTGGTTATGAGCAGCATGGGAGACAGGGAGTATACCTTTTTCAACAACCTATTGTCTGACGGGGAATGGAATACCTATGATCAGAATCACGAAATATTTATTGAAATGCTGGTTGGAGCAATTGTCACAAAGGGTGATGAAAAAGAAATTATGCCCATTTTACATAAACTGGAAAACAGCCGGGACAGCAAAACACTATGGGTAACCAATGCCATTGTAAATGGCATCCTCAACAGTGCAGCCTCACAAGAGGAAGCCAAAATTGAACTTCCCTATGCCCCGGCTGTTTTCCAAAATATAAGTGCCACTGACAGCACAGATGCAAACTTATTGGCCGGCTTGGATAAAATATTTATCTGGCCCGGCAAACCAATAATAGCCTCAACTAAAACTGAAGGTTTATTTGAAATTGATCAGCAGCTTATGGCTTCAGGACGACAAAATTACCTAAACCTTTGTGCCAATTGTCATGGTACACAGGGAGAGGGTATGGCCAGGTTTGCCCCACCGTTAAAACACTCTGAATGGGTGACAGGAAATAAAGAAAAACTGGCAATGATTTTGTTGCATGGTATGGAAGGACCGGTGGTAGTGAATGGCAAGAAATACGATATTCCGGATATCCTGCCAAATATGCCTTCGTTCTCTACACTGCAGAATGAAGATATTGCGGCCATTACCACCTATATACGAAATAGCTGGGGCAATTCTGCAGAGGCCATTTCAAATGGTACTGTAGGAAAAGTAAGATTTCGCACTCAAGGCAAGATAACACCATGGAATTCTGCCGAATTAGAAACCTTTATTTTTGATTCCGGCCTTTAAAAATGATCATTTAAAAAAATCAAAATCATGAAAAAACATTGTCTGGCTTTAGATTTAAAGGATGACGAAAAACTTATTGCAAAATATGAAGAATATCATAATAATGTATGGCCCGAAGTACTGGAAAGCCTCTCAAATTCCGGTATTAACCACATGGAAATTTATCGCATAAAGAACCGATTATTTATGATTATTGAAGTAGCGGATGATTTTTCTTTTGACAAGAAAGCGAGAATGGATGCTGATAACCCCCAGGTACAGAAATGGGAGGTCCTGATGTGGAATTATCAGCAGGCATTGCCTTTCGCCAAACCTGGTGAAAAGTGGTTGCCGATGGATAAGATTTTTGACTTTCGGGCAGGTAATTAGTTCATCGGATGTTCTTTTAAAAGCTCCTCTGCGGAATAAAACCCTTCCTTATCTTTTATATTATTCCGTACTTCTTTTACTTTTTCGGGTAAAATGGCCGGCGCTTTATTGCCAAAAGCATTTCTGACAAAAGTGAGTACTGCCGCTATTTCTTCATCGTCCAGCATACCTCCAAATGGAGTCATGGGAACCTGCCCGGGATATGTTTTCCCTTTTACATCTATGGGTCCCATTATTCCTTTTAGGGTTATTTTTATAAGGCGCTCCTGATTGCCGGTGACCCATTCAACCCCGGCTAAAGGTGGAAATTGAGATGCACTTAAACCATTGCCATCCGGTTGATGACAGGTAATACAAAATCCTTCTCTTTTATATATTTCTTCGCCTTTAACAAACAACTCCCGCTCTTTACCTTCAAGGTCGGTTTTTGAGCCTTTTGTTAAAGGGTCCTGCCCAACATTATACCCGTTTATATGCGCTAAAGCAGCTTCGTAGGGAAGTTGCATCCATTCGTCCAAAGGTTTTTGGCCTGCAGCCTCCAGTACTGTCAGCGCGGATTCTCTATCCAGCCAGGAACCCGCCACAAAGGCCTCTAAACGAACCCGGGGATTATCATCCTGGGCAGCTTTAACCAGAAGTTCCACCTGGTCAGGTATCTGATGACCTGAATACCTGAGAACCCTCACTGCTGCGGCCCTTGCCCTGAAATCATTAGCATTTAAAAGTTGTCTTAAAAGATCCGCATCAATTTGATTTAATCCCCAGCTTACCCATAAAGCTTCAAGGAGATGGTGTTCATATCTGCTGTCATTTTTGTCCAGATTACTAACCCACTCTTTAATTTTGGCCAATACTTCAGCGGAATCTCTGGCGCGTAATTCCCTCTTTGTCCGATAACGAGTTCTGTACTCCGGAAGTTTCAAATTATCCAATAACTCATCAATGCTTGCATCAACGATCTTCGCCGGCTCTACCAAGGGCCGGGACGGATAAGTAATCCTATATATCCTTCCGTGAACATGATCCCTTAAAGGATCACGGGCGTTATGCTGCATATGGCCAACCAGCACATTGTGCCAGTCTATTAAATATAGTGATCCATCGGGAGCAAACTCCATATCCACCGGACGGAAATTAGTATCCTCCGATATCACCAGATCCTGCCTGAATTTGCTATTATATCCGGCAGATTCCGGATCATCTGTCATTGTGTGTTGTTTTGTTCCAAGGAATCCGATGGTGTTGTTGATGATCAAATCGCCCTGCACCTCATCAGGAAAATGCCTGCTCGATATAAATTCCAATCCCGATGTAGGACGTACACGGTGTTCCTCCTGTATCAGGTTTTTTGGCAATGGGGAAGCCTGGCCATACCTGGGTTTTATAGTTCCCGGCATCATCCAGGTAACATCCGGGCCGGAGGTATGCGCAAAGAAATTTTGTCCCCATTCATCAAAAGCTATCCCCCAGGGATTGGGTATGGGCAGTTGTGCGGTCCGCTCTAAATAATGCCTTTGAGGGCTATATCTGTAAAAACCCCCGTTAGTGGCCCTGACAGGTCCATAAACAGTCTCCACATTGGTATGTAAAAACACTCCTTCTCCCATATAAAGTGCTCCGGAAGGATCTGCAGTAAAAGCACTTATGGCATGATGTGTGTCGTGGTCGTCAAACCCGCTCAGGATAATTTCTTTAACATCTGCTTTATCGTCACCATCTGTATCTTTTAATAAGACCAGATTTGTACCCTGAGAGACATAAACTCCTTCGGGGGCAAATTCAAAACCGATTGTAAGATGCAGTCCGTCTGCAAAAATTGTTTGCTTATCCGCCTTGCCATCATTGTCGGTATCTTCCAATATGAGCAGCTTATCATTGGGTTTGCTGTCACCAGGCCTGTAATGGGGATAGCTGGGCATTACACCTACCCATAGTCTTCCCCTGTTATCAAAGGATAGCTGAACAGGATTAGCCAGCTCAGCGAATTCCCTTTCCGAAGCAAACATTTCCAATTTATATCCTTCGGCAACCTTGATCTTGTCCAAAGCATCTTTTCCGTACATATAGCCTGCTTCAAGGTCACCCTGACCGGGGTCATAATTGGTTTTTACAGGCGGAAGCTTCTTGGTTTTGGAGTCGGCTGCTGCCAAATCTGTCTTTATTCCTTTTACTGCAGCCCAAATTGCAGAATCGCGAATAGCTGTCATTTCCCGTATTTTATCTATTTCAAATGGATAATTGGCGGGTCCAAAAGGATCGTAACGCCTGCCATAAGCATGAACTCCGTTGGGGATTTTAATATCGTTATGCCAGAACCAGTTTTTTTCCATTACAGCCTCATGGACTAAATTGTGATATTCATCAGCTTGTCGTTTGTCCTTTCCAAAAATGTCATCCGCCAATAAAACCCCAAACTTATGATAACCTTCATCGTTTAGTTGAAAGCCGTCTGAAGTGTATTGCCCGGCATCCTTTTGAAACCACATTTGAGTTGGGTGAAATGCATCTACAAACAATACGCTGTCTGCTGCCGCTATTTCCCTCATAGCCTCCGAATATAAAGACAAATTCTGATTTTCTTTAACACCATCCGGCAGGTCTTTATCCGCAGACAGGTCTGCAAAAGCTATGGGTGAAACAAGTGCCAATTGCGGAGGTTTTGAACCATTGTACATTTGATTCTTTGTATGTTGAATAAAAGCTTTTAATTCGGCTTTGTAATTCTCCAAGCCTTCTTTACCCTGAAAGGACTCATTATAGCCAAAAAATGCAATGATAATATCTGCTTTCAGCCTGCTTAGCCACTTATCTTCTGAATCAAAATGCCCAATACTGCCGGATGGCTCCGCCAGTTCTGTCTGAAACTTTTCTGCACCGGGAAAGGCCCAAGGTGAATTTCTGGAAGAGTGTGGCCTGAAACCCGGGGTGTTTCCCCCGTCACACATATTTCTGATGAAAAGCAGGCTATCCGGGTAACGCAAATGCATTTCAGTTTCAAAATGACCAAAATTCATCATCCTGGACCCCAGATTATTGCCAATCAGGACTATATGACTTCCTTTATTTAGCTCCAGTATACGGTCTTTTTTACTACAGGATGCCAAAATAAGTGCTATTATGAGCATGAAGTATATTCCTTTTATTTCAATTTGTTTCTTGGTGCTCATAATCGTTGTAAATCAAATATTTGAAGTTATTTATTCAAAACTTACATGAATCCCTTCTTTTTCAGAGCGTTCGCAAGCTTCTATAATTCGCTGACAGCAAATGGCATCCTGCAAAGAAGAAAGAGGTTCCTCTCCCAGGCGCAATACTTTATCAATAAAATGTGTAGCCGTATTTTTTATGGATTCAGGATAGCTGTAATAGGTCTGTGAATGTGCCCCTTTGCGCTCATTAATAACCCAGTCCCGATAACTGTATCTGGTACTGCCTTTGGTCCCAATTACCTTTATTATGCATGTCCATGGATCTCCGGTATGGTCATCATTCGCAAAACTTGCGGATAGATGGCTCAGTGTTCCATTCTCCATTTGAATGTTGGCCATAGCCAAATTTTCCTGAGGTGCAATAGTACTGTCTACCGTATGCTTCAGACAGGATATTGTTTTGGGTTTTCCCGCCAGATAAAGCATGGTATAGCAATGGTGAGTTAATATCTGTCTGATAACCCCCGGATATCGTACCCTGATGTCATCTGCATGGTGAATATTATACATCATATAAAACTGGGTGATAGTACCCAGGCTACCATTCTCAATCATCGATTTTGTCCTTAAAATACCAGGTTCATATATATAATTATGAACCGGCATACATTTGACCCCAGCTTGCAGTGCTTCGCTTTGCATCTTTTCCAACTCCTGTATATTTGACGCGGCCGGCTTTTCCACTAAAATATGTTTCCCTGCCCTGGCTGCCTTTACAGTATATTCACAATGAGTTTCCATATTTGTAAGGATGAAAACCGCATCTATGTCCGGATCATTAAGCAATTCATCTACCGTTGAATAGACCCTGCAACCGTATTTTTGGGCTTTTGATTTGCCCTTTTCCAATGTTCTGTTCCAAAGTCCGGCTAACTCAGCACCCTGAAGGCCATTAATGGCTTCAGCATGCAGATCGGCAATATCACCGGCTCCTATTAATCCAATTCTAATTGTATTCATGTGCTCTCTACTGAATATTCCAACACTCCTTTACGCGCCATTTTTACGAATTCCTGAAGGGAAATCCGAACGCCGTCCGCAATTGGAGTTAAAGGTAAATTATCAAATGTCCTTTCTATTTTTTCATGACTCAAATCTGAGACAAACAAATTAGGTGAAGCTGCTTCAGCTATCGAAAGATCAGCGTACTGCCCCAATCCAAGATTATTGGCCTGGTCCCTTACAATACTTAAGAATTCTTCAATGGCTATAGTCTTTCCTTTAATGTTAAATGCTGCAAAACCTTTAAAATCCTGTAAAGTACATGC
>Ga0316188_10001835_pt1 | contig 10096 bp, 8 predicted proteins | sample Phiworburrow1_MG_FD_204933 | JGI IMG/M metagenome (GOLD analysis project Ga0316188, IMG submission 204933) | Coastal sediment microbial communities from Maine, United States - Phippsburg worm burrow 1 | ecosystem: Environmental > Aquatic > Marine > Coastal > Sediment | place: USA: Maine... | reverse complement strand
CTAGTGGCCGTAAGGTCGTGGAGGTTCAAGTCCTCTCCTGGGCACCAGCTTCGTAAAGGCTCCCTGTCAGGGAGCCTTTTTTGCTCATGGCCGCAAAATTGGGTGTCAGCTCGCATAACCCGGTACCGCTTGGCACAATGCCGCATCAGAACGCAACTTGGCGGTACCGTGGAAAAATTCAACCTTGAACGAACGGCGACGGGCGAACGCTTACGCGTAAACAAGACCGGACCCGATTTGCTGCGTTACCCGCTCTACAACAAGGGCACCGGGTTTACGCCAGAGGAGCGGCGGGCCCTCGGCATCGAAGCCCTGCTCCCGGCCGAATACAATGACATCGACACGCAAGCCGAGCGTATTTTCAAATCCATCTTTTTTAATAAAGATGACGTAGGCCGCAATATCGCTCTCGGCACATTACAGGACCGCAACGAGGTCTTGTTCTACAAAGTGCTCAGCAAGCATCTCAAGCAGATCATGCCGATCGTCTATACGCCGACCGTCGGCGAGGCATCGCGGTATTACTCGAACGTATTTCGACGTGCCCGTGGCCTGTTTATCACGCCGGACTACAAGGGCCGTATCGAAGCGGTCATTCGCAGTGCGGCGCCGTTCACTGACGTCAAACTCATGGTCGTAACCGACAACGAGGCGATTCTCGGCATCGGCGACCAGGGGGCTGGTGGCATGGCAATCAGCGTCGGGAAGCTGGCGCTGTATTGCGCCGGCGCCGGAATCCACCCGGCACGGACGCTCCCGATCAGCCTTGACGTAGGCACTAACAACGAGGCACTGCTCGGCGACCCGTTTTACCTGGGTTATCGAAAACCGCGGCTGACCGGTTCCGAATACTTTCAGATCATTGACGAGTTTGTAACAGCTGCGCGAAACGTGTTCCCGGATGTGGTCATCCAGTGGGAAGACTTTCGCAAAGACAACGCACTCAAAATACTGGACCGATACAGGGAGAGCGTTCCCTCGTTTAATGACGACATTCAGGGCACCGGTGCGGTGGCATCCGCCTGCGTTCAAAGCGCCTGTCGTATCAGCAATACGGCTTTCAGCGACAGCCGCATATTGATCTACGGTGCGGGCGCGGCAGGCCTCGGTATTGCGCGACAGCTTCGCCAACAGCTGCAATTGGCCGGCCTCGATGAGCGCCAGCAAGCGGCTGCCGTTCTGGTAATGGACAGTCGCGGCATCGTGAGCGCCGGGCGTGGCAATCTCGACAGCTACAAGCAGGAATTTGCATGGACAGAGCAACAGGTTGCAGAGCTCGGCCTTGGTGACTCGGAAAGAGAATCGCTCGTCGATGTAATCCGCGCCTACAAAGCGACGGCAATAATCGGCACCTCCGGCCAGGGAGGTTCATTCAACGAGGAAGTCGTCAAAGCGATGTCGAACAACATCGATCAACCGACGATACTGCCGATGTCCAACCCAACCTCCATCAGTGAAGCGATCCCATCCGATGTTCTCAAGTGGAGTGACGGCAAAGCACTGATCGCCACCGGGAGCCCTTTTGATCCCGTACCCCTGCCGTCCCGCACCCAGGCAATTGGCCAGGCTAACAACGTATTTGTCTTTCCGGGAATCGGACTGGGGTCGATCGTCAGTGGCGCGCGCGAAATTACCGACAGTATGATCAGTGCATCCGCCCAGGCACTGGCAAGAAGTTTGAGCGATACGGATATTGCGGGTCGTCGCCTGGTCCCCGAAGTCGCGCGACTTTGGGACGTTTGTGGAAGTGTTGCCGAAGCCGTTGCGAAACAGGCACTACACGACGGCGTCGCGACGACATCGTTGCGCGACAAGGATATCGCCGAACGCATCGAGTCCATCCGCTGGAAGCCGGTGTATCCGACAATTGAAAGTACGATCGGCTAGCTCGGGGTACCGGCTTCTCGCCGCGCGACCAGGCTGCCCCTGTACATCTGCATCTGGCAGGTAAAGATATATTCGCCGGGTTCGGGTGGTGTGACGACGATATCGGTGGACTCACCCATCGCCAGATCAGCGTTGATCCCTAGTTTGTCGAACACTACTTTCTCGGCGCAGGGGCTCGCATCTTTGCGCAGAAACCGGAGTGTCACTTGCTTACCGGCCTCCACCTCGATCCGGGGTGGCGTGTAAGTGCCGCCCTCAACAAGAATATCGATAACGTCAGTACGGGCCCGTTGCGCTGTTGGTTGCGACATCCAGAACCACCAGACGATAATTACAATGACTGCTATACCCGCCAGGTTCACAAGCACGATGTTCATGGCTTAACTCCTCGCCTTCAGGAATCGCAGGCGATTGGCATTGCTAACGACAGTCAGCGATGACATCGCCATAGCACCTCCGGCGATCATCGGGTTGAGCAATATGCCGATGAACGGAAACAGCACGCCCGCTGCCACAGGGATACCGAGCGTGTTGTAGATAAACGCCCCGAACAGGTTTTGCTTGATGTTGCGTACCGTCATCCTCGAGATTCTGATCGTGTCCGACACGCCGTGCAGCGAACCACCCATCAGCGTGACATCCGCGCTTTCGATAGCCACGTCAGTACCCGTACCAATAGCGAAGCCGACATCGGCGCGCGCAAGCGCCGGCGCATCGTTGATGCCGTCGCCGACCATCCCGACCAGCTGGCCCTGCTGCTGCAGGCTGGCCACCATCTCCGCCTTGTCTTTTGGCAGTACGTCCGCGAACACCTGATCGATACCCACCTGCCTGGCGACCGCCTTAGCCGTGGCTTCATTGTCTCCGGTCAGCAGAACAACCCTGAGCCCCAGGTCGTAGAGGCGTCGAATCGCTTCTTTCGAGTCCTCTTTAATGGCATCGGCGACACTAATAATGCCGGCCGCGTTGCCCGCCACAGCCACGAACATCGGCGTCTGGGCCTTGTGAGTAAGTGCGGTCGCTGCATCCACAATGGAACTGATGTCGATATTGCGTTCCCGCATTAACTGTTGATTGCCGAGTAGCACCTCTTTGCCATCAACCGTTGCTTCCACCCCGCGGCCTGCTACCGCCGCAAATCGCTCTGTTTCAAGCAGCGAAATCTGCCGGTCATTTGCGGCAATAACGATCGCTTCGGCCAGTGGGTGTTCTGAGCCCTGTTCAGCGCTCGCGCTCCATTGCAGAATTTGTTCCTCGCTCCAGTCTCCTGCCGGAATGATCTCGGTCACGCTGGGCGCGCCCTCCGTCACGGTACCGGTCTTGTCGAGAATGATCGTGTCGAGGCGCCCTGTTTGCTGCAGCGCATCGCCGTTGCGAATCAGGATGCCGAACTCGGCGGCTTTGCCGACGCCAACCATGATGGATATTGGTGTCGCCAGACCCAACGCACAGGGACAGGCAATGATAAGGACCGTCATAGCGGTCACGACGGCCAGCGTTACGCCCTGCTCCGCGGGACCAAAATTGAACCAGGCCAGAAAGGTAACGACCGCGACAATCATAACGGTCGGCACGAACACGGAGGCCACCTTGTCTGCCAGGCGTCCGATCGCCGGTTTGGAGGACTGGGCAGCGCGGACCATTTCTATGATCTGCGATAGCACGGTGTCCTTGCCTATGCGCCTGGCCTGGAAGAGAAATGAACCGAGTTTGTTAATGGTGCCCGCGACCACCTCATCACCCTGTTGTTTCTGGACAGGAACAGGCTCCCCCGTGAGCATGGACTCGTCGACGGTCGAATGCCCTTCGATAATCACTCCGTCAACCGCAATGCGTTCGCCGGGGCGCACCCTGATGGTCTCATCAAGGCCGACGTCTTCAATGGCGATGTCCATCTCGGTGCCATCACGAATCACGCGGGCAGTTTTGGGCTGCAGCCCGATCAGCCGCTTGATCGCCTCGGATGTCTTGCCGCGCGCCCGCATTTCCAGCGCGGCCCCGAAGTTAATCAGGGCGATAATGATAGCGGCCGCCTCGAAATAGGCGTGCTGGGCAGACACCGGCACCCATTCGGGCCACGCGACAATGACCATTGAAAACAGCCACGCCGTACCCGTGCCCAGGGCGATCAACGTATCCATGTTCGCATTGTGGTTACGTGCCGACTTAAAGGCTCCGGTGAAAAAGTGCCCACCGGAATAGACGAGGACGCCAAGCGTCGCCAGGCCCGTAATCAGCCAGAATATTCTGCCGGCCGTATTGTCGAGTTCGGGCAGCAGGCCGGCCATGCCGAAGACGAACAGGGGAACGCCAACCACGGCGCCAATCAGAGCCTTGCGCAGCAACCTGCGATAATGGGCCATCTCGGCGGCTTCTTTCTCACTCTCGTCGTCCAGACCCCGCAGAACCGCGGCTTCGTAGCCCGCGCCGACAACAGCGCTGATCAGCTCGTCCGGGCGGACATCACCCTCGACGCTTGCTGTGCGCTCAGCGAGGTTAACCGAGGCGGAGACCACGCCTTCAACGTTGTTCAGCGCCGTCTCGACGCGCGAGACGCAACCGGCGCAGGTGATTCCTGACAGTGACAAGCGAGTTGTATTCATGACGCTCTCTTCAAATCGCCCTGTTCCAGGTAGAGAAACATGGCAGCAGACATACCGGTCACACCAAAGAGCATGGACATCACGACGATCTGGTATTTCGCAGCGACCATCGGTGAAATGCCGGACAAAATCTGTCCGGTCATCATGCCCGGTAGCGATACTAGGCCAACTGCGAACAGGGAGTTGATGATAGGAATCAGGGCTGCCTGCATGGCGATTCGACGCGCCTCAGGATAACTCACACCACGCGACACCTCTGCCTGCACTCTCTCCCCCGCCAGGCTGACTGTGGTCATGGCGCCGGCGAAAATCATGCCGGCCAGCGGGATGAGATAGCGCGGATCGAACCACGGGTCGATGCCAATCACGACCTGGCTTACGAGCGCCAGTGTCAGCAAACCGCTAACCGAGATAGAGACAAACGCGTTGCGGTAGACCCGAGGGGACTTTTTGTGCAGCGGCTGCATGGAAATCCAGCTCGAAACGACGAGCATGAAGCCCAACACACCGAGCACCACGCCGGGCTCGCCGGTTTCGAAGATATAGACGAGCACATAGCCAATGAGCAGCAATTGCGCAAGCATTCTTGCGGTCGCGTAGATGCCATTGCCGACACCTGCCGACCAGTGCCACATGATGGCAAGAACGATTAGCGTCGGCACGAACGCCAGGGTCAGGCCCTGCCAGGTAATCGAATGCACGGCGGCGTTCATTTCATTTCCTCTCGGCAACTGCAGGAGCAGTATACTGATGCCCAGAACATTAACACCATGGGAGACTCAGGATGACTATGTTGCACGCCGGGATCGCACTCTGGGTCGTCGTACATGCATTCCCTTCGGTTGCACCGGCCCGGAGAGCCGCTCTGCAGCAAGCCATGGGCGAGCAGCCTTACCGCGGCGTGTTCTCGCTGTTCATTCTCGCCGCCCTGCTCCTGATCGTGTTCGGCTGGATGTCTGCTGTGCCGACCGCAGTGTACGCGCCACCGCTGGGACCAGGCCTGTTGAGCTCCGCGTTGGTTCTGGCCGGCCTGATCCTGTTCTTTTCCTCGAACTTCAACGGGCATATCAGGCGCATTTTGCGGCATCCGCAAATGGCGGGAACGATCCTCTGGGCCGTCTCACACCTGCTCACAAATGGGGATAGCCGTTCTCTTGCACTGTTCGGATCAATGGCCGCCTGGGCCGTGTTCGAAATCATCATGATAAATCGCCGTGACGGCCCCGGAACCGGCGCAGAAACGCCCTCCGGCAAGTTCGATATCATCGCAATCGTCATCGGTGTGGTCGTTTTTGGGGTCGTTGGCCACTTCCACCAGGCACTGTTCGGCGTCGCTCCTCTTTCGATTTAATATTATTTTTCAGGGTGTTACAGCGGCAATCAGTTGCGCATCAGGAGTTCCTAAGCAATCATCTGCCGATGCTCACAGAACCGTCAATTCTGTAGAGGACCCCTTCCCTAGATTCGACTCATTGGTCACGGAGTCGCATCATGGGAATCTTCAACAAAGCTATCGCAGTTACAGTCGTCGCACTCCTCGCAAATGGCTGCACAACCACTGCTGCCGACAAGCCTTCATCATTCGCACGTAAAGCGAGTGGCGTCAGCCAGGCTGGCTGGGTTTATGCACGCTCTGTCTACGAAAACCCTGTCAATCGCCCGGTGTCGCATTTCGCCTCACTCGGCTCACTAGCGATCAAATCGACTGCTGGTCTGCTGCGCCGAGTATCTCTTAGTACTATCGAAATGCCGGCCCTCGACGGACCGATCCCTGCTGTCGGCAACGCCGAGACGATGGATCTCGTTGCGTTCGAAAATATCCTCGACAGAGTGACGGGTACTCGGCAGGACGTCGGTCGCATCAGGTTTCTCGTCGATGGCGATGAATATTTCGGACGCCTCATGGAAAGCATCGACAGCGCTCGTGAGAGCATCGATATCCGCACCTATATTTTCGACAACGACGACTTCGCCGTTGCCATGGCCGACGAGCTGCGGCAACGGGCCAACGATATCCGCGTGCGGGTCATGGTTGACAGCATTGGCAACGTGCTGGCGACGCAAGCCGACGCGGAGTCACTGCCTGACACGCACGAACACCCTCTGTCCATAAACCGCTACCTCGAGCGCGGCTCGAAAGTGAAAGTCCGTAGCATGACGAATCCGTGGTTCACCGGCGATCACACCAAAACCACGATTATCGACAAGGAGACCGCGTTTGTCGGCGGCATGAACATCGGCCGCGAATATCGCTACGACTGGCACGACATGATGATGGAAGTGACAGGGCCCGTCGTCGACCAATTGCAGTTCGAGTCCGATAAAGCATGGTCGCGTGGCGGTCTGCTGGGCGATTTCGCCAACGCGTTTCGGTTTCTGCGCGGCAAGCAGGAAAACGCCGAGCGCGACGGCTATCCTGTCCGAATACTGCAAACCAGGAACTTCAGTTCAGAGATTTACAAAGCCCAACTCGCCGCTATTCAAAGCGCGAAAAAATATATTTACATCGAGAACGCGTACTTTTCCGATGACCGCACCATCTATGAGCTTGCCCGGGCTCGACGCCGCGGCGTCGACGTACGCGTCATCATCCCTGCACGCGGTAATCACGGTCCGGTAAATGCCAGTAACAAGATCACGACTAACACGCTGCTGAAACACGGCATCCGCGTGTACGAATACCCGGGCATGAGCCACGTCAAGGCAGCGATCTACGATGGTTGGCTCTGTGTCGGATCGGCCAACTTCGACAAGCTAAGCCTCAAGATCAACAAGGAGCTGAACATGGCAACGTCTGATCCAGCGACAGTCGATGCGCTGCTCAGGCAGGTGTTTTTTCCGGACATGATGGTGTCACGCGAGATCGAAGGTCCCGTGGAAGTCACGTTTGCTGCCTATTGGGCCGAGATTGCGGTGGACGAATTGCTGTAAATGCCGCTACAGTAGACGGGTGATGCCGCATTTGGCGTGAGGAGCACATATGCAACTGACGTTACTGGGCAGCGCCATCGTGCTAGTGGTTCTGTGGTTGTTTGTCCGAAACCGGAGTCAGTCCAAGAAGACTTCGGAGCCAGAAAAGCCCAAAGCGACGGAAGATACGGCGTACCACGCTGTCTCTATCAAGTTTGACGAGAAGGCCTGCGAAGCCGCGAAGATGATGAGCGGTCGCCGCTTCCTGTCCAATGCTGCGCCCCGTTTACCGCTGCCTGATTGCAGCGCCCTCGACTGCCGCTGTCGTTTTGCGCACCATAAAGACCGACGCGCGGCAAAAGATCGCCGCAGCCCGTTCGGGGCGGCCGGATACGCAGGTGGAACCGGGTCCTACGAAAAGGAGCGCCGGGAGAGTCGAGACCGACGTAAGGAAGCCGATCTCGACGAATTCTACTAGCCGTACTGCCTAGTAGCCGTAATCGACGACCGTGGCCTGGTAGTTTTCCAACTGGACCTGATGATGAGCGCGCTGCTCATACAGATCCCGAATCTCTGCCTCGAGCCTGCCCGTGTCCTCCGACAGGTCCTTCAACTCGGCAAGCAGAATTATGCGTTGCTCGGTCGTTGTTTCCCGATCGATTAACGCTGCTTCCGCGTGGATAATCGCGTCTTTAACACCCTCGAGTTCGCGCTGCTTCGCGTTGATCGCTGAATTCGTGTGGTTCACGTTGCTGCGGAGCGTGTACAGCTGATTACCGACGTTGTAGGCATCGAGAAAATCCGCTTCCTGGTTAACCGGGCAAACACCGTAGTACCGTCCGCCGTTGACACCGACATCAAAACCGCGTCCGGGCTGACAATACTCGACCAAACCCTGGTCGCGGCCAGCCTGGTAAGACCCGAAGTCAGCCGTAATACCGTGTTTGGCACAGGCCTTCCGATGCTTTGAGAAGCGGTCAGTCGTGTAGCCTCGAGCACCATCTTCATAACCGATCGCCGACCAGTCCGTGGCCACGCATTCATCGCTGCTCATCGACGCGCAGCCGCTCATAAATAACATGACGAACGCTGCGCCAATCACTCTCAATCTGTTGTCCATGGCGGTCTCCAGTAATGTGCCGTAGCCAGACATAATCCCGACGGTATCCGTATGTTCAACGAGCTACCGTGATGACATTCACATATACGGGGGTAAGCCTGAATCGGACCTGAAAAATGCGGTCTTTTCGTCATTCTCGACGCGTCATTGTGACCTGTATCACAGAGCGCCAACGCGTCGCCCGATACCCTGACAGAACTTCACAGGGATCTTCAGGACGAGCCGCATGGATATTGACGCGATCAGCGCAGCAGCCACCGTTGCTCTGACAAGCACCATCCTGTTCCTGCTAATAGCCAAATCCTGGAGCGCCCTCAGCCGCAACGTCGGCTCTACTCCCAGCTTCGCGGACAGCATTATGCATGAGGCCGCACAGCGCTTCCGCGACGAACTGGAGCGCCTGTCGAGCTCACAGGCCATCTACCTGAGCGGCACTCTCGTCTTCCTCGTCCTGTTTGCGGCCGCCTACATACTCAAAGCACAGGACCTGTTTGCTGGCTATCCTTCGTGGCAACTCTGGCTGCAGATCGGGTTCCTGGTCCTGGCCTCCGCCTTCGCCGCCTGGCGCCTCGGCCGCACGATATTCGCGCGTCGCCATATCAGCTTTGTGCGCGATGCCAACGTCGCGGTAGGCCATCAGCTCCAGAGAATATCAACGGGAACCAACCGGGTATTCCACGACATCAAGACGAGCGCTGGCGTTGTCGATCACGTACTCGTCGGGCAGACCGGAATCTACGCGATCAACGTCGTTGCCCGTCGTGGCGCAAAGAATGGCGAAGCGGTACTCACGGGACATGAACTGTCTTTCTCGAACAGCGAAACAACGACACCGATTGTCGACATTACGGCGAGCACCGCTCGACTCGAGAAAGAGATTTGCCAGTTGCTGGGCCACAAGATTCGCGTTCGCTCGGTCATCGCCGTTCCCGGCTGGGACATTGGTCAGCAGGCCAGCGAGCGCCACCTGCTCGTTAACGAACGCACCATTGCAATGCTGCGTGGCTGGAAAGACCAGTCGGACTACCTCATGAATGAGGACGTTGACCTGCTGCAGAAGGAACTGACGGCGCGCTGCCGTCGCAAGTAGCTCCCTATGCGGCGGCGCCCTGTGCTTCCTGCAGTTGGCGTTGCGCATCAGCGAACTGTTGCGCGGCCTTTTCCAGGTAGGTGGTGGCTTCGCCTTCATACCCATCCGCCGACGCCGACCAGACGCGGTTAATATAGCGCTCCCCGGCAGCAAAACTGCTCATGATGTCCGCATAGGTCTGTAAGCCGAAAAGGTGCACCATGCTGCTGCGCGCATCGGCAAACCGGCGCAGATCGTCCCGCAGCTTGAGATCGATCCGCTCGCGCAGGTCAGCACCTTTCACGGAACTGTCGCTGACGATTTCAGCGAGATCACGCACGATATTCTGCAGGGACTCGCGCAGCTCGCCGCGATTGACCGCGAGCACTTCATCGGAACGCGCATGAGCGGACGCCTGGGTCTTGGCAATAACGAGTCCGGCCACTGCAATGACCGCCGCACCCACGAACAACACCCAGTTCACGTTCTGCACATCGAGAGACGTCG
>Ga0316188_10001834_pt1 | contig 10099 bp, 7 predicted proteins | sample Phiworburrow1_MG_FD_204933 | JGI IMG/M metagenome (GOLD analysis project Ga0316188, IMG submission 204933) | Coastal sediment microbial communities from Maine, United States - Phippsburg worm burrow 1 | ecosystem: Environmental > Aquatic > Marine > Coastal > Sediment | place: USA: Maine... | reverse complement strand
GCAATGCAATCTCTGCGGCCTGCTGTTTTGGATATCCATAGACGCCGGTACTGATGGCAGGAAAAGCGATCGTACTGATGTTATTATCCAGGGCAACATCGAATGAACTTCGATAAGCTTTTTCCAGTAGCGCCGGTTCACCCTGCTGACCACCCTGCCACACCGGCCCGACGGTGTGGATGACATAACGTGCTTTTAGATTAAACCCGGGTGTGATTTTCGCTTCGCCAGTCCTGCAGCCGCCGAGCGGCCTGCAGGCTTCCAGTAACTCTGTTCCGGCGGCACGGTGGATCGCACCATCGACACCACCGCCACCGAGTAATGTATTGTTTGCCGCGTTGACGATGGCATCGACATGCAGAGTAGTGATATCGGCCTGCAGTATCTCGATCATGGCATCGCCATCTAGACCGACTCAGCCTCGACGAAAACACGCTTGACCATCTCATGCTCTCGCTTAATCGCAGCATCAAGTTCATGGATAACTGATTCGAGTTCACGTGTAAGCTGACCTCGTTTGAAACGCACACTGATATTGACCAGGACATATTCCGGCCCCATGTGCATGGTCAGTAACTCGTTAACTTTTTCCACTTCTGCAAAAGATTCGGTAATCTGGCGGATACTGGCCACGACTTCCTTGTTGGCCCCCTCACCGATAAGCAAACTCTTGGTTTCGACTGCCAGCCAGACTGCCGTGCCGCCGAGGATAAAACCGATCAGCACGGATGCGATACCATCAAACACCGGGTTGCCGGTTACCTGTGCCATCCAGATGCCGAGCAAAGCGATCAGCAGACCGAGCAATGCGGCGGAGTCTTCGAACAACACTACAAACATGGATGGATCTTTACCGCGCTTCACCGCTTCGATATAACCGCGCTGTCCCTTGACCTTGCCGAATTCACGGAAGGCGAAATACCATGCGCCGCCTTCGAACACGATGGCCAGGGCAAGCACGATGTAGTTGACCACCGGGTTTTTGATCAGTGCGGGAGTCATGATGTGGAGGATACCCTCGTAAATCGAGATACCTGAACCGACAGCAAAGATCAGGATTGCTACCACGAAACTCCAGAAGTAGATCTCCTTGCCATGGCCGAAAGGAAAATCTTCGTCGGCCGGTTTCTTCGCCTGTTTCATGCCATAGAGCAGTAATATCTGGTTACCGGTATCGACCAGTGAGTGGATGCCTTCGGATAACATGGCAGAACTGCCGGTCATGAATGCGGCAATAAACTTGATGATCGAAATTGCGGTATTACCCAGTAATGCTGCGATAATAACTTTGGTCGATGCACTAGCTGACATGCATTCTCCTGAGCACTGCTCCAGATAAAATATATACCAGCTTATAAGTTGTCATAATTTTTTTATTCGTAATTTAAAAAGCTAGATTTGGACAGCCGATCTAATTTTCTCTGTTCGTCGTTTTGACGATCGCCCAGGTAATAGTTATTGCCAGTAACAATATCGCGGCGGCGGCCAGTACGTTATTCAGCAACTGTGGCGCCACCACCAGCAACAGACCCAGCATCAGCATCATTACACCTGACAGCAGCTTCAGCGCCATACCTTCCTGTTCAGAAAGCTTTCTCGAGCCGAGCTTCACCGTGAATAGTACAACGATGAACAGCAGTGGCAATATATAAATCAGGTTATAGAACAAAAGGTATAAATAATAACTTTCGATGGATAATGACCGTAAGGTCAGAATCCGGGTATACACCATGGGGAATCCGGCGGTACATAACAGTTCATAACTGTTGGCCACGATCGCCAGAATGATGGTTGCAAAGACAACGGTAACGACCGAGTCCAGTCGCAGCAGATGACGGATGCGATCGATCAGCTTAGGTTTTTCTCTATCGGAAATACTCAGTGAAAAACCTTTTTTAAACCAGAAATAATCTTTGATGTTTATCAGCGCGATCAAGACTGCAACACAGCCAGCGATCAGAGTAATCAGGCGCAACTCACCAAGATAGATGAACAGGTTTAGCCAGGCGGCCATGAACAGGAAATAGATGGCGCCGGAAAAAAACACGAATATACCACCGATCAGCGCCATCCTTCCCCTGCTCCGGCTGTGCACCATCATGCTGAGCAGAAACAGCAAAACAAAAAAGGCACAGGGGTTGAAAGCATCCATGCCAGCGATGAAGACAGTCAATAGCGGCAATGAATAATCTTTTGCAGAGATGCTGCCCAGAAAAGGAATGTCTACTGATGCCGCACTGCTTTCATCTAAAACGAATGCCGTGCTGTTGTCAGGATTGTTCTCCTGTGCAAAACGGTAACATGACTGCAGATGCGATTTTAATAATTGCCCAGTCGACTCTTTGCTCTCATAACCACTGATCATGTTTCCACAGAACATAAAGGTGGGCACACTACGGGCATCATCACGAAATATCGCAGCCATAGCAATGTAGGTCTGAATGTTCTCAGGATGATCGACCAGTTCCAGCGAATGCAATTTCAGCCAGGAAAATTCCTGATCCAGATCGATTATATCCGGCTGCGCTTTGAGACAATGCGGACATTTCTTTGACCAGAAAAAATACAAGTGAATGACCGGTTGTGCATTGGCATCTCTCTCATACCAGACCACCTCGTCCGACGTCACAGCATTCGCTAACGGCGACATTAACAGCGCAGACAAAAAAAATAGATAGTTAGTAATTTTAAGGATTTTCATCATCATCCAATATTAGCCCGGTGTCTTTCGAATAACAGACTTCTGGAAAGAGCTCAGCGGTTCTTATGCTAGCAAAGCTCACGGAACATCACCATAAAACATTGCAACCTTTAAGATTCTTTTTAAAGCATGTAATAGATCTGATGTCGAGATAAAAAAAAGTCCCTGTTCCAGCTTTTCGCTTATATAATGCAACCATGTCAAAAATTAAAAATAAGCTAACCGATGTCGCCCGTCAGATGATGAGTGGCGTGGTACAGATCCATGTAGAAGGCCACATAGAAGAAGATATTCAGTCGGTAATGAATCCTGCGATCAAGATACCTGGCATGTGGTCAGGCTCAGGATTCTTCGTGAAATATAAAGATCTCGAAGGTTTCATGGTGACCAATGCGCATGTCGTAAGAAATGCCGTCAAGGTCGAAATCAGTTCGATGCTCACCAGTGAAGAACGCTTCGAGGCAGAAGTGGTTGGACTGGTAAAACAGCTGGAGCCAGATGTAGCTTTAATCAAACTGACCGATAAAGAGCTGCTCCGGTTTAAGATGCTCGCCATCAAAGACATCGAATACCTGGAATTAAGGGAAGGTACGAGCCCGTCACGCGGTGAGGAGATCAAGGCGATAGGATATCCCATGGGCATGGTAGAACCCAATATTACTGGCGGAGAGATCACTAACTTCATCTCAGGGTCAGAATACACCACAGAAAGATTTGTCACGAATGCCGCCATCAATCCCGGCAACTCAGGTGGACCAAGCGTCAATGAAGATGGCAAGGTGGTCGGCCTGAATACCGCCGTGATGATCGACGCTGATAACATCGGATTTATCACACCGGCGAGTTTTGTAAAAATCATCATCGAAAACCTGCTGCAGCTCAATGAACCGCACTTCGCCGGCATCGGTGGCAAACTGCAAAAAAATGCTGACAACTTCAATCCGCTGCTGAAACAGACACAGGCCAAAGGTGTAATAGTTGCCAAGGTACTGGTCAATGGTTTTCTCAAAGCAGCCAATATACAACCACGTGATGTAATCCTTTCCATCAACGGCGTCGAGTTCGACCGGCATGGTATCGTCATCGGCAAGGAAGGCCTGTACAGGCACAAAAACATTTATGACGTGATGAAGCTGGTGCCGATCGGTGAGGCAGTAGAAATTATTTATATGAGAAATGGCGAGATCAATAAGGCCAAAGCCATCGCCATGCGTAATCCGGAAAAAGGCATTATCTCCAACCCAATCTTAAATGAAAGAAAGTATCTTGAAGTTTTCGGCATGATCATTCAGCAGCTGAGTTTTGAAATCATCGAAGCGATGCATGAAATCGATGTCAATGCACAGATCGACATGCTACAGACCATCGACCAGGATAAACCGATGCTGGTGGTAACACACATCCACCAGGGTTCGCAGGCTGATGAGATGGAATGGCCGCCGGGTGAACTGATTATCAAAGCCAACGAAAAAGAAATTCACACCATCGAACAGCTACAAAAAATATTGGAAAAGAGCAAAGGCGGTGCCGTACTGCTGGAATGCCGTAATGGCAGGATCGGTTATTTTCAGGTAGAACCGAGCACAGCCACCTGAATCTGATTTGACTTACCTGTTAGACAGACAGCCTTCTATGTCTGTCAGCAGGCATCGCTCAATTCATCTGTCAGCACTGCTGTCCCGTCAACTCAATTCCGTCATCCTGACTGTAGCGATATGTCTGCTTTTAGTGACATGCGCGGTTACGGTTATAAGACCAGTGCTCTTCATCCAGAAATAATGCCGCTTCATCGCCTTTTGCAACAGGGCGTTTTGATAAGTTATATTGTGTTTGAGAACCATCCGACCAGAACAGCTGGAGCTGATCCCCTGCAACCTGCCAGTGCCCGTTCTGCGCTGTCTGTGTTTTAGCACTAATGTTACTCATCGCGTTTTTACTCAGATAAGTCTCCTGCTCAGAGTAATAAAAACGACCGTTACTGCAGAGGCTCATAGTCTTTTTGGTAGAGCTGCCGTCATCTGTCTGTATATATTCGAGTGTCCGACCTCTTATCACCCGCTCCCAGTCAATATTTTTGCCAGCTTCTGATCGAAGCTGCGCTGCTGTCTGAGTTGCAGAAAAAACTACCGACTGAATTAATTGCTTGCCCAGTGCAGGTAAAGATTTCTGATCTTCCGGCTCAAGCATAATGACGAAAACAGCTGTTTTATTATCACCCAGCCTGGCATAAGCCGTGGCCACCAGTTTTTGCAGGTTGACACCAGTTACCTGATAACTCTGTGTAAACAGACCATCCTGTTCAGTCACCTGGGCAGAGGGTTTAATCCGGGTCATGGCATCCAATGCCTGGGACCGGCTCATTATCTGTTTGACCGCCTGCGCATTACTGTTAGCCGCCATAGTGAAGAATATGCGAGAGACGGAACCGGTGGGTTCCATGATCAACAGATCTGATTCAGGAGGCAACATCGCCTGCCAGTTGTCAGGCACTTTAAACTCTATACCATGGGTCGATACTTTAAGATCGCTGCCTGACGGGTATAAAACCCCGGGGCTGATTTCAGTCGCAGCCTGCGATTGCGAGGTTATAAGTAACAACGAAAAGACCAGGAAAAATATATGTTTCATGCTGATAACCCCTTTAATTTATTTGTTGTGATTCAATTTATAGATAACAGTTGCTACTGATTGAAATAAGCAGGTTCACTTAACGCCCCAGAATTACATCCACCTGTTCCTGGGTAAGTACCTGTGCAGTATAACTACCTTCACCGATTTGTTTCTCGATATTACTAACATAGGAACGCAGGTGATTTTCTGAACCGGCGAGTAACGATCCGTAAAGACGCTGGATATCTGTTTTATCGGTATACACCTTGCCGCACTCGGATTCGTCATTTATGCCATTGTCGGCTTCCACGATTACCTTCGGGCACTGGTTAATATCGAGCATATCGAGCTCTTCAATGAAGGCGCCGACGTACAGTGCTTCCAGTTGACTGGTTGCCCCTCTCTCGACCAGTGCATTAAATTTTTCAGTGAAATACCAGCCGTAGTCTTTGCCGGTGAAAACACCAACGTTGTCATTAGTACTGGGATTTGGGATACCATACTTTTCGAGCATGTCGACTACGGCGCATTTATGCCTTTCTTCCGAATCATCGATTTGTCCGAAAACTGCAGCCTCCGGGTATTTGGTACCAAGCGTGATATAAACATCACGCGCCAGCTTCTCTTCTTCACACATGAATTCCAAATGCGTTTGTTCATTGAAATCCAGTTTGAGGCTGCTGGTGCTAGCTGCTTGCACAATTTCCTCGTCAGCAATCACGGGATTGATAGTTGATGCGATGCCCAGGACCAATAATCCAGCAATAATTAATTTAGTCAGAAAGCTCATAATACCCTCATCTTTATTGTTATTTATTAATCCTATTTATTTTTTAACTAATTGAGATGACTTAAGTCAATACACATGAAAATTAGTATTTCAGCAAATAGTTGCTGAAGCATCGGAACATTTCAAAGATGCCCTTGTTCAAGGTATTTACTTCGGTTTAGAAACAGCTGACATGATCAGGGATACGCATGAAGACAAACTGAGCGACTGTTTCCCTTTTTGCCAACATCAGACATAAATATTTAGTGTTCATTCAATAAAAACGGCAGCCACTAGGGCTGCCGTTATAGAGTTTATTACTTGATCTTAAACTCTACGTTTCCTTGCCAGGTAGATCAGTCCGATAAGTACCATAAGCGGTAATACTGGATCAAATCTGCCATTTGGCTGGTAAGAACAAAAACCACCGCCACCACCACCATCGCTAGAAGGTACTGATGTCACCTTAGTAAGCACGCTTGCCGAGTTATTGGGTTCAACACTCGCATCGGGCTCGCCGGTAGAGGTCACGCTGGCAGCGATAGTAGCATCACCCGCTGCAGAGGCAGTCAGCGTGAGCGTTACCGTCGCGGATGAAGTACCACCCAGGTCACCTATCGTACATGTCACTACGCCGCTAACCTCAGCACAGGTATTCACAGAGCCACCGGTTGCAGTCGCAGATACAAATGTAACTATGGATGGCAGTGCATCAGTAACCAGTTTGACGTTGGTATCCGAGTCTACTGCACCATTAGTAACAGTTACGGTAACGTCATAGTTATTAGCCACGACTAATGTGTCTATCGCAACCATATTGGCAATCTGCAGATCAGGCGTGACTTCGAACAGCTCAAAGGCACCGATATCGCAGTTCTTTGTACCATCGCGATTACCATCAGCAGGTCGAATACTGCTGCGCTGGTCGTTGTTAGGGCAACCAGTGTTGTTACCAGCATCGACAGCGGGGCTGTCTACCGCGCCATTAACTGCACTGTGGGTGATGGCATGCGTTTCCGTCAGACCACCATTATCAGCCAGCGCTACCAGCAGCGGATCGGTGTTAACCTGGTCAAACTTGAAGGACGTGTTGAAATTACAGGTATCGCCATCTTCAAGATTGTAACCCTGTGATTCAAAGACGCAGTTACTGCCTTGACAGCCGCAGTTAGCAAGGATGATTGGCTTGTCCGGGTATACAAACTTATTATTTGACAGCAGAGTATTACTCATGAAGAAAGTACCGTTGCTAAATACATCAAGGCCAGCACCGCCACTTTGAGCGGGAGTGGTTGCCGTATTGTTGGCCACGGTAACGTTCTGCAGGCGGGCATCTCCACTGATGATAATACCACCGCCAACATCTCTCGCTGTGTTGCCACTGAGGGTGGTATTGGTGAGTAACAACTCAGCCTCGCGTGCAGCAATACCGGCGCCACCGATGGCTTCATTACCATTGATAGCACTGCGCAGAATCGAGAGGGTCGTTTGTGGAGCACCGGTAAAAAATATAGCGCCACCGTTCTCACCGTAGTTTCCATTGGTCAGCTCTGGATGTGCCGCCGCGGTATCTGCATCGAATACCTTACCGATCAGGGTATCGCTGACAGTCACGTTGCCTTCGCTGTAAAGTCCACCACCGTTACCTTCACTCGTGTTACCGCTGATCCTGGACTGGCTGATCGTTGAAGGTATGGGCATGAAAACGCCGCCACCGTCACCACCTGACCAGTTATTGATAACCACAACATCGTTGAGGCTGGCATGCTCAACGCTAGCAACCTGGTTCTCGCCGCCGATAATGACAGCAGGAGGCTGGCCGACTTTAGTTGAGTCGTAGGTAACTACGGTGTAACCGCCACCCACGGCAATGCCGCCGCCCATGCGCCGGAATTGATCGATTATGATCGAGGTATCTAGGTCACTAAGCTTGCCATCGGCATCAAGCTCACCGCAGATACTTTCGATGACCTTGATGTCATAAGCATTGAGTTTGTTAGCATCGTAAGTTGTAGAACTAGGGAGAGTTGCATTATCAGCAACACAAACATCGGTGGCCACAGTCGGTTTCAGACCAACTTCACCATTGACCACGGTCAGTCCCTGAATCGTCACATTGACGATGTCCTCGGTAGCGGTTAGTTTAACCGCGGCATGGAAAATACGGTCTCCACTAAGTGGGTCATTATCACCCTCGAGCGGAACGCCAGGAGAGGTTGGAGCCCATTGAATTTTGGTAACGTCAGAGCCTGCGCCCGTGATGGTGACATCATCAGTGATATCCAGATCGCCCTTGCTGGCATCCGAGGTGATTATTGGTTGATAAGGCTTTAGCGGATCAGCGGTTATGTTGCAAGGTGTACCCGTAGGATAAATAGTGTCGTTTTCACAGAGTTCATCGACACCTTCGCGAGTTAACTGGTAAGTCCCCGCGGGTACAGCGATGGTATCCGCGCCCGGCAATGCGTTGGCTTCCATGATTGCTGCACGCAATGTGCAGCCACCACCACCTGTTACCTCGCAGATACCGTCACCTGGAGTTTTGTCCACGGCATCAGCAACACTGTTAACAGTAAAATCAGCGGCAAAAGCCGGCATGGTTGATGCCGACAAAAGCAGTCCGCCGGCAATTAAACTGGCCGTAAGACCAGTGTTACGTCTTTTAGTATTTTGTTTAATTTTCATCATAACTTCCTATATTGTTGAAGCATCCAATTACAACGACTAGCGATGCGATTAGTTTTTAAAAAAAGATAAGCAAAGTCTGTAATTTAATCGCTTTTCTTCTTTACACAATTTTTTTCCAGACAAGTTATCCCTCTATTGTTATGCTTATTTTTTTCATCACGACAGATAAAAAATATATAGCTATCAGCATTTTTCCGAATAAATCATATTTAGCATTATTTTTTATTTATAATCATTGATAGATGTCAATTTACCGGATTATATATATATATATAAATAAGTAGAAAAATAGATTATGTAAATTCCAGATAATAAAGTGCATCTCAATCCAATAGAGCATTGACCTGGAATATTTAGAAGCAATAAAACAAAATCATATGATTCATTATCGAAGAACAGCTTCGTTGCTATGATTCGAGCAAAGACAGCAACAGGATACCTGTCACGACAGGGGGCTAAAACTGAATTCCATGCACAGCTCAATCGTGCTTTTTTTTCTGCACCCTACACTAGCAATTGTTTGAAACCGATCAGGATAAGCACTACCCCACCAAACAGCTCTGCCTTGCTCTCCAGCCAGGTACCACTTCGACTGCCGATAAAAACGCCTGTCCAGCTGAAAGCAAAGGTGATCAGGCCGATGATGAGGCAGGCGATAAACGGATTAACATGAAGTAAGGTCAGGGTGAAGCCCGCCGCCAGGGCATCGATACTGGTAGCGATCGCAAGCATCAGCATCACCTTGTGGCTGATGATGGCGATCTCCTCTTCTACCCCTTCGGCAAAAGATTCGAAAATCATCTTGCCGCCGATCAGCACCAGCAGGCCACAGGCTATCCAGGAGGAATAGGCATCAATCCAGCCTAGCACCCCTCTACCGCCCAGGTACCCGACCAATGGCATCAATGCCTGGAACATTCCAAAATAGACCGCCGACATCCAGGCCAGAGAAAGCAGATGACTCTTCCGTTTGGATCCCAGTCCGATGGATACAGCAAACGCATCCATACTCAACGCGATTGCCAAAATTAATACTTCAACCATGTCTGCGGCTTACCTTGTTTATACGTTAAACAGTAATCGATCACTACCGATAACCATAATCGTGCAATGAATGATAGCGTCATCATATTCCATGTAATATCGGAGGCACTTGAATTATTTTCTATCGACTCTATTCAAGGAATAACCTCATACGCTGGCTTAACTTATCCTTTACTGATACCCAGCGCACCGTATATCGAAGATAATTCCGATATATTGAAATGCCCGGTGTCATAAAGACCGAATGCCCCCTCCGGCTCAAGAGTGACATGATGATCTCTACAAAA
>Ga0316188_10001833_pt1 | contig 10101 bp, 4 predicted proteins | sample Phiworburrow1_MG_FD_204933 | JGI IMG/M metagenome (GOLD analysis project Ga0316188, IMG submission 204933) | Coastal sediment microbial communities from Maine, United States - Phippsburg worm burrow 1 | ecosystem: Environmental > Aquatic > Marine > Coastal > Sediment | place: USA: Maine... | reverse complement strand
TTTTTGACCTCCGGAATTTCTGAGCGTATATTTGAGTCACAAGTTCAGGGAACTATTTGCGAAAGCAGAGTTAACTGGAATACGTTCTTCGATTCTTAGTTATTACCATGGAAACATGAGTATGTTATTCTTGTGAAAGAATAGACATTGACGATGGGAAACACGAGGGTGACCGAATGATTCCATATACGTTTCCGATCTTAAATATGAAAAGGGCTTCCCCAATGAATATTTAAGATGATTGATCGAAAGTGAAAAGGTACGCCTCGGATCTTTGATCGACTACAGCGTTTCTTAAGCGACCGTAAGGAAGTTTAGGACTCTCAAATCAAAAGGATAGCAATGTATTCGTACAATGCCGGAATGGAGATGGAAGGAGAGCATGACAAAACCATTTTGAGGCGAAAGCAAGCAAAATAGCGCAAGTTATGAGTGAGCACATCAAATCAAAAGAAATTGCCTGATGCTATTTGAAAAAATAGCTGTGCGAGTTGCAGTGTTAACTTGATCTTGTGGAAGCAGATCTTCGGATCAGCGGAAGCAAAATGGATAATAACCGAACTTGTCACTTCAAAATTAGCTACGGCGTTTTAAAGTGTAGCGAGAATACAATGGAAACTGCGTATTCTCGCTTTTTTTTTGGCTTTTTTTTCAAATTTCAATATTAAATTTCTATCCATAAAACAGACCCAGTGACAGAAAATTATTTTAACTTTTTTTAATAAAAAAAGCTGCTTTTTATGATGCAAAATCCGGAGCGATTTTGTATCTTTAATACGCAAGTTCAGTGAGCTATTTGCGAAAGCAGAGTTAACTGGAACACGTTCTTCGATTCTTAGTTATTACCATGGAAACATGAGTATGTTATTCTTGTGAAAGAATAGACATTAACGATGGGAAAAGCTCGGGTGACCGTGTGATTTCATATACGTTTCCGATCTCCTGTGCAAAAAGGGTTTTCCCTTGGTGTACCTGAGGTTAACGATTCAAAGTGAAAAGGTACGCCTCGGATCTTTGATCGACTACAGCGTTTCTTAAGCGACCATGCGGAAGTTTAAGACTCTTAAGTGGAAAGGATCGCAAAGTACTTGTGCAATGCGAGAATTGAAATGGAAAGAGAGCATGACAAGATTATTTTGAAGCGAAAGCAAACAGATTAACGCAAGTTATGAGTGTGTGCATCAAATCAGAAGAAATTGTCCGGGGCTATTTGAAAAAATAGTTGTGCGAGTTGCAGCGTTGACTTGATCTTGTGAAAGCCGATCTTCGGATCGATTGAAGCAGGATGGATAATAACCGAACTTGTCACTTTAAGGTTAGCTACGGCGCGTTAAGGTGTAGCGAGAATACAAAGGCTACTGCGTATTCTCGCTTTTTTTTTGCAAAATTTTCTGTCTGTGCAGAACTTAGTTTCTCTATTTAACCACAAAGGCACTAAGTAGCCTCAGAGTGCACAAAAAATTATATTTCTATGTATTCTTTTTTCAACTAAGCGTTTTTACTTCGAGCTTCGAGCTTCGCACTTTTCTTCAATACCCACAACTCAACCCTCTCTTCTTCACGCCAATGTTGATTCCTTCGTGTTTTTTCCGATGCCCTGCCGACTTTCTTTTGTAAAAATAATTCCTTTTCGAAACGACCTCCCAATTTTAATTCCTCCTCAATTGGATGCGCTTTCGTTTGATGACTCACCTCCGCTAAATTCGAAAATAAAAGAACTATTCTTCCTTCCGGATTTAAATACTTAATCGCCTCCGAAAAAAAACGAGGAAACAATTCAGTATCATAATAAATCGCTGTATCTAATCCTTCAATATCCTGAGTAGCCGGAATCCATGGTGGATTAAAAATGATCAACTCACTCTTGATCTTTAGATCCGCAAAGAGATCCCCATAGAATAATTCCATTTTTGGCAGCAAAGCATTGCTGTTGAATTCTTTAGTTAATCCAATAATAGCATTCGGATTCGCATCCGTTCCGTACACTTTTTCAAATCCATTTTCCAATAATTGAAAAGACAAAACACCACTTCCTATACCTATATCTATTGCTGATTTTCTTTCTCCTTTGTACTTTTTTAACCACTCATCGAATAAACTTAAATGTTCGAATCGAGTAGGGAAGTAACTGCCAAAAAAAGGATATAACCTTTTTTTTAAGACAGGAATTGAAATTCCGTTTTTATACCATTGCCACGAACTATTTAAACCCTGAACCTGAGGAAAAGGAAGATAAAATTCACTTAGTTCAGGGTAGAGGATTTTTAACCAGGGTACATCAGGGGATTTGCGTGCGCTTATTTTATGATCACTCACTAATAACAAAAGGTGCCGGGAAAACGCACGAAATGCAGAACGAAAATCTCGTTGTGCCTGAAATGATTGTCCTTTGTATTTTTTAGCCAAATGATCCTTTAATGCTTCAAGGATCGAAAGCCCACTGCTATAAAAATCAACTATAAGAACATAGTAGCCTTCTAATAATGCTTCGACGCCTTCTTGAGTACCCATTCTTTTTTTATAGGGAAGCACTTCAATATCTTCTGTAATAGGCTCAGGCCGATCAACTTCGGTCTTTTTACCCGAAAGAGATACTATAAAAGGGACTTTGCTTTCATTCATTTTGCACTTTTCTAATAAGGCAGCTAACTATTGAAAAAAGAAAAGATCAATTTTCTTTTCTGATAAATCGTATTTCTACCCTTCTGTTTTTAGCTCTTCCATAAGCGGTCTCATTACTCGCGATCGGAACTTCTTTTCCAAAGGATTTTACTTTTAAACGACTTGGCTCAACTCCGATTGAAATCAAATAATCTTTTACCGACAATGCCCTGTTTTCTCCAAGTAAAAAATTGTATTCAATCGTACCTATCGAATCAGTATGTCCTCTAAGATCAAGATCGATATCGGGAAATTCAACTAAAATAGTATGTAATTGGTTTAAGAATTCGGTAAAACTTGGCTTTAAATTATAACGGTCATAATCGAAATAGATCATATCTATACGCGAATCAGTATTTACCATTGCCAATACAGGAATGCTCTCCAAATCCAAATTATCTTCATTTTGATTACTTAATATTCCGGCTTCCACATTATAGGTGAAGAGGAGGGAATCTTCCATTTCTAAATAATTTTCGATCGGCAACATCATTTTCGTTAAAATATCCGCTTTATAAATATCCGCTAGTCCGCTATCCTTTACGCTCGAATAATAAAATTGGTCCTGATAAATAAAAGGATAAGCTTCAAAATTAGAGGTGTTGATCTCAGGACCTAAATTCTGTGGTTCTGACCAGGACGTCCAGCCGGAGTCTAATCGCTTAAAGGCAATAAGGTCGTTTGAGCCCACTCCGCCCATACCATCAGTTGAGTAAATAAATACTTTTTTGTCATCGCTTATATAAGGAGAGATGTCATTGCCATCCGTATTCACATTGCTATCTAGATGAATTAAGGCTCCCCAATTACCATCATTATTTTTCTCTATCACATAAATATCATTCATTCCTAAACTCTCTTTGCCCTGCATTGAGATCAATACCAAATCCTCATCTGGATGCATATAAAAACCATAAAAATTCCCTGTAAAATTTAATTCCGGTAGCGGCAGCACTTGTCGATCCGACCAGATCGATCCTTGTCTTTCTATCATAGATAATCCTCTTTTTACTTCATTATCATTATAATCATTCAATAAATAGATACGACTTCCATCTTTATTTATTCCAACAACAGCATCATTGTACTTGCTATTTACGATAGAAAAAGGACTTTTAACCTTAAATGCTTCACCGCTTTTAGATGCTATCCAGGCATCATGACCGCTCTCCATACCTCCAATATTCTCCGGAGAGAATGCGCGCACAAAACTCATTATACTATCCCCGGGCCAAATGATAGGCATGATCTCTTCAGCATCTGAATTGACTCCGCTAACAGGTTGAGCGTTTTCAAAATCATAGGTAAAATAATCCAGATAAAAGGTGTTATCTCTCAATTTAGATGAATCAAGTTCTGGTCTTTTGTCGACTTTCGCCTGAGCAAGAGGCGTCATTATAACCTTAATATCACTTCTTTTTGTTGGTTTTATTTTCGGAGTAGCCAAGATCAAACTCTGTTCAAGTTCGATAGCCTTCGACAAACTGATCTCTTTTCCATTTTTAAAGGCCACGAGGAAAGCACCATTAAAACCTGACTCAACTAATATACCTCGCGCTAATTCTGCGCTCTGATACATGGTGAATAATCCAATGTAATAGCGATCTGCACTACTATTGCTTACAGCTGTGACCGGATAATAGTTTTTGAAAAATTCGCTTTTTACTCCCAGTGAAAAGCTTCCCACTTTTACTCGATAATGTAAATTAGAAGGATTGATAATATCGAATGGAATGGGATTTTTAGCATAATAATTCGTCGTTCGATGCTCAAAAAGATCTTGTTTTAATTCAGTCGGAAAGCTTTGGCCTAAAAGACTTTTAGATCCTACGATTAAAAATAGAATAGCGAGGCTAATAAATCTAATCATTGCTTCCTTTTTTAGGGTTCAACATAAATTTAATTAGCAATTCATGACTTCCGGAAGTGGCCCTAACTAAATCATTTATTGGAAAATCATAAGTATAAGTGAATCGAATGTTCTTCAACAAGGTAAATCCAATTCCAAAAATAAGATCTCCTTCATTTCGGTAGGCCGCACTTATTAAGAATAATCGATTATAATCGAGAATCATCCCTCCATAGAGGTTCAATGGAACGTTAGCGGTAAATAACAAAGAGGCACTCGGAGTTAGTCCAATCTTATTTAATGGAATTCGATAACTGGCATTTGCGAAATGATGAATTTTTAAACCCTGATAGGCCGAACTATTTGTTTCGCCACTTAAACTATTCGGGATCAATTGGTTCATGGAATAGCCAAAGCGAAAACGATCAGAATAAACATATACTCCAAAGCGTCCGTTAAAAATATATTTTGATTCATTCCCGGAAAGAAACTGCATATAGGTTGGATCGTTATCGTTTAGAACGCTTCCTTTAGTTCGGTCGAAGAAAAAATTCGAAAACTGAAATCCAAGTCCGAAGGCGAGGTAAAGCTTTTCTTTAATTGGCAGATGGATAGCATAATCCAATCCAACTCCTGTTTCTGTAAAGGCACCATAAGAATCCGAATAGGCTCTTCCACCAAGTGCATGTTTTACTTTGGGTTTGCTATTTAAAACCTTATCGTAGTAGCCCGGATTACTTACCGGTAATGATAAATAAGAAAAGTCTTTCGAAGCTTTTTTACCGAGCGCTGAATTTGCATATAAATAATAGGTTCGAGGAGCATTGTCAATCCCGGCCCATTGCTGTCTGCCACCGATCGATATATCAAGAAATCCCTGGACTCCGGCCGCTGCAGGATTAAAGAAAAACGCATTGGATAAGGGTTGACTCGTTATTGGAAATTGCTGGGCATGGGTGATCAGAACCGATAAGAAAAAGAGCGATATGGCGAGGGTCTTTCTGATCATCTTATTACGCTTACGCTCCCTGTTTTTGTTTCAAAACCATCCCCTAAGTCAATAATGTAAAAGTAACTTGCCACCGGCACTTCTTTTCCTTCGAAAGTTCCATCCCAGGGTTTTGTATAGCCTTTCGATTCAAATATCGTATTGCCATATCGGTTCATAATTGTAACAAGCGAATTAGGAAACCATTCAATATTATTAATGATCCACTCATCATTAATACCATCGCCGTCAGGAGTGAAAGCACTTGCAAATTCTATATCCTGAACCAGATAAACCCAAACGGTATCTCTTCCAAAACAGCCATAATCATTATTCACACTTACTATAAACTGAGTACTCTCTGTTACATCTGCTACCGGATTGGATACATAGGGATCATTTAAAATGGAAGTTGGAATCCAGGAAAAACTTCCTGGGATATTACTAGTAGCTAGTAAAGGAACATAAACTGAGGCATAAATGTAAATATCTTCACCTGCATCGACTGTAATGTTATCATATCTACTAATAACTAAAGTATCATTTGTCGGCGGACAATCAGCATTCGATATCGTCCAGACAAACACATTGTCGCCCATACTTAAGTTCTGGACCATTGTCACGGAATCACTTGGGCTTAGAATGTTTGCACTTCCCTCTATAAGGGTCCAGGTCGCTGTATTAGTCATTGGATCATTGGCGCTTATTTCTATAGCAGAAACACAAACCTGTTGGTCAGGCATAGTTAACGCCGGTGGATTTGGGACAAGAACATCCTGTAAAGTGAAAATCGAATCGACCATGCAATTCTGATCATCGATAACTTCTATTAAAAAATTCCCTGAACTTAGATTTTCGAAGCTTCCGGTGGAATTTGTATCCGTTCCATTTAAGATATAAGTAATAGGAGGAAGGGCATCTTCAACAAGGATGATCGCAGTCCCGCTGCTATCTCCGCATACCGGGTCTGTAAGTAATATAGCGGCAATACTAAAAGGAAGGCTCGTTATTATTTCTACACTGCTGCTATCAGTGCAAGCTAAACTATCGCTTATCACTATTAAATAATTTCCTTCTGAAAGCGAGCTGAACAATGAACCATTCTGAAATGAGACTCCATTGTCAATACTATATTGATAGGGTGCCAGCCCATTGGAAACAAGGATGTCGATACTTGCATTAGGGTTTCCACAACTTGACTGCACAACGATCAGGGAATCGATTTGAGGAGAAGGAAGTGAATCCACATAAATAACATCATCAATAGAACATCCATTACCATCGATGGCATTTAATAAATAATTTCCGCTGGAAAGATCTGTAAATAGACCGCTCAGATTACTTTGCACGCTGCCATTATCGATCGTATAAGTATAATTATCATCTCCTCCTGAAGCAAGCAAAGTGATCTCTCCATTTTGTTCTCCACAGTGAAGAGAAACAGCATTCACATTAAGCGTAAGTGATCCTGTTGCAATGAGCGAGATCGCATCGATTACCACGCAACCTGAAGCATCAACAACGATGATCTCATAGTCACCATCATGCAATCCCGAAAAGAAATTTCCAGTTTGAAAGCTCAGACCATTATCAATACTATAAAAGTAGGGGGCTGATCCTCCGGAGGCATAGATCGTGATCTCTCCATTATGTGCATCGCACACAGGATTTGAACTTGAGATCGAATCGATTAGGACTCCGCTAATATTTACGAGATCTATGCTTACTGTATCCAAACAAAAGCGGTCATCGCGAAGGTAAACGGTGTAATTTCCCGCCGGTAGATCATTAAAATACCCATTCCCCTGGGAAGTACTGAAATCCCCATTGAAGCTATACTCTATAGGTAAATTACCACTCGTAGCCACGATGGTAAAAGCTCCGTTATTCAATCCGCAGTCGACAGAATCAATGAGTACTTCAGTGATCGAAATATCGGGGATCACGTCCAAAACAATAACCGTATCGGCTTTGCATCCGTCTCCATCTGTAACGATCACATTCCAGATCCCGCTCGTAAACAAGTCATAGGAATATTGGTCATCCGTCGTCGGAAGGGATTGAATATTTTCTATTCCATTATCAAATTCATAGATGTAATCCGGATTAGACGGATTCACTACTTTGACTGCAATAAAACCGTTTATTTCTCCGCATGACAGGTCTCTTGCATCAAGAATTTCAATTGATGGAGCAGGGTTGGAGCTTAAGCTCACCAAAGAATCAACGCTACAGATACCATCTGTTACAATGATCATATAAGCACCATAACTTAGAGAAGTGAATAGGTTGCCCGATTGAAAATTAAGACCTCCATCGATCGAATACTCCAAACTTGCACTACCTCCGCTGGCAGTGATATTGATCTCCCCATTATTACTGATCGTACCTGTACCCGGATCACAAATAGGTTCTATTATACTTATTCCATCAATGGAAATGCTGGTGTTTTGATCTAAATAGATCGTACTGTCGACAATACATAAATTGGCATCGATTATTGTTAGGTTGTATGGCCCGGAGACCAAACCGGTAAATACATTTGTAGGACTAAAATTTAATCCTCCATCGATCGAATAGGAATATCCGCCACCCCCTCCGGAAGCCGTTATTTCAATCGTTCCGCTATCATCACAATCCGAATTCGAGAGTAGGATTTGTGAGAAAAAAGGGGCGCCGTTATCTCCGACAACAACCGAAGTATCAGCGAAACAGCCTAAAATAGTTGAAACCGTAAGGGCAGAAAAATTTCCGGCAATTAAACCGTTGAAAGTCGGACTGCTTTGAAAGTTAATTCCATCGATACTGTAAGTCAATTCAGAATCTCCACTAGCAATGATCTCTATTTGACCTGTTGCCAATCCGCAAGATGCATCCGTAATAATGACATCTTGAATAATGGGATCACTAGTGCTATTTAAGGTAAATGGAGCGTTGACCTCACAGCCATTTACATCGATCACGCTAATGAGATAATCTCCACCATCCAAAGAGGTGAAGGTTGAACTCAATTGATAATTTAGTCCATTATCGATCGAATATTGATAGGGTGCTGTGCCGGAAGAAACCGTTATTGTGATCTCACCATTAAGAAGTCCACATGCTGCAGGATCTCCATTGATCGCATCAATAATTAAAGGAGGATTAGTATTTATTGATATACTTCCGGAAGCAAGACAAGAAGATTGTCCCTGAACAATGATAGTGTAATTGCCCGCACTTAATCCACTAAAAACAGAATCGCTAAAGAAATTTAAACCACCATCAATACTATAGTTGAACGGACCGTCATTACCGGTGGCATGAATGGTTATTTCGGCATCGTTTAATGCACATTGTGCCGGACTAATATCAATACTTGAGATACTTACTGCATCAGTTGATGCGCTGATATTTAATATATAATCCCCATAATCATCCCATAGAAATCCTTCAACCAATACATAATAAGTACCTGCAAGCAGATCTAGGGTAAGTTCTGATCGATCACCACAATAGTTGTTATTACTTGCAAAGGGAAGAAAACAACACTGATAGCTGATCGCCATCCAGGTATCGAAAGAAGATCCACACAGAGAAAAGGTGTATTCCCCGTCACAAGGCACGATCACCTTAATGATCTCTTCCTTTACAGTAGAGAAAACATCACTTCTGAAATTACACAAGGTACTCCCGTTGCTGGTGTTTCCACTGATACTTCCAGGAGCAATCATTGACTGTGTTGCATTACAGGGAGGGGTAAAAGTGACCTCTGCTGTTAAATTAGCGTCAGATATTGTATAAGGACATCCATCATTGACGCCGGCCATAGTGAATGAGCTTCCGGTTGGATCGCTGTCGACGGTAATTTCAAAATCAACACAGGGACCGGTTTCACCGTCTGCATCATTGAAATTACTTCCATCTGAATTATCGTAATAATAATTTAATACGCCTCCTGAAAACAAAGCGCTTGCAAAGTTACCATTGTAAGGATTTTCTATTTGGGCAGGGGTAGCATTTAAGATCACTAAAGATCCATCGGTAGACTCAAGAGTAAATCCATCCTGCGATTCTTCACTTCCAAAACAAACAAATACGTCAAGATTCCATTGTCCGCCGGCAATTTCTACCGGATCATATACAACCAATAATGGAGTGTTATCACAAGCAAGCAAAGGCTTTGATAGAAATAATGCACACAAAAAAAACGGGAATGAAAAAAGCGTTGTTCTCAAGTCAATTTATTTGGCCAATAGTTCAGCAATTTATGATAAAAATGCTAGCTATATCCCTTGAAATAAGGGTAAATTCATAAATTATTTAGCGATTTATCAACAAGTCATAAAATCAACTTATTTTGTATTTCTTAATACTGAATGAATGAAAATTGATATACAAAAATGGAGCAAACCTGTTTATCCGGAAAAGATTTCTTTGTTTCGGATCTTATTTGGTCTCGTGCTTTTTTTGCAGGTCTTTTATTTTCAATATACTGGCTTTATTCAAAAGGATATCGTCGATCCTGTGCTTCATTTTTCTTATCCTTTTTTGGGTTTTATTAGAGTTTTGGATCCTTTCTTAATGAAGGGCTTTGTTTTAATGCTGTTTTTAAGTTCTTTGA
>Ga0316188_10001832_pt1 | contig 10103 bp, 12 predicted proteins | sample Phiworburrow1_MG_FD_204933 | JGI IMG/M metagenome (GOLD analysis project Ga0316188, IMG submission 204933) | Coastal sediment microbial communities from Maine, United States - Phippsburg worm burrow 1 | ecosystem: Environmental > Aquatic > Marine > Coastal > Sediment | place: USA: Maine... | reverse complement strand
ATCGAAGGCTGGCGGAGTCGGGCGATATCCAGGGCGAGGCGGGAAGAGTCATCCCGCGCGATCCCGTGTTGCTGCGTCTGCCTGACGGCTGGCAGCGTCCCGAAGCGCCGCTGGCGCCGCCGATTCGGGTCCGCAACATCTTGCGTGCGACCGCGGTCACCGCGGTCGAGTTCGACTGGGCGACAGAGACGGCGCGCCACGTGGGTACCGTGGTGCACCGTGAGCTGCAGCACTGCGCGCGCGAAGGTGGGGTCTTGCCCGCCGACGAGGCGGGACGTCATGCCGCGCAGCGACGCTACGCAGCGGAACTCGCCGAGCTCGGCGTGCCGTACGAGCGACGCGCTGCCGCGGCAGCGAAGGTACTGGAGGCGGTGCGTCGTACGCTCGGGGACGAGCGCGGGCGCTGGTTGCTGAGCGATTCGCACCGAGTCGCGCAATCCGAGCTGGCGCTCACCGGCGTCGTCGACGGCGGTCTCGTCAGCATCGTCATCGACCGGACCTTCGTGGACGCGGCGGGTCTGCGCTGGATCGTCGACTACAAGACCAGCAGCCACGAGGGTGCGGGACTCGACAGATTCCTGGACAACGAACGCGAGCGCTACCGCGGGCAGCTCGAGCGCTACGCGCAACTCGTACGGGCTCTCGGCGACGAGCCGATCAGGCTCGGGCTGTATTTTCCGCTGCTGGCCGCATGGCGCGAGTGGGCGCCGGACGGTGCGGCGTGATCAGAGCGTGCCGCCGACGCTGAATTGATGCCGACCCTTCGCGTCGGCCGGACCGAGCAGTTGCAGCGAACGCTCCATCGCCGGCGGTACGGGTCCGCGCGGCGCGAGCGTGCCTTCGAAGGCGAAGTTGCGCGCGCGGCTCAGCGTGAGTTGAGCGTCGACCGAGTATGGGCCGTCCTTGTCCTTGACCTGCGCCGTCAGGTTCGCGGGGTCCGGCGGTACCGAGAGCGATGGCTTTGGCGCCACCGCTGGAAACACTGCGTGGAAACTGCCCACCGGCGCGTTGCGTGGCGGCGGCGCCACCAGCCCGTCGAGATCGAGCGAGCCCTTGAGGGTCGTGGGCCAGCCTTGTCGCAGTTCGATGGCATCGAATTGCCCGGTCGCACGGCCCTGCCAGCCTTTCGGCATGCCGAGCGGCAACGCATCCAGTGCCGCGAGCGGCAATGCGAATCGCGCCGTATGCAGTTGCAAGTCACTGCCGGAAAACGACAGATCGAAGTCCGACTCGATCGACCCATCCGTGGCCGTGATTTTCGCGTGACCGGCGATGCGGCCTGTCAGCAAGCGGGCCGGCGCAATTTTCCATTCGGCGTCGCCGATGGCAGCCCCACGCCACGACAGTGCCGTGGCTCGTCCAGACCAGAGTGAACCGCCGAACGCACCTGCCTCGATGCCAGCCTTGCGCAGCGGCCCGGCCGCCATTCCCGCCGGCAGCGTGACGACTGCAAAAGCGAGCAGGGCCAGCACGCCGAGCGCGATCAGCCAGCGGGTACGTGGTGTCACGGGAAACTTGTCGTGGGAAGGGAGCGCAATCAGCCTGCTGCGCCGGCGTGCTTCAGGCTCAGCGTCGCGTTGACGAGGCCGGGTGCGGTGGCGGCACCGACGGTGGCGGACTCGATGCCCACGCCGTATTGCTGCTGCAGGTTGGCGAGCCAGGTGACGAGCACATCGAACGAAGCGCCTTCGATGCGCAGTCGCAGGCCGTTGTTGCCGTCCGGGCTCTGGTCGCGGAGCGAGGTGGAGAGCCCGGCTTCGCGCGCGGTGCGGTCGACCAGCACCACCAGTGAATCGCCGCCTCCTGCGCCCTGAGCGACGCCCGCCGCGGCCATGGCCTGCGGCGCCGATGCCTGCATCCAGGCGAGATCCGCAGTCTTCTGTGCGACTCGCGTGGCCATTTTCTTGCCGGATGCCTGGAACGGCAGCACCAGCACGAGGTAGACCAGCGCGACGGCAACGAGCGCGCCGGCGACGTAGACGAGGTTGCGCTCGCGGTCGTTCAGGTTGTCGAACCAGTCACGAACGTTCATGCCGCCCCCAGGCGGACCTGCAGGCGGCCCTCGACCAGCTGGTCGCGCGGGTTCGCGGACTGCAGTTCGACCGTCGCGCCGTCGCGGCTCATGGCCTGCTTGATGCCGTCCAGCGCCTCCACGTTCGGCGCCACGAGATGCAGTTCGAGCACGCCCGCCCGGTAGCTTATTGCTTCGACGCGCGTGGCCGGTGCCTGCGCGATGGCCTGTGCCAGCAGCGAGATCGCGGGGAGCAGGGCACTGCTCCCGCCGCCGGCGCGGGCCAGCACACCCTGGATCTGCGCGCGCGGATCGACGATCGGCTGCCCGGGCAGGATCTGGTTGAAGGTCGCGGTGATCTGCGCGTCGAGCTGCTTCTCGGCCTGGTGCAGCTGCCAGAGCCTGAGACCCTGCGCGCCAAGGAAGGCGACCAGCGTAGCGACTGCCAGCGCGGCTGGCATGCGCCAATGCTTCAGTTGCGAGCCGAGCGACGTCGGCGCCGCGTAGATGCCCTGCAGCAGGTTGATCGGCCTGGCGACCGGTACCTGCGAGGCCAGCAAGGGCAGGATCCCGTCGGGCAGCAGCTTGACCTGCAGCGTGGCAGTACGCGTGCGCAGGCCTTCGATGGTTTCCTTGTTTGCTTCGTAGTCGGCCGTCGACACGTAGAACGTGACGTGTTCGCCGGCTTCGGTCTGCTCGCCGAGCGCGAGTTCGAACGCGACCTGCAACGATTCGGCGTCGAGGGCATAGGCTGATTGATCAGGCCGGCTCACGTGCAGCGTGCCTTCGTCGAGCACGAGCACTGACGCATTCGGCGCGGACGGGATGAGTGAGGATTCGGCATAGGCCGCGTCCGGGCGGATGCCGGCGGCGTCCCACATCGCCTGCCAGCGTTCGAGCGTCGAGCGGGCGACGATCGCGACTGGCATGGCGCTCGACGATGCATCGCGATGGCCGATCGCGAAGTGCAGGTTCTCGAGATCGGAGGCGAGTTGTTCTTCGAGCGCGTAAGGGACTGCCTGCACGATGCGGGCCGCACCGCGGACCGGAGGCAGGTCCGGACGGGCGAGCGTGACATCGGCGGCAGGCAGGATCACCACGGTGCGGCGGGCCTGCGACAGGGCGAGCGCGTCGGAGATCGGGCCGCTCTGCAGGTTGCCCGAACGGGCGCCATTGGCGTCGACGATCAGCCAGGACGCTGGCGCGTCCTCGGACGCCCGGAGACGGATCACCAGGGTTTCAGTCATACGGTCATTCGGCTCCGAAACTGCGCAGGACAGGCCGCACCGGTCCGGCCCCACTGCGCGCGAGGAGACTGTACAGGGTGAACTGGGTAGTGCCAATAGTGACCCATACGGTCGCGCGGAAGTAAGTGCTTGATTCCGAAAGTGTGTCCTTGATCTGGTCGTAGTCGGCCTGACCCAGCGTGCCGCGCAGGTCTTCGAGCGTCGGAAAGCAGGCGTCCTTGCGCCGCTTGGCCAGGTCCTCGGGGTTCAGGCTGAACTGCCGCTGCGACTCCGAGAGCGAGTCGAGCACGATGCCGGGCGCCGTGCAGACGTTCAGCTTGGTGCCGACCGGCAGCGCCGTCACGTACGGCTGCAGGCGGCGAAAGCGTTCGGCGCCGAACTCGGGCAGCACCATGAGCTCGCTGGCGCGGGTGATCGGCATGTTGGCAGCGAGGTGCGGGGGATCGAGTCCCGTGTAGACCGAGTCTTCGGCGCCATCCGGAAAGCCTGGCTGGGTATCGGCGTCGATCCAGTCCGCCATGGCTACAGCCCACGCCGGCTCGAGGTCGAGCATGCCGAGCATGCGCTCGAGCTGCTTGACCGCCTTTGCATTGGTCGTGCCGTCACTGAACACGAGGTTGTTCAGGTTGAAGCGGCCCTGCATGTCCTCGATGCGACCTTCGACCGTGCCGACCCCTTCGTCGATCGGGAGGGCCGACAGCGACTTGGCCCAGATCTCGCCGTAATGATCTGTCTGCGAGTCCTGTGCGTCCTTGCGCAGGATGTCTGCGGCCCAGGCTTCCGCCCCGAGCGCGACTTCGAAACCCTGGTCGAGAGCAAACAGGTTGGCGCTGCGACGCTGGTCGACCATGCCGCGGAACGTCACGTTGACCGCGAGGATCGTCGCGAGCGCGACAATCAGCACGGCCATGATCAGCGCGACGCCACGCTGGCGTGCCGGGAACGCTGCGCTGCCTTGCCGCTGCATCAGCCCGCCACCTCGACGACGCGCCTGATCTCGCCCCAGTCCTCGAGGTCGAGCGTGACCTCGATCGCGGCAGGCCGCAGCCGTTCCTGCTCGAGCGGATTGCCGCCCAGCTGTGGCCAGCGCTCGACCCACTCGAGCGACGGCGACATGAAGCGGAACCTCACCGAGCGCACGCCGCTCAGGAGCCGCACGCGCACCGGTTCGGAAACCTGCGTGCGATCGAGCACGCGCCAGTGGTCGCGCCAGAGGCCGTCCTGGTCCAGGCGATACCCCACGCGCTGCAGCGTTGGGCGCGGCAGGCCTGCAGTGTTCATCCAGCCGGCCCGCGTGAACTCGAGCTTGTATTCGACCGACTCGCCAGCCAGCACGGCGGGCACGCGTTGGTCGCCGATCGGCTCGCGAATCGGCCGCGGCTCGATCTGCGTGAGATCCTGCGCCAGCGTCTGCACGGCGCGCTGCACCTCGCGCACGCGTTCGAGACGCAACTGCTGGTACTCGGTCTGCTTCTGCAGCTGCGTGTAACCCGACAGCGCCATCACCCCGACGAACGCGAAAATGGCGATTGCCACCAGTACTTCGAGCAGCGTGAAGCCGCGCACACGGCTCGGCAAGCCTGCAGGCCGGCGCCGGACGCTGCCGATGCTCATTCTTCGGCGTCCGTCGGCAGGCCCGGGGATTTGCCCGGCGGATTGCCCGGAGCCGGGGCGGATTCATCCGCATTTGCCTCGCCTCCACCCGTGCCGGGTGCGCCTGTACCGGCCCAAGGCACGGCACCGCCGCCGCCGGCGCCGCCCACGGCTTCGCCATAGAAGCCGGAGACGCTGGCGAGCGGGGTGCCGTCGGGCGTTTCGGCGCGGCGCACGGCGATGTCGATGCGCCGCAGGCTGGCGACCTGGGTCTGCGTGACGGTCATCGACCACTGCCATTGCTGGTCCGCGAATTCGACGCGGCCGGTCGATTCGGCGATGTCGGGCGGCGACGCCTGCAGGCGCCGCTCGGTCAGGACGTTCATGCCGATCCAGTGCGCGAGCGTCTTGTCGCGCAGGTAAGTGCCGTTGCGTGCCGACTGCGTCACGGCCTGGATCGCCGCGATCATGCCGAGCGCGACGATGACCAGCGCTGCCAGCACTTCGATCAGCGTGAAGCCACGCTGGGCAGGTGAGCGAGTGGCGGCGGGGCGCATGGTCAGCGTTTTTCGCGGGTGTCGTCGTGCACTTCGATCTTGCCATCGATCGTGCCGCTCACGCGGCGCTGCTCGTCGGTGCCGTCGCGCGCGAAGCCGACGTCGAACGGAACCTGTTCGCCCGACGCCTGCAGGATCACCTGCGGCTGGATGGGGTCGCGCTCGGTCGCCGGCTCGCGCGGCTTCAAGAGCACATTGCGGCCCTCGAGCCGCAGCGAGAGCCGCAGGCCTTCGGGCAGCGCGCGCGCGCGCAGCAGGGGGTCGTCTTCGACCGCGTTCCAGCGTTCGACGCGGCCGTCGTACGCCAGAAACTCGTAACCCGTCGCGTCGAGCCGCATGCCGATGTCGCGGCTCTGCAGGATGGCGTCCTCACGCGTTTGCAGCAGGATGGCCTGCAGGCGTTCGGCTTCCTGCTGCATCTCGTGATCGCCGCCGAGCACGTGGACGGAGATCACCGCCATCGAGGTGAGGATGCCGATGATGACGACGACGACGAGCACCTCGAGCAGGGTGAACCCCGAGGTGCGGCGTGCGGCTGCGAGCCGCGGCACGGCGTTATTCGATGTTCCAGTTGCCGATGTCGGCATCGGGTCCTTCGCCGCCCGGCTGGCCGTCGGCGCCGAGCGTGTAGAGATCGTAGTCGCCGCGGGTGCCCGGTGCGATGTAGGCGTAGTCGTTGCCCCACGGATCCTTCTTGAGGCCGTCGATGTAGCCGCCTTCCTTCCAGTTCTTGATGTTCGGGTCGGCAGGGCGGGTAACGAGCGACTGCAGGCCCTGCTCCGTGGTGGGGTAGCGGAAGTTGTCCATCCGGTACAGGTTGAGCGCCGTCTCGTAGGCGCGAATGTCCTGCTTGGCCTTGGTGACGCGCGCATCGTCGATGCGACGGATCACGTTCGGCGCGACCAGCGCGGCAAGGATGCCGAGGATCACGACGACGACCATGATCTCGATCAGCGTAAAGCCGCGCATGCGATGCAATCTGGTAAATGTCATGTGGAGTGCCGTGGTTGACGGTAAATTTCACTGATCATAGCAAACCCATGCCGCTGGAACCGGCGCACGCATGAACCTGGGACGTCTCTCGCAACTGGTGCAACTGGCGCAGTTGGGCGCGCGCGCGTGGCGCGCGCCGCTCGTGCTCGCGCTCGTGCTGGTCGCGGTCCAGTCGCTCGGCGCCCGGGGCTGGGAGACCCTGCCGTACGACCGCGCCGCCATCCTGCGCGGTGGCGAATACGCGCGGCTCGTCACTGCCCATTTTTTCCATTACGACCTGACGCACCTCGCCTGGAACCTGGTTGGCCTGGCGCTGGTGGCCGCGCTTTTCGCAAGGGAATTCGACCTGCGCGGCTGGCTCGCCATCCTCATCGCTTCGACCGTCGCGGTCGATCTCGGGTTCCTCGCATTCGAGCCGGAACTCGAGTGGTACGTAGGGTTTTCCGGCGTACTGCACGGATTGATGGCGGCCGGGCTCTGTGCCTGGCTGTGGCGTACGCCCGATGCCATCACCGCCCTGGTGGCGGGCCTGTTTGCGCTCAAGCTCGGCTGGGAACACCTGGTGGGTCCGCTGCCGTTCACGGCCTCGACGCTGGCAATGCCAGTCGTACACCAGGCGCATACCTACGGCGCCATCGGGGGCGCGGCGGCGGCACTCTGGGTGCTGTGGCGGCAGCGCCCTGCGGCTCCATCGCTATAATCACGCCTCAGCATCAAGACTGGCCGCCCAGCGGTCACCAGGGGAACACTGCCGATGACACTCGCTTTCGTCTTTCCGGGGCAGGGGTCCCAGTCGGTCGGCATGCTGGCCGAGCTCGGCGCGGCGGAGCCCGTCGTGCGCGCCACCTTTGCCGAAGCGAGCGACGTGCTGGGCTACGATCTCTGGGCACTCTGCCAGGACGGGCCCGAGGCCGATCTCGGTTCGACGGAGCGCACGCAGCCGGCGATGCTGGCAGCCGGGGTCGCAACGTGGCGGGTCTGGATCGGTCGCGGCGGGCCGCGGCCCGTGGCGATGGCAGGACACAGCCTCGGTGAATACACGGCGCTCGTGTGCTCGGATGCGCTGGACTTCAAGACGGCCATCGACGTCGTCCGCTTCCGCGGTCAGGTGATGCAGCAGGCTGTACCCCTGGGGCAGGGGGCGATGGCGGCAATCCTCGGGCTGGAGGACGCGGATCTCGATGCAGCCTGCCGGGAGGCGGCGCAGGGTGAAGTGGTCGAGCCGGTGAATTTCAATGCTCCCGGCCAGACCGTCATCGCGGGCAACGCGACGGCGGTGGAGCGGGCAATCGCAGCCGCCAAGGCCCGTGGCGCCAAGCGTGCGGTGCTGTTGCCGGTCAGCGTGCCTTCGCACAGCAGCCTCATGGTGGGCGCGGCGGAGCAACTGGCGGAAAGGCTCGCAACAGTGGACGTGCGGCTGCCGAACGTCGCCGACGTCTACACCGTTGACGTGCGCAAGCACAACTCGCCCGCAGGCATCCGCCAGTCGCTCAAGGAACAGTTGTTCAAACCCGTGCGCTGGGCTGACACCGTTCGCGCCATGCTTGCGGGCGGCGCCACCACTTTTGTCGAATGCGGGCCGGGCAAGGTGCTGACATCGCTCAACCGCCGGATCGAGCGCAAGCCCGAGCTCAAGATGCTTGCGCTCGAAGACACGGCATCGATAACGGCCGCGCTGGCCGCCTGTGGAGAGAATTCATGAGCAGCCTGGCAGGCGAATTTGCCCTGATCACCGGCGCCACGCGCGGCATCGGCCGCGCCATCGCGCTGGAACTCGGCAGGCGCGGGGCGCGTATAGCGGGCACCGCGACGACGGCAGCCGGTGCGCAGACCATCGATGCCTATCTCCAGGGGGCGGGCATTACGGGACGTGGCCTGGTGCTGGACGTCGCCGACGCCGGTGCCGTCGAGGCCTGCCTCAAGGGCGTGGAGGCGGCGGAGGGCACGCCGTCCATCCTCGTCAACAATGCCGGCATCACGCGCGACGGCCTGCTCATGCGCATGAGCGCTGACGACTGGCAGGCCGTGCTCGATACCGATTTGACCGCGGTTTACCGTACCTGCAAGGCCGTCATGCGCGGAATGATGAAGGCGCGCAAAGGCCGGATCGTGAACATCGCGTCCGTCATCGGCGTGATGGGCAACGCCGGCCAGACCAACTATGCGGCGGCCAAGGCCGGCATGATCGGCTTCAGCAAGAGCCTTGCGCGCGAGGTCGGCTCACGCAACATCACGGTGAACGTGGTGGCCCCGGGCTTCATCGTCACCGACATGACGGACGCCCTGGGCGAGGCCCAGAAAACCTCGCTGCTGACGCAGGTTCCGCTCGGCCGCCTGGGGTCGCCCGAGGACATCGCGGCGGCCGTAGCCTTCCTGGCGGGGCCCGAAGCGGCCTACATCACCGGCGAGACCCTGCATGTGAACGGCGGTATGTACATGATCTAATTAGCGTTTCTGGCTAATTGGACCCTTGCCACGGCCTTAACATAGAATACGCGCCCCATGCCGGTCGCCTGCAGGCCCGGATCGGCAGATTTTGTTTCCTTCCAAAGGATCCCTACGACAATGAGCAGTATTGAACAGCGAGTAAAGGCGATCGTCGCCGAGCAACTGGGCGTCAAGGAAGAGGAAGTCACCAACGAGTCCTCCTTCGTCGACGACCTCGGTGCGGACTCGCTCGACACTGTCGAACTCGTGATGGCGCTCGAAGAGGAATTCGAGACCGAAATTCCCGACGAGGACGCCGAGAAGATCACGACCGTCCAGCAGGCTATCGACTACATCAACGAGCGCCGCACCCAGGCCTGAGCGGCACCTCGTGCCGGGCCGCCACGGAAGGCGGTCCTGCAACATTGTTTCAGTGAATCTTCGGGGGAACCCAGCTTGTCCAGGCGCAGAGTCGTCGTCACAGGTTTAGGCATCGTTTCCCCGCTCGGCAGCACGGTCGCGACCGCCTGGGAAGGCGTGGTGAACGGTCGCAGCGGCATCGGCCTCATCGACAAGATGGACCTGAGCGCTTTCCCGGTCCGCATCGGCGGGCAGGCGAAGGACTTCAATGCCGAGGAGTACATGGCGCCCAAGGACGTGCGGAAATTCGATCCGTTCGTGCCGTTCGGCGTCGCTTCCGCCACGCAGGCCATCAAGGATTCCGGCTTCGAGGTCACCGCGGCCAACTGCGCGCGCATCGGCGTCGCCATGGGCGCCGGCATCGGCGGGCTTTCGACCATCGAAGAGAACACGGCAAAGTGGCTCGAAGCGAAGACACCGCGCAAGATTTCGCCGTTCTTCATCCCCGGCAGCATCATCAACGCGGCCGCCGGGCAGGTGTCGATCCATCACGGCCTGCGGGGACCGAACATCGCGTTGGTCACCGCGTGCACGACTTCGACGCACTCGATCGGCCTGGCCTGCCGCCTGATCCAGTACGGTGACGCCGACATCATGGTTGCGGGCGGTTCCGAGATGGCGTTCACGCCGCTAGGCGTCGGCAGCTTCTGCCAGGCGCGTGCGCTGTCCCTGCGCAACGACGAGCCCGCACGCGCAAGCCGTCCGTGGGACAAGGACCGCGACGGTTTCGTGATGGCCGAAGGCGGCGGCGCCATCGTCCTGGAAGAGTACGAGCACGCGAAGGCACGCGGCGCACAGATCTATGCGGAGTTGGTCGGCTTCGGCATGAGCGGTGACGCGCACCACATCACGGCG